>Ga0114972_10002092_pt1 | contig 14963 bp, 12 predicted proteins | sample M_140807_EF_Meta_FD_87354 | JGI IMG/M metagenome (GOLD analysis project Ga0114972, IMG submission 87354) | Freshwater microbial communities from Lake Montjoie, Canada to study carbon cycling - M_140807_EF_MetaG | ecosystem: Environmental > Aquatic > Freshwater > Lake | place: Lake Montjoie... | reverse complement strand
CTCGCGGTGTACCTCGCGTTCCAGCCGTGCGTGAGGTGACCGCCCGCCGGGAGCCCGAGGCCCATCACCGTGTCACCCGGCTTGCAGAACGCGAGGTACACCGCGAGGTTCGCGGGGCTGCCCGAGTACGGCTGCACGTTGACGTGTTCGGCACCGAAGAGCTTTTGCAGCCGCGAGCACGCGAGCTGTTCGATCGCGTCGCAGTTCTCCTGCCCCTGGTAGTAGCGCTTGCCGGCGTACCCTTCGGAGTACTTGTTCGTCAGCACCGAGCCTGTCGCTTCGAGGACCGCGCGCGAGACGTAGTTCTCGCTCGCGATCATTCGAATGCTTTCGAACTGGCGGCGCTCCTCGGCCTTGAGGATGAAGGCGACGTCGGGATCCGTCTCGGAGAGCGATGGGTCGCGGTGCTCGATGCTCATCCGATTTCGATCTCCCCGCGCTGCAGCACGTCGCTGATGCGCCACAGAAACGCGTTCGCTTCGACGCCGTCGACGACGCGATGATCGTAGCTCAGCGCGGCATACATCACCGGGTGGATGGCGATGCGGTCCTCGCCGTCTTCGGTCACGACGACCGCGCGCTTCTTGATTTCGCCAATGCGCAGGATGGCGACGTTCGGCTGCGAGATGATGGCGCCCCCGAAGAGGTTGCCCTTGCGACCCGGGTTCGAGATCGTGAAGCTCGTGCCGCGGAGATCGTCGGCGGTGATTTTGCCGTCACGCGCCCGCGTCGCGAGTTCGTCGATGTTGCGCGAAAGGCCGCGCATCGAGAGCTGGTCGGCGTTCTTCACGCTGGCGACGAGCAGGCCGCCGGGGGTGTCGACGGCGACGCCCAGGTTGATGTCACGGAGCTTGACGAAGCTGTCTTCGAGCACGCGCGCATTCAACACCGGGAATTCGCGCAGGGCCTTGATGGTCGCCGCGACGACGAACGTGAGGAACGTGAGCGGAATGCCTTCTTTTTCGAAGGACTTCTTGTGCTGATCGCGGAGCTTCGACACCCGGTTCATGTCGATCTCGGCGACGGCCACCACGTGCGGCGACACGTGCTGCGAGTAGACCATGTGGTCGGCGGTGATGCGGCGGCGGCGGTTGAACGGCACCACGTCGTCGCCCGGTGCCGGGACGTAAGGGGGCAGCTTGTACGACCGGAATCCGACCCCGGGGATGGGCGCTTCGAGCATGCCGGCGAGGTCCGCAGCGGCGCTTCCGAAGGCGGGTGCCGTCGCGACGACGGGGATGTCGTATTCGGGCTTCACGAGCGCCGGCGGGGAGCCTGGGATGCTCGGCGTCGGCGCGGGAATCACCGGCGTAGCGGCGCGCAGGACGTCGTCACGCGTGATCTTGCCGTGATCCCCGGTACCCTGCACCGCCCGAATGTCCACGCCTTCCTCGCGCGCGAGCTTGCGGGTCGCAGGCGTGCTCAGCGTCGGGCCCGTCGGTGCGGCGGGCGCGGCGGCCGTCTTGGGGGCTTCCGCCTTGGGAGCGGCGGGGGCAGCCGCGGCTGCGGCGCCTTCCTCCATCGTGCAGAGCAGACCACCCGTCGGGATGATGTCGCCTTCTTTTGCTACGATCGAAACGACCGTGCCGTTGGCGGGGCAGGGGACGACGCTGTCCGCCTTGTCGGTCGCGACCTCGAGCAGCGGTTGCTCGCGTCGGACGACGTCTCCGACCTTCACGTGCCATTGGGTGACGGTACCCTCGGCGACGGACTCGCCGAGCTGCGGCATCTTAACCTCGATCATCGTGGCGGCCGTATACAACGAATCCGGGTTCGCGGCACGCAGAGGCGGTGTCCTTGCTGCCGGCGTGCTTCGCGTTTCGCGGCTCGGCAGGATCGGCTACCGTTCGACCTGCCATGTCCGCGCCCGTCGACGCTCCGCCACTCCGCGCTCCTTCGAGGTTGGAGGCGTTCGCCCGCGAGCTCGATGCGCTGCGCGCTGAGGTCCAGGCGAAGGTTGGCGACGAGGACCTCGCGCACCTCCAGAAGTTCGAGCGCTGGGGACGCGCCGCGACGGCGTTTGGGTACGCCACGGCTTGGATTGCGCCGAACCCCATCTCGGCGGCGGCCATCGCGCTCGGCTCGAGCGTCCGGTGGACCATCGTCGCCCACCACGTCAGCCACAAGGCGTTCGACAAGGTGCCGGGCGTGCCGGAGCGCTACACGTCGCGCGGCTTCGCCAAGGGGCGCCGTCGCCTCCTCGATTGGTTCGACTGGATGCTGCCCGAGGCGTGGCACCACGAGCACGACGTGTTGCATCACTTTCACACCGGCGAGCTCGCCGACCCGGATCTCGTCGAGGAGAACCTCACCACGATCCGAGAGGCGCGGATCCCGAAGGCGCTCAAGTACGCCGTGGTCGCGTTTTACGCTTCGACCTGGAAATTCACGTACTACGCGCCCAATACCTTCCAAATTCTGAAGCGCGCCGAGCGCCGTCCCTCGTCACAGGGCACCGAGGAAGCGCGAGGCGACTCGAGCTACCTTTCCGCGTACGACCTGCGCACCCCCGACGGCCGCGCGTACTGGCGTGCCTGCGTGCTGCCTTACGGCCTCGGACGCTTTGTCCTCTTGCCTCTCGCGTACGCGCCGCTCGGCCCTTTCGCGGTCGCCTCGGTGTGGGCCAATTCGGTGTTCGCCGAGTGGCTCACCAACGTGCACACGTTCCTCATCATCGCGCCGAACCACGCGGGGGACGACGTCCACCGTTTCGACACGCTCGAGCGTGGTCGCGCCGGGCTCTACTTCCGACAAGCGGCAGGCTCGGTCAACTACACGACCGGGCGCGACTGGAGCGACTTCCTCCAGGGCTTCCTCAACTACCAAATCGAGCATCACCTGTTTCCGACGCTTACGCCGCTCCGCTATCAAGAGATCCAGCCCCGGGTGAAGGAGATCTGCGCGAAATACGGCGTTCCCTACGTGCAGGAGCCGCTGTCCAAGCGCATCCGCCAGCTCCTCGGGGTCATGGTCGGCGACCGCTCGATGCTCCGTTCGCTCGGGGTGTGAGCGCCTTGGCCGTTGTTGGCCTCTCCGGTGCGATGCTCACGACCTCGGAGGTCGCTGCGCTTCGGTCCTCGAGTCCGCCTAGGCCAAGACGGTCCTCCCCTTCGCGTGGCGCTCGGGGTGTGAGCGCCTTGGCCGTTGTTGGCCTCATCCGGTCCGATGCTCACGACCTCGGAGGTCGCTGCGCTTCGGTCCGGGGCGCTGTCCTGCCGCGACCGTCCACGACGTACGCTAGATCGGGGTGCCCGAGGCGGGCTTCGCGTCCGCGAGCGCCTTGTCGACCGCGCGCGGATTGAAGCCGACAAAGATCTGCCCGCCGACGTCGATGACGGGGATGTTGCCGCCGCGGCGGCCCGCGTCACGCAACTTCTTCTGCATTTCGGCAGCGCGCTTCGGCTCCTTCTCGATGTCGTAGAAGGTGACGGCGACGCCCCGTCTCTCGAGGTAGTCCTTCGCTTGATGGCATGGGCCGCACCACTCGGCGCCGTAGACGATGGCATAGGCCGCGCCCTTCGCTCCCGGGGTTCCGCCTGGTGTCGGTGCGGCGCCGTCGGGCGCGCTCGCGACGCCGCCGGTTGCGGCGGGCGGGTTCGCCTTGGTGCGGCGGGCTTCGAGCAGTCCCTCCCACTCGCTCCGGGACATGGTTCGCACGGCATAACTGCCGTCGCCTTGCTTGAGCGTGAGGTCCGCGACGTAAAACACGAGACCTTGTCCGGCGGCTTTGACGACGACGCGAACGGGCGAGCGGCCCTCCAACGGCACATCCTCGATGCGCACGGCCGTGTGGGTATCGCCGCGACCGTCGATCCACGTGAGCAACAGCTCGGTGGTGTCGTCCTTCAAAATCAGCGGCGGGAGCGTCTCTCCCCCGCCTGGATCGGCGCCGTCGTCCCGTTTTTTGCAAGCGCCGAGGCAGAGCGCGAAGAGCAGTACGAGCGCGAGAAGCCTGCGGAGCATGTCGTGGTCGCGACAGTCTGGGTCCGCCGAGGGTCGAACGCCAGTCTTTGAGCGCACTTTTCGTCCGTGAGCGGCAGGGGGGCTTGCTACGCTGCTCTCGAGGGGAGCCAAAACGCGAATGCGACGAGGGTTCGAGTGGGGTGCGGTGTCGTGGGCGGCGGTCGCGGTGGTGGCGGCGTGTTCGGCAGGCAACGCGAGCAAGTCGACGGGCGCCTCGGGCGGCGTGGGCGCTGCCTCGACGGGCAGCCTTGATGTTGGAGCGACGAGCGGCTCCGGAGGTTTCGAAGGGTGCGCGAAGTTCAGCGCGTCGGCAGACCTCGCCCCCGCCGCGATGCTCGTGCTCCTCGATCGCAGCGCGAGCATGAGCCAGGCGAACAAGTGGGGCGTTGCCCAGCTCGCGCTCGTGCAGGCGCTCGACAAAGACGTCTTCGACACGATGTCGCTCGGCCTCTCGACCTTCCCGAGCAGCTACACCGGTGCGCCGAACTGCCTTTGCCCAGGCTTCGGCCCAACCTGCGGCGGGCTCCTCCCGCAAGGCGTGGCGTGCGGGTACCCGACCTTGCCCCAGATTCCGATTCAGCCTGCTGGAATGGACAAGTCGAGCGCGCCGAACGGCGTGCGGCGCGCGGTCTACGACTACTTGGTCGGACACGCACCGGAGACGGCGGATCCCTCGGACGCCTCGCCCATTTACGATTCGCTCGTTGGAGCGTACGCGGCGCTCAAGGCGACGCCGATCGACAAGCGGATCGTCGTGCTGATCACCGATGGAGGCTTCAGCTGCACGTCGCTCTCTGCGCGACCGGGCTACTCCGACGGCCAGTGCCCCGATTGGGAATACCCCGATACGGTCAACGCGCTCATCACCCAGGCGCGCACCGATGCGCAAAAGCCCATCGCGACGTTCCTTGTCGGCGTGCCCGGGTCGGACAGCGTAGGCCAGATGCAGGGGCCGTACGCAACCGCTCCGTACGCCATGAAGCTTGCACTCAGCACCTACGCGGCGTCGGGGTCGCCGGAGACGGTGCCGTCGGATTGCGAAAAATCCTCGAAGTTTTCTCAAAATGGCGCGGCTCCCGCGAAGCCTTGCCACCTCGACCTCTCCGGGGGCACCTTCGACGCGGATGCACTCGCGACCGCGATCGGTAAGATTCGCGGCGCGGCCGTAGGGTGCGTCTACCCGCTGCCGAAGGCGCCGCCCGGTGAGACGATCGATCCGAACGCGGTGAACGTCGTCGTGTCGCTCGAGGGCTCGAAACACGAGGTCCTGAAGCGCGCCGACAAAAACGACACGTGCGCCGTCGATGGCTGCTGGGACTACGACGACAAGGGGAACGTCGTCCTTCTCGGCAAGGCGTGCAGCGACGTGAACGCGGCGACCGTGGTCGACGTCGAAGTGTTCTTCGGCTGCGCAAGTCAGGTCAAGTGAGGGCCGCGAGCCACGACGCCCGCTCCTCGGGGTCCGGCGAAAGAACGACGAGCGGGGCCGTGACGCCGAGCGCCGCGAGTTCGCGCTGCGCCGCGTCGGTGGCGACCAGGACGGCGCGCGCGGTTGCGAGTCCGCCGAGGCGGCTGCGGGATTCCGCGCGCACGCGCTGAAAGTAAGGGTCCGTCTCGAAGCAGTCCGCGCAGAGGACGGGGCGTTCGCCTCCGGTCGCTCGTGATCGCATGGCTGGAACGCCGATCCCGCGCTCGGGGTGAAAGGCGCGCAGATCGTTGACGACGACGACCCCGCCGCGGCGACCTACCCACGCGAGGGCTTCCGGGTTCACCACCTCGTGAAGCACGATGACCTCGGGCGCCACCGTGTCCACGACCGCGTCGAGGGCCGCGGCTACCGGGGATGCGCCGACCGAGCACAGTCCCTCGACCCGACGCGTCTCACACGCGAGGGGCCCATCGGCATCGATTCGGCCCGCGGCGACGAAGGACGAATGCCGTTCCGCGAGCACTGCGATGAGGTCGCGGGTCGCGGGTCGGCCTCGGCCGAGTCGATCGACGAGATGGAGGAAGCGCACGACCTCGAGCGTGACCCCGCTTGGGCGAAGACGCCAGTGGGGCGCAGGTCGCCACTTCGGGGCGTCGTCCGCGGTTGTCAGGCTGGCGCGCGAGCAGTATGGACTTCGGGAGCGGCGCGCCACCCAAGCTTCGTGGGGCGCGACCCTCGAAAGGCACAAAAATGCTGCTCACCGTCGATGTAGGCAATACCAACATCAGCTACGGGGTGTTCGACGGCGAGCGTCTCGTACACCACGTCCGCACCGAGTCGAACCGCTCGCGTACGGTGGACGAGTACGTCGTGCTCGTGCGGCAGATGCTGGCCTTCCGTGGCGTGAACCCCGACCAGATCAAGGGCGCCGTGCTTGCGAGCGTGGTGCCGCCATTGACCGATGTCATTGTCCAGGTACTCGAAGCCGGCTTCGGCTGCGAGCCGCTCGTCGTCGGGCCGGGCATCAAGACCGGGATTCGCGTGCTTTACGAGAATCCTCGCGAGGTCGGTGCCGACCGCGTCGTCAATGCGGTCGCCGCGTACACGTGGGCGAAGGCCGGCGTCATCGTCGTCGATTTCGGAACGGCGACGACGTTCGACTGCGTCACGCCCCAGGGCGATTACCTCGGCGGCGTGATCGCCCCTGGCGTGCAAATCAGCGCGGATGCCCTGTTTTCTCGCGCGTCCCGCCTGCAGCGCGTCGAGATTGCGCGCCCCGCGAAGGTCGTGGGTCGCAACGCCGTTGGTTCGATGCAGTCCGGAATCGTGTTCGGTTACGCGGGCCTCGTCGATGGGCTCTGTCGGCGCCTCAAGGAGGAGCTCGACTACCCGTGCCGTGTGCTCGCGACCGGTGGGCTTGCGCGCCTCATCGCGCCAGAAACCAGTTCGATCGAGGAAGTCGACGACAACCTCACCCTCACAGGGCTGCGGCTCATCTACGAGCGCAACCAATGAGGGCGCTCGGGCTCGCCATGGGCGCGCTCGTCGTCTGTCTCCTGCTCGCCGTCGTCTTCGGTAGCGATGGGGTCTCCATGGCGGACGCGCTCGCGGACCGTGGGCACGCGCGTGCGATTTTGCTCGAGGTCCGGTTGCCGATCGCGTTGCTTGCGGCGGTCTCGGGCGCCGGCCTCGCAGCCTCGGGCGTGGCGTTTCAGGCGCTGCTCCGCAATCCGCTCGCGGAGCCTTACGTTCTTGGCGTCTCGGGGGGCGCCGCCGTTGGAGCCACCGCGGTGATTGCTCTCGGGCTTGGTGTGACGAGTGCGTTCGGCCCCGCGCTGACGCCTCTCGCCGCGTTCGCGGGTGGGCTTGCGGCGACCGCCCTCGTTTACCTCGTCGCTCGCCGCGCGGCGGAAGGGGCTTCGGGCGCAACGATGTTGCTCGCCGGCGTGATGGTGAACTCCATCGCCGCCGCACTCATTACGGTCGGCAAAGTGCTTGTGCCTCCTTCGCGTGCGAAGGACATGTTGCGCTGGCTCGTTGGCTTCGTCGAACTGCCGACGCCTCTCGCGCTCGTGCTGACCACGGCGTACGTCGCCATGGGTCTAAGCCTCCTCGTGCGCGACGCGGCGAACCTCAACTTGCTCGCCCTCGGTGACGAGACCGCCGCCTCGCTCGGCGTGGATGTTCCGCGGCTCGAGCGGCGTGTGCTCGTCGCGACGTCGCTCGCCGTGGGCGCGATCGTCAGCATGACCGGGCTCATCGGTTTCATCGGGCTCGTCGTACCGCACGCCCTCCGACGCCTGGTCGGGCCGGACCATCGGCGACTCTTGCCGCTCTCCTGCGTCGCTGGCGCGGCGATGCTCGTGCTCTGCGACCTTGCCTCGCGCGTGGCTTTTGGTTGGTTCGACACGAAGCTCCCCGTGGGGGCCGTCACGGCGCTCGTCGGGGGACCTGTGTTTCTCCGACTGCTGATGCGTTCTTCCGCCGCCCCGCGCTGAAGCCCGCGCCGCGCGTGGGCTGTGGTACAATCGCCCTTCGATGTTCGGCAGGCACTCGATTGGAGCGGTGACGTGCGCCGCGTGCGTGTGCGTGGCGGCGCAGAGCGCTCACGCGGACACCCCCGCACCGAAGCCTTCGACGGCGCAGGCGGCGGAGGACTCGACGAAGGCCGCGGAGGCCCCGACGCCGGAAGAGCTCGCCGCCGCGCGGGAGCTCTGGATGAGCGGCCTCGAGCTCGAGAAGGCGAAGGACTGGAGCGGGGCGCTCGACAAGCTGACGAAAGTCGGTCAAGTCCGCATGACGCCTCAGGTGCGCTACCACATCGCGTTTTGTAGCGAACACCTTGGAAAATACGTCGATGCGTTGAACGGCTATCAGCTCGCGATCCAAGAGGCGCGGGCACTCGGGGACAAAGCGCGCGACGTGGCCGAGAACACGCCTGCCCGTCTCGAGGCGGTGCGCAGCCGCATCGCGAAGCTCCGGCTGCACGTCGAGGGGAAGCTGCGCGCCTCCACCCTGTCGCTCGACGGAAAAAAACTGTCGCGTGCGCTCGTCGACCACGACATCCCTGTGGATCCCGGCGCTCACAAGGTCGAGGTGCGCCGCGCAGGTGCCGTCGTCGATGCCAAGACCGTGACGTTGGCCGAAGGCGCAACGGCGGAGGTCTCGTTCACGATCAACGAGCCCATCGACCTCGACGAAGCCGACGGAGAGGCCCCGGTCGAGGCGCCCCCGCCGCCCGCCCCCGCGCCTTCAGGGACCTCGCGCCTCAGTGCCTACGTTACCGGCGGCGCGGGCCTCGCGCTCCTCGCCGGCGGTGGCGTCGTGTGGGCGCTGCGAGAGGCGACCATCGCCAACATTCGTCTTACCTGCACCAACGGGGATGGCGGCTGCGATCCGAACGTCGAGCCGACGGAGGAGCTTGGGCGCGCCTACACCAACGTGGGGCGGGTGCTCTTTGCTGCGGGAGGTGCGGCGGTCGTGACCGGCGTGACGCTCTTCTTCGTGCTCGCGCCCGACGAAACCGACGCTACGACCGGCAAGCCTTCCGTGGCGAAAGCCGCCGTCGGGATCGCGCCGACGCCTGGTGGCGCGGTCCTTTACGGCGCGTTCTAAGGAAGCGCACGCTCGCAACGATGACACGAGGGTGATATCCCTTTAGCCCTGGCGCAGTGATGAACGACCAACTCCCCATCTCCATCGAGTCTGATGCCTTTTCCTGCGACGCGGTCCGCGTCCGGCGCCTGGTCGGTCGCGAAGCGATCTCGCGATTGTTCGAGTTCGACGTGGAAGTTGTCGTCGCCTCGGACGAGGGCCCCTCGTCCGAGGCGTTTCTTGGCGTTGGCGTAACGATCGTGTTCGACCACGTGGCTGGCTCCGCCGTCGTCCGGCGCCTGAAGGGCATGGTCGTGGCCGTGTCCGATGTGCTCGAGCGCCATGGTGGCTGGCGCGTCTTCTCCTTGCGCATCGTACCCAAGGCTTACGCGCTCGCGATGGTCGAGGCCTCCGAGACGTTCATCGGTCTCAGCGTGCCGGAGCTCATCGCCCAAAAACTCGAGGCGGTCGGCCTCGAGAGCACCTCGGACTTCCGGTTGCGCGAAGCGTACCCAAAGCGCGAATTCATTGTTCAGTACCAAGAGACCGACCTCGCGTTCGTGTCGCGGCTGGCGGAGCACTTGGGCGTAAGTTTCTATTTCGACCACGCGGCGGGCGACGCAAAGCTCGTCTTTGCCGACGGCGCCGATTGCTTTGGCAAGACGGAGGGCGGCACGGTGAATTACCGCTCGCAGGGCGAGGAACTCGAGGTGTTCGCGCTCCGCTCGGAAAAGAAACTCGTGGCCGGTTTTCACTCGGTCCACGATTTCAATTACCGCACGCCTCTCATCGATCTTTCCGGGCAGTTCGAACTGAAGGACGGCTTCGCCGGCGGCTGCCTCGAGTACGGCACACACCACAAAACCCCCGCAGAGGCGACGGCGCTCGCGCGCGTGCGCGGCGAAGAGCACAAGGCGGGCGAGCTCGTCTACGTCGGGAAAAGCCGCGTCCCGACGCTCGGTGCCGGGCTGCGCGTCGACATTGCCGGTCACCCCGAGCTCGGTACCGTTGGACTCTGCATCACCGAGGTCGAGCACGTCGCCAACCAGGTCGTCGCGGGGTTCGATCCGGCGGGTCCCGCTTACGAGAACACGTTCCGCGGCATCCCCAAGGACCGTACGTTTCGACCTGCGCGCACCACGCCAAAGCCACGCGTTCCAGGGCTCGTCACCGGCATCATCGACGCGGGTCCAGGCGTTCCTGAGGGGCTCGTCGCCCGGCTCGACGCCGAGGGGCGCTACATGGTGCGATTCCTCTTCGATACGACGAACCCAGGCGACCGTGTTGCCTCGCGACCGGTCCGTATGCTGCAAAACCATGCCGGCGAGGGCTACGGAACGCACTTCCCCCTCAAGCCTGGCACCGAGGTTGCGGTTGGTTTCGTCGGCGGTGATCCCGATCGACCGATCATCGTCGGCGCGGCCCCGAACGCCGTGAAGCCTTCCCCCGTCAACGCGTCGAACCCTGGCCTGCATCGGATCCGCACGTCCACGGGTGTCACGATCGATCTCGTCGAGCGCTGACGGCGTCGTGGCGGTGCGCGTTCGTTCGCCCCGCGTCTCACGAACCTACCGTTTTTGCCATCATGAGCACGCAGGCAGACTCCCCAATCCCGCTTCTGTGTCTGAACGAGCGCGCCGCGCCGCCAACGCTCGCCGCCGACCTGGAGGCCCTTGTTGGTCTGACGGCGCTTGCCAAGGAGCGGCTTCGCGAGATCCTTCTGCCGTGCCTCGCGCCGACGCTCGAGCCCACGCTCGACAAGAACGTCGAGACCTTCGCGCTGCGCACCGAGGTCCCGACCTCGAAGCTCGTCGCGGCTCTTCGCGGCTGCCGCTTTCTCTTCGAGTCGGTTGCCCGAGCCGGCGCCGAACCGCACGTCCTCGCGGCCGACCTTGCGCGCCTCGCACCCGAGCACGCCGAGGAGCTCCGCAGCCTGCTCCTGCCGGTCTACGAGCCGGCCGTTCGCCTCATCCGCAACGAGCTGATCCGCCGCACGATCCTCGACCACGGGGCGCTCCTCACCGGTACCGACTGGCGCGTCGATCGGATCCTCGGCTCGCAGCACGGCGCCGCCCTCGACGCGACGCTCGGCGTGTTGACGTTCACCTACAAGCGGGGCACGCACGAAGAGCGCCTCACCTTGCACTGCGAACCAGGCGAGCTTCGCAGCCTCCGTGACGCCCTCGACGCGATGCTCGCGTGAACGTCGTTCACGCCTCGAGGAGGTCGGGCGTGACGCCGACACCTTCGAGCGGACGACCCGAGGGCCCGAGGACCGTGGCGACGGTCGCGTAGTCGGAGCCCGGTTGCGTGCGCGCCGGCAGGACGCGCTGCGCGGTGCCTTTGCCGTAGCTCGGCGCGCCTACGATGGTCGCGCGTCGGTGATCTTGGAGCGCCGCTGCGAGCACCTCGGCAGCCGAGGCCGTCCGTTCGTCGATGCGCACGCGGAGCGGAAGATCCGCGTAAAGCGGCTCGTTCCGAACGCGCCGTCGTGTCTCGTCCCCGTCGCCTTCGACGAAGCGCGCGAGCAGGGCACCGCGCGGTAGGAAGTCGGCTGCGACGTCGCAGGCCGCGTCGAGGTCGCCGCCCGGGCAGCCGCGGAGATCGAGCTCGAGGGCTGCGAGACCCAACGCACCGGCCTCGGCGTCGAGGGCTTCGATCGCCGCGCGAACGTCCGCTGGAGTCGTGAAGCCGAACGCGCCGATGCGCACGACGCCCGTGCGCTGTGCATCGAGGCGTGTCTCGACGGTGGCTGTCGCGAGCGCATTGGCGAGGCTCTCGAGCTCCGCGCGCGCGAGCGGGCCTTCGGCGGGCGCGAGCGCCGGACTCGCCGTCAAAAAGACGTTGGTGACGCTGGGCACGAGCACCGCGCCGAGCGGGTTGTTCATGTTGTTGCCGGTGCTCGGGCAGGTGAGCGAGATGGCCGGCATGAAGTTCACCTTCACGATCGGGTTGCCCATCGTGAAGCGCGCGGGCCCTTTGATCAGCGGATGGGCGACGCCGGCTTCGTCGCCCGACGTCATCGGGATCATCGACATCAGGTTCAGCGCCGGCAGGCCGGTGAAAAGCACGTTCGGCGAAAACGGTGCGGCCATCGCGTTGAGGCCGAGGTTCGGGTACGGCACCGGGATCGGCGCCGGCGCCGCGGGCGTCAGGCAGACGTCGGGCAACCCCACGGTTCCACCGGCGCCACGGTTCGATGCGGGCAGCATGTCACTCTCCTCCTTTCGAGCCGGGGCCGCGTGAGCGGGGGCCAGCAGACTCCGGGCCGCGTGTGCTCGGTGGAAGTTCGTTTCCTCGCACGGACATGGCGGCCGTCGCATCGCCTCGCATGCGCGCGTCGAGGGCGAGGCGCAACGCGTCGGGCATCGGTGGCGGCAGCCAATCTTCGGCCGCCTTTCGGTCGGCGTCGTCGCGCTTGGCCGTGAGCGTGATGGCCCCGACCGTGGTCGCGCCCGCCTCGCGGATGCGATGCAAATTCGCGTGGGAGAGATTGGCGCCGTCGAACGACGCTCCTTCGACGTTTGCGTGGGACAGATCGGCGTACTGCAGGTTCGCGCGGGCGAACTCCGCACCGGGCGCGGCCGCACGTTCGAACACGGTCTCGCGAAGATCGCAGCCGCCAAAACGCGCGTTTGGTAGCGCCGCGTCGGTGAAGCTCGCGTAGCGAAGCGTCGCCTTCGAGAGGTTCGCCCGCGTGAGGTTCGCCCCCAGGAAGGTCGCGCCCTTCGCGCCAACCCCTTCGAGGACGGCGTCGGTCAGGTCGGCCTCGGCCATCGTCGCGTGTGCGAGCTCGCAGTCCTCGAACACCGCACCTTCGAGCTTCGCGCGCGTGAAGTCCGCGCCCGTGAGATCGCACCGGACAAACCGCCGCCCCGCGAGGTTGCATTCGCGGAAGGTGCAGCGCACGAGCGAGAGCCCGTCGAACGTGAGCGCCGTGAGATCCGCGCCCGTGAAGTTCACGCGCTCGAACCGGGCGCGCTCGAAGGACGCTCCGGTCAGTTTCGCGTCGCTGAGCGAGACTTGGAGCAACGAGGCACCGGCAAGGTTCGCGTTCTCGAGGTTCGCGTGGTCGAGCGTCGCGAGCTCGATGGAGGAGCCCGAGAGATTCGCGCCACGGAGGTCGGCGCCGTTCAGCATCGTCAGCGTCAGGGACTTCCGCGAGAGGTCGAGGTTCGCGAGGTTCGCGCCGCTCAGCATCGTCACGACGAGGTTCGCGTTCTCGAGGTTCGCGCCGCGGAGATCGGCGTCCATGAGGCATGCACGCGACAGGTTTGCGCCGCGCAGGTTTGCGCCGCGCAGGTTCGCGCCCGTGAGCACGCAGTTTTCGAACGACGTGTTCGAGAGATCGAGGCCTTCGAAGTCGAACCCCTCGAGGTCCGAGCCGTCGAGCTTCGCGCCGCGCAGGGTCGCGGGGTCGGGCCGCGCGCCGAGGAAAACCGTTTGTCGGAAGTGCCGTGGGAGCGTCGCGCCTCGCAGCACCGTGTCCTTGAAGACGGTCCGCTCCACCTTGGCGTCGTCGAGGCACGCGCCTTCGAGGCTGCCTTCGATGAACTGGCAGTCGAGGAGCGATGCCCCGCGGAAGCTCGCGGCGGTGGCCGTCACGGCGCGCAGAAGCGACCGCTCGAGGTGCGCACGCTCGAGCGTCGCGTCGGTGAGCGTCACGCCTTCGAGCCGAGTCTGCCGCAGGCTCGCATCTCCGAGCGAGGCGCGGTGCAAGGAGAGTCGTTCGAACACGCCCGCGTCGAGCGTGGCACCATCGAGCTTCGCGTCCGCGAGCGAGCCGCCGATGACGCGTGCGCCTTGGAAGCTGCTCCCGGAGAGATCGGCTCCGTCGAAGGCGACGTCGATGAGCGTCGCGCCGGCGAGGTTTGCGCCGGCCGCGCTTGCTCCCCGAAGATCGAGGCGCGCAAGCGTCACGCCCACAAAGGCGTGACCCGCGCGCACCAGCGACTCGAAGTCCGTTCGGTTGAGCGTCACGAGAACCTCACCGACTGGAGGGAGAAGGCTTCGTCGAAGGACGTGTTCACGCCCTTGGCGCCGACGAACTTCGCGTCGTAGAGCTGCGCGTGGTCGAAGCGGGTTCCGTCGAGGCGCGCTTTGCACACGTCCGCCGAGACGAGCTTCGCAAGCTGGAACGATGCGCGCGAGAGGTCCGCCTTGAAGAAGCGCGCGCCGCTCAACTCGGCGCTATCGAACCGTGCGTCGGTCGCCGACGCCTTTGTGAAGTGACTGCGCGGGAACGTCGACCAGCGGAAGTCCGCGCGTGTGAGCTCGGCTCCGGTGAAGTTGATGCCGGAGCCTTTCGCGCCGAAGAACGAGGCTTCCGCGAGCCGCGCGCCCTCGAAGGACACGCCTTCGAGCGTTGCACCGTCAAAGCGCACGTTCTTCGTGGTCGCTTCGAAGAACAACGCGCGACCGAGCTCCGCTCCGGCGAAGTTCGTGCCGTCGAGCACGGCACCCTCGAAATCGGGCGCGGTCAAGCGTGCGCCGTGGAAGGTCGCGTGGCCGAGCTTCGCTCGCCCGAATTGCGTGTGCTCGCCGAGCATGCCGTCGAAGCGCGTGCCTAGGCACGAGGCCGCCTGGAGAAACGCCTGTTCGAGGCTCGCGCCCGTCAGATCCGCGGCGTCGAGGACGGCTTCGGCCGCGTTGACGCGTACGAGCTGGGCGCCGACGAGCGACGCGGCCGTGAGGTCGGCGCGGAAAAGGAGGGCGCCTTCGAAATTCGCGCGGGCGAGGTTCGCGCCGGAGAGCTTTGTTCCGCGCAAAATCGCGCCACGGAGCGAGGCGCCTTCGAGGTTCATCCGCGAGAGATCGAGTCCCGAGAGGTCACGACCATCGAGGTTCGCGCCGGGGCCGAACACGGGAGAGCCTGGCGGCAGCTCCGTCGGTGCGCGGAAGGTCGGATCGACTTCGCGGAGTCTCTCCGCCTCGATGGCGGCGTCAAACCGGGGGAGCGCGTCGGGCGCGTGCGCCT
>Ga0114972_10002088_pt1 | contig 14975 bp, 15 predicted proteins | sample M_140807_EF_Meta_FD_87354 | JGI IMG/M metagenome (GOLD analysis project Ga0114972, IMG submission 87354) | Freshwater microbial communities from Lake Montjoie, Canada to study carbon cycling - M_140807_EF_MetaG | ecosystem: Environmental > Aquatic > Freshwater > Lake | place: Lake Montjoie... | reverse complement strand
GTGCTCAACAGCCTGTTCCTGGTCAGCCAAGGGCTCATCGGGCAGCCGGTGCTGTACCTCAGCCGCGCCATCATCGAGGACAAGGACCGCTACTACCGCTTGCTTCACGAGGTCACGGCCAACGGTGCATGGGTGCCGTGGATCGAGTTCATGCTCGAGTGCGTCGAGCGCACTGCCATCTGGACCACCGAGAAGGTGCGTGCCATTCGGGAGTTGCAGGCGCATACCGGGCGTTTCGTGCAGGAACGATGCCCCACCGCCTACTCGCACGAGCTGGTGTCGCTGCTCTTCGAGAAGCCCTACCTGCGGATCGGCGACATCGTCGATGCGGGACTGGCAAAGCGGCAGACCGCTGCCACCTACGCACGCGCATTGGTCGATGCAGGCGTGCTCGAGGAACGTGCCGCTGGCCAGGCGAAGCTCTTCGTCAACACGCGGTTGATGCGGCTGCTGACGCATGACTCAAATGACTTTGAGGGGATGCCCGGATGAACCTCGTTGCCACGCGCTGTTAGTCGATGCTCTTCATGCCGTCGTGCGTGCTGATGGCGTGCATTGCGCTCGGCGTGTTCCTGTTGCTGCGTGCGTGGTGAAAGGGCAAGCGCATGGGTCACGCCGGCGCGATCATCGGCGGCGCCAATGACACTGCGCAGGCCAAGATGGATGCGCTGCGCGCCTGCGGCGTGCTGGTGGCGGAGAGCCCGGCGGATCTGGGCAGCAGCATGGCGAAGGCGTTCCCGATGTCGGGGGTGGCAGCAAGTTCGCGACTTCCTGCCGGTGACGGTGGCCGTTGGCCACCTCTTGCGACTGGCTGAGATGCAGCGAGCAGCTGGCGTCGTGAATGTATGCGCCGGAGCTCCGATGAAGGACAACCCCATCCATACGGTCGACGGGCTGCCGGTGCTGCAGAACACCACGTACGCCAACGCCGGCGAGGCGCGCCGATGCCCGACCGCGCGCGTGGAGCTGCGCCGCGACCCGCGCACAGGCATCGTCACGAACGTCGCGTTCGACCCGACGAAGATCGTCTACGACGCGCGCTACCAGAACGAGCAGGCACAGCGCGGCGTTCCGCCGGCACCTCGAGGCAGTGGCCGACGAGGTGACCGCAACCATGGACTGCACGGAGGTGGTCGAGGTGGGCTGCGGCAAGGGCGGCTTCCTCGAGGTGCTTTGGGCGGGCGGCATCCATGCGGTTGGCTTCGATCCCGCGTACGAGGGCGGCGATCCGCGGATCCGCGCGCAGCTCTTCGGGCCAGAGGTCCGCATCCGGGCGAGCGCGATCGTCCTGCGGCACGTTCTGGAGCACATCCCCGACCCGTTCTCGTTCCTCTCCGCGATCCGTGAGGCGAACGGCGGCAGCGGCATGATCTACGTCGAGGTTCCCTGCTTTGACTGGATCCGCGCCCACCGCACCTGGTTCGACGTGTTCTACGAGCACGTCAACTACTTCCGCCTCGAAGACTTCCGGCGAATGTTCGGCTCAATCCGCTCAATCGGGCACTGCTTTGGCGGCCAGTACATCCGGGTCGTCGCCGATCTGGCATCGCTGCGTGCACCCGGGCCGGACCATGACTGCGAACCCTCGGTCCCGGACGACTTCCTGGGCTCGCTGCACCGGAGCATCGCGGCGGATGGTGCGATGCGCCCCGTCGCGGTCTGGGACGGGTCATCGAAGGGCGTGATCTTCTCGATCATCCGCGAGCGGCTCGGGCACCCAGTCGACTACGTTATCGACGTCAATCCTGCGAAGCAGGGACATCACCTTCCCGTCCCCGGACTGCGCGTGATCTCGCCGGACGAAGCGCTCCGGAAGCTCCCGGCGGGGACGTACACCTGGGTCGTGAACTCCACCTACTTCCCCAAGATCTCGGCGGTCGCCGGCGGCCACCTTCGGCTCCTGACGATCGACGACCCGGACGCCGGGGGTGCGGCGAGCGCCACCCATCACGAGGTAGACTGACCGTGAACCAATCGTTCGAGACGGAAGTCGAGCAGATCATCGCTGCAAATGGTGCTAGCACGGACCTGGCGCGCGCCAGCCGCACGTGGATGGAGGAATCGATCCGTGCGCGCTACTCGTACTGCTTCCGGTGGCTGGGTCGCCCTGTGATCCAGTACCCGCAGGACATCACGGCGATGCAGGAGCTGATCTGGGACGTTAGGCCGCACTTGGTCATCGAGACCGGCATCGCCCACGGCGGCTCATTGGTGCTGAGCGCATCACTTCTTGCGCTCCTCGAACTCTGCGATGCTTCAGAGGCCCGGAGATCGGTAGTTCCTCTGCGTCCCGAGCGATTAGTGCTTGGAGTGGATATTGACATCCGCCCTCACAACCGAGCTGCGATTGAAGCCCACCCCTTGGCCTCGCGGATTCCAATGATTCAAGGGTCTAGCGTCGATCCGGAACTCGTGAAACAAGTGCGCAAGGTGGCGGAAGAGCATTCGCGCGTTCTGGTTCTGCTCGACAGCAACCATACGCATGACCACGTACTTGGGGAACTTGATGCGTATGCGCCCTTGGTTTCGCCGGGCAGTTATTGCGTCGTCTTCGATACCGTCGTAGAGAACCTCCCAAGTGAGTTGTGTCCAGACAGGCCGTGGGGACCCGGCAACAACCCAATGACCGCAGTTCACTCTTGGCTAGAGAGCCACCCGGAGTTCCAGATCGACCCCCAGTTCAATGACAAACTGCAACTGACCGTCGCCCCAGACGGTTACTTGAGAAGGGTCAGGTAGGGCTTGGAATCGCCAGTCGAGCCGAGCCGCGGTCGTTGAGTGCGCAAGCCGACTGTCGCGGTCGTCGAGGTCGCCGTAACAGGGTCCGGGAGCGGAGCAGTATCAGATTTCTCTTCTCAGGCTGCGTGGATTGGACTGATCGGCGGGGCACTTCATCGTGAACAACGTCTAACCAGCGCCCTCGCTCCTTGTGCAAGGCCAAGGCCAAGCAGGACTGGAATACAGAGCCGTTCGCGAACCGATAGCGCGGGTGGCACCATCACTGCCGGATGGGGTAGCCACTGCATTGGGGACAACGCGGGGAATGTCGACACTGAGGCAGAAACTCGCGAGGGCGGAATGCGCTTGAGGTGACGCGTCTCATCCTCGCAAATGATGGGGCACCGCTGCAACACCTCAAGCAAAAACATCAGGTCAGCCCAAGCGTACGCGCCGAAGCGAAGGAACGTGGGGAAGCACTCTCGCGCCAGCCGCACATCTGAATACAGTCCATAGATCGTATTCGCCTTGCCCCGCCTTGGATCCTCGGCAAGAAACTCCCAGCGCCGTCTCCGTGCGCTGCCGTTGAAGGTTGGTGTCCGCCCATGCGCGGGATGGCTCACAGTGTCGCCAGCCTCGTTGATCTGTGAAATCGCTCCGTAGCTGAGGCATGGCTGTCGTCTGCACTCCTCAACGCGAGCACCAAGCCAACCCTGAGTCCAGAGATCATCGGCGGCTGCCCACATGAATCGGCGCCCGCGCGCCTGATCAAGCACGAATCCAAAATTCCGGGCCGCACCGAGGTTCGACGCCTGACAATGTAGACGCACCCGAGGATCTCGGTTCATGAAGTCTCTAACGATGGACTCCGTGGCATCACCTGACGAATTGTCCGAGACGATGAGCTCAAAGTCATGGAAACTCTGCTCAAGCAATGACTTGATGGCTGCCCTGATGTGCTTGGCGCCGTTGAACACCGGCATGCCAATGCTGACCTCAGGCCCCCTGATCATGGCGATTCTCTCCTAGGGCCAGATCGCTCGGGGCTACGACCTTATAACCGCCTAGCCAATGGTGTTCTCTGTAACTCTCGCTGATGACATCAAGTTCGCAAGCGTACTCAGGAAAATGAGCTCTGGTCGCCTCCTTGGAACACATGATGGCACGGTGCATGGAAACTGATCGCCGGGGCAAAAGACTCCGAACAACTGAAGGCAGGCAGTTCTGCCATAGTCCGGGCCAGAGCCGGATGTACCGCTTCTCAAAGGGATTTCCAGGGAGAGTTTGCCCGCGTGTCATTCCGAGTACAACCATCGCCAGTAGGCCGTCGTTGGTGATGGACTGTTGTCGAAAGGCATCTCGAATCAGATTTGTACGGAAGAGCGAGTACACGAGATTGCATTTGTGCGATGCGTGATGGAGGTTCGCGAAACCGATCACTCGGGTTCGACGATCGCGGCTCTGGATGCAGCAAAACGGTTCGGAGGTTCGGCGAGTTGCTATTCCAAGCGAAATGCTCGAGAGCTTGAAGGAGGGGAAGACAAATCCAATGTCAGGGGACGTATCGAGCACGGCGACGGCACGCTGCAAGTAATCAAGATCCCAAGTATCGTCCGCGGCAGCCCACATGAAGTAGCCACCTCGAGCCCGGGAAAGAACGTCCTGAAAATTGGCCGCGGGACCAATGTTTCTCGGCTTTTTGCAGAAGTTCACTCGATGATCGCGCTCAGCGAAATGCCGACAAATCGACTCAGTTGCATCCGACGAGTGATTGTCGGATATCACCAGTTCAAGATTCCTAAATGACTGGAACAGAACTGACCTGATTGCTTCCGACACAACCGCGGCACCGTTGAACACAGGTAGCCCTACTGAGACCTTCGGAAATGGGTTCGCAACACTGCGCCAATCTGGCTCGCTCTTCGACGCTTTCATACTCCTCCTTGCGACCGGGATCGGATGAGACGGATGAAATCAGGGCGTAACTGGTCTGAGAGACTGAGGCTTGCGAGCGCAGCCAGAAAGCACAGTGCTAGAAGCATGACAGACGAGCCCAGCCGACTCTGCGCTTGGTAAGTCGCCCCAGCAACGACCACGACTAACGCCCCTGCCAAGGGCAGTATGCAATCTCCTAGAATCCAACGGGACCATTGGCCACGGAGGAGGCGTTTGCATACGACCGGCACGGCAATGACGAGTGAGAGGCTGTTCGACAGCAGAAATCCGATGGCGGCACCTGGAAGACCAAACTCATTAATGGACAGAACGCTGCTTGGGATGGCGATCAGGGCGCAGAAGGCTGTCATTCGCAGCATCAGCTTCGTCCATCCCGCAGCGATCTGCGCTTGGTGCGGCATCCAAAGCATACAGTTCATCAGAAACCCGATGCTGAGCAGTCGCAAGGTCCAAATCGCCTCATCGGGGAAATCCGTCCGTCCTGTCCAAGCCCAGAGAGTTTGGTTTGGAAGCATGATCAACAGTGCCGCGGGGCTGTAGGTCATCAAGCCAATGAACTGCGCTCCCCGATGGAACTCCTTCGCAAAACTCCCTTCTTGCTTTGAATCAAAACAGCGAGTGAGCCTTGGCTGGAAAACTTGCCCGATTGGGGCTGCGAGCAGGGCGAGCCCACTTGCTAGCGTCAACATCAGCCCGAACATTCCGAGCATCGAGATGGGCAAAAGACTGGCAAGTATGACCCTGTCTACCTGCGCAACTACGACCGAAACAAGGGTCGTACCCGTGATGCCCATCGCGAACGAGCGTACTGCTGGCGACCAAAGATTCTGCGCGCCAACAGTGTTCAGGACACGAGGGACTAGGCGCCCAACGACTACCTTAAGGACGAGCAAGTGCGGGACTGAAACGGCAATCTGCCATTGGAAGTAGGCATCGATCGAGGGCGCGTAAAAAGCAAGTACGCAAACTGCACCTGCACCACGCAACAACGCGAACGATGCAGAGAGGCTCACCGAGAGAATCTGGTGCTGTAGCCCGATCAAGCAACTCTGATAGAGCATCTCCAGAAGTTTCAGCCCGGCGATGACGCCCATACAAGAGATCGCCCGCCTTGCGGAAGCGGAATCCAAGCCTTCCAGATCAAGCAAAGAATCAACGATGAATCCAGCTCCCACGATCATGGCCATGCTTAGCGCCGCAGCCATCACCGCTACCACAATCTCCGCATGATCTAGAAGCCTGCGAACGGACCGGGTGGTCCCACCCTGGACCGCAGATCGTGCTGCCTCCCGACCAATCGTTGCTGAAACACCAAACTCTAAAACGATGCTGCAAGACTGTACGACAGAGTACACCCCAAGGAGTCCGAAGGCCTCAAGACCAAGAAGGCGGGCGTAGATTGGTGTCAGGGCAACCGACAGACCTGCAATGACGCCCTGACCGACAAGGCTGATGAGAATATTGCGTTTCAGCATGGCGGTCGCACGAGTACTGCCGTGAATGACGTGTACCGTATCAGGCATGGGCCTTCGTTGCCGAACCAGCCAATATGATTCTCGGTATCGCGCTATGGGCTGGGCACTAACTTTGGTGCTCGGAACCTCGATCTCCCTTGCGGTGTTTTGGCACGAGGGGGCACCGGTGTTAGGCGTGTCCTATTGGCTTTTGCCAGACGGCATAAGCCTCGCACAAACTTGTCAGGTTATCACAAAAATTGGCATCAACGATGCCTTCGATAGCATCCCCGGCTACCAGTATGGCTTCCCCCCGAGTGCACTGCTCCTGCTGGTTCATTCGCTTTCACTGATTGTAATCGGGCCAACGGGCTTTACCGTGGTGAACACAGCAATTCTCACCGGGGTGATGCGGCTGACGTCGCCATGGCTTGCGTTGGCCCTTCCCTACCTGCTGGTCGCTCTCACCATGCCGTCGAAGGAGATTCTGCTAGCTCCGCTTCTATTGTCGGGATGGCAGGCCCTGGGCAGGCGCCAATTCGTCTTGCTGTCGCTGATTGTCGCAGTGGTCTTCTTCGTGCGTGACGGGGCTGTCATTGCCATCCTTGTATGGATCATCGGCTGCAGATCGGCAGCTGCACTGCACTTGCGCGGCATCGCCGTAGTGACCGTTGCTACCGCGCTGGGATTTCTCCTCCACGCCAATCTTGAAAGCTTATCCGACCAATTCTTCCTAATCGATCGCAATATTAGTGGATTGCAGAGTATCGATTCTCCGCTCGGCGGCTACGCATTCAGCTATCCCGGCTATCTCTTACGCTGGATCGCTACCCTTTCGGGCCTGGCGATGAGACCTGCGCCGTTCTTCGATTGCCAAGGGGATGTCCCGCTCTTGGGGGTGAGTTACTGGATCTGCGGAGTGACGATGCTGGTGTCCGCCATAGATTCATTTCAGTTTCTACTGTTGCAGCCAAGGAGTGAATGGTCCAAGTCCACGACCGATGCCCGGAACGCTGCTCTCGCGCTATGGCTGGCTATCGCTGTGTTTGCAGTCAATCCTTTGGTTCAACCCCGCTATATCCTTCCGTTTTCGATTCCATACTTGGCGTGGATGTTTGCGAATCGCCGCCCTTCATCGCTTTTAAGGCTGTACTCCCTTTGCATTGGCCTATCTGTTGTTGGCATCCTTGCACAGCAACTCCTCGGCGTCCAAGGTGTTGAGCCGTGGCTCGAGGGCCCATCGTGGCCAAGTTTCAAAGGGCTCAATTGAATCGCTCGCGTCAAGTTTGGAACCAGTACCGCTTTGGGCGCACCCCACGGGGGGTGACCCCAAGTCTGACGTTGTGCCTGAAGGGTGGATTGGGGAATCAACTTTTCCAGTACGCAGCCGCTCGGTCGCTGGCCGACAGGCTCGGTGCAGACCTGAGAATTGATTGGTGGACCGGCTTCGTTCGGGACTGGCGCTACCGACGGCGACCCGATCTACTCCGATTCGGCGTTCGCGGCCGCGCCGCATCTTGGCATGACCGTTTGCCATATATCGGGGCGGAGGTTTTGCGATTGATCTCCGGTGGATGCTTGTCGCCACGCTTGGTTCTGGGAGCCGGGTTGCTGCTGCGCGAAGACTCCCAGCGGTTCTTGGGCGAGGTTTTCGATGCTCGCTGGAGCGGACGCGCCTGGATGGATGGGTATTGGCAGTCGTATCGCTACTTTGAGGACCAGCCCGCCATCGTGGACGAACTGAGCCCGCCTTGCCCCACAAGGACAGATGTATTTGAGTTAGGACTGCGAATGTCTGGAGAGGACTCCATCGCTCTGGGCATTCGACTCTACGAAGAAACCTCATCCGCTGCGGTGCATGCGCGCGACGGCCGTGTAAAATCTGCCTACGAAATCCGAGAGGCGCTGCATGGAATCATCGGGACGAAGACAGGCTTCCAGGTGTATCTATTTTGTTCCCACCGAGCACCATTCATTGATCAACTGCAGCTGCCCCGCGGGACAGTATTGCTGACACCCGAGAACGGTTTCTCGTGCCCGGTTGAGTCTTTATGGCTCATGATGCACTGTCGACATCACATCCTGACGAACAGCACCTTGTATTGGTGGGGAGCTACTCTGAGCCAGAGATTTCATCGATGTTGTCAATCGAAGGTGATAGCTGCCGACAATTTCTTGAATCCCGATACCATCCCGCCTTGCTGGATGACGTTTTAGTGGTGCGCTTTGCAATCGGCGCTGGATCCCTTTGGGTGGCTCAAGGACAGGAATTTCTGCGTAGAGAATCCACGAATCAAGACGTCGCTCGCCGCAAGCGCGCAATCGTATGCACGTTGGTGCCAATGAATGTGAGCGCACGGCTCACGCGGCTCCGGAGGCCCCAAATCCTTGGGAGCTGTCGCGGGGCAGGTAGCGCTGACGCAGGACTTTCGGGCCCCTGAAAATTCAACGGCTACATCTGTCATGCGCGACGAATCCTCAATCCTGTCTGCCGGATGTTCCCAAGCGGTCCCAAGAGCGACATTCTTGCTTTGCACCAATCGCTCTGACCCCTTGCTAGATCGTGCAATCTTGTCTTGCCTGAAGCAAACTGAACAGGATTTTGAGATCCTGATTGTGACAAACGGAGCCAATGCTCACGCGATTGCATCAGAGCTGAAGTCTCGCTTTGGCCATGAAGTTCGCGTAAGAATATTTAGTACTGAGGTCCGACATCTGAACTTTAGCCTTGCGCTCGGTCTTCACCTAGCCCGAGCCCCTCTGGTCGCACGGATTGATGCTGATGATGTCTCAGCGGCGGATCGGCTCGCTCTCCAGATTGCCTTCATGCATGCGCACCCTGATGTCGGGGTTCTGGCGACCGGCTACGAACTGATTGACGCGGACGGGAGCGTTCTTTCCCGGGTCATTCCCCCTACGAGTGACGAAGCGATCCGACGTCAGTTCTACTATCGCAATCCGGTATGCCACCCTTCCGTGATGATAAGAGTTTCAGCGATCCGGCAGATTGGTGGGTACCTCGGCGGCCATCATGCAGAGGATTACGACCTGTGGTGCCGATTGTTGGTCGATGGCAAGTGGCGAATCTCGGCGATTCCCCAGCCACTAATGCGATACAACTCAGATCCAACTGGTTTGGCCCGGAGATCGCGCAGTGCTTACGTTTCGATGGCGTCCACCCAGGTGGCCTGTCTGCTCATGAGCAAGGATCCGAGGTGGCTCTTGGGAGTACTGGTGAGTATTTGGAAATTGCTGGTTCGATCTAAGCGCTAGCATGCTATTGAAGAAGTCCCGCGATTCCGCGCACTCGGAAAGAGCCGCGGGCTGCTCCCGTGCGAACCTTCCTTCATGCGAGGAAGACCCCAGAGCCAGCCGTCGATGTGGTGCCGCCTGAACCTCGAGGAGCTGGTGGAGCCGGACCACCCGCGGCAGGCGGTGACGCGGATGGTGGACCGGGCGCTTTCGGATATGAGCCGCAGCTTCAATGCGGCCTACGCTGCGAACGGGCGGCCCGGGGTGCCGCCGGAGGTGCTCCTGAGGGCCTTGCTCCTCCAGTGGTTGTAATCGGTGCGTAGCGAGCCCGAGATCTGCAGGCGGATCAGGATAGACATGCTGTTTCGGTGGTTCCTGGACATGGAGCCGGACGCGGAGGTCGTCGACCACGCGGTGTTCACGCACAACAGAAAGCGCCTGGAGGAGCTCGGCCTGACGGGCCGCTTCTTCGACGGGGTGGTGCGGCAGGCTCAGGAGGCGGGGCTGACGAGCGACGAGCACGTTTCAGTGGACGGGACCCTGATCCAGAGCCACGCGTCGCTAAAGAGCCTGAAGCGGATCGATGGAAGTAGTCGGGCCGGGACGGCGACGGCACGCCGGGCGGAGGCCACAACGCGCCGGTGGATTTCCGTGGAGAGCGGCGCTCGAACGCGACGCACCGACGGCGCGCTTGACGCGCAAGGGCGAGATAGTGGGCGCCTTCCTGAGCCACTCGGTGGATGCGATCTCGGAGAACCGGCACGGACTGGTGGTGGCGGTGAGCGTCGAGGAGACCAATGGGCGTGCGGAGCGCGAGAACGCGCTGCGGATGCTTGGGCAAATTCGCCGGCGGCACGGGATCGAGCCGAGGACGCTCGGGATGGACCCCCGCCACGACGCGGGCGACTTCCTGACGGAGCTGGAGCGGTGCGTCCCGGCCGGATCGTGCCGAAGGATGACGGATCGCTCGCTCAGATGCGGGCGAGGATGCGCCGGATCCTTCCGAGCTACCGGGTGAGCCAGCGGCGGCGGAAGATGATCGAGGAGGTCTTCGGCTGGGTGAAGACTGTGGGCCTCCTGAGGCGCGTGCGCCACCTGGGCCGGAAGCGGATCGCACAGGTGACGGAGATAACGATGGCGGCGTACAAACTGGTGAGGATGACGCGGCTGCTGGCGACCTGAGTTCCGGACGGCCGGCCGGCGGAGGCGTCGCGGCGGAGGAAATCGGGCCGATCTGGGTGACCGGGCAATGCACAGCCCGCGACGAGTCGCGGAGCGGGCGGTGAAACGCGTCAAATCCGAACTACTTCAACAGCCTGCTAGCGCATCCGTGATGCCGCGCGTGACACGCAACACCGCGGATTCAGGATATCGGATCGATGGTCGAGGCCGGAACACTTCATTGCATTTCGGACTGCCTACCGAATACACAATTCGACATTGCCGCTAGAAAGTAGCATAAACGTGCACCGATATGGCGCCCAGTCAATCATTCTCATCAAGCGAACCGAGGGCCATACGCCGTCAGCCAAGGCTGTTGTTTGTGATCACGGAGGACTGGTTCTTCACATCGCACTTCCTCGAACGGGGCGCGGCTGCCGTCCGCGCCGGCTACGAGGTCGCCGTCGCCACCCGGCCGACCACAAAGGTCGCGCTGATCGAGTCGCACGGGATGCAGGTGATGCCCATCGACTTCTCGCGCCGTGGCCTGAATCCTTTCCGCGAACTGCAAACCGCGCTGCACCTGCGCCGGATCGTGCGAACATTTCGCCCCGACATCATGCACAACGTGGCGCTGAAGCCGGTTGTGACAGGCACCTTGGGCGAGCTGCTCGCTGGCGCGACCGGAATCGTCAACGCGCCGGTCGGCATGGGGCACGTCTTCACCGCCGACAGTCACGGCTCGCGACTTGTCCGCCCGATGCTGAAGCTCCTCCTCCGGCGACTCCTAAACCCGCGCAGTAGCCACGTGATCATTGAGAACGAAGATGACCTACGCGACCTCGTCGCCAACGGCTTCGTTCGCCCGGATGCGATCTCGCTTGTGCGCGGTGCCGGGGTCGACATCAACGCGTTCGTTCCCGGTCCGGAACCCGCGGGACCTATCACCGTGCTGCTGGTATCGCGCATCCTGAAGGACAAGGGAATCCTCGAGTTCGTCGAAGCCGCGCGGCGCGTGCGCGTAACGCATCCGGACGCGCGGTTCGTGATCGCCGGCAGCCCGGACGACGGCAACCCATCGAGCTTCCAAGAGTCCGACATGCGGCAGTGGGAGGCGACGGGCGACGTCAGGTGCCTTGGATTCCGCGAAGACATCGCGGAGCTGCTCGCCGCCTGCCACATCGCGTGCCTGCCTTCGTATCGCGAAGGGCTGCCGAAATCCTTGCTGGAAGCCGCAGCTGCGGGAAAGCCCATCGTCACGACCGATGTCCCCGGATGCCGCACCGTGGTTCATGACGGAGTCAATGGCCTGCTCGTCCCGGCAAGAGACGCCCAGGCCCTGGCGCGCGCGATCACGCGGCTCGTCGAGGATCCGCAACTGAGGGCTAGGCTCGGCAGGTCGGGACGGCAGCGCGCGGAACTGGAATTTTCATGCGGAACCATCAACGAGCAGACCCTGAATGTCTATCGCGGGATGGCAGGCCGATGAAGGTGCTGGTGACGGGTGCCACTGGCTTCGTCGGGCGCGCCGTGGTGTCACGGCTGCGCTCGGCCGGAATCCCGGTACGCACCTCGTCGCGATCGAAGGATCCGGACCATCCCGGTGAGCACATCGTTGCGGATCTTGAGCGACCGACGCGCCTCGATTCGCTCACGGCGGACTGCGACGCGGTCATCCACCTCGCGGCACGAACCCACCAGCCCAAGTCGGCGACGGATGAGGCCGCGCGATATCGTTCCGCCAACGTCGAGGCGACAGCGCGGCTACTCGACGCATCCCTTCGGACGGGTCTCCGTCGGTTTGTGTACATCAGTTCAATCAAGGTGAATGGCGAGTCCACCGAAGGTCGGACGCCATTCACAGCGGACGACCCACCGAACCCGCGGGACTGGTACGGAACATCGAAGCGCGAGGCAGAGGAACTGCTCCGGGACGCGACCCAATCGTCCGCGATGGACCACGTCATCGTGAGGCCGCCGCTCGTCTACGGACCAGGCGTGCTAGCGAACTTCGCCGCGCTCGTTCGCGCGGTCGAGCGCCGCATGCCGCTTCCACTCGCATCGATTGAGAACGCCAGGAGCCTGGTATCGGTGCAAAACCTCGCAGACCTCATCGTCACAGCCACCTTGGCAGAGGCAGCATCCCGCCGCACGTTTCTGGTGTCCGACGATCACGATCTGTCGACCCCGCAGCTGGTCCGCTTGATCGGGGCAGCGATTGGCGTGCGACCGCGACTGATGCACTGCCCGACGGCCTTTCTGCGCGCGATGGGGCGGGTGACCGGACGAACCGGCATGTGCGAGCGGCTCTGCGGATCGCTGCAGGTCGACATTGCCGCAACGAAGACCACCCTTGGATGGGCTCCGCCCATGACCGTTGAGCAATCGATGGCCGCGATGGCGCGATCTTTGAGGGGCTCGTAAGCGACGCCGCGCGACATTCGCGCACCGGAAGTGCGAAAGGATCTTGGGGTATACAACCCAGCATGGACGGCATCACCGAGTTCCCCATCGCTGCGGCGACCGCCTGCGCGGCCGTGACGAGTATGGCGACACTTGTGCTTCGTGCACGGCTTGTAGCCGCCGCAGTTGTAGACGCCGGCACCCAACGCGGCATGCACACAGGATCGGTGCCAAGGGGCGGCGGTTCTGCCTTCGCCGTCGTCGCGCTGGGCTCGCTTGTTGCGGTCCGGCCGGAGGTGCCATGCACCGACGTGGCCGCGATCGCGCTCGTCGTGTCCGCAATTGCAGTCGCCGCGGTCGGCGCTGTTGACGATGTCCGTTGCCTCCCCGCGCTCCCGCGACTGGTAGTGCACCTTGCCGCGGGAATGGTCGTTGCATACGCATGCTTCGCGGGGAGTGCGGTGCCGTGGTCCGGCTCTGTAGCAGTCGCATTCGCTGCAGCAATCGCAATCGCGTCGGCCTGGTCGATCAACCTCAATAACTTCATGGACGGCATCGATGGAATCTGCGCTGCCCACGGCGCGGTCGTCATTGGCGCTGCGGGAGCCTTCGCTTGGCACCATGGCGACACGGGACTCGCCTTTGTGTGTGCTGTCCTCGCCGGCTCGATCGCTGGGTTCTTGCCGCTGAACGTTTCGCGAAAATTCCGGATCTTCATGGGCGATGCCGGCAGCGGATTTGTCGGCTTCTCGATGGCGGCTACGCTCGCGCTGACATGGAAATCCGGCGCGATGAGCGCCTGTTCAGCATTACTGCTTCCCTCGGTCTTCATGACGGACGCGACCGTAACACTTGTGCGACGTGCTACGCGGGGCGAAAGGCTCACCGACGCTCATTGCTCCCACGCATTTCAGCATCTGGCAAAGCGTGCGGGAAGGCACGCCCCAGTCACGGCGATCTACGCGGTGGTCACTGCAGGGTGGGCGTTGACTACGGCCATCGCCGCCTCGGCCTGGCCGGAAAGCGCTGTGTGGATCCTCGGTCTCGCCTATGCGCCGCTCATCGTTGCGGCGATCCTGCTGCGTGCCGGGATGCGCGACTAGGTCGACCGTCTTACAGGCGGGATTCCGAACAAAGCACTAAGCGCATCTCGTGGACCCTACGCAAGTCGAGCGATCTCACCGCAGACTCGAACTCCTGGCCGCACGTATCGAGCGAGCCCTACGCCTCAAACCCCTCGACCTCTAAACACATCGCAGGATGGGCCTTCAGGCGCACTTGCAATCCAATTGACAGCCGTTTGAACACACTTTCACCCAGTCGCATGTGAGTGAACTCCACCTCGATGTCACCGTCGGAGTCGATACGTCGGGCACCGTGCGGCCGGCCACCTGATCATGTTTCCCGGCAGGTCAGCGATCTTCACCGCCTCGCCCGCGCCCAGCACAAACACCTGGTAGCCCTCGATCTGCTACCGGAAGGTCGCACGACGCGAGGGTGTCGCGCACTGACTGTGCCGATCCCTTAGGCTGTTCCCATGCAGATCGTCGTTACCGGTGCCGCCGGCTTCATCGGCTCCCGCGTCACCCAGCGCCTGCTGGATCGCGGCGACTCGGTGCTGGGTTTCGACAACCTGAACGACTACTACGACCCCTCGCTCAAGCGCGCGCGACTTGCTCTGCTCGATGGGCGCCCCGGCTTCACCTTCATGCAGGGCGACGTTGCGGATGCCGCAGCCGTCGCGCAGGCGTTCGGCGCATCCCGCGCCACGCATGTGGTGCACCTGGCCGCGCAGGCCGGCGCGGGCGCCAGCATCACCAATCCCGCGCGCACGATCCAGAGCAACATGGTGGGCCTGGGCCACGTGCTGGAGGAGTGTCGCCAGCGCGATGTGCGGCATCTGGTGTACGCGAGCAGCAGCTCGGTGTACGGCCTGGATCGCACTCTGCCCTTCTCGCCGCACCAAGGCGGCGACCATCCGATCACCATGTACGGCGCCACCAAGCGGGCCAATGAACTGATGGCGCACAG
>Ga0114972_10002087_pt1 | contig 14981 bp, 11 predicted proteins | sample M_140807_EF_Meta_FD_87354 | JGI IMG/M metagenome (GOLD analysis project Ga0114972, IMG submission 87354) | Freshwater microbial communities from Lake Montjoie, Canada to study carbon cycling - M_140807_EF_MetaG | ecosystem: Environmental > Aquatic > Freshwater > Lake | place: Lake Montjoie... | reverse complement strand
GCACTCAATATCCACACTAGCCAGATCGCCATCAAACTGCCCACTAGGCTTGCGTAGTGCGTCACCACAAGGCAGCCGAAGGATTTGAGTCCTCAGCCTCCCACCCATCCTTCGAACGCTGCCCCTGAGTGGCAGGCAAGTAGCTTGGGGAAGCGTAGCTGAATACTAATGGAGGCCTGTCCACTCGAGGGGCTTGTTCGGCTTCCAAACGGTGAATGCAAATGGCCAAAACGTGATATTCACGCCATAGGCTATATTTATAGTCTTACAGAAATCACCCAGGCAAGACCACCCGCTGCGGCCAAGGGGATGATAAAGAATAGAGCCACTACGGCTGCACAGCCATCTTTAGCATCCTGTGCCTGAATCCTTTTAGCAGATTTTACCGGCTGCTTTTGATCTGACCGATCCCGATACACCTTAAATTCTTTTCCAATTATCTTCTCTGCCTGCTTGTAGGCCAAGGTCGTACGAGATGCATGAGCATGTGACTCACTCCATCCACCTTGCTGTGCCCGAAAACGGAGATAAGTGGGAGAGCGGAAAAGGGACTTGGCGGCTTTTTCATCTTGCAAGAACTCTTCAGCCAGCACGAGAAAACGAGGATCATCTGGTGCCAGAGATTCACTGACCTTGGAAGACGTGAGGTCGATACAAGCATTGTAGATATACCAGGCGACAAGTCTGGTCTTATCAGGATCTGCATCAAGATGCTCCCACGCACGAGCAAACAGCATCGCTGCACCCGTATATTCAGTAATATCAGTTACGCCTATGGCTCTGGCACTTCTAATCTCAACATCAGTGGGAAGGCTGCTATGCCGCCAGATTTCTTTTTCATCTGCATCGGTGCACCACAGAAGCTCCTCTAAATCTCGCCCTTGCTCATAGGAGATCTCATCGGGAACTGTTAACCCCGCGGCCCTGCCGCCATGAACAAGATTCCTCTTAATTGCTTGATTAATAAGATTGGAGGCCTCATAAAAAGAAGCATTTGGGAGGATATCTTTGATTCCGAGTTTTTCAGCATATTCAAGCTGTCTCTCTGAGGGTGGTTTCGGATCAATCTCTACATACGCCTCAATGACCGTCCCGTCATCTTTCGCGACTTCATGTAAGTTCTGCTCATCTAGTGCTTCATAGATTCGTTGCCTCTTACGGCCAGACTCGGCCCCTCTGCCGTCAACCTTGAATTGTCGTAGAGGTTGTTGATCCCGCCAAAGCATGATTCAATCGAGGTCAGTTCCTCTTTGAAATGTAGTACGGCTGTCAACCGGTCAGTCAGGCACTCATGTCCACGTTATAGCAGCTTCCGCGAGTAAGCCGAACGCTAGGTGTCAGCAGCGCCTGGAAGCTGAAGCAAATCGTAAGCGGGAAGGCGTAGGTTGCACACCCTAGTTCGGCTCTGACGCCGCTGCGCGCCTGGGCCAAGGCAAACCCTTGCAGAGCGTTGCACTCCCTTCCCGGTCCTCCTATGCCGAAGGTCCTTCAGGCCGAATGTTGTATTCCGGAACCGAGGTGTCGTACTCGATGTAAAGTCGCTGCGTCTGCCCGTTCGTAAGAGCGTAATCGGCCATGCCCGGTGACGTAGCGGAATTCACCTTGAGTGCGTGACCGTTGCGTGTCGTGAGGTCGAGGAAGCGAGCGGACCAACCGTCCTGGGATGGCACCGTGATCGTCGTGTCGGCGGCGAGGCTACCGATCAACTTGATCGTTTCGGAGCTCGCGTCGAGCGCCGTCGTGACCGTCACGTCGACGGTCACCGTGCCCCTCACGGAACCGAACGTCGAGAATTTTGTGCGGCTGAAGTCGATAGCTCCTGCCGCACCGATGGGAGCTGCACGGTTGATCCGCAATGTCAGATCAGGGTCCGGGGCGGGGTGCCCTGGATCGTTGACAATCTGGTAAACATCCGCAACACCCGCGATGGTAATATATTGCCACTTTGCAAGACTTTCAGGCAATACATTTAGCGTGACCTTCGTCCCATCCACCGCATCAACGGTACCTGTCACGCCTACCAGGGCTGCATCCTCGGTTCCGGCAGTCGTGCAGATCCACCCGATGGGTCCACCCGGAACGGGAAGGCTATTCCATACGACATCACCTACCTCCCAGGTCCCGCCGGTCGTAAGGGGCGTCGGCTCACTGACTCCGGCGATGTGATTCGTGAGCTTCTTGGATGCTTCCGCTTCGCCGAGCAGGCCTGGTGTCCCGTAGAAGATGCCCTGGCTGAACAGAGGTGCAGTTCGACGTGGTCTGGAGATTGTAGTTGGAAATCGAAAGCTGGTTCGACCACCCGGACTGGAGTTGTCAAGACCCCACCAACCTAGAGTCTCGTCGTATCGAAGTAGATTGTAGTCGCCAAGGCTTGGCAAGACGAAATTAAGCACACCGCCGTGAAGTATGGGAGAGGCCGGTGGTGGAGGGTCAGCGCCTTCCTGCTGTCCAAGTTCGATTCGTGTTGCGACCGGGCCACAGTCATTAAGATAAGCGAAGGGTGAGCGTGAAGCGACGCCTTTCTCTAGAACGAAGCAAGTACTCGACTCGGTCAAGTTGCTTTTCCCTATGGCTCCGCCAATTACCATGACCTGTCCAAGTAGTTCGTTGCGATGAGGACCTTCGGCGTAGCATGAGACAAGACATGAAGAGTTTACTGAACCCTCCGTGCGCCATTCAGCACCATGGCCACCATCCTCTGCCGGGACACCATCACCACCTATTGGAGGCTGAAGCCCTTTCGCACCATTCGCTTCGGCATGGCAAGTAATATAGGTGTTGCCACGCGTTGAATCAAAGAATCCATAGCGCCTATTTACAACCGCCGTACAAGTGAGAAGAGTGCAGCCCGTCGCGTCACCACCTTCGATGTGGAAGCCATCTCTGCCACATCCGCCGACGATACAGTTTATGAAATTACAGTTAGATGCGTTACCTTCAAAGCCATTCAATATGTTGCCGTAGACGTTGATGCCGTCCCCGGCAAAGTTCTGGATATTGACGTTTTCGACATAGACCGGAACTCTCGTTGAGAGGCCGTTTCCGGTGTTGTTGCCATTGGGGTCGATGGCGTCTTTACAGAAGATCGTGAGATTGCGAAGAGTTGTCTTCTCAGCACTACCCGTCGGATTGTCTTCGAGAGCAGCGCTACGGACACGGATGCCGTCTGTATTCCCTGGAAAGACGAGCATTGTGCCAGGCCTGGAGCGCGAGGGGGCGAACGGCGGTGGCTCGTTCATGGCCGTTCCTTCGAGAACGACAGTCTGCGCCAGAACGAGGGTGTCCGAGAGGAAGAAGTGACCGTCGACTACGAGCGCCGCGCTTCTGTTCCCGCTAGCAGCCAACGCGGCGAGCGCCGCGTTGAAGAACGGCAGGTTGTCAGTAGGCGGCGGAGCCAAGGGGTCAGGGTCATAGTCGGGAATGGCTCCGAAATTTCTGATGTTGAAGCGATCAAAGGCTGCGGGACTAAGCGTAATCGGGGCTTGAGACTCCCACGTGTATGTCGTGCCGTCTGCGAAGTCCGGCGGGCTTGCTCCGAAAGCAATCGTCAAGCCTGTCATTGGAAGCACGGCGCTGGCTGCCGTTAGCAGTTCCGGAAAAGAGGCGAAGCCACCATTGAGAGTGTATGTGAACGTCGCTGTCCCGAGCGGGGCAGGCAGTCCGCCAGGAGTGTGGATTGTCAGCACAACCGAGTAATTACCAAATGGGCTGCCGCTTACCGTGGCTGCGGGGCCAGGACCCACTTGCGTGATTAGTTTGTTGACGCCCGTGCCGCCGAAGACTTGTTGGGCGGGGTGGCACGTCACTGGGCCATGGATTGTCACTGCCGCGCCGGCGGGCGCGAGGATGGCGCCTTCCTCGAACATGACCTGGACGTGCGGCGGGATCGTGAGGTCGCTCGTAACCGAGTAGGTGCCTGACGGAAAGAAGAGTGTTCCGCCGCTCACGGCGATCGCGCTCACGGCGTTCGTGATCGCCGCCAAGTCGTCGGCAGCACCGTCGCCGAACGCGCCGTAGGACCTCACGTTGAACACATGCAGAGTCGACGCCTCTCTCGACGCTCGCGGCTGCACGACGAGGTTGCCGTTCTCGTCGCAGGTGCCGACGACGTACTCGCTGCCGTCAGGGTGGTCGATGCGGATGAGGCGGCACTGCTTCGCAGCCGTTGCGTTGTTGACGTCCGTCGCGATGATCCGCGAGTCGCCTGCGCCGAGGCTCGTGATCGCGTTCTCAGCGACCTCGCCAGCCACGAGCACAAACACGCTTCCTCCAGCGGCGACATCCTCGAAAACGGCGTTATCCTCGGCGACACCGAAGACAGTCTTCGAGGCGGCGAGGTTATCGCGGGTAGCCCTCTTAACGGTCGGGCGGTTGTTGGCGGTGTCGAAGCCTATGACACACACGGCGTCTCCTATGGCGATTGTTTCTCCGCTCGGAACGGTGCACTGCTTGAACATAGTCTCTCAGCTCTGCGTCAGGACAGGTATAAGGTACTAGTATAAGGTACTAGGAAGGTAAACGATTGGTCAAGATTTCCGCACGGTACTAGCCCCCACAGATCACCAGACTTGATAAGGTGACGTAAGTCTATCGGTTAGTTGAAATTCGTGTATTTCCACAGGAATGCCGAACTTCTATTTGGGCGGATCCGCCTATGTCGCACCTAGGCCCTCGGCTGTCCGCCTAAGACGCAGCTCTCGCCCGGCTGCCCAGCAGCAGAGGCACTGCACCACAATGGTTCTCACGGCTCAAAGACCAAGGCTGCTGGATCTTAGGCGGATCCGCGTAAGATGTGTTAGCTGCGTTACAAAAGTGCTGAGTGCCGCTGAGGCGGCAATAATGAGTTTTTTGCAAGATTTATCTTCTTTATCAAGCGAGCCAGACGGTTTCGCCTTGATCGATATTCAAAGCTCGCGAAAATAGCTCTGTCAATAGTGTTAGCATTACTTGTCTGCGATCCTTCAAGCTCTGATTTAGTGGATCCGCCCAAGTTGCCCCCGGTTCCTTTAGCCATCCGCCCAAGCCGCAGGGCTCCGTGGAAAATTGCCGACCATCTTTGGCGGATCCACCTAGGCAGTGTGCACTGGATTACAACGTGTCGGCAGGGCTGCTGATGCCGAATGGGCCACGGTTCAGCACATGTGTGTAGATCATGGTGGTTCGGATGTCGTTGTGGCCGAGCAGTTCCTGAATTGTGCGGATGTCATGGCCACGTTCGAGTAAGTGGGTGGCAAAAGAATGACGGAAGCTGTGAGAGGTGGCGGCCTTACTGATCTTTGCCTCGATCACGGCGCGACGAATCGCCTTTTGCACCAGGCTTGGATCGAGATGATGCCGACCCTGCTCTCCTGTTTGGTCATTGCGCCAGCGCTGGTGCTGGGGGAACACCCACTGCCAGTTCAACTGCTTGTCTGCATTCCGGTATTTACGGCGGAGCGCTCCGGGTAGTTGCACACTTCCGTACCCCTCAGCAAGGTCTTTCTCGTGCAGGCGTCGCACCTTTTGTAGCTGCACTCGCAACCGCTCTCCTACCCCCAAAGGAAGCATCGTCCGCCGATCCTTGCTGCCCTTCCCGTCGCGCACAGTCAGTTCTCGGCGCTCGAAATCCAGATCCTTTACCCGCAGCCGCAGAGCTTCCATCAATCGCAGCCCACTGCCGTACAACACTTCACTCACCAACGCTTCCACGCCGTCCATCCGTTCCAGCACCGCCCTCACCTCCCCCGGGGTCAACACCACGGGCAGCCGTCGCTTCTGCCTTGCTCGCACCACCCCCTCCAGATTCAGATCCCGCTCCAGCAGCACCCGATACAGAAACAGCAGCGCCGCCAGGGCCTGGTTCTGGGTAGAGGCACTCACCTGACCCTCCACTGCCAGGTGCGTGAGAAAGGCGTTCACCTCCGCGCTGCCCATCTCCCGCGGATGGCGCAGCTGGTGAAACCGCAGAAACCGCCGCAGCCATTGCTCGTAGGTTTTAACTGTGCGACGGGCGTAGTGGCGGGCCTGCAGTTCCTCTCGATACCGCTTGATCAGGCCTGGCGGACGGACGCCAACAGTTGGCGGGCCTGGTGGGGGTTCAGGTGTGGCCATAGTCATCCTTTCGGATCTTTCCCCTCAGCATTCCCTGCCGCGGCCGCGGCGCCATGCTGAGAGCACCCATCAGTCACCGCCGCTAAGGGCACCCACCACCCATGGACCAACCCTTTGCCCACACGCTGAGTTTTGACGACCTCGAGGTGCTCGTGCTGGTGGAAGACGGCGGCGCCACGCCCCGCGAGGTGGCGGACTCCCTCGGCATGGACCTGGAGGAGTCAAAAGCTCTGTTTTTCGACCTGTTGCGGCGCGGTCTGCTGACTTGCCAGGAGGAATCCACCACCTTCCAGCTCACCCCCATGGCCCGCAGCCTGAGACGGGATGAAGCCTTCACCACCGCAGCCTTCGCGGCTGCTCTCACTGAGACGGGGAGCAAAGACCAAGGCTGAGTACGGCAAGCCCGCTTGCTGCCGTCCACCTCGTGCCGATCATCAGGTGCGAGGGTCGCCGTTCTCCAGCAGCTTTGCGCAGCCCTGGCGGCGGTAGGTCCGCGGATGGCGGCGGGGGGAACGCCACCCCACCTGTTGCTGCAGCCGGCCTGTGGCAACTCCCCGGGCGAGGCTCTGGCGGTGGCCTTCGTGCAGAGCCATCCGGCCTGGCGCCTGAGTCTGCAGAGCCACAAGTGTCTGGGAAGTGCGCTGAAGGCCTGGAAGGCTCCAGGTGCCGCAGCGGGCGGCCGGTAGCCGCCGCAGCTCCCAGGCGGATCCGCGCCTCTACGCCCCTGGTGCACCACCCGCTGGGGGAAGGGAATCTCGATGTCGTGCTGCTTGAAGGCGTGCAAGATATACCCGAGCAGCTCACTGAATATGCCGAGATTGGTCAACCGACCTCACGGCCGCGGCCGCGGTGCTGCGGCGGCAGGCGCCGGCTTCGTGGTGATCACCGGGGGGGGGGAAGCGAACTGCTGCAGGCTTGCGATGAATTCCGTTGGGTGGTGTCCCCCACCCAACGTGGCGGCTCAGCCTGCAGAGCCACAAGTGGCTTGGCCTGCGCTGAACCCGGCCTCCCCTTGGAGCCATAAGCCGAGGCCCTAGGAAGAAACGCACAAGAAAGCTGCAGGAAACGGGCAACCTGCTTTCTAGATGATTTATTTTAAGCCGGATTTGGCATTCGTTGGCATGAAAGGAAGCAGGCTGCAAGGCAAATCCGCTCGCGCCTGTCAACTTGCTTCAAGACTGCAGGCCTGGCCGATCGCCTTGCTCGGTCTGGGCCTGGGCCTGCACCTGCCCGTCCACGCCCAGGTGAAGAGCCAGGTTCAGGAATGGCAACAGGCGCCGTCGCTGCCCACCGACATGCGCGACACGCTGGCGACAATCAGCAAGGATTCCAACCTTTATCAGCTCTACCAGCAGTACCGTGCCAATCGCGACGGACTGCAAAAGGCCGCCCAGCGGATCAGCATCGACCAGGCGATCGCCATGGGGTTGGCCAACAATCCGACCTTGGCCGCCACCATCGCCGAGATCAAAGCGTCGCAATGGTCGGGCATCGCTGTGGGACGGGAATGGGTGCCCAGCCTCAGCATCAAGACCTCCGATCCGGGCGTGCTGGGCTTCTCCACCTCCACCAGCAGCCTGCAGACCAAGCTGAACGGGAGCGATGTGGAGGAGAAACTGAGTTTCAAGCACGGTTTCCTCTCCAATCCTTATGCCGATCTCTCCTGGTCGTTCTTTGATCCCTCCCGTGGCTCCCGCCTCGCCGCCCTGGGGGCCCAGAACAACGCCCTCCGCAACAAGCTCACCTTTGTCTCCCGGGAACTGATCCTTGCCATCCAGACCAACTACACGGTGCTGCAGGAGGCACTGGAGCGGGAAAGCGATTACATCCAGCTCTTCAATCAGGCCATCCACATCTACGTTGCTGCCCATCAGGCCAAGCGGCCCGCCACCGAAGTCAGCCGGTTCGAGGCCCAGGCGGTGTCACTGCTGATCGACCGGGTCCAGGCCCACAAGCGCAGCATTCAGGCCGCCGACGGCCTAGCCAGCCTGCTCAATCTCACCCCCGGCAGACTGGCGCTGCCAGCTGAGAAGAGCAAGGAGATCGGCGCCTGGCCCCTGAGCCGTGCCGATTCGATTCAGCAGGCCCTCGCTCGCCGCGAGGAACTGGAGGCCAACGCCTGGGAGGTGAAGGCCCTCAACGACAGCGCCACCGCCATCCGTCTCAAGGTGGTGCCCGCCCTGGCCCTCTCCGCCCAGGTAAAGCGGATCAGCGCCAACCAACAGGCCGGCTTCCTGAACGGCGACATGAACGGAACCCTGCAGCGCACCTCCGGGTTCGATTCCTTCCTGGGCCTCACCTTCGACTGGAAGATCTTCGATGGGGGGATCCGCAACGCCGAAGCCAACGCCGCCGACGCCCGAGCGCAACAATCGGCGGAGCAGGGCATCAACACCAGGCTGACGATCGGCAGGCAGGTGGCCGATTCCTACGCCAGCTTCGTGGCCTCGAAGATTCTGGTGGATGCGGCCCGCGCCGATGTCAAGGCGTCACGCCTCTCCCTGGCTGGTGCTCTGGCCGACTACGGGGCGGGGCGCCACAACGATGCCGGCACCACCGTGGTGCAGGCGCTCTCCACGCTGAAATCAGCTCTCGACACCTACCGCACGCTGCTGAGCGATCAGAACCTGGCGGTCCATCAGTTGAACCGCTTCACCGCCACCTGGCCGGCCAGCACGGAGCAGCAGGTCAGGAACCGCTTTGAGCGCTGGCTGCCCTCGGCCGGCCAGGTCCCCCGGCCCAGAACCCGCGCCACCGCCCAACCCCGCAGCCTCGTTGGCACGACCAGCTCGACACCGGCCGGAGTCGAAGCAGCACCGGCCGGGGCGGATCAGCTCACCCCGATCACCGAACCGGCCAGACCTTCATCACCCCCTGCCAAACCCCTCAGCGGTCCGCCGCGCTAACCGGGCCGGTCAAAGCCGGTACGGAATGCGGGGAATCTTGATGCCCTCCTCGTGGAAACGGGTCCAGATGGCGCAGCGGAGCTCGGCAGCAATGCCGCCCTTGGTGGTGGGATCGGCCATCCAGAAATCGAGGCTATAAACCATGGCGTAGTCGCCAAAATCAGACATCTTGGCCGATGGCGGGGGGTTCGAGACCACCCGGGGATTGGCTTTAGCAATCTCCAGTAAGATGGCGATCACCTGTTCGGGCGAATGCTCATAATCAGCGCGTACATTCAAGCTACCGCAGCGTAATCTCGTCGTTCCCGTATAGGTCGTCGTCGTGGCCGTGAAGAAGGTCTGGTTGGGAACCAGCAGCTCGGCATTATCGGAGCTGCGTAGCAGCGTGGCAGCCCTCAGGCCGAGGCTCTGAACTTGGCAGACATCGCCGTCGTGGACGAGCACCTCCCCGGGCTTGAGCGAACCTTCGAACAGCAACCACAAGCCGCTGACAAAATTGGAGAACACCTCCTTGATGCCGAAGCCGAGGCCTACCGACAGGCCGCCGGCAATCGCGGCGATGGCGGTGCCATTTAGACCGATCTGATCCGCCAGCCAGAGGCCACCGACCCCGACCAGCAGGTAGCGAATGATCAGCTCGAACGCCTTTCGATTCCCCAGATCCATGCCCGCGAATCGACCCGCCATGGCCCCGAACAAGGCAACCGGCATTTCGGAGAGCACCACCAGGAAATAGGGAAGGGCCACCAGCAGCACTAACTTTCCTATACTGAAGGGCTCGTTGAACAGATTCAGCAGCGGCACTTCGCTGATCGCTTCGAGCCCATCGAGGGCTTGGAGCAAGCCGGTCGCAGCCAGCGCAAGGAAGAGGGGGTACACAGCCCGTCGCCAGTAGCTCTCCACCGCCTCCGCAGGCTGGTGTCGGCGCAACAGCAGTCGAAGCACCGCCAGCAGCGCCCAGATCAGCACCAACTGGCTGACCAGAGTCAGCAGTCCGCCGGGCTGCCCGAAGGAGGGGGGCACGGCGCTGGCCAGGGCCAGAGCAACGGCGAGCAGCAGCTTGGCGAAGACCGGCTGCCAGCTGGTTTCCGGATGGGGCAGCCGCAGCTTCCAGGCCCTGTAGGCCAGGATCAGAGCCACGGCCACCAGGATCTGAATCAGCAGGGCGGCGCGGCTGAGCACTCCCAACCAGCCGCCGATCACAAAGACGAGTTGATTCATGGCTTGAGTGAGGCGGAAGGTGCAGCGGACGGCGCGGCTGGCGAGGGGGTGGGGGTCAGCGGGGCGATTGAACCCTGGCCTGGCCGGTGAGCCTGGGAGGTGGCGCCCACCATGGCCTGGAGGCTCTCCATCACCCGCTCGGGAGCCTCCTCGCCGTAGACGTTCTGCTTGAGCAGCTGGCGCAGCTCCTCGGTGCGCTGGCGCAGGACCACCCCTTCTTTGAGCGTGGGAACGGTGGAAGAATCCAGGCTTGCCTCCATCGCCGCCAGAACCGGTGAATCTTTCACCGGCACAATCACGTTGCGGTTCATCGGCATGTTGCCGAAAGCCCGCTGCATCAGGCTGTTCTGGCTGATGTCGTTGAGCATGAACAGGGCGAAGCTCTCCGCCAGACGCCGCTGGCTGGGGGTGGAATCCCGTCCGAAGCTGATCAACAGCAGCCGGGGCATCGGCCGGGCGGGTGTGCCGTCGGCCCCGCCGGGCAGCACGGAAACCCCGAGTTTGCTCCCCAGGCTGCGGCGCAGGCGGGGGATGGCGTTGGCATTGCAGCTGATCCAGTCCAATTGTTTGGTTTCCAGCCGCTGCACGAGTTCATCGCTGGTGTCGACGAACTGCAGGGTGGGCTGAATGTTGGCGCGATACAGCCAGCGCAGCCAATGGCTCACGTCGTCGGCCTCGAGGTCCGAGAACCTCGTCGGCGTGCGCTCCTGGGCCCTGAACAGGCGCAGCAAGGGCCTGTCGGCATTGAAGGCACTGGCGGTCCAGAGCAGTTCATCCGCCTGCAGGGGCAGGCCCACCCTCAGGCCATCGGCGGCCAGGGTGATGATCTGTTCGAGCTTGGTGGGCGGTTGCGGCACCCGGGCCCGGTTGTAGCAGGCCAGGCTGGGTTGCAGCAGGAATGGCAGGGCCAGGAACGCGTTGCCTTGGCGGAATCTGGAGAGGAACTGCAGGCGCAGGGGATCGAGCTCGGCGGGGGACAGGGCGCTCTCGCCAACCAGTCCCTCACGCTTCAGCTGCACCACCAGTGGCGTGCGGCTGATGATCAAGTCGGGGCCAGCACCAAGGCTGGCCCGGGAACGCACGCTCTCCACCAGATCCCCCTCGCCGAAGAAGCGGACATGCAGGCTGGCGCCAGGATGGACCCGCATGTACTCCGTGGCCAGCTGGTCGGCCAGTTTCTTCAGGCCGGCGCGCACCACCTGGTCACTGCCGGCGCCGGTGGCGATCGCCACCTGGATGCTTTCGGGAGCCTTGATCGATGCCGGCAGGCTGCCCTGGCAGCCGCCACTCAGCAGGGCAGCTCCCAGGCACAGCCCGACGCCAACACGGCTGCCGCCGCGCAATTGCCTGAAAAAAGTGGAACCCATGGACGGATTTTTCTCAGTAAACCATCGCCTGGGCGGTGAACTCCTTGAGTTCAAAGCGCTCGGCCTGGGCCTCCGGACTCACCACCACCAGCCGCAGCCGCTCTCCCTGGAGCCCATCCTTGCTGGCGGTGGTGGTGCCGACCTCCTTGTCGTCGCGATCGAGAACCCGGAAGGTGGCGCGGATGTTGCCGCACGGGCGTTCCTTGCAATACACCTCGAAGATGCGGGCCATGCCGCCGCCGAACAGCTTGGGGGGATTGCAGTCGTCGGTGCACCAGCGGGTGAGCACCCCTTCGGCGCTGGTCTGCCAGCCCATGGTGCGGAGCTCCTGCCGCTCCCGCTCCCGCAGCTCATCGGTCGAAAGCTTCTGGGCCGCCCGGAACTGATAACCCCAAAAGAAGCCACCCCCCAGCACGGCCAGACCCGCCATCAACCAGGGCACACAGCCGCTCAGCCCTCGGGAGCGGCGGGGTGATCGCTGCTGGTCCAGGTCGCGCTCGCGGGAATCATCGGGCCCTTGGAGCTCGCGGCCGTCCTGCTCCTCGAAACGGGCGTCACGGCGGGCATCGCTGCGGACATCGCGGCGGTCGTGGCGGAACGGCATGGGATGCGATGGTTGGCGGCGGAAAGGGAGAGACGAACGCCTGGCGGGGCGTGGGAAGCGGGGAGCCAGCGGCAACCGGCAGAGCTCTGCTCCGCGGGACTCCGCGGACGGGCGTCCGGTTGGCGTCGATCGCGGCGGAATCGCCGCAGAACCCAGCAACCGCTTCAGGTTATGTACGGAGCCCTGACCCTGCACCCTTTCCCCCTTCCTGACCACCGATCCGGGGCCGCCGCAGGGGCCGACAGGATCCATCGCCTCCTGGCCAGGCATCCCCCGGCCGCCTCAAGGCCCCCCGATCCCCGACCTGCGCCCGCTGTTCGCCGGAACCAAAGCCGACGCCCCAGTCACGGGGCGATCGTGGCCTTCGGCGCCCGGACCCCCTGCGAAGGGACCACCCTGCGCAAGGACCAGGACCGGAAGGCCCCCGGAAACCTCAGAACTCCCGAGCCGGCCACTGACGCCGCTCGGCCTTCCAGAGGCGCCAGCGCAGCTCCAGATCCTTCGGGGCATAAAGAACGATCGGTCGGCTCACGTCGTAGGGCACCACGAAGGGCTTGCCGCCCATCGGCACGAAGGCCCGCCGCTTCGGCTCCCCGGGAGGGCAGGCCATGCGGGTGGAGGCCGGCGGGGTCACCTCGCTGATCTGCACCACCCGCAACTGGGTGCCCGCCACGGGCTGACTGCGCATTCGGCCCGAGAACATCACCTGGTTGCAGTCGAGCTCGAGGTTGCGGCCGGCGATCAACTCCACACGCCAGTCGGCCGGGTTGGCGGAGAGGGCCGGATCCGGGCTGGGCGGCAGCAGACCACTCAGCTGGATCACCCAGCGGCGCTCCCCGGGGGCCGGGGCGGGATAGGGCTTCAGATCCAGCCGAGGAATGGCCAGGGCCGGAGCCGGAGCGAGGCTGGTCGCAAGGGGAAGGAGCCCCGCCAGCAGCAGGCCGGCCCCTCCGGCCCAATGTTCCCAAGTCCGCATCCCGGTGCCGGGGGACGGCGCCCGATGAGGCACCGATCGATGAGCCACCGATCGACGAGATGCCGATCGCCACAGGAAAAACGGCCGGGCACCTCCACCGGAACGCAGGCGAGCCATGGCGCGGCAACAAGGGATCCCACGCATCTTGATCAACCGGAACGCCAGCGTCGAGGCGGAAGGGGGCTTGAATCTGCCAGCCTGACCCCATGGCAGTCCCACCTCCCACCACCGTGGCCCTGCTCTCCGGGGGCCTCGACTCCGCCACCGCCTGCGCCCTGGCCCTGGAAGCGGGCCACCGGGTGATTGGCCTCTCGTTCGACTACGGCCAGCGCCACCGCCGCGAACTGGAGGCGGCCGCAGGTGTGGCCAGGGCCTTCGGGCTCGCCGAACATCACACCGTGGCCGTGAACCTGGCCGCCTGGGGCGGCTCCTCCCTCACCGATGCCCAGCTGGCACTGCCCACGGGCGGGGTGGTGGAGGGTGCGATTCCCAGCACCTACGTGCCTGGGCGCAACACGGTGTTCATCGCCATCGGCCTCAGCCTGGCGGAGGCCCGCGGCGCCCAGCGGCTGGTGCTGGGGGTGAATGCGATCGATTACTCGGGCTACCCCGACTGCCGCCCCGACTACCTCGAAGCCTTTCAAAGCCTCGCCGATCTCGCCACCCGTGCCGGCCGCCAGGGGGAGGGCACCAGCCTTTGGGCGCCCCTGGTTCACTGGAGCAAGACCGAGATCGTGCGCCAGGCCCTGCGGCTGGGGGTGCCGATCGCCGACACCTGGAGCTGTTACAGCGGCGGTTCGGAACCCTGCGGGGTGTGCGACAGCTGCCGGATCCGCGATGCCGCCCTGATCGAGGCCGGCCGGCCCGACCTGGCCAGCCGCGGGGCAACGGCCGCGCCGCCCCTGGTGGAGCCCACCCCCTCCGATCCTTGAGCACTCCGCGCCACCGCCTTGATCTTCCCTGGTGGGAACCCTGGAGCCTCACCCGGGCCCTCAGCCGCCACGGCGGCCGGGAAGGCCTCGTGTTGCTGGAAGGAGATGGCTCGACCTTCGGCCAGCGGGCCGTGCTGGGCATCGATCCGATCGAGCAGGTGCGCTGCGAGGGTCTGCCTGGGGAGACCGGTGCCAGCGATCCCTTCGCGGCCCTGGCGGAGCTGGAGCGGCGGGGAGGGCCGTGGCTGGGTTGGCTGGCCTACGAGGCCGGTGCCTGGGTGGAACCGGCCGACCACTGGCGCCCCGGCGACATGGCCACCCTCTGGGCGGCCCGCCATGATCCGCTGATCCACTTCGAGCGCTCCAGCCGGCGCTGCTGGCTGGAGGGGGAGGATCCCGATCGGTTGGCGGCGATGGCGGCCCGGCTGAATGCGCTCGGAGCCCCACCGGAACCCTCCAACCGGCCTGCACAGCCGCCGGGCGGTGGTCCTGGCCGTGATCTGCCCCCAGACCCCGCGATGGCGGCGATCCCGCTGGAAGCCTGGCAGTGGCACACGCCACCGGAGCGCTATGGAGCCCAGGTGGAGACCCTGCTCGGCTGGATCGCCGCCGGCGACATCTTCCAGGCCAACCTCACCGCCTGCTGCGAAACCAACCTGGCGGAACCAGCGGATCCCCTGGCCCTGCATGGCCGGCTGCGCCGGCACTGCCCCGCTCCCTTCGCGGGCCTGGCGATCACGGCGGATGAGGCGGTGGTGTCGGCCTCCCCGGAGCGCTTCCTGCGCTGCGATGCGGCCGGGAGCGTGGAGACCCGGCCGATCAAGGGAACCCGCCCGCGCCATGGCGATCCCACCGCTGATGCGGATGCCGCAGCGGAGCTGGTGT
>Ga0114972_10002084_pt1 | contig 14995 bp, 18 predicted proteins | sample M_140807_EF_Meta_FD_87354 | JGI IMG/M metagenome (GOLD analysis project Ga0114972, IMG submission 87354) | Freshwater microbial communities from Lake Montjoie, Canada to study carbon cycling - M_140807_EF_MetaG | ecosystem: Environmental > Aquatic > Freshwater > Lake | place: Lake Montjoie... | reverse complement strand
TTTTAAGGAAAAAATCACATATTACAGTAACTATTATTGGAATGAATATATAGTTATCATATGGTTTACCACCTTTACCCTTTTTAATAATTCCAAACATCATCATAATAGCAGGAATTAGTGAAAGTGGTGGTATAGAAAATAAAAATAACCATGGCATATCAAGAGATCCATTCAAATAAATAATTCTTCCAAGAAGTTGTCCAAAAAATGGAAATATAATTGTTAAAATAATAGCAAAAGTTTTTTCTTTTGTAAATGTAAAAGCTTCCTTTATTTTTTTAAAAAATCCTTCTATCTGCTTAAAAAAACCTTCTATTTTTGAAAATGGGTTGGCTGCAAAATGCTCTGTCGTCATCTCTTTTCTTAGTTGAATAAATGTTTTAGCTAGATTATTACCAGCATCTATAATTGTTTTATTAGATTTATATTTTTTAGATGTATGGTCTGAAAATTTCTCTATAATTTTATTATATTTTGTTTTATTTAATTTAACCATTATAAAATACTGTAAGATATTATTTTATAGTAGTTAATTTTTAGTTTTTAAATGGGTTATTTAGTTGGTTAATATAGTCCATATTAATATTATCAGGACCCATTACATATCTTGCTTTATCAAAATCTAATACTGATAATGGATAACCTGAAGTCATTGATGGACAAACAGGACATTGTCTTTCTTGTTTACATACTGGTGTCTTACCCAATGGTGGTCTCCATTTATCTGTATTTAAGATAGTATATGCATTATCCCATTTATTATTAAAAGTATTATCATATGATCCTAATGGTTGCATTTGACCAGGAGTTAATTGTGTGTTATATTTTAAATCTCCATACATTATATCCCTAATCATACCCTTTGAATCTACAAATTTATTTGATGATAATATTTCATTAATTGCTGGTGGAATACCTGAATCTGTTTTAACTTTTGTTGAAACTGCTGTTTCTAATGATGCAATCTTATTTTGTAACATCTTGATTAAATCAAGTTGTATTGTTTTTGAAGACCCTGATTTTATAAAATCTGTCAAATCAACTGAAGAATCCATAGCATTAACAATATCAATTAATTTAAGAGGAGATGATACAGAAATTTTAATACAAAGTTCTGGATTTATTTGAGCCAAATTTAAAAGTTTAAGTAATAAAGTTCCTCTTACACCATCTATTTTCATAATACTGGTAATATTTTCACGAATCTTTGCCATCTTGACTGGATCATTTAAATTTGATACATATAGACCAATATAATAAACAATTTCAGATTCACTTAATACATATGGATTTGTTAATGATGGTTTGGTTCCTTTATATAAATCTAATAAATAAGCTTGAACAAGTTGATCTCTGTCATTTTGTGGTAAAGCTTTAATTTGATCTAGGGTTAAAGTACTAGCTCCTTTAGCAAGTACACTTGCAACTGGTGCTGGTGCTGGTGATAAATAAGCAATTGTTCCTATTGGTGAAATTCCAGGAACTCCAGTAGTACCAGGAACTCCAGGGACACCAGTAGTACCAGGAACTCCAGGGACACCAACACCAGGGACACCAGTAGTACCAGGAACTCCAGGGACACCAACACCAGGGACACCAGTAGTACCAGGAACACCAATTCCACCAACTCCACCAATTCCACCAACTCCACCAATTCCACCTATTCCGTCAACACCAATTCCACCAATTCCACCAATTCCACCAATTCCACCAATTCCGCCAACACCAACTCCAGGGACACCAACTCCAGGGACACCAACTCCAGGGACACCAACTCCAGGGACACCAACTCCAGGGACACCAACTCCAGGGACACCAACTCCAGGGACACCAACACCAGGGACACCAACTCCAGGAGTAACAGGTGATACTATATTAAAAAATTCTTTAGACTTCTTTTTTTTTAATTTATTTTTTTGAGTAAAATTTTCTTTAGACTTCTTTTTTTGAGTAAAATTTTCTTTAGCTTCTGTTGTAAAAAGTGGCTGAATATAATTTGCTCCAATAAATACAATTATTAAACCTAAACTAATAAAAAGATATATGTCATTGATAGGTAGTTTTTCTTTTGGTAAAAAATTCCAAATAACACATAGAACTAATACTAATCCAATATATTTGATTAAAGATTTTTCCATTACTATAAATAAATATAAGAAAAATATTTTTATTCTAATTTTTCATTAAATATAGCAATAAGACTCCCAATAACTAATGAATAAAATATTGTTTGTAGATTAATATTTTTAGATATTCCAAAATTTTCAGAAGCACATACATCACTAAATATTATATATCCAAAAGTTCCTATAAAAGAATAAAATATTGCACTTCTTAGAATAAAAGATGTTTTGATTGGTTTTGATTTTTTATAAAATTTATAGATTAATACTAATATATTAATTATAATTAAAACAATCAAAACAAAAAATTTATTAGACAAATTTATATTAGTAACAAGATCTTTTTTTAAAAAAAACATTAACCAGATGGTAACTAAAAGAAATATATAACTGTATATATTTTCCATATATAATATATCAAGTTATTTTTTATAGTAAATTGTAATAAATATATTTGCTAAAATTAAAAGCATAATAAGTATATTAACTGCAATAAATAACATCAAATATTTATTCAAATGATTATTAATTTTATTTAAAATTGGATTTATTAAAAATTTATCAACAGTGTCATTATTTATATATTGTTTTAATGTATCCCATGTGTGTTTTGATTTAACTTCATTTATAAATTTTTCTATAAGTTGTTTTTTTAAAGTTTCCCACATAATTATTTTAAACTCAGACAAAAAAAAATTATTTATTAGCCTATTATATATGAAAAAAATATTAATTGTAGGACTAGCAATTTGTTTAATCGCATTAGTTTTATATTTATATAGAGCTCAAATATATAAAAAGTTTGGATCTGATAAATTATCTAAATTATCTAAATCAGAACAAATTAAAAAAATAATTGGTTCTAGAACTAAACAAATCAATCAACAAAATCAAATAAATGAAATTAATCCAGCTAATCATACTAATCAAATAGAAAAATATTCACAAGAAGTATCAGTAGTTTTATGTTATGCAACATGGTGTGGACATTGTCATACAGTAAAAGAATGGTATCAAAATCTAGTTAATACATCACCATTACCAAATGTTAATTTTACAATGGTTGAAGAATCAAATATTCCTCCTGATATTCTTAACATGCTTGAAGGATTTCCTACTATTCTAATTATATGTAATGGTTCTATAGATAAATATCCAGGTAATAGAAGTAGAAAGGAATTATTAAGTTATTTAGAAAAAATGTAATATAATAATATAATAATATTATTATATAATAACAAATGAATTTAGAAAACATTGATATAGTAAAAATATCAGATTCAAGCTATAAAATATATCAATTAGATAAAAATATTGGTAAAAGAACATGTTTAAATTTTAATCTGGATGGTGTAATAGCACCATTTGGCCTAGAAGAATTTGTTCATGTTCATTATATTAATTGGGAAATAGATAGTCCAACTTTACAATTTATTTCTCAGTTAGAATTAGAATTTAAAGATTTAATTAATGAATCTAATGACAAATATAAATCTTGGTCATTTATTAGTAATTTAAAAGAAAAAAAAGGATTTGAACCTTTGTTAAAAACTCGTGTACCTAAATCCAGAGGAAAATTTACAGTTGATTGTAAAACTTCAATATTTGAAATTGATTATAAATCTAAGCTAAAAGTAGTAATTAGTTTAGATTCAATTTGGTTTGTGGAAAAAAATAAAACTTGTGGTTTATTATGGATCGTCAAGTCTATTGACTAACTGCCTTTTTAGCTGCATAATGAGCTTCTAAAGCTTGTTTAACAGATGCAATATCAAGATTAGCAATGTGTTGTTGTGTAGTATATGATCTCATTTTAACTGCGCGTTCATAATTAGAAAGTTCAGGATATTGAAGTTTAGTATAGTTATAAAGTGCTGCTTTAATAGTTTTAGCTTCATCTAAAGAATAACCTAAATCTTGAATCATTTTAACAACTTCTGCATGAATGTCTTCAGATTTTGATACAGTTCTTGATATTTTAGATTTTTTAGATTTTTTAGATTTTTTGGATTTTTTATATTTTTTAGATTTTTTACCCCCATACTGTTTAGAACTAACTGATGATTCTGACATACTAAAAGAAGATTCTGATAAAATATCTAATCCTCCTATTTGTGTACCTGATATTTTATTACTAATATATTTTAAAAATTCAGATGTAGATTGTGTTTGAGAATCGACCAAGTTTGATTCAATATCTTCTCCACCAGTTTGAGTTGATTTTTTATTAGTATCAGAGTTAATTCCAAATACATTAGAAAGGAAATTAGATATAAAATTCTTTTTTTCCTTAGGTTTTGGTTTTTCAGTTAGAACAATATCATCAAGTGTTTCAGGAAGATCTGAATCTAGATTATTAGATCTTTTAGGAGATTTAGTTTTAATATTTTTAGATTGAGATTTTTCAGTTATAATTATATCATCAAGAGTATCTACGTTTTCTAAGGAATTAGAAGATGAAGAAGAAGCAGAATAATAATCACTTTTAGGTTTTATAATTTGTCCAATAAGATTATTTAATTTTTTATTATCACCACATTTAATTTCTTTGTCAGAGTCAGTGAACTCGGATGAGTCAGTGTTTTCAATAATTTCATTATGATTACTAGGGATTTTTTTATTAGCACCAAAAATATCAAGTAATGTAGCTGTTTCAAAGTCTCTATTACGAATAGCAAGATGAAAAGCAGTATCACCAGATTTATCTTGAGTATCAATAAATTTTTGTTTTTTAGTTGTTGAAAAATTATTTTTTACAAAATTAAGTACATTTTGTACACATTTATTATCATGTGATTTAATTAAATGATGTAAAACAGTTTCTCCGGAATCATTTTGTTCAAGGAGAAGCTTTGGATTAACAATATTTTTTGTAAGCATTTCATCAAAAACGTCTCTATTTTTTTTATATAAAAAAATAATATTATTAGACATTCAATATATAATTTAGTGAAATATTTTTTTTATAAATATTTTAAATTTTTCTTTCCTATATTTTTTATCTAAATAAACTATATATTAAATGATGGATAATAACTTAATTCTACTCGTTGCAATCGGAATTGTGGTTTTTTTAATTATGAACTTAAATAGTGATAAATCACATAAAAAATCCTCTAGATCTCCCAAAAGTTATGATAAATATGATACCTATAATAGTTATAGTTCTAGTGCTAGTGATAGATCTGATGATGATCAACAATATGAAGATTTCACACAGGCACCTGCTCCTGTTGTAAATGAAATTAAAACAATTTTAACTAGTTCTCAACCTGTTGTTTCTAGCCCTGTTGCTAGTGCTATTGCCTCACCATCTGATGCTTTAAATGCTTTATATAATTCTAACTTGAAGGGATCACCTAGTCCTGCTGGTTTTGCATCAAATTCAACTGTTAGATCTGGTGCTGATTTTGGACAAGGTTTTAGTTTAGGTATTAACTCAACTGATCCTGCTTTAGCCAAGTTTACTTCTCAAGCTCCTCCTCAAAAGACTCCTTTAATCTCTGATGATCTTCTTCCTAAAAAATCTGAAAACTGGTTTGAAACTCCTTCAGTAGGAACTAAAATTGATGATGCTAATTTATTAGCTGATGCTATTTTCAAGACTGGTGTTGATACTGTTGGATCAACTAGAAAGAATCCATCATATGATATGAGAGGAAATATTCCAAACCCTAAATTCCCAGTATCACCATGGAATAACTCTTCTTATGAACCTGATAATAACTTGAAAGGTTTGTGTCTATAATTTATTTGTTAATTAGTTTAATATAATATAAATTTGTTATAAATTATATTATATAATATTAAATAAATGTTTGAATATGATGAACCAAATAACTCTGGGGACGAAGAACAGCTAGTTCTTCCAAACCCTAAAACTACAACTAAAAAAACAAAAAAAGTTAAACCTGAACCACAACCAGATTCTGAATCAGAATCAAGTTCTGAATCAAATTCTGAATCAAATTCAGAATCAAATTTAAAGTCTAAATCTAAACCTGAAAAATTTTTAACAGGATCAAATTTTGATGATTTTGCACAAGATCGCGTTGAAGATCAAGAGCAGATGCAAATACATAAGAAAGAAGAACAGGAACAAGAAGAACCTATACTTTCAGCAGATGATATTGAAGAGTTAAGAGAACTACTAAAAAATTGGTTAGAATTAGATGAAGCTAATAAAGAACTATCAGATAGAATGAAAGATATAAAAATGGAAAAAAAACAATATGAATCTTATATATTAGGTTTTATGGATAAAACAAATAAAGAAATTATTAAAGCATCAGATTCTAATCTTGTTCTTCGTAAAGAAGTTAAAGAAACTAGAGCAAAACCTAATGAAGAAAATATATTAAAAGTTTTAACAAGAGTTTTGGGAGATGCCGGACAAGCATATAAATTTACCCAAGAAATTATAGAAGATGCTCCAGTCAAAGAAACAATATCACTTAAAAAGGATTCAGCCAAACCTAAAAAAACAAAGCGAACAACAAAAAGGGTTAAAAAAGATATTTAAAAATAATTTTATTAATAATAATTAATATTAGAAAAATGGCAAAAGTTTCAATGAGAAAAATTAATGATTGGTTAGATGAACGAGTTGTTGAATTAACATCAAATCCACATAAACATAGACTTCCTTTAAATTTCTATTATACAGCAAGTGAATTAAAAAAATTTAGTGAATCAGATGATAAAATTACAATAGATGATCGTACTAGGCGTAATGATGCTAATAATATATTTTGTGATCTAGTAGAATACTGTGTGAAATTTGAGATAAATGATTTAGATGGATTACCATTATTTAAACCATCGAATAAGAATAGTTTTTATAATTTTGTATATAAAAATTCTTCAAAATAAAACTATTTAAATATATATTAAATATATTTAATTAGTAGATAGGTAATAAAAATGGATTCAGATTATTATAGCTCAGATGATGAGACGTATGAAACAATAAATATTGATAAAATACCAGATGAAGTAATAAGAATATATGAAGATGCATTAAATAAAAATACAGTAGTTAGTGTTCGAGATAATATCTTATACTTATTAAATCAATATGATGTTCATAGAAAAATGACAGATTTTGAAAATGAAATGATGGAGATATATGAAAATGTAGTTGGAAATTATATTTATTGGGAAGCACCATTAGAAGTATTTGATGCAAATAAATATGATTTACCACAACAATTTATTCAATGGGCATATACTAGTACAGATAGAGGAATTCAACTAGAGTATCTAGAAAAGATTTTTTATACACTATCATAGTTTAATAAAGATTTATTCATTAGATAAACTAATATAAACATATGGACTAATAGTTGGAACAAAAGTTGGGACATAAAATTTTCTTAAACTATAAACATAAGGATAGTAAGACCAGTAAGAAATTGGTTGATGTCTATTAATTGGTTTGTAATAATAATAATAATCATCATCAGAATCAGAAGATGAACTAGAAGAATCAGAATCATCAGAAAGTCTATATTTTTTAGAATGTGATGATTTTCCACCAGCTAAATTTTCTTCATTAGTTTCAATGAATTTTTTAAGTCCATTAATATCTTTTATTAAATTATTTTTTTTGATTTCAAATTTAATTTTATCATTTTTATTGATTTTTTCTTTAACATCAAAATGATAGTATTTGTCAGATCCAACTTTTTGTAAAGTAAATGAAAATTTTGGCAAATTATTAGAAAAATATTTTGATATCTTTTCATAGGCTAAACTAGCAGCTTCGTCAGCAGTTTTAGTTTTGAATTTAGTTTCAACAGAGCCCTCAATATGTGGATTTACTAGTATGTATGATTTCATGGATTAGCTATATAATATTTAAAGATATTTTTATTCGTTTAAAAAAATTGATATTTAAATATTTAAAGTTAAATATTTATATACTAATATACTAAATAAAATGAGAAATAAACAAGAAGCTCCAGATACTAATATTATTAAAGTCGCTGATAATGCCCATGTTCCTATGTCAGAAAGTATTATTCTTGAAGCTGCTACTTGCCAAACCAATGCATTCAAACTAATTGTAGAAGCTTTAAAAGAGGCTTTAAAAGATATTAATATTAAATGGATTAAACCAACACCAGGAACACCAGAATCTGGAGGAATGTCAATTGTTGCATATAACCCAAGATCAGCAGTTCTTATCAAAGTAAAAATCCCAGCATCATCATTTGATAAATTTTATATTAATCCTCCAAATGGAGCAAATGAAATTCAAATTGGTGTAAATATGAAATCATTTAATACTATTATGAAAATGGGAAGAAATAATGATGGTACATCATTAATACTAAATGAACATGATAAGAATGAACTTACATTTATATTTGAAAATGGAGAAACAAATTATAGATCAAGATATAATTTAAAGCTTTTAGAGTTACCAGATGAGGGTATTCATTTGCCAACAACACAGTTTCCATTTAAGATAATTATTTTGTCAGATGATTTCCATAAAATTATCAGAGATCAATCTTATTTATCTGAAAAAATTAATATAAAATTTATTAATACAAAAGAGATTCAAAATACGATTGTTTTCTCATCAAAAGGAGATTTTGCAGATGGTGAAATCACTTTAACAGATGCTACTGAGGGTGTACAAATTATTAAGAACATGGAGGAAAATGAGGAGATAATTGTAAAGGGTACATATGATTTAAAAAATTTGTCTTTATTTTCAAAATGTCAAACTTTATGTGGGTGTGTTGAATTATATTTAAAAAATAACTTCCCTTTAATTATTAAGTATCAAGTTGCAAATTTAGGTCATGTTCTATTAGTTCTATCAACTTGTGGAGATGATAATGCACTAGAAGAAGATGATAGCTCTGAAGAAGAAAATTAATTTATTTTAAAATTATAATAGATTTAATATAAAATCTATTATAAATAATGACAAAACATATAGTAATATTTGGTGGTGGAATTGCTGGATTAACAACAGCACATGAATTAATAGATAAAGGATTTAAAGTAACTCTTTATGAACAAGATACAATTCTTGGTGGAATGGCAAGATCAAGAAGAGAACCAGGATTTATTCCATCAGAACATTCATGGAGAGGTTATGCACCTTTTTATTCAAATACATTTGATATTATAAAAAGAATACCTTTAAAACAAAATAATATGGATAAAACTGTTTATGATAATTTAACTAATCCAATAAAATTTTATGTAACAAGGGATGAAGTCGCACCATATGAATCTAATTTAACTCTAACTGATAAATTAGTTATTGGATATTTACTAGCAAAGTATTTATGTGTTGATAATAGAAGAGATGAATACTTTAAAACTAGTATAGTAGATTTACTTAAACCAAAACTATCAACAGATGGTTATAGATTTTTGATAGATTTTATTTGTGGACCAGGTTATGGGATGGAAAAAAAAGATGCATCATATGCACATTATTTTAAACCACTAAGTATTTATGTGTTAGCTAATCCAGAATATAATCAAATTCATAAATATCCATCAAAATATACTACAAAAGCAAATGAACGTTGGCATGTGATGAATAAACCTACAAATGAAGCATGGTTTGACCCATGGGAACAGTATTTGTCAAGTCGTGGTGTTGAAATAATCAAAGGTGTTGGACTTCAATTAGTTAAAACAGATGATAGACAAATAACTAGCTGTATTGGGACAGATGGTAGAAAAATTATAGCTGATGAGTATGTAATTTGTATAAATCCATTTGAAACAGAGAAAATATTTTCAAAATCAGGTTTGAATAAATTAACTAAACAATTTAGTTCAATAAATGAAAAAACAAGTTCAAGACAAGTTGCATTTAGATTAGGTTTTAACAAATCAATTAAATTTCCTCATTCAGACATAGCATTTATATTTCCAGATTCTGAATTTAATATTACACTATATCCTCAAGAACAATCATGGGAACTAGGGACTAAACTTGATTTAGATAATAAAATTAAATCTTTATGGAGTGGAACTGTATTAGAACTGTATGGGTACTCCAAGCTATTTAAAACCCAAGGATTTAATTTAACAAAAGATCAGCTAATGCAAGAAATTATCCATCAAATAATAAGATCAGAAAGTTTACAAAAGCTTTTAAAAGAAGCCAATGGTGCTGACTTTGTATTAGAACCATTGGATATAACCTATAAAGAAATATGGTATGAATGGGATATTGATCCAAAAACTTTTCAGCTTGAACAAGCAAATAAAAAATGGGTAACTAATATTTATAATCAAAAAACAAGACCTCAAACTACTACAGAGTTTACAAATTTATATTTTGGTGGGTCACATTGTAATACATCAATTGAAATATGGTCTATGGAAGGTGCTGTTGAAAGTGGTAAAAAAGTAGCAAATGCTATTTTTTCAAAATATAACTTAAAACCAACTTATTTAAAAATACATAAAGATCCAATGTGGACAAATATATTAAAAATAATAGACAATATTTTATATAAATTAAGATTACCTAATATAATTGATTTAATTGGAATAATTTGTTTGTTTGGATTATTATGGTTTATTATGGTTTATTATAAAAAAAATCTAATTTAATAATATAATGTATAGCATTGAACTATTTAAGATATATTTATATATTTATCTATGTTGTGTCAGTTATAGAGCATTTTTAAAAAATTTAGTTCCTGGTTATCCTGTACCAAGATTTTCTACATCATTTAAACCTATAAATGGATGGGCATGGGAAACATCTACATTAACACCAGAAATATTAATTAAACTTTATGGAATTAAATTAATATCACAATTAAAAAAAACATCTTGGGCTGATGCATTAACTTATATATATTTATTAGAATTAAGCTTATTATTTACAACTGGAAGTTCATCATTTGTTTTTGATGGTTTAGTTTCTATGGTTTTATTTTGTATACTCAAATGTTTAAAAATCTAATTTATGTTTTTGATAAATAATATTTCCATATTTTCTTATAAATTGTGGAAGTATTGTTGGATCATTTTTAGTTCTATCATTATTCCAAATTTTAATTACAGAAACATTTGATTTCTGATTAATAGATAATCCAGTTAAAGTTCCAGTATCTTTAATTAATGTTTCTCCACATAGCCCAGCAGCTAGTTTTTCCCATACTGAATATGATTCATTTATAGGTACTAATACTGAAAAACAACCACCATTTCTATTTTTAGTATCTTCATAAATTGGTGTAATACCTTTTCTCATTATAAAAAAGTGTAAATTATTAATACCACCAATACAATCAATATTATTATGGAAATCCCAAAATGTTTTAATATTGGAAATAGAAAATATCTTTCTATATCCATTAACAGTCCAATCATTCAAACTATGATGATACCAAATATCCCAATTATTTGCAAATTGGTACTTTTCACCAAGATCAAGTGTGGCTAAATCTATTTGAATAGAATCTACAGGTTTTTGAAGAATTTCAGTATTTTCCATTATATTAGTTATTTAAACCAATATATCTTTATATATTTATAATTAAAAATATCAATTTTTTTATGGAATTAATAAAATTAATTAAAACCCAATTATATTATTTAGTATTTAATATTATAATATTTATATATATGTTAACTCCATTTTCTTCAGTTAAAGTAATTGAATCACAAAGAATTGAAGATATTAGTATAAGTTTTTCATTTAAGTATTTATTGTCAAGAATATTATTTAGTGATAAATCTAAAAAAAAGTACCAAGTTCATTTAAAAACATTTGATAAAATTTTTATACTAGACACATCTATTGATGAATTAATTAAATCACATCATACAATAAGAGAATTATCAGAAAAACTTAATCCACCAAGATCATTATTCATTAAATATGATATACTAATAAATGATCAGGAGTTGTCAATTGATGAAAAAGTTTTTTTCAAAAAATATGCTGATGGAACAAAAATTATTGATATGTTGAAGTTTAATGAAATAAATTTAAAAAATCTTAAAATACTTAAAAATAACAAAGAGTTTAAAACTTGGACAGAAAATTTAGATGAATTGACAATAGAACAAATTTATCCTTATTTATAATACTTTAGTCAATTATTTGTTAAAATAATTGAAAAATACATATTCTATTTAAAATTATATTACATATTAATATAAACATGTCATATGACCTTAATATTAACACACAACTAATAATACCTATAGATAGGATTGAATTTACGGTTTTCGGAAATCAAGAGATCAAGAAGTACTCTATAGCTAATAAAGAACCATTTGGTATTAATATTCCTGATTCATATGATAACAATGAACCTGTAAAAAATGGTATTGTTGATGGTAGATTAGGTACAACAGATCTTAATCGACCATGCGATACCTGTGCCGAAGATTCATCAGAATGTCCTGGACATACAGCTCATACCGAGTTACCAATGCCAGTATATAATTTTGGGTTAATTGATCATTGCAAGTCAGTACTTTCATGTGTTTGTTTAAAATGTTCCAAACTATTAATTCCATCTGAATCAAAAGAGATTGAACATATACTTAAGAATAAATTTAATAAGTTAAGAAATGCAGAAATTAAAAAATTTGTAGCAAATACAACTTATTGTCCTAATTGCAATGCTCCTGTACCAAAAATAAAAAAAGAAACTAAAGAATCTGGATCAATTAAGTTGATTGCCGAGTATGCAATTGGTGGAGACAATGGTGATGGAGAAGGTGAAACAGCTGGATCTGTCATAGATGGTGAGTTTGTTAAAAGAAAACAGAAAGATACTATTTATGCATCTAAAGCATATGATATTTTAAGAAATATTTCAGATTCTGATTGTCAGGTTTTAGGTTTTGATCCATCTTGTATGAGGCCAGAAAATTTTATTATTAAGAACTTTATAATTCCACCAATACCAATAAGACCATCAGTAAAAGCTGATTATCTATCATCAGGATCTGCAGAAGATGATTTAACAAAGAAGATTGCAGATATTATAAAACAGTGTATAAGAATAAGAAAAGAGATGGATAGACAGGGTTCTGGTGAAGAAACAAAATTTGTAATGGATCATTTGCAGTTACTACAATACCACATTGCAGTATACTTTAATAATGATTCAGTTAGTTTACCAAAGTCAGAACAAAAATCAGGAGGTAGACCAATCAAGTCGATTTCGGAGAGACTACAAGGTAAACAAGGTCGTCTTAGAAGTAATTTAGAAGGTAAAAGAACTAATTTTTGTGCTCGTTCTGTTATTTCATCAGATCCTAATATTGGTTTAGATGAACTTGGTGTTCCTATCAAGATTGCAATGAGTTTAACAATACCTGAAAAAGTTACACCATTTAATATAGAGAAGTTAACAAAATTTGTTCGTAATGGTAGAGACAAATGGCCAGGAGCAAATTATGTATGGCCATCAAAGAGTTTATCAAATGGAAAAAGATATCCAATTGATCTCAAGTACAGAAAGAAAGATATTAAACTACACTATGGAGATATAGTAGAAAGACATTTATTGAACAGAGATCCTGTTCTCTTCAATCGTCAACCTTCTCTTCATAGACCTTCAATGATGTGTCACTTTATTAAAATAATTCCAAACGACAAGTTATCAACTTTTCGTCTTAATGTAAATGTGACACAACCATATAATGCTGATTTCGACGGGGATAGATCTTGTCCCCAACAGGTAGCCGCCAATTAAGTTTTTGAGTCTTCTTAATTGGGAAAACGGTGTAAACTCAGACTAAGTAAAGATTAATATTAACACTTAGAATATAACTATCTAGTCCAGAAATGTTTATTATTAAATCTTATTTCAATAAACTAAACTCTGGGCAACATTTTCAAATTGACGGGGAGTCCCTAAAGATCAAGATACCAAGTTAGTATGGAAACATACTAATGGCTCCGGTGAAAGTCGGAAGAAAAATTGAATTATTATAAGGTAATAAATCTTGATATATTTAAACGCAAATAGATAAATAAAATAAATGGAAACAATTACAAATGAACAAGACAATCTTTATGAAATATATATAATAAAAAACATATTAGACGGTAAAGCATATATAGGTGTAGCAAAAAAATATGTTAAAGGTAATAGAAATAAATATTATCTTTATGGAGCTGCTGGTAGATTTAAAAGACATATAAGTAATGCATTTTCAGAAAATGAGAAATCTTCAAATGATTGTCCACTTTTATATGAAGCAATCAGACATTATGGTTCTAAATTATTTATTTTTCATATTTTAAGATGTGTAAATAAAACACCTAAAGAATATGAGAAGAAATACATTCTAAGATTTAATACCCATGATCCAAATTTTGGATATAATGTATTAATCAGTACTGAGAAACCAATATATCAAGAAAAATTAGAAGAATTTCAAAAGAAAAAAGCAGATGGAAATGTAAATCGAGCAATAAATGGTGCTATGAAAAAAAAAGAACATAGTGCAAATTTACCAGCAAATATTAATTACCGTACTAATACAAATAATAATAAAAAACATGAAGGTTATTTTGTTCAAATTAAAATAAATAGTATTCTATATAATAAAGCATTTATGTCTGACAAATACTCGTTAGATCAAAAATTGCAAATGGCAATAGAATACTTGGATGATATTAAAAAGCGTTTAATAATGGGTAATCCGCAGCCAAGCTCCTAAAGGCGTAATTTTTATAATTAACAGCGCTAGCCTATGGAGAAGGTTCAGAGACTAGATGGAAGTGGGTTAACAATGATGGTCTAAGCAACCGGAGTTAGCTTAAGGTATAGTCCGACCCCTTGCGAAAGTTTGGGGAGTGTTAGAATTTATACTGTGGTGTTCTAACGTAAATTCGGAGATGA
>Ga0114972_10002083_pt1 | contig 14995 bp, 15 predicted proteins | sample M_140807_EF_Meta_FD_87354 | JGI IMG/M metagenome (GOLD analysis project Ga0114972, IMG submission 87354) | Freshwater microbial communities from Lake Montjoie, Canada to study carbon cycling - M_140807_EF_MetaG | ecosystem: Environmental > Aquatic > Freshwater > Lake | place: Lake Montjoie... | reverse complement strand
CTCAACGCCATAGGGAGCAAAGCCTTCGGCTTTCACGGCCTGGAGAAAATGACCGACACCACATCCATAATCCAGAACAGTGGATCCAGGCTGAGCAAACTGGCGTAACAGCGCGGCAGCCTGTCGATAAATCGTCAGATCGTTGGCACCGTAATGGGCATCGTGGTAATTCTCCTTGTCATACATCAGTGCAAAGCAGGCCGCATTGGGCACTGGGTTGACAAACACCGTGCGGCACTCACCGCAGCGGTAATATCGGAAAACTTGATCGTTAAAACGTATTACATATGGAAAAGAAGGGCCTGAAGCCTGGCCTTCACAAAGCGGACAAGGGCGGTTTGCTGCCGTCATATCTGTGCCCCCTTTGAGCGGAAGTAAGCCAGGTATTGATCAGCAATCCTGGGCACGGCAAAATCCTGAGCACGGCGGCGAAGGAACTCACGATCGTGAGATTCCAGCAAGCTGGCCTGTATTGCTCCAGCAAGAGCCGAAGCATCCCCTACTGGCACCAAGCGGCCATAGCGGCCATTCTCCAGAATTTCAGCAGGGCCACTGGGGCAATCGGTACTCACCACAGGAACACCACATTCCAATGCTTCAATCATCACCGTGGGCAAACCCTCCCAACTCGAAGACAAAACAAAGAGATCTGCCGAACGGAACCAAGAGGAGGGCTCAATAGCAAAGCCTGGCAATGCAATGCGATCCTCCATCCCCAGCTCCTGAATAACTCCTTCCAATTCAGGACGTAAAAGCCCCTCGCCCAGAACGGTAAGCTTGGCATTAAGGGATCGCGGCAACTTGGAAAACGCGCGGAACAAGAGAGGAAAGTTTTTTTGAATCTTGAAACTCCCCACAGCAAGCACGTGGAAGTTAAAACCCGAGCCCCAGAGCTGCTCTCGCATAGCAAATGGAGCAGGAGCGGGGTCAACGATGCCACGAACCACGGGGTTGTAGAGCACTTCAACGCGCTCATCAGCGAAATCGCCCAACTGGCAAATAGACTGCTTAACCCCCTTCGACACGGCCATTAAGCCTGTGGCCAGAGGATAGGTTGTTCGCAATAAAGCCTTCACGTAGAGAGGGCTGAGCTTCAACTCTTGAAGACAAGAGACGATGAGGTTGGTGTGATCCATGGTGAACAAGGTGCCTGGCCTACCGGCTATCTGCCAGGATACGATGGCTGCAGAAGTAAGCGACCACAAGCCTACCCAGGCCACGGCAGGCTTGCGCTCGGCAAAATACGCTCGCAAAGGCAGGATTGCTTCACGGATCCGCGAGGCTCTCAGGGAGTGAATAGGAATCCGAGAATCAACTAGCTCAAGTAATTCGCCGCGTGATTCCATCAAAACAAACTCAACTTCTAACTCCTGCTCGACCCAGTGATTAGCGAGGTAGAGAGCGACTCGCTCAGCACCACCACCTTGAAGATTGGGGAGGATGATGGAGATTAGCTTACTCAAATCGAATGGCCTCAGAAAGAGTAGCGCTAAGGGAAAGATCTCTTATACTGGGATTCCCTAACAAGGGACAAGACCTCATTTCGAACAAAGCTGATATACTTTATCCAAGACCAAATAGTGGGCATTGAGCTTGATATGGTCTTATCAAAATGGAATGTCTTTACATCTTGGAGAAGATTGTGGATTTTACGATAATCCTGAACCTCCTTGAAAATATGGCTTGAATGAGACACGTTGTCTATTGATGATCTAATGCATCCAAGAATTTCGGATTCAAATAGATGCGAATCACGCACGCTCTTGCAATCGCTATGCAGCTGTACTTGGGCCAAAATGGCATTCGAGAAGAAAAGGGAATTATCGCCATACTTGACAATAAATCGTAGCCATAAGTCCAAGTCCATCACATAATCTAGAGCTTCATTGAGGGGATAGAGCTGTTCAAAAATAGGGCGCCTCCAAAATGTTGAAGGCTGTACGATACGTGGAAACGCAAAAAGAATCTCGGGGCTTGGAGAAAGCTTAAATGATCGTTGCGTACAACTATAAATACCATCTCTAAAAATATCAGCGTAACCAGAAACCACTGAAATAGAAGCGTCTGATTCCAGTACATCCTTGACATGGGAAAGACTGAGAGGTGTTAAACGATCATCGCAGCCGATCCAATTTACAAAGCGCCCTCTAGAAGCACGAAACCCCTTATTGATAGCGTTTGTTTGCCCAGTATCGTCTTCGACAATTAAGATATCGATATATTCATGCCAATAGTCTAGAACCTGAGGGGTTGAATCAGTACTGTTAGAATCAACCACAATGATCTCAGCCGAACAGCTTTGCCCCCTTGCTTCAACTATAGAAGATAGGCAATCAGACAAGAAATTTCCCTGGTTATAAGAAGGAATTATGATGGAAAAGTCAAATGAATTTGGATGGATCATTTGGCTATCGCATTGCTTAATTGATGAATCATAAACTGTCAATAAATGCAGGTAATGACAGGTGACAATAAATTAACTGGCTCTTAAGCCCAGTTGTAGGAAAACAATGGTTCACAAAATCGCAAGCAAGTAATGGACTGCCATTTACAGGTCATGGCCGCCTTGTCGATAGCGGGTAAAAACTAATCATGAGCATACCGTCCGCTTGACTCAAATAGCAATAAGGATAACCTACCACTTGCGACAATGGGTGTACCATTCTAAAACGAGATAAGCAATGGCACATTGTGCCCCTAAAAAACTATAATATGCTGGGAGTAGTATTTAAAAAATGATTGACATCTACAAGACCAGGGCTGATGTCACGAACTCCAAGCCGGCGACGAAGAAATGTTTTGAGGCTCAATTTCAAACGAGATAGAGAAGACGGAGTCTTCATTTGGCTTGAGAGAACAATATCATGGCTTAAAATTAGCTGAACTATGCACATTACGTATGGCTTATAAACATAATCTAAGCACGGCTTAGGAATGTAACGGTTGGAAAGAAATATCTGTCTTTTGTCAATAACACGCAAACCGTGAAAATGGAAAACAATCGCTCGTGAAAATGGATAGTATGACGCATTCCATGGTGCCTGAAATAGGCTGCTAGGGCCATGCTCATATATTAGGTTAGGGAAGCGCTTTGAAAAGGCTTCTAAGTATTTTTGATCACCAAATCGCCCCTCTTCTACTCGGGAAAAACACCATTCAAGGCAGAGATCGCGCCAGTAACTTAAGACGCCAAACCCAGAATACCTGCAAAAGCTGACAAACTGAACGCAAAATCTTCCCGATACTGGCGATTGATCATACTCTGGGGCGTAGCTATGATCTGTGATCAGAACGGCCTTTTGGCTCGATTCAAAATCATTAAAAATTGGTTGCGGGCTCTTGAGAAAATACATATCGGCATCCAGATAGGTGATTCGATCTATGCTTTGATCGAATGCCAAGGCCCATTGAATCGACCAAGGAGTTAAAGTCCAGCAATATTCGGCTTTAGTACGACTTGGTTTGACAGCAAGAAGCTCTTCGGTTTCCAGCTCGGCGAGATCCAGAAGCCGCATCTTCGGAAGATCAAGGCGCTGCAACGTTTGGAAGCAAGCATCATCGAGACATAGCACCCAGAGAACGCAATCGCCACCATGTTCAAGAAGCGAATGATGGAGAGCCAGCCCCTGCGGGAGAAAGACACTGTCAAAGAGTGTGACGTAGTGCTCAGTCAAGAGGAGATGTTACAGGCGGTGACAACCCGATCTACATCCTGATCGGACAGAAACGGATGAATGGGCAGGCTCAAGCAAGTTTCAGCGTGATGGACGGTGATGTGCAAGCCAGCTGAATCGATGCGATGGGCGCCCAAGGCTTTCTGGAGGTGGCAGGGAACGGGATAGTGGATCAAGGATTTAATACCAGCTTCTTCGAGATGCCTCTGAAGCTCTTGGCGGCGGGGCGTGCGCAACACAAACAGGTGATGGACGTGGCTGCTTGGGTCACTGGGGGGAGAAAGCAGTTCGAGGTCAGGCGAGGAAATCTCCGTCCAATATCGTTGGGCAATGCTACGGCGGCGCTCGGTCCAGGCCTGGAGATGGGGGAGCCGCTCCAGGAGCAGAGCAGCTTGCAGTTCATCTAGGCGGCTGTTCAAGCCCTGGAGATCATGGAGGTAGCGATCGCTTTGGCCATAGTTCCGGAGTTGTTTGGCTTTGGCCAGTAAGGATTGATCTGAACTAGTGAGGGCACCGGCATCGCCGATAGCGCCGAGGTTCTTGGTGGGATAGAAACTCCAGGCTCCGAAGGTTCCGATGCTGCCGACAGGCCGGCCGGCATAGTGAGCCCCATGAGCCTGCGCGCAGTCTTCCAAGAGCAAGAGCTCTCTTCGAGCGCAAATCTCTTGCAGGTCCGACAGGTTTGCGGCACGCCCATAGAGGTGCACAACTAGCACGGCACGGGAGGCAGGACTGATGCAGCGCTCGACGGATACGGGATCTAGGCAGGCTGTAGAGGGATCGATATCCGCAAAAACAGGAATGGCGCCGCAACGCTGGATGGCCAGGGTGGTGGCATAGGCGGTGAGGGCCGTGGTAATCACCTCATCACCAGGACCGATGCCGAGGGAGCGAAGGCCTATTTCGATGGCATCGAGGCCGTTAGCTACGCCAACAGCACCTGTAGTTGCGCATTTAGACGCCCAAGCCTGCTCAAACTCTTGCACCTGATTGCCGAGAATCCACCATCCTGAACGAAGCACGGCTTCGGCGGCGCGCAGCTGGTCTTGAATCAGGGACTCAGGCTCTCGTTGAAAGTCGTTGAAGGGAATCATGGCGCTGCTCACTGGTTAAACCTCAGAGGTAGGCAGGGAGATGGTGGCGGTAGTAATCCACCGTGCGGCGTAGACCCTCCTCCAGCCCGATTGTGGGTTTCCAGCCCAACAGCTCTGTGGCACAGGAATGGTTGCTGTAGTAGTCGCCGATGTCGATCACCTTGCGCTCAGGGGGGAACGGCACGAATTGCCATTTAGCTTCCAGCTGAAGAGCGCACAGGCTCTGCGCGAGGGTTGCAAGATCAATCACCTCCGGGCTACCTAGGTTGAAGGCACGGCCGTAGCAAGCAGGTGTTGAGGCGGCTCGCACCAAGGCATCGACGACATCGTCGACGTAGTTGAAATCACGGAGTTGCTTGCCATCACGGAACACCATAATGGGCTGGCCTTGGAGCAGGTTACAAATCCAAATACCAAGAAACGTCTGGCGGGCATCTCGCACTCGCATCCCTGGGCCATAGGTGTTGGTGAGCCGCAGAGCTGTGGTGCGAATTCCATAAACATCGTGGTAAAGAAGGTGAAACTGCTCGCCTGCCACCTTATTCACACCGTTGACGTCGACCGGCCGGATGGGGTGCTGTTCATCCACCGGCAGATACTGAGGCTTGCCGTAGATCTGCCGGGTCGAGGCAAAGACGACAACAGTGTCCGGGCAGACCTTTCGAACTGACTCCAGCAAAGAGAGTTGCGACTTGGCATTGATGTCGAGATCCGTGAAGGGATCCGTCATCGAATCAGCGTGGCTGGTCTGCCCCGCCAAGTTGTAGACCACATCAACACCCTTGAGCAGCTCTCGAGTGGCGAACGGGTCACGGACATCACTTATGTTGATGCGGACTTGATCTTGAATATCAGCAATATTGGCAAGATTGCCGCCGTATTCAGGAATTAGGCTATCTAGCAATATAACCTGGTTACCTTCGTTGACTAGCCGGCGAGCAAGGTTGCTACCGATAAAGCCAAGTCCGCCTGTGATAAGGATGTTCATTAACGTTGAGCGAGGACCACAAGATCTAGATACAGTTCAGCTTTGGATCTATTTTTCTTGACTTGAGGGAGATTGCGATATAGGAACCCTGTAAGGTTCATGATTGTGCAAGGCAGAACCATCGCCAATCTCCAAAAGGTAGCGAGTCGGCCGTGGAAGTGCCTTCCAAAGCTTTCAGCCCATTCAATTCCCAATTGCATGAGGCAAGACAAGCCCGGGTTTGTTTTAACGACTGTGATGTTTTGAAAACCAAGTTTCTCTAGTCTGCTGATCAGGCCAAAGCTCGTAAAGCGCTGGGAGTCGTAGGGTTGTTCGTGTTCTGGCCAGAAGAATGGGATCGTGAGCAGCAAGCTCCCCCCAGGCTCCAACACCCGATAGATTTCCGAAAGAAGCAATTCAGGCTCAAATGCATGTTCTAGAACCTGAGAACAGATTACCAAGTCATATGCATTGTCGCACTGGGGAAACGTTAGGCCATCAAAAAAATGAGTTACATTTGAATTCAACCGGTTTCGTTCTTGGTCAATTTCAAGGCCATGGTAGACTGTGGTACCTATAAAGATTGAGCGATACGGCATAGATCCACAGCCGACATCCAAGACCGTGGAATAGTTTTTGGGATGTATATTAGCAATTTCATTGTACAAAGCACTCCTGGCAAGCCAGTACGGATGGCCAAAGAGAGAATTGAGATTCGCCCCAAACGAATAGAGATGAGAAGGACGAAAAAGGGTTTGTAGATTAGAAATCATTTTTATTTTCCACGGCTATCCAGCCTGTGTCTTCTGGTAAACTGCTATTACGGATTGCCCTCTCAGGCCGAAGCGAGGATCAAACTGACGGCTCTTATCGAAGACTGTAGACATATAATAGTGAATTACTTTATCTCGTATCTTAGAAAAGAGCTTCTTCTTAATAGGATTCATTCCAGTGTAGCTCGATAGCGATGCGCTCCTCAACAATGTAGACATCAACCATTCTCTATGAAAGCTGTCAACTTCGCAATGAATGATATCTGTACAGGAAAACCCAAACTTCAATGGAAATAACCTAAGGGCCTTATCCGTCCACCAAGTCTGATGATGTGGCGGAAGATTCAATGGAGATAGAGGATGCATACCCAGAATTGAATCATGCGAAGGAGCGCCAACTATTAAGGCACCTTTTTCGCCAATAAGACTGCTTGCAACAGTAAAAAGCTTCGCAGGATTTGACATATGCTCTATGGCTTGGAATGAGCATACTATGTCATATTCATTCTCGGGAAGGTCTTGGATAGAATTATTATCTAAATCCCATTGCATGCAATTTAAGCCTTTTTCACTCACCTTTTTTAAAGCGTCTTTATTAATGTCAACTCCAAACCAGTTGTTCGGGTTGACCAATAACCCAAAGAAACCTTCGCCACAGCCTATTTCTAGGACTCTTGACGACGAACTCACTAACTTAACAGCTTCAGTGTACTCAGTTTTTCTATCAGGATAATAGTGAGCAATCTTGTTGCTGAGAGCTTCATAAAAGATTCCGTCGCCCAAGACAGCGGGGAACCACTGCATCAAACCGTCCTCGTTCTCATGAAGAGATATAGACTTTACACCCTTTAAGTATGGCCTGATGTCAACAAGATTCTCGTAGAGATCTATGAGTTGCTGCGAGGATAAAGTTAGAATCGGATTTTCCATTAACGAATTAAGGGGCAAGAGTTCTCTCAAATAGGAAGCCACAGTGCATTGGAGGATCAAAATCGTTTGCCCAAGTCTCTTTTAGTTCATAGCCTCGGAGAGCTAGCATCAGCATCTTCTTTGGCAACGGACAAATAGTCAGAATTACCGGGGAGTCGTAATAATAAGAGCAGTCTTGTCCAAACCACTCTAACAAGTTATCATATCTGATGAATGTTCGATCTATTATAATACATCTAGGCTGAAGGAGGTCGATTTCACAAAGGACTTTCTCTCGGTCACTTAAGTATTGCAATACACTTGAAAGGATAACAATGTCAGGCTTGACAGGCAAGTGAAAAATATTATCAACAAACTGAATCCCTAACTCGTGTTTATGTGAAAGCTCACGGCCAGACTCTGCAAAATTGGATTGCTCAACAACAATATAACGATTCAAATGGCTGAATAAATCGCGATTGTTGACAAAGGCACCGCCGAGCCCGCCACCAAAATCGACCACCACATCTTTTTCTTTTAGGTGAGTACTCAGAATACGTCGGAGATGATCAATCGATGGACGTATGGCAAAGGTAGTGCCATCTCGTTCGTAAGCGGAATTGCCCTCAAGGACATCAACTACAGCCTTATACACCTTGTCCAAGATAACCTTGCTTTCATATCCTGAGGAACGCTGTGCGGCTTCTTCGTAGGAGTCGTAAGGACCGATTAATGCAAACAAAGAATGATTATTTCTATTGACTAGCTGAAGAAACTTAGTCTTAATTTTGGCCGCAATCGGTTTTAATGGCAAATTTCTTGGCCTATCGCTGGAGAAGTGATTACAGTATTTGGAATAGACACTGGGGTTTACTTCTATAGGAATCTTCGCGACTTGAACAGGGCTTTGAGAAGCTTCTGTTGCCATCACCTTGGAAGGCCCACAATGCTCACCGCTTCGATCAAGACCGATATTTTTTACAAGTGATTTCCCTGGATAAAGAGTCAGCTTATTTGCAAGGAAACAGCTGGCATGCCAGCAGATTGCCCAGCTGTTATTGAGCCCAGCGGCACGTGCATCCAGCATTCCCAAGTAATTGTAGTTTCCATTCAGATTGAATTCATGAACTAAGCCTTGTTCGCGAATCTCCTGAGCCATTTCGGCTGCGTCATGCCGAAAAAGTTTCCAGCGGTCTCTCCAGGTTGCCCAGCCCCAGCAGTCAGCTCCACGCAAAAAGAAGGTTTCCGGTAATCGTTCTATAATCGGTGGAGTATATCCGTGGATTGAGGCAACCTCCTTTTTATCTAAATACAGGCTTATCCCGTCAAGAAGGTATCGGATTAGGAATGGAGATGCCTCGATATCATCCTCGATAACAATAACACTTTCGTAATCGCCAAGGGTCTCAGAAATTCCGCTAGTAAGGGACTTATAAAGGCCTGCGTTCGTTTCACGCCGAATGACATTGACATTTGAAAATGCCCATGGCTGATCGCAGACACGGAGAACCTTGTTATGCGCATCCGCATCTGACAGCTGCCTAAGCCCATCAACGTAGACTCGGAGATCTAACCCTCTTGCTTCTTTGTTCATAAGAAGCGCAGTCAAACTAGTAGAGAGATGATCGGGTCTGTTGTATGCAAAGACACAAATTGCTATTCTAGATTTATAAGTATTATTCATTGCGCTATAGATTTTTGGTTCATTATGAGCTTGTGGCGATTGTGCCTAGAGATTATTGTTGATTGTGAATTAAATCACGTGCCAATGCGGAAGCTCTTCACCAGGGCGGAGGATAAGGAAAGATGCAAGGGCTGGCAACGAAGCCAATTACCAAGTTGATACCCTCCTCCACCTGCTCGAAAAACCAAGTGATGGCGCTGCTCACCCCAACACGGCAGCCCTGATTCACATCGGAGTAGAGGCGTTCGATCTGGCAGGGCCAATCGATCTCATGCTCGATCACCGCGCCGGTGGTTGGCACCTTCTTGGCTTCACCGAGGCGCTCTGGGTTGGGGCCGTCGCTGGCCACAAAGATCCGCGTAGGCGCCACTGACGAATGGCGTCGATCACCTGGCGCAGGGTGTGGCGGCGGCACCAGACGATTAGGAGGAGGGGGAATCCAGGTTGATTGTCGATGAGATTTTTGTTTAGACAGCGAATGGTTGAGACAACAGCTATTAGTGCGCCTGGGGTTACCGTCATCGCACTTAAAGAGAGCCTAGCAAGCTCTTAACCGATAGTTTCATTTGCCAATAGGTATGCCGAAGAAACATTTGCCTGAAACGCTGTTTATCTTCTTCATAAGCCGATGGATTAGAATCATCCACAATTCGACCATTTGCTCGTACTCGTTTGCCCCAAAATGATAATGGGAGCTCTACGAGAAGCAGTTTCATGTGGTGACGAAGAAACCATGAGGCAAATTTCTCCGAATGAAAGTATCTCCAAGGCATCTGAAGGTAGGCCTTCAAACAATCAATCCTCTGCATGTATGCAAGCACAATGTGTGCATTGGCTGCAATAAATCTATCGTTCACATATCCAAACGAGTCGTGTGCCATGAGGTATGCGACACATTGGCCAAGTGCCATAGATTTCTCAAGGTGGTTTAGGTTTTCTCGAGCCAATTCCCCATACTGCATGTCAGGCCTAAGCAGCAGTGTTGGATGATCTTTAATCAAATCAGCCAATCCCATGGAGAAGCACCTACTGAAATACAAGTAGTTCATATAATTGCTGATAGAGGCATAGTTATTGTAGAATATGTCTATTTTTGTTTTGCAATTATCTAGTGAATCAGTCAATAAGGAGCAGGGTCCGTACAGACTGGGGTCAGCCTGTCGAAAAATTTGACAAACTTTGACATGCCATAATGGCATTTTGCTTCTTAAAGAAATAGTCCACTGTTCGAGTTGCAACTGTTCATTCCTTAGCAAGTAGATATCCTTTTCTAAAGAAACAATACCAATATAGATATCGAGGTGCCCACCAAGCTGAAAAAGAAAGTTTTCAAGTGCTGGCCTGCATATCCGAGGACACCTATCAACCCCGAAGAGTATTATATTTAGCCTATACACAGCTTATAAACATATCTTTTTAAGAACAGTGAAGGCCGTATTGTTTAGTCATTGCTGTCCATGCGTGATTTTTTTTACTTGATTCAAGGATTTCCTCAATATCTTTCTTATAAGGGGCTCTTGCAAACTCATTAGCTCATACTTTAGGTGAGCTAACTCTGTACTAATCATACTAATTTGCCCCCTTGCTCTTGCAAGCGCTTCCTCGGTAATCATAGTTTCTGCATCTACACATGCATTTCTAATTCCCCAAAAATATGTATCTTTGGCCACACAATCAACCTCAAACCCATATTTCTTGAAATACTTTCCGGAATTTATAGCTGAATCAATGTCTTCAGGTATCAAGTTTTTATAGTATGATTCTGTAAATGGGGAGCTGTAGATATTGGTATCAATCGTCCCGTGCGTTGGGCGCCCAAAACCAGCGCATGTAATCAAGATAAGGCCATTTTCTTTCGTAATTCGGATCATATTAAGCATGATATCCTTCCATCCACTTGCATGTTCAAAGCACTCTGTTGATATACTGATATCAGCCCATCCAGTAGATAATTGAAGCAGCTCACCCGGAACAACCAGATCAACACCTCGAGCTTTCCCTAAATCAATACCAATGTATGCTTGGGAAGGCCCGAAGAAACTACGAACCGATCCACTGATATCCTGTGAGCCTATCTCGAGTACGTTAATAGCTTTGTCAACATAGTTCTGATGCCTTCTCAATGATGTGAGGATAAAATTTTGTTGTTGATGATGGGCCATAAAAGTTAGGGAGTTACTTTTGCGCAGCAATTGCAAGCGCTATAGGATAAGAAATGGTAATTATGCTAATGTTTTGGAAGCCAGCTTGTAATGGAAAGCACCAAAAATCAGCTCCAAACTCTGTTTCAACGCGATAATCAGTTCGCGAATCTCGAGAATGAGTTGAGCTTGCAAGGCCATGTCTATTTCTCGTCATCCGGCCTGGAATAACTGGAATAGTATAAATGAGAAACCCATCTTCAGCTAATACGCTCTTGCATTCACTGAGAGCATGAACTGGATTTGATATGTGTTCAAGCGTATCAGAGTGAATGACAAGATCAAACCGAGCTGAAAAACTGCTCAAATCGTGCATATTGAATTCAGGGTAGTTTATTCTTTGGTGGTGAGAGAAATGACTAAGATAGGAGCCAAGATTTCCAGCTTCATTTATTTCTAGAATTCGTATATTGCTTACAAGGCTTTTTTCTTCGTTGATTAGCTGAGCAAGAGAGAGGGAACTGCTATTTAGGCATTTTAAAATAGCAAGGGCAAGCACATTGCCTCGCATGTGCGTATGGCATGATTTGCATTTCATGCCTTGCTGTAAATCTATTAATTCTGCTTCGGCAGAGCTTAGCTGCCATTCTTTTATCAAATCTTTCCACAATACTTGGCTGTGGTAGAACTCAGTACATCAACATGCATGACAATGGTAATCAAGGTTATTCTTTGTGGCGTTATGTTTAAGGAAGCGAGGAAGAATGTTCATCTTATTTTTGAAGCATTATTACAGAATTGAGGCATGGTCTTATGACTCCTGGCCATGGACCAGCATAACCAGTGCCAACACGGTACCTTGAATGGTTCAGATCTTCGGTAATGATTAATATTAATTCATCTCTCTGGAAAAAACTTACATGCAAGCCATTTTGTGAAAAGGTTAGCGCGATTCCAATCGTATAAGTGCTATTGTTGAGAAAGTTACCTGGGATGTGAAAGCTTGCATGATATGAGCCGCGATGAACCTTATTGCCATGGGCAACCTCACCACAGGCTACAAATGCACAGATTCCGGATGGATCAAAAAAATGAATATTTGGATATGGTGTTCCGTGATCCTCATCATGGATTTCATAAACGAAGTTAACACTTAGTGATTCGCCTATATCTACGTTAGTTGTTATGTTTCCTTGTTTATCTTCGATCCATGAGCGCAAAAGCGTCGCGCGACCATCTCCTGGTCGACACTTTGGGTCTACATAATCTGTTAACCCTTGGACATTCTTGCTTGGTGATTGGTATACAAGTATGCTTTTGGTTGCGGTGGAATCACACACAACTTGTCCGCCATGAAGAAGTATGGCTCTATCGCAAAGACTTGCAATCATCTGCATTTGATGGCTTACAAACAGAATACTTCTGCTCCCTTGGCTTGAAATTTCATCAAGCTTTCTCAAACACTTTTTCTGAAAGTTGGCATCTCCAACAGCCAGCACTTCATCCACTACAAGGATCTCGGGCTCCAAGTGCGCCGCCACTGCAAACGCCAGCCGCACATACATGCCGCTGGAATAGCGCTTCACCGGTGTATCGAGAAACTTTTTCACCTCGGCGAAGTTTACGATCTCATCAAACTTCGAGCGAATCTCCCGCCGCGGCATCCCCAGGATGGCGCCATTGAGATAGATGTTCTCCCGTCCAGTGAGCTCCGGGTGAAAGCCCGTGCCCACCTCCAACAGGCTCGCCACCCGGCCGCGAATCTCAACCCGGCCCGTGGTGGGTTCGGTGATGCGGCTGAGGATCTTCAGCAGGGTGCTCTTGCCAGCCCCATTGCGGCCGATGATCCCCACCCGCTCACCACGGCGGATCTCGAAGCTCACATCCTTCAGCGCCCAGAACTCCTCTTCACTTTCTGCTTGCTCCAGCGCCGCCTGGCGTTGGGCCTTGCGAAGTTGCCCCGCCAGCGTGAAGGGATTTAGTAGCCGGCCAGCTGCCTTGGCTTGACGGGCCACCACATCGCGGAGGGCCGTGTAGCGCTCGCCTTGCTCGTGGTGGATGAAATACTTCTTGCCGAGGCCCTCTACCCGGATCACTACGTCTGAATCGCTCATCTCAGATCACATCCGCAAACCGCTTTTCCATTCGCCGGAACTGGCGCACACCAGTGATGAGCAACAGGGCCGTGATCCCCATCGAAAGCCAAAAACCCATGGGGTTAATCAATGCACCCCTACCAATGATCGCCCAGCGAAAGCCCTCAATCACCCCAACCATCGGATTGAGGGCGTATAAGAGCTGCCATTTCTCGGGAACGATCGCGCTGGAAAACCCCACCGGGCTCACATAGAGGCCAAACTGCACCAGAAAGGGAACCACATAGCGAAAGTCGCGATATTGCACGTTCAGGCTAGCCAGCCATAGGCCAGCACCCATGCTCGCCGCAAATGCCACAGCCATCCAGAACGGCAATGTAAGCAGCCGCCAGGTAGGCCACCACTGAAACCAGAGCATCAACCCCGCCAGGATCACAAAGGAGATCAGAAAATCCACAAAGCTGGTGATTACCGCCGCCGCTGGCACGATCAGCCGCGGGAAATACACCTTCGTGAGCAGGTTCGCATTGGTGATCAAGCTCTCCGAACAGCTGCTCAGGGCCGTGGAGAAAAACTGCCAAGGCAACATCCCAGCAAACACCAAGATCGGATAGGGAGCATCTCCTTGACTAGGCAACTTGGCCAGCTTGCCAAAGATCACGGTGAACACCAGCATCGTGAGCAAGGGTCGAATCAGCGCCCAGGCCACCCCGATGAAGGTTTGCTTGTAGCGCACGGCGATATCCCGCCAGGCCAGTATCCCAAAGAGTTCCCGATAACGCCACAGATCCTTCCAATACTGCTTCTCAATTCGGTTCGGCTCCAGCACTAGCCACTGTTCTGCCGGATCACGGGAGCTTGCGGCACGCAAACTGGTGGCACTGAAGCGAGTAGGGGGCATTAGGGGACGAAACGCGCAAAAAAATGTTGAGAAAAGTGCTCACAATCGAATCGCCCACAAATCCCGGGGTCACCATCCCATTCAGATCCAACACGCCAGGCTGATCTGTGGCTACAGAGGGCTGAGCGGTGGTCACGAGGCTTCAAGCGTTGGTGCCTCAGGTATGAGCTGCCAGCCAGGCGGCCAGGTCAGCCGGACCCGTGAAGTCGAGCAGGGCATCGGCAAGGGCTTCCAACTGATCCACTGGTAAGGCCTGGATCTGGGCGGTGGTGGCGCCCGTGAGAGGGCCGCAGCGGCGGTTCAGGAGGCGAAGAGTCATCTTGGCTGCTTCGAGGGCTTCGCCTTCCTGGCGGCCTTCCTGGCGGCCTTCTTGGAGCCCCTCCTGACGGCCCTCAGCAAGCCAGTCCTGCACAGCCCGCGTATGGCGGATCTCTTCTCGGGGGATACCGGCGATCACCTTGATTTGCTCCTCGGTGAGTTCAGGAAACCGTTGCACCAGCATAGGCAGGACAACCGTGTCTAGATCAGGGCGGCTGGCCAGGATCTGCTGACTGGTGGCCGCCAGTTCGCTCTCGGGGCGCACTGGCAAGGTGAGCAGGTTGAGCAAGGGATCGAGTTGGGGCCGGTGGCTTAGCTCCTCCAGGTTGAGCCACACCACCTGCTGATCCAGGAACACCTGCAGCGCCTGGGTTGGGCCCAGCCTGAGCCGGCTGTGGGGCGTGATCACCAGCACCGCCCAGTGCTCCACCTGGGGCT
>Ga0114972_10002082_pt1 | contig 14996 bp, 16 predicted proteins | sample M_140807_EF_Meta_FD_87354 | JGI IMG/M metagenome (GOLD analysis project Ga0114972, IMG submission 87354) | Freshwater microbial communities from Lake Montjoie, Canada to study carbon cycling - M_140807_EF_MetaG | ecosystem: Environmental > Aquatic > Freshwater > Lake | place: Lake Montjoie... | reverse complement strand
CTCCTAATAATTCAAATAGAAGAGAATGAAAAGTGAGAAATAATTGATAAAAAATGGTGTCAGTCCGCATAGTATCCTAGCATAGCACCCAGAGAAAAGTAGTGAGAGAATACTCCAAAAATTTGCTCTTGTCTTGCGAGATGGGACTCTTGCCCGTCTATACTGATCAATTCCTAAAATAAAATAAGGTCAGACTCTTTTTTTGAAGAACTCCAACCCCATGATTTATGATAGAACCTAGATCTTGGCAACGTTAACGACTTTATGTTGAATCTCCTCCCGAAACTTTCCCGTTCTTGTCCCCGCTTTGTAGTAATTTTTATTCTGATTACCCTAATTTGGACTGGTTTTCCTGTCATTGCCCAGGCAGATTCTCCCCCAGTTTCCACCACGACCAATACCGAACTTAAACCCTATCTCAATCGGGCGATCAGTCGAGTCACTGAATTTAAGTTAGACAACGGCATGAAGTTTATTGTGATGGAAAACCATGATGCTCCCGTTGTTTCCTTTTTTACCTATGCAGACGTGGGCGGCGCGAATGAACCCGATGGCAAAACAGGCGTTGCTCATTTTTTAGAACACTTAGCCTTTAAGGGAACCTCAAAAATTGGAACGACGAATTATCAAAAGGAAGAAATGCTTTTAGATAAATTGGATGTAGTTGCGGGCAAACTTCATCAGGCTGAAAAACAAAAAGATCAAGCCACCACTAAAGCTCTAGCCAAAGAATTCGAGCAACTCCAAGCCGAAGCAGGACAATACGTTAAACGTAATGAATTTGGTCAAATTGTTGAGCAATCAGGCGGAGTTGGGATTAATGCAGCAACTTCTACCGATTCTACCGTTTATTTCTATAGTTTTCCTTCCAATAAACTAGAACTCTGGATGTCCCTAGAGTCAGAGCGATTCTTGGAACCTGTTTTTCGAGAATTTCATAAGGAACAACAGGTAATCCTCGAAGAACGGCGGATGAGGACGGACAATAGTCCCATTGGGCTGATGGTGGAAGCTTTTCTCGATAAAGCCTACGATGTCCACCCCTACAAGCGTCCGACGATTGGTTATGACCAGGATATTCGTAATCTGACACGCAAAGACATAGAAAATTTTTTCCAGCAGTACTATGGCCCTAGTAATTTAACGATCGCGATCGTGGGTAATGTTGATCCTAAAGAGGTGAAAAAATTAGCTCAAGAATACTTTGGACGTTTTCCGAAAAAACCTACTCCACCGAAGTTAACCAAAGTCGAGCCAAAACAAACCCAAACCAAGGAAGTGACGCTCAAATTGAATTCCCAACCTTGGTATTTGGAAGGATATCATCGTCCTGCGCTGAATAGTCCTGATAATGCGGTTTATGAAGTAATTTCGACGATTATGAGCGATGGTCGCACCGCCCGTCTTTATAAATCGTTAGTAGAAAAAAAACAGATTGCCTTGGTTGCAGAGGGAGAAAATGGCTTTCCTGGGGATAAATATCCTAATTTAATGCTCTTTTATGCTCAAACTTCCCCAAAAGCAACGGTGGAACAAGCGGAAGAAGCGTTACGCCAGGAAATTGACCGTCTGAAAATCGAATCCGTTAGTCAAGAAGAATTAGAACGGGCAAAAAATCAACTACAAGCGGGTTTACTACGTGCTTTAGACTCTAATATGGGGATGGCTCGTTTATTAGCAGAATATCAGGTTAAAACAGGAGATTGGCGCAATTTATTTAATCAGTTGGAGGCGATCGCGGCGGTGACTCCTGCGGATATTCAACGGGTAGCCCGGGAAACTTTTACGCCAGAAAATCGCACGATTGGTCGTATTTTGTCCGACGGTTCTCAAAAATAACGTGAGAAGAAAGCTGTTTAGTTCCCTAAATCCCCCAATTTTGGGAACTTACAGGCATTTTCAATGTTGTTAATAAAGGTATTATTGATTCCAAAATTTTTGAGTCAGCAATAACTGAGTTTGTTCAGGAAAAATGGATTTGTCGGGAAAGACAACATCATATTCAATTCGCACATTTTCTAAGGCTTCTTGATAACAAAGAGGTATTATTTCTATTAAATAAGAACGTAAACTAGGAGAATCATCAAGAATATCTTGGAGTTTTGATTGAGTTCGTTTTAGGGTCAATTCCCAACCGCGATAACAATCTTCTAGCGGTACATAGCGACGTTTAAGGGCGTGTTCAAAAAGGGTAATTAGACGATGTTTGATTTCACGGCGATCGCTGCGAGTCAAGCCTTCTATCTCCTCAATTAGGTTTTCCCAATCTAAATTTTCAATGTTTTTGGCTTTAAGTTGTTGAACCGTATTCCTTACCCAAAGCGAAAAATCTCGTTCATAAAGAGTCTGAGTGATAGTTTTACTCATAAAATTTATTCTGAAGTGTAAAGAATATGAAAGAATTTTATTATAGCTTTTGGAATAATTAAGAATTAATCCCCCAAATTTTAATAGTTTTATCCTGACTGCCACTCACTAAGGTTTTACCGTCACGGGTTAAGGCGATCGCCCAAATTCTGCCTGAATGACCTCCCAAAAATTTAAAACAGTCTCCCGTTGACAGATCCCAAAAGCGGATCGTTTCATCCCAACTCGCCGTGATGAGGGTTTTTCCGTCAGGAGTAATCAAAATACCGACAATTTCTTTGGAATGACCGCGAATAATTTTTAAACGTTTGCCTGTCGCTAAATCCCAAAAGGTTAGAGCCTTATCCTTACTAGAGGCTACGAGGGTTTGTCCATCGGGCGCGATCGCTAAACAGTCAAATTGATGGGAACGGCTTTTGAGAATTTGCAAACATTCACCCGTTGCCAGATCCCAACGCCGAATGGTTCCATCCCAACTACCACTAAAAATCTGTTGACCATCGGGACTTAAAATCACCGAGTTCACATCTCCAATATGTCCTTCCAGTTGTCTCAGATATTCTCCTGTCTCTAAATCCCAAATTTTAAGGGTTCTATCCCAACTACTACTAATAATGCGCTTTCCGTCTCTTGTGATCACAATAGAACTCGCAAAAGCGTCTTCTCCTGTCAAAGTTGCCAAGCGTTGCCAGCAATTTCCCGTTGCCAAATCCCACAGGGTCAAAGTTTCATCCCAACTCGCACTAATTAAAGTCTTGCCGTCGGGGGTAATACTCAAAGAATTCACGCTCGAAAATCCCGCCTGTGTCCTCAAACAGTCTCCCGTCGCTAAATTCCAGATTTTTAAGGTTTTATCTAAACTCCAACTCACAATTTGCTGGTTATCGGGGGTTAAGGTCACCGCATAGACCGATCCCGAATGTCCCGCTAGGGTTTGCAAACAACTAAAGTCCTGATAGGCGATCGCCTTTCTTTCAGGAATTTCCTTTGCTACTGGTATTGGCATTTCGTTGGGGAGCATGAAATAACACCGTTAGGGATTGATTTGCATTAATTCCATTTTCGCAGTCTATGATGATCCCCAGAATTTCCTTGATATATCTTCAAACTTTTGTTGATTTTTTGGTTTGCAATAAATAATGCCAAACTTTCTAAGTTCTTTATATTTGCTCTCTAAAGTATGGTTATCAACCTCAAAGAAGGAAATAACTCATGAAAAATTCAGCTAAAATCGGCTTAACTATCGCTTTATTCAGTATTTTAGGGGCTGGGACTTTAATTAAGGCAGTTCATGCTACCCAGACCCAAAATTTAGTCGAGTCAGTTAAATCAGCAAGCATCAAGGCGATCGCCCAAAATCACACCCTTGCTCAAGTAGCAGAAGCACCAGAAGGAGATGGTGACGATGAGACAAATGATGATGCTAAGGAAAAGCAAGAATCGGCTCATCTGCAATCTTTGTCCAAAATAACACCCGAACAAGCGCAACAATCCGCCGAAAAAGCCGTAGGAGGGAAAGCAAGCCGTATTAAGTTAGAAAATGAAGACGGAGACCTAATTTATTCCGTTCTCATTGGTGAAAATGACGTAAAAGTAGATGCGGGAAACGCTCAGGTTCTCTACATCGAAAACACGAAGAATCATTTATCTGAAGTGAATGAAAAAAGTCGTCCCCAGAGTAGTATTCGTCTTTCAGAAGAAGCAGGAGGTGACGGAGACGGAGAGACCGATGATGATGGCTAAATATGGAAATTTTGCTGCATTAGTTCCCTAAGACTGTGGTTGGGAATTTAGACAATAGAAACTCTGAATTCCCAGCCATATCTTTTAAAGTTCTTGACTTTTTCTCTTTATGATAATTTTTCAAGTTAGGACTAAATTTAAGTATCTTTCATTTCACAGAAATTAAAATGAAAGTAAATGGATTTTGATACTTATTTTTTTGTTTAACCTAATAATTGTCCGTCATACTTTTACAAACTTCAGAATGTGAAGTAATTTAATTTTTACCAACCAACAAAAAAGGAAAATATCATGACAAAGGCATTAAACAGAGTTCCAGAAATTACAATTTACTTCTGGATCATTAAGATCTTGGCAACCACTGTCGGTGAAACTGGGGCTGACTACCTTTCGGCAACTCTAAACCTGGGTTTAGGGGTTACGTCTTACATCATGGGCGGTGTATTGCTCATTGCGCTTTTCAACCAGTTTAGACTCAAACAATATATCCCTGCGAGTTACTGGTTTGTTATCGTTTTAACAAGTATCGTTGGTACTCTGATTACCGATAGATTGGTTGACGAACTGGGAGTCAGTTTAGTTACTACCGCTATTATTTTTAGTTTTGCTTTGCTAACAGTTTTTGTGCTTTGGTATGTACAAGAAAAGACATTAGCCATGCACTCCATCAATACCACTAAAAGAGAAATTTTTTATTGGGCGGCTGTTTTACTGACTTTTGCATTAGGAACTTCCACAGGAGATCTGTTAGCAGAAACTTCAGGTCTGGGCTATGGAATGTCAGCATTAGCATTTGGAGCTTCTATTGCCGCTATTACAGTCGGTTATTATTATCTTCGACTGAACTCAGTTTTGGCCTTTTGGATAGCCTTTATTTTGACTCGTCCTCTAGGAGCTTCTATCGGTGATTTATTATCACAGCCGACTACCGCAGGCGGTCTTGGTTGGGGTACTGTTGGAACAAGTATGTTGTTTCTTTCTGTCATCTTAAGCCTAATTATTTATCTAACGCTCAATCAGAAAAAACAGTTTAATCAATGAATTTATTACTTCAATCTAGAATGAAATAGCCCTAACATTTTAGCTTTTTTCCTTTAAAATGCTATTATTCTTATCATCTGAATTAAGCCACCCCGATATGAAGTCAAAACCACACAATCAAGATCGCTCCTTGCAGTACGGGATGACTGCTGTTAAGAAACTGCCAGAAATTACTATCTTTTTCTGGATTATAAAATTGTTAACGACAGGCATGGGCGAAACGACTTCAGATTACCTGGTTCACCAGATGGAGCCAATTTTTGCGGTGGCTCTTTCGGGGATTGGGTTGGTCGTTGCCTTACTAATACAGTTTTCAGTCCGTAGATATATTCCCTGGGTCTATTGGTTAGCGATTGTTATGGTTGCTATCTTTGGCACGATGGTTGCTGATGCCATCCATGTCGGATTAGGGATTTCCTACCTCATCTCAACTTTAGGATTTTCCGTAGTGCTTGGCATTATTTTTTTTGTTTGGTATATGAATGAAAAGACATTGGCCATTGATGGTATCTACACACGTCGGCGTGAGTTATTTTATTGGGCAACGGTTATGGCGACATTTGCGCTTGGTACAGCCGCAGGTGACATGACGGCATCAACTCTAAATTTGGGTTACTTCACGTCGGGATTGCTTTTTGCAGGGCTGTTTGCTTTACCAGTCATCGCCTACTCGCGTTCAGGACTTAACGAAGTCGGGGCTTTTTGGCTCGCATACATCTTAACTAGACCATTAGGTGCTTCCTTCGCGGATTGGTTCGGTAAATCGACCGAGTTGGGCGGTGTGGGTTTTGGAACAGGGCGGATAAGTTGTGTCTTAGCTATTCTAATTGCTGGTTTCGTTGCTTATCTTACCTACTCTATTAAAGGCAGAAAAGTTGCTGGTTCAGTAACGACTAAATCAAAGTAATGACAGGTTATAAGACAAAAATAGTCTGATTCTGATCTTGGTTACGGTACTATCGGCTCATCTATTATTTTTCTGTCAATTTTGATTAAGAGAGAGACCAGAAAAAATTTTTAACTTTCTTTCAAAGTTCTTGATACTTACTGTTTAAAGTGACAAGGTAAAGTCAACTAGCTCACAAAAAAATCTCGGTAATAAATTTCATCAAAAATGTTGAAATAAAAAGGAAGACTGGGAATTTTTAGTTATTTTTGTAGCTAGATTGAAAAGTTTTAAAACATTATCTTTTTCGCCAATCATTATGAACTTAACTCAAAAAGAAACCCTCAAAAAAGAAGCCCTCAGCAAAGTTCCAGAAGTTACCGTTGTTTTTTGGATCATTAAGATTCTGGCTACCACTCTAGGGGAAACGGCGGGCGATGCGGTTTCTATGTCCATGAATCTTGGTTATTTGATCAGTACAGGAATTTTTGCGGCCCTATTTGTCTTAACCGTTGTTGCTCAGATTACCTCGCCAAAGTTTAATCCAGCCTTATATTGGTTGACGATTATCGCAAGTACAACGGTTGGCACAACTCTAGCCGATTTTGCAGATCGTTCTTTAGGGATTGGTTATACGGGAGGCTCGGCCATTCTATTAGGCTTGTTGTTGTCTTCCCTTTATCTTTGGTATCGAACCTTGGGAACGATCTCTGTCGATTCAGTGCGATCGCCAAAGTCCGAAATTTTTTATTGGGTCACGATTATGTTTTCCCAAACCTTGGGGACAGCTTTAGGAGACTGGACAGCCGATACACAAAAACTAGGTTACAGTGGCGGTATGATCGTTTTTGGTAGTTTGTTAGCGGCGATCGCCATTGCCTATTATCAAACTCATTTATCTCGTACCCTGCTATTTTGGGCCGCGTTTATTTTAACCCGTCCCCTCGGTGCGGTTGTCGGTGATTTTCTGGATAAACCCCTTAGTAAAGGTGGACTTAATTTAAATCGTTTCACCGCTTCTTTTGTCCTTCTTGCTCTGATTGTGATTTTAATTAAAGCTTTTCACCAAAGAGCAGCAAAAAAAGGTCATTAATTTAAGCATCGCTGTAAAATTTTAGACAGTTTACCATTTAAAACTTTCTTAAAGAAGTCGCCTGATAGGCAGGAAGAATTACCACAAAATGACTGCCGATACCGACTTGACTATCAACTTTAATTTTACCTCGATGTTGTGATGCAATGGTTTGGGCGATCGCCAAGCCTAAACCAGATCCCCCATCCCAATAAGATCGAGAATTATCTGCTCTCCAAAATCGTTCAAAAATTTTATCTAAATTTTCCGTTGCGATGCCTATCCCCGTATCTTTTATTTGAATTTCAATAAAATCTCTTTTTTGCTTTCCCTGGATTTCAATTAATCCTTCTACGGGGGTATAGTGGAGAGCATTTTCAATTAAATTACTAAAAAGTCTAGAGAGTTGCACAGCATTACCTTGAATCGACAAGGACTGATCTAATTCAGTTTTTAAATTAATATTTTTTCTAGTAAATTGAGGTTGATAAAATTCAACTAATTCTTCAATAATCGTTTGTAAATTGACTATTTCTTGTTGATCAATATTATTTTTTTCTGTCCTAGCTAACAACAATAATCCTTCCGTTAACTGAGTCATTTGATTGGTTGCACTCGCGATCACCTCAAAACTTTCTCGGTCTGTTTCTCTCATTCCTACTGGATATTTAAGGGAAACCTCAACATTGCTGGCGATCGCCATCAAAGGACTCCGAAATTCATGGGAAGCATCGGCGGTAAACTGTTTTAAACGCTTAAAACTCTCTTCAATCGGTCGCATTGCTTGATTCGTTAAAATAATTCCACCACCACCACTTAAAACCAAAGCTACGATAATTCCTATCCCTAAACCCCAGTCCAGCTTTTCTACAATTTCGTGGAGTTCTTCTAGGGATTGACTCACTCTGAGATAACCAATTAATCTATTCTTATCACTATCAATAATAGGCAGAGTAACAACCTGAATTTTAGAATTTTCTTCTTGAAATTTTCCAGAATTTTCTTTAAATAAAGGCAGATTAATTAAAGTTTTTCCCTGACTCGATAATAATTTTCCTTGAGAATCGAACCATTGCAGTGATTGATTTTGATTGAGCAATTTCTCAACCTTAAAATCATTATCTGTTTTTAATTGATTATTTTCCAATTCCGCACTAGAGGCAATTCCTTGACCTAATGCTGTTAATTTACTAATAATTTGTTGTTTTAAACTATAGGAAAAAGCCCAACGAACACCCAAAGCAAATACACCGAGAATGGTTGCTAAAATCAAAAGATAGGATAATAGTAGTTGGTAACGAGTATGTTTAAACAAAATCTCAAATAGGTTTAAATAAAGAGTCGAGCTAGTTAATAAAATTATTTTTCAGTATTATGAGTGACAGGAATTAATCTATAACCAATGCCATAGACTGTCTCAATAAAATCTTCTGGGCTACCTGCGCTCTTGATTTTTTTTCGTAAGTTAGTGATATGGGTTCTAATCGTTTCTTCTCCTGATGAATCTTCAAAATTCCAAAGTTTATCTAAAATTGCTGAACGACTTAATACTTGATTGGGATGCTTAAGAAAATATTCTAAAATCATATATTCTTTAGGCGTTAAAATTAGAATTTTACCATCATAAGTTACTTCTTGATTACTCGGATTTAATTGTAATTTGCCATGACTTAAATTTGCAGGAATAAGCTCTGAGTGTCGCCGAGATAAAGCTCTGATCCTAGCAGATAATTCTTCTAGTTTGAAAGGTTTAACTAAATAATCATCTGCTCCTGCGTCTAAACCAATGACCTTATCTTGAGTGGTATCTCTAGCTGTTAGCATCAAAATTAAAGCTTGACATTTACTTTCTCGCAATTTTTTACATAAACTAATTCCATCCAGTTTAGGCAACATTAAGTCTAATAAAATCAGGTCATATTTCGTCGCTTGGCTATATTCCCAACCTTCGAGACCATCTTTAGCTAAGTCAACAGTATGGTGTTGATATCTTAAATCTTTTGCTAAGGGTTTGGCAATGCGATCATCATCTTCAATAATTAAAATTTTCATCTTTTTGTTTAACTATTTTAGTAAGTCTTTTTCAAATACACTTTAAAAGCGATCACCTATAGTTGCTCGTTGTAAAATGCGATCGCCTTTTTGAATCTTGATAATTGCTCTTTGGCTAAATGGGGTAAAGAGAATTCAGTTATTCAGAAAAGTTTTCTAAGATGTCAGCAATTAAGGTTTGTAGCAGAGGAATTTCCTGTTGAACCGTATCCCAAACGACATCCAATTTGACAGCAAAATATTGATGAGTTACTTTGTCTCTCATTTTAGCAACGTCTTTCCAAGAAATTTGAGGATATTGTTGTCTAATATTATCAGGTATTTTCGTGACTGCTTCGCCGACAATTTGAATGGCTCTGGTAACCGCAAAAATAGTTTTTGTGTCCTGACAAAATGAATCGAAATTCATGCCTTGAGTAAATTCAATGGCTAAACGAATTGCTTGTTCTATATCTTTAAGATAATCTTGACAATATCGTTTGGTCATATATAAATAACCTCAGAGAGAATTTGTTGCCCAATTTTGGGTTTAAGGCTATCTTTCATGACGAGATCGACGTTAATTTCTAATAGATCGCTGAGATAGTTTTCTAGGTGGCAAAAGGTTAATAAACCAAAGCGATATCCTGATTCAAATTCAATTAAGATATCGAGATCACTGGTGGCGGTTTCTTCTCCTCTGACATAGGAGCCGAATATTCCTAATTTTCTAACATGAAATTGGTTTTCTAGATGAAGTTTCTGTTCTGTTAGGCGATTTTTGAGAATTTCTAGTCTATTCATAAATTTCTCTCAGAGATTATCATCATTTATTTTGTACTATTTTGCGATCACTCCTGAACCCAAAATGCGATCACCCCTCTATTTTGTAGGAATTTAATATTATTCAATCTTGGATCTCTATGACAGTAAATAAACAATTACGGTGAAGATAAAATGTGATCACTGTAATTATTTTTGGAAAACAACGTTTTTGATTGTTACTTTATCAATAAGTCTTGAATTTTATTTTGATTATCTTTAGTAATAGTGATTAAAAAGCGGAGGGCTTGATTAACGGATTCCGCAGTGGTAAAAATTGCGGCAACATCTTCATCTAATTTAATAATTGTATCACCAAATTTTTGGCGATCGGCTCCCATTTTTCTGACTTTTAATGTTTTTAAGTCGTATTCAGTTCTAAGTTCATCTTCCATGATTTTAACCCTCTTGATAAGTTTTAAATTCTTGTTTTGTAACCTTTCTAGCACTGATTATTCTAGTTATATTTCCTCTTTCAGTGTAGGAAACTAATAGGATATGCCCCATTGATGAAGCTCCTATTATAATATAACGATTTTCGTTTTGTGAGTGATCGGGATCATAAAAATCGACGTAGAGAGGGTCATCAAAAACGGTTTGGGCTTCCTCAAAGGAAACGTTATGTTTGACAAGGTTAGATTGTGCTTTTTGTTGATCCCATTCAAACGTCATAGATGGCAAGACTATCAATCCATTTTACTAACATTGTAGCAGGTGTTGATAGTTATAAAATGCGATCGCCTTTTTGATATAGAGTTTAGCGATCACCTCTATGAAAATTCAGTTATCAGAAAATCAAGGGAAAGATTAGAGGCAATTTGATCATGGGGAATCAATAAATAATGCCAAGGTTTACCGTCATTTTCCTGAGCGTGTTGACTGGCAAATTCACACCAGCGAACAGCGGCCCGTTTTTTATCTTGTACCTCTTCATCATTCATTTCTTTAGCCATTTTCGTTTCACAAATAAGCTTGTCAGTTTGCCTTTCGATGACAAAATCAGGTTCATATTTTGACCCATTACGATATTCTATTTGAAACTGTCCAGAAGCAGGTTTCATCCATCGAAGGACGGAAGGATCATCATCAATCAATACCGAAAATTGGCGTTCTGTATCAGTATCAAATTTTTGGTAAGGATAACAACATTTTTCAAAACAGCCAAAAATAAAGTTTTTAATCCTAGAAGGATTAGTCAAGGTATCTCGAAAAGATTTTAAATTGTTTTGATCGGGAGTATTCAACCGATTGACTTTAAGGACAGTAAACCCTTTAGTAACTTTAGCAATATAATCAGTGGGGGTTTGCCAATAGTGTTCTAATATCTGATGAAAAATAAATTCACTGAGATGTTTTTGGTGATAAAGTAAGACATTTTTAACCGCGTTATTATCAGGTAAATAGGATTTGAGATGATCCACCATTTGGACTGCTAGTTTGTAAAGTAAATCGGCGTTGCTATCATAGTCTATTTCTCCTTTTTCGATTAATTGATTAACAATATAGTCTTCCAATCGAATGTTATTTTGTTGATTTTCGTTACCTAATAAATAGCTTTTGCTTGGTGTTCTTAAATATTGAATTAGAATTTCTTTGCTAATAGGTTGGTATTTGATTGTGTCTAAATTTTCTAGATCAAAATCTGAAAAGCCAAAGGTAACTTGTTCAGTGGGTAAAATGACAATATTCGGAATGTCAATGGTATGCTCAATAAATTTTCGAGTAACCACTTCGACAATTTTTTCAATATCGGGTTCTTTTTCAATGGTAGGAATACCGATTTGTCTGGGGGGAAGGGAGGCTTTAACTTCGGTAACAATTTGGGCTTGAACTTCGGGATCGGCTAGTTTTTCGGAATTTTGTAAATAGTCATAATTTGCTATTTTTTCCATTGCAATGGTAACAGCCGTTTTTTCCACACTGGTTTTAAAAATGAGTTCAGGAGGCTTGACGTTAGGGATTAAAGCAGTTGCAGAAGATGAAGGCGAGTTTGAAGATTGTTCAAAAGTGGGAAGGCTACCTGTTAACAAGGTTTCAAGAACGGAAGGAACAACTAAAGATTTCGGTTTTTCGAGGGGAATATCACCGCCATTACCGATAGTAATCTGTTTGCGAATGATGGAATCAGGGTTATTCGCTTGATCAACAATTTCTTGAAACTTGTCGTGGGCAATAATCGTTAAGCGATCGCAGGTTTCATTTCCTGTGCGTTTGCCATAGGGTAAGCGGAGACCTCGGCCAATGGTTTGTTCGGTTAAAATCTCGGAAGCAGAGGCACGGAGGGGAATAATAGTGTATAAATTGGTGACATCCCAGCCTTCTTTGAGTTTGTTAACATGAATGACAATTTCTATTTCTTCACTGGTTTCAACGGCTAATAATTTTTGGGTTGCTTCTTCAGATTCCGTGCCACTTTGATTAGTATGAATTTCGATAACTTTACTATTATAAGCTCCTTCAAAAAAATCAGCAGATTCAATAAAATTTCTTAATTCTTTAGCATGGTTAGTATCTTGGGCAACGACTAAAATAAAGGGTTTAATTTTAGGGACTTGATGAGTATCAGCATAATCTTTGAGGGAGTTTTTAACGTATTCATGATTAGTGATACCGTCTTCCAGTTTTATTTTTTCGATTTGCTCAGGGGTATAATTTTCAGGACGAAAATCTTTGCGAGTGGCGACGGCGGGTTCTTTGACAAAGCCATCTTGCAAGGCAACAGCGAGGGAATAACTGTAAACTATATTTTTAAATTCGACGGGTTTAGAGCCGACAGTTTTGGGTGTGGCGGTGAGTTCTAAGCCTAAAATAGGTTTGAGTTCTTCAATGGCTTTAACTCCTGCGCTGGCTCGATAGCGGTGGGCTTCATCCATTAATAAAACGAGGTCTTTGAGTTCTGATAAATATTCAAAATAACTTTGTCCAATATACTCCTGTAAACGTTTGATTTTGGGTTCTTTCCCACCTCGTACTTCTGAGTTTATTTTAGAGATGTTAAAAATATTGATATGAACTGTTTTTTCATTTTCAAAGAGACGACCCTGACCTGATATTTCAATTCGCACACCGCGACCATCTTCGTAGTTTTCGCCAGTAATAATAATAGGAGGATTTAGGTTAAATTCCGTAATGCCTTTAAAAACATATTTGGGGGTATTAGGATGAAAATCTTGGATTAATTTATTATAAATTGTGAGATTAGGAGCTAATACGAAAAAATGGCGGCTAGTTCCAGTAATATAGAGATAACTAATAAAGGCTCCCATTAAACGGGTTTTTCCGACACCTGTTGCTAGGGCAAAGCAAAGAGAAGGAAAATTTCTTTCAAAGTCTTGGACAGTGGGATAGAGATTTTTAATAATTTCTAAGGATTGAATTAGATCGTTATCTTCTCCTAAATTAATTTGATCGAGAATATTGGCCAGAATTTCTAATGATTCTCGTTGGGGTTTTCTGAGACTGAGGCGAGATGCAATGATGTTAGTTTCTTTGTTCATGGATTAGATTTTGTTGGAATTTAAGATTGTTGGCTCTTCCCTTAACTGTGTGGAAAATGGGTCATAGAAATCACTAACCTAGAAAAGATAACGGCGAAAGGATTGCTATGAAAGGATTCCATTAATCCATAAGCGTGGGTTATCACACACAATAGCGGAGAGTCCGTTATCTTCTCCTAAGTTAATTTGATCGAGAATAGTTGCCAGAATTTCTAAAGATTCTCGTTGAGGTGTTCTGAGGCTAAGGCGATTAGTAATAAGGTTTGTTTCTTTGTTCATGGGTTTAATGTAATTGATTATCAGTAGGGGCTTGGTCTCCAAGTCTAGTTAGGAACAAGAATTTAATAAGTTGTGCATTCAAGATGCCGATTTCTGTAGGGACATAATACCATTATGTCCTTAATCTCAATGGTTAACAGACAATGTATTGCTTGGTAGATCGTGTAAAAGGGCTTAACAGTGTTAAGCCCCTACAGAGGGGTCTGGATTGATAGGGGGGGTGCGATGCTAACCTACCCCACGGCCTTAATGATGAGAAATTTTAAAAATTTGTTAATTAAGATTTAGGTTCATTTTCTTCTAATAAAGAAAGTTGTTGAGTTTGAATAGGTTTGGGTGGTTTTTCTAGAGTTTTAAGATTTGCTACATTTAAACTGTAGTCATCATGTCCCCATTCGCATTGATGAAGGACTGATTGGGGGATTTTTTTAATGGTTAGTTTAGGAAAATCATTAGGATTAGCACGAAAGGCTTTACAACAAATTAAGAGAGTTTGATCGTCTCGTAATTCTTCGTTAATGGCTTGTAATTGATCATGGGTTAGGGTGTTTGTGGTGATATAAATATGATCAGATTCAGAAGAGTAGCCTTGATTCCAGTAGTGGGTTTGGCTAGGAGAATAGGTAAATCCCATCAGTTTACACATGGCTTCGACTAACATTGCAGGGTTATATTTGGGTGAAATTACCCAGTTATCATATTTGTCTTTTTCGAGGAGGGAAGGAGCTAATTTATAGTAACGAAAACCGCCACCACCTTGCCAATTTATAGTTTTAGTAATGCCGCCAGGGTCTTCATTATTAATAACTTTTTGTAATCGTGGAATGATGTGAGTATGGCAATGTTCACCGAGTTCAATCATGATCCAACGGCGACCCATTTTCTGCGCTACGGCTCCTGTTGTTCCTGAACCTGCAAAGGAGTCTAGGATTAAATCGCCTGGATTTGTTGCAATTTCTAAAATTCTTTTAATTAATCTTTCTGGCTTAGGAGTATCAAAAATTTTGAGAGTATTAAAAATACGAACTTCAAGTTTTGCCTCGTGATTATGTCCAACTTCTTCACTAGGCCAAAATGTTGCAGGAGGACGAGTAGCACTTTCTTCCATAAATTGCTTAACATAAATTTCCCAGTTTTTTCGTTAGTGTCTTTATTTATTCGCGCCGGTAGAAAAGGGTATGAAAAGGTGTAAAACAAGAGAATAAAAAAAATTAGAAAGGATTCTAGGGATGAGTATAGCCGAGCGAGAAAAACAAAT
>Ga0114972_10002080_pt1 | contig 14998 bp, 10 predicted proteins | sample M_140807_EF_Meta_FD_87354 | JGI IMG/M metagenome (GOLD analysis project Ga0114972, IMG submission 87354) | Freshwater microbial communities from Lake Montjoie, Canada to study carbon cycling - M_140807_EF_MetaG | ecosystem: Environmental > Aquatic > Freshwater > Lake | place: Lake Montjoie... | reverse complement strand
GAAGGCGCGGGCTATTACGCGTCGCCGTTTGAGCCTGCGCGGTGGTACTTCGACTACGCCTACTGGCTCATCAACAACCAGCCGGGCGGCTACTTCGACACGCCGGACGGTGGAGACCACTGGGATAGCTGGGCCGACCAAGCCTTCGCGCTCCTCGTGCTCGAGCGCTCAGTGGGCGGCGGCTGCAACGACAGCGACGACGACGGCACGTGCGACTTCGAAGACAACTGCCCGCAGGTCGACAACGACAACCAGTCGGACGCCGACGGCGACGGCGTCGGTGACGTCTGCGATAACTGTCCGGCGGCGAACAACAATAACCAGGCGGACGGCGACGCCGACGGCCGCGGTAACGCCTGCGATAACTGCCCGGGGACACCCAACGGCAACCAGGTCGACGTCGACAACGACGGCATCGGCGACGCCTGTGACGCGATCATCTGCATCCCGAGCGGCCCCGAGGCGTGCGACGGCGTTGACAATGACTGCGACGGCGTCGTCGACGACGGCAACCCCGGCGGCGACGCGCTCTGCAACCCCGGCGCCATCGGCGTCTGCGCACAGGGCGTGACGGCTTGCCGCGCGGGCCAGCTCGTTTGTCTGCAGGTCTTCAACCCGGCGCCCGACGGCTGCAATGGCCTCGACGACGACTGCGACGGCGCGGTCGACGAGGGCAACCCGGGTGGCGACGTGCCCTGCGCCACGGGCGCGCTGGGCGCGTGCGGCGAGGGGACGACCGCGTGCTTGGCGGGGCAGGTGCTCTGCGTGCCCACCTTCGACCCGCGGGCCGAGGTCTGCGACGGGGTGGACAACGACTGCGACGGTGACGAAGACGAGGACAACCCCGAGGGCGACCAAGCCTGTGACACGGGCGCGCTGGGCGTCTGCTTCGAGGGCCGGTCGGTCTGTGACCGGGGTCGCTTGCTGTGTATGGGCCTCAACGTACCCGACGCCGAGGTCTGCAACGGCGCGGACGATGACTGCGACGGCGCGATCGACGACGGCGACCCGCAAGGCGGCGTCGTTTGCGCGACCGGACAAGCCGGGGCGTGCTCCGTAGGCGTTTCGCACTGCGTCAACGGCGCGGTCGCCTGCGTGCCCGACAACCCGCCGCGGGCCGAGGTCTGCAACGGCCTCGACGACGACTGTGACGGCGCGGCAGACGACGGTAACCCCGGCGGCGACCAGCGCTGTGACACGGGGCAACGCGGCGTCTGCGCGGACGGCCGGACCGCTTGCCGCAACGGTGAGGTCGCCTGTGACCGCATCGGGCAGCCGGGTGTCGAGCTCTGCAATGGCCTCGACGACGACTGCGATGGCTCGGCCGACGAGGGCCTGCCCATCGGCCAGCCTTGCCGGACTGACTTGCCGGGCGTTTGCGTAGACGGGCGCTTCGCGTGCAACGACGGCGCCCTCGAGTGCGCGCCCATCGTTGGCCAGTCCGTCGAGTTCTGCGACGGCCTCGACAACGACTGCGACGGCCTGACGGACGACGACATCGAGGGCTTGGGCGATGTCTGCGCAACGGGGGACCGCGGCGTATGCGCTCGCGGCCGCCTCGCCTGTGAGGGTGGCGGGCAGTCCTGCGTGGCGGACGAGACGCCCTCGGACGAGCGCTGCGATCGCCAGGACGACGACTGCGACGGCGTGATCGACGAGGGCTTACGGAACGCCTGCGGCGTCTGCGGCGCGCTGCCCGCGGAGTCCTGCGACGGCCTCGACAACGACTGCAACGGCACCATCGACGACGGGGCGCCTTGCCCCGGCGAAACGCTCTGCCGCGGCGGCCGCTGCGTCGACCCCTGCGTGAACAACGAGTGCCCGGAGAACACGGAGTGCATCGCGGGCGCGTGCGTGGGCCCCTGCGACCTGGTCACTTGCCCCGCAAGCGCTGTGTGCCGCGGTGGGGAGTGCGTCGACCGCTGCGCCGGCGTGACCTGCCCGTCGGGTCAGGCCTGCGCGCGCGGTGAGTGTGTCGAGGACAACTGCTACGCCGCGGGCTGCGCCGAGGGCGAGCGCTGCGTCGACTCGGTCTGCATCGCTGATCCCTGCAGCGGCGTGACCTGCGAGCTCGACAGCTTCTGCCGCGAGGGCCGCTGCGTGTCGAGCTGCGCCGAGGTGTCTTGTCGCCTCGGCGAGGTCTGCCGCGACGGCGCCTGTGTCGCGGACGCCTGCGGGGGCGTTGAGTGCGCCGCGGGTCAGGCGTGCGTCGATGGGGCGTGTCAGGTCGACGCCTGCGAGGGGATCGCGTGCGGTCCCGGTCAGCGCTGCGAGGGCGGCTTGTGCGCGGGTGATCCGTGTAACGGCATCGTGTGCCCGCCGGGTGAGGCCTGCGGGGTCTCGTCGGACGGCAGCGCGCAGTGCGTTGCGGACTGGGCGCCGGTCGACGATCCGAACTACCGGCCCGATGGGGGCACGAGCGACGCCGGCGCGACGACGCAGGACGCCCGGACCGGCGGTGGCCAGTTCGAGGAGGTCCCCTCCGACTTCGGCGTCGACAATGGCGCCGCGAGCGGCGACGCCGGGCCGGAGCCGCCGCAGGCAGCGGAGCAGGTCAGTGGCTGCGCGTGCCGCACGCCTGGGACCGGCCCCGCAGCCGCGTGGCCTTTGCTCTTGCTCTTTGTGCCCGCGCTTCGGCGGCGCCGCCGCGGGCGCTGAGGCATCGCCTCGACCCCTCACAGCATCTGAGTCCAAACGTCATCGGGAGCGAGTGAGTCGTGAAGTCTTGGCTTCGTATGGGCGTCGTGTGCGCGGCGCTCGGTCTAGGTGCGTGTGGTGGGCTGATCTCCAACACCAAGGAGGTCGAGATCGGGACGGGCGTTGATCGCGAGATCGAGACCCAGTTCAAGATCGCGGCCGAAGACGACCCGATTACGGGGTGGGCGCGCGACCTCGTCGGGCCGCTCTCGCAGGCCTCGGCGCAGTTCCGGGACCCGCAGGACTTCGAAGGCTACAAGGTCGAGGTCATCGTGGACGACGCGCTCGTCAACGCCTTCGCTGCGCCGGGAGGCTACACGTACATCTCGACGGGCCTGATCCTGCGCGCCAAAACGTGTGCCGAGATCGCTGGCGTGCTCGGCCACGAGCTCGGCCACGTGACCGAAAAGCACGGCGTGCGGCAGCTCGAGGGCGCCATCGCGGGGCAGATGCTCGCGGACGCCGTCCTGAAAGATGGCCTCGCGAAGGACGCCGCGACGCAGATCTGGGCGTTCCTGCAGAGCACGCAGTTCAGCCAAGCGCACGAGACCGAGGCCGACAACGTCGGTGTCCAGATCGCCCACGATGCGGGCTATAACCCGTTCGGTCTCGCCGACTTCTTTCGGGCGCTGCTCGCGCTCGAGAAGCAGTCGGGCGGCTCGCCCCCCCGCTTCCTCTCGTCCCACCCCGCGACCTCGGACCGCATCGCCGCGGTCACATCGATCATCGAGCGCAAGTACGGCGCGTCGGTGGTGCCGGAGCGCACGCAGACCTACGCCTGCCGTGGGACGCGCATGACGCTCGAGCAAGCGCGCTCGCACATTGAGAGCGGCCGCGTCAAAGTCAAGACCGGCACGGGCGAGCGCAAGGGCGCCGAAGGGAACTGAGATGCACCACTACAAATCGAACCGGCGAGACATCGAGTTCAACCTCTTCGAGTTCCTCGACGTCGGCAAGACGACCTTCGGCAGCCCCCCCTTCGACCACCTCGACCAGGACACCGCGCAGCAGACGGTCCGCGAGCTGGAGAAGTTCTGCGTGAATGAGCTCGCCGCGAGCTGGGCGGCCTCGGACCGCGAAGGGCTCGGCTTCGACGGCCAGGGGAACGTGACCCTGCCGCCGGCCCTCAAGGCGTCCCTCAAGGCGTGGTATGCGAACGGTTGGGATCGTATGGAGATGCCGGTCCACATGGACGGCATGGGCGCGCCGCCCTCGCTCGTGTGGGCGGGCTTCGAGATGATCGCCGGCGCCAACGCGCCCGCGGCGTTCTACATGTTCGGGGCGTTCCTCGCGCGCGTCATCGACCGCCTCGGCACCGACGACCAGAAGGCGCGGTTCGTGCGCGCGATGGTCGAGCGCAACTGGGGCGGCACGATGGTGCTCACCGAGCCGGACGCGGGGAGCGACGTCGGCGCGGGCCGAACGCGCGCCGTGCAGCAGGCCGACGGGACGTGGCACCTCGAGGGCGTCAAGCGCTTCATCACGAACGGTGACTACGACCTGCCCGAGAACATCGTGCATCTGGTGCTCGCGCGCCCCGAGGGTGCAGGCGCCGGCACCAAGGGCTTGTCGCTCTTCATCGTGCCCAAGGTCTGGGTCGAGGCGGATGGCACGCTCGGCGCGCGCAATGGCATCGTCTGCACGGGCCTTGAGCACAAGATGGGCATCAAGGCGTCCGCGACGTGCGAGATGACGCTCGGGGAGCACACGCCCTGCCGTGGCCTGCTGATGGGGAACGTCCACGACGGCATCCGTCAGATGTTCCACGTCATCGAGAATGCGCGCATGGCCGTCGGCGTAAAGTCGGTCGCCACGGTCAGCACGGCGTATCTGAACGCGCTCGCCTATGCCAAAGAGCGCGTCCAGGGACCCGACCTGCTGCGGGCGATGGACAAGGCCGCGCCGCGAGTGCGCATCATTGAGCACCCCGACGTGAAGCGCATGCTGATGCACCTCAAGGCGCACGCCGAAGGGATGCGCGCGCTCGCCCTCTTCACGGCCCACGTGCAGGACAAGGTCGAGGTCCTCGGCGGTCATGGAGACAGCCGGGCGTCGGAGCTCGACCGCCGCAATGATCTGCTGCTGCCGCTCGTCAAGGGCTACTGCTCCGACCGCGGCTACGACCTGCTCGGCACCGCGCTCCAGATCTTCGGCGGCTCCGGCTACTGCCAAGACTACCCGATGGAGCAGTACATCCGGGACCAGAAGATCGACACGCTCTATGAGGGCACGACTCACATCCAAGCCCTCGACCTGTTCTTTCGCAAGATCGCGCGGGACATGGGCGAGACGCTTCGCGGCTTGCTCGCCGAGGTGCAGCAATCGGCTCAGGGCGACGACGGCGGCGACGCCCTCGCGGCCGAGCGGCAAGCGCTGTCGCGCGCGCTGAACGACGTCCAGGGCATGTTCGGCGCGATCATGGGCAAGCTCTCGGAGAGCGGCTACCACGTCGGGCTCCAAGGCAACCGCATGCTCATCGCGCTCGCTGAGCTCATCGTTGGTTGGTTGCTCTTTCAGCACGCGGCCATCGCTCAGTCGAAGCTCGAGAGCGCGTCGGGCGCCGACGCCGACTTCTACCGCGGCAAGGTCGAGTCGTGCCGTTATTGGTCCCGCCACGTCTTCCCCGGGCTGACGCTGGCGCGTAAGCTCGTCGAGCAAGGCACGCTCGAGTTGTTGGATGTCCCGGAGCGCTGCTTCTGAACGCCCTCGAAGCCGACTGAGCGAAGGACGAGATGCCTGAGCACGCCCCACAGTCGACGGCCCCTGCGCGCTCTCAAACGCACCCCGCGCAGCGCTTAGGTGGTCAGGGCGCGTCATCTGCGACTGCTCGTGCGGCTTGGACGCGCTACGTCGGTGAGCTCTCGCCCAGCGGCGGCGCACCGATCGAGGCCCTGGTCGGCGCCACTGACCATAACATCGGCGGTGCGCCGGCTACGGCGAAGCCAAGGACGGCGGGCGTCTACGAGAAGCATGAGCACACCTTGGCCGATGTGCACTCGACCTTGACGCCCGCCCAAGCCGAAGACCTGCAAGCCTTCATCGCGCACTGGACACAGCACCGCAGCCGCTACGAGGCTGTCGCGGGCAAGACCGGCGTGCCGGCGGCGTTGGTCGCCGCGATTCACTGGCGCGAATCTTCTGGGAGATTCGACACCTACCTGCATCAGGGCGACCCGCTCGGTCGGCCCGCCGTGCACGTGCCGACCAACATCCCGGTCTTTCACGTCTGGGAGGACGCAGCCGTTCACGCCCTCAAGTCGGGCGGCCGCGACGGCCTGCGCGACGAGCTCGGCATGGACGCCGAGTCGCGCGACCCCGCGGCGATGGCGACCTACGCAGAGTTCTACAACGGCCTCGGGTACGACGCGAAGGGCCGCGCGAGCCCTTACGTCTACTCGGGCACGAGCGCGTACACGGGTGGCAAGTACGTGAGCGACGGCAACTACAGCCCGCGCGTCAAGGACCAGCAGATCGGGGTGGTCGCGCTCGTCGGTGCGGTCGATGGCGCGGACCACGCCGTCCAAGACGCCCCGGTTGCGGGGCCCGCGCGGTGGGACTCCATCAAGGCTGGCCGCACGTTACAGGCCGGGATGAGCGGTCCGCTCGTGGCCGAGCTGCAGCGCCGCCTCGCCGCTGCTGGGTACGCATGCGGAGACGCGGGGCGCTTCGACGAAGCGGTCACCGCCGCGGTTCGAGCGTTTCAGCACGCTCAGGGCTTCACGCCGGACGGTATCGTCGGCCCCGAGGTCGCGCAGCGGTTGGAGGCGCCCTAGCCGCGTCGATGGGCTTTGTGCGCGCTGAGAGATTGTCGACACGGCCAACTCGGCGCACAATGCCGCGCATGGAGCGAGGAGCATTGATGTGCGCCGTCCCGGGCCGCGCGGGCGGGGGGGACGTGTGAACGGTTCGGACGACGACGAACTCCTGTTCGCGGACGAGGGGCCGGAGGCGCCGGCGGAGGCGCCGGCCGCTCGGTCCCCGTGGGTCGTGCTGCTCGTCGACGACGATCCCGCCGTGCACATGGTCTCGCGCCTCGTGTTCAGCCCCATGCGAGTCGACGACCGCCCGCTTGAGCTGCTGGTCACCAACTCAGGCGAGGAGGGCCGCAAGGTCCTTGAGTCCCGCTCCGACATCGCCGTCGCGATCCTCGACGTCGTCATGGAGACCGAGGAGGCCGGCCTCAACCTCGCCCGCTGGATGCGGACCCAGCCGTCCTTGCACCTGACGCGGATCGTGCTGCGCACCGGCCAGCCCGGCAACGCGCCCGAGGAAGAGGTGCTGCGCCTCTATGACATCAACGACTATTGGCCCAAGGCGGAGCTGACGGCGGCGCGCGCCCGGACACTCCTGACGGGCCAGATTCGGTCGTTTCGGGATCTGCAGACCATCGCGCGCCAGCGTGCGGACCTCGAGACCGTGCTGCGGTCGATGTCCCGCCTCGCCGAGGCGCGCGGCGTAGACGGCATGACGTGCGACATCTTCGAGCAGGTCTCGATGCTGCTCGGCGGCACGACGCCGCCGATGTGGCTCTACGACTTAGTGAGCGTGAGCGCGGCGCCTCGGGACACATGGCACGCGTTCGGCACGAGCGCGGCCGGGGCCCCCACCACTGGCCCCCGGTGGGCGCTCCACTCCGCTTCGCTCCACGCCAGCCACGCGTCACGCCGAGTCTTCTTTGGGGACGACCACCTCGCCCTCTTCCACGAGGCGTCCGGCGAGCACGGCGTCGGGCTCGTCGTCGACGCGACGCCGCCCACGGACACGTGGGCGCGCAACGCGCTGGAGGTGGCGCTCCGGTGGTCGCTGGCGCTGCTGAGCGCGCGGCTGCTCGTCGAGGAGCAGCGCGCCCTCTTGACGGCCGTCGAACGCTTCGTCCCGCGGCGTTTGGTGCGGATGACCGGCCGCGAGGCGGTGCAGGACGTGCAGCCGGGTGACCATCGCTTGAGCGAGACCTGGGTCGTTTTCGCCGACTTGCGCGGCTTCACGACCCTCTCCGAGGGCCTCGGGCCGTCCGAGATTCGCCGCACGCTGCAGAGCGCCTTCGAGGCCGTGACACCGCCGCTCCTTGAAGGGGGCGGGGTCATCGACAAGTTCTTGGGGGATGGCTTCTTGGCGCTGTTCCCCGGCGCCGCGCCGCCCCCTGTGGACGCGTGCCGCCGCGCGCTGGACTGCCTCGACGCGCTCAACGTGGAGCGCAACGCCGCGGGCCTGCCCAGCCTGTCGATGAGCATGGCGATTCACGGTGGCCCGGTCCTGCTGTGCACGCTGGGCGACCAAGACCGCATCGACATCACGGCGATCTCGGACACCGTGAACGTGTGTGCCCGGCTTGAGGCCATCACGCGCGACTACCGCTGCGGGCTCTTGGTCTCGAGCAGCGTCTTCGAGGCGCTGAGCCCGGAGGCCCGAGCCTCGCTGCGACCGCTCGGCTCTGCGCGGGTGCGGGGTCGGGTCGCGCGCGTGCCGGTCTACGACGCTGAGCGCACGACCGGCCAAGACCTCCGCGCCCCGGCCGAAGCCCTCGCCCGAGCCGTCGCGCTCGTCGAGGTGGGGGCGGTCGACGAGGCGCGCGCCGAGGTGAGCGCGCTCTCGGACGCATATCCCCTCGACGAGGTCCTGCAGGGCCTCTTGACGCTGTGGGTCCACCCGCCCGCGCCCGGCGGAGGTGCGCGATGAGCGAGTCGCTCGTCTGTTATGCGTACACCAGTCGGTACCGCGGCCTAGACCCCGAAGCAGACTTGGCCTCGATCGCGGCCGCAGCGACGCGCAATAACCCCGCGTTGAGCCTGACGGGCGTACTGCTCTACGACGCAGGCCGATTCGTGCAGGTGATCGAAGGTCCGCGCGAGGGCGTGTGGGCGCTGCAGCGACGCTTGCTCGCGGACCCGCGTCACAGCGACCTCGCGGAGCTCTTCGAGGTGGACTGCCCCGAGCGCACCTTCCACCAGTGGCAGATGAAGGCGTATCGCGTCGAAGCGCTGACGCCCATGTCACGCCCCGAGGTCATCGCGCTGCGGGACGCGTACGTCGGTGTGTTTCGCCCGTCTGCCCGCGACTTTCTCGCCTTGGTCCAGACTTACCTTCAGAGCAGACCGGTCAACCCATGAACAGCGCCCGCTCCCCCCGCAGAATCCTTGTCACTGGCACTAGCAGCGGCTTCGGCCGCCTCATCGCGCAAGCGTTGGCGAACGCAGGGCACGTCGTCTTCGCCGGCGTGCGTGATGCCCGAGGCCGCAACGCCCGCGCCTTCGCGGAGCTTGCGGCGTGGCGCGGGCCTTCGGGCGCCTCGCTGACGCCTGTGGAGATCGACGTCACGGACGAGGCGTCGGTCATCGCGTGCGCCGAGGCCCTCGAGGCCGCGGGCGGCGTCGACAGCGTGGTGCAGAACGCGGGCGTGGCCGCAGCGGGTCTCGTGGAGACCTTTTCGACGCACGCCGCACAGCGGCTCTTCGACGTCAACGTCTTCGGGCCCTACCGCGTCTTGCGCGCGCTCCTGCCGCAGATGCGTCGTCTGGGCGGCGGGCGCGTCGTGTACATCTCGAGCACGGACGGCCGCGAGGTCATGCCGTTCCTCGGCATCTACAACGCCACGAAGGCGGCGCTCGAATCGCTCGCCGAGGGCTGGCGGTACGAGCTCAACGCGATTGGCATTCAGACCGTGATTGTGCAGCCCGGCACATTCCCGACCACCTCGATCCTGGCCAACCTGGTGCAGGCCGACGCGCCGGACCGCGCGGCGGCCTACGGGGCGTTCGCGGACGCGCCGAACCAGCTCTTCGCCGGCATCGGCGCGATGGTCGAGGCCGGGCAGGCGCCGCGGCTCGAGCTTGTCGCGGACGCCGTGCTCGCCGCCTTCGCGCCCGAAGCGCCCGTGCGTATCGTCGTCGACGCGTCGGGTTTCGACGGCGCTGCGCGGATCAACGCGGTCTGTGATGCCGTTCAGAGCGATCTCTTAGGCCGATTCGGCATGTCGGGACTCGAGGCCGTGTCGAGGGAAAAGTGACCCACACCGGTCGCAACAAGGTCACGACTGCCATCTCGGCAAACCTGTCCCCCGAGGAGGGACGTGAGCTCCTGCGCGCCCTGATCGAAGAGACCCCACTCGCGATCTACGCCAAGGACGTCGACCACCGATTCCTGCTCTCGAACCGCCAGCACGCGACACTGACGGGTCGACCGACGAGCGAAATCCTCGGACGCACGGACCTTGAGCTCTTCGGCGAGGAGGCCGCGGAGCTCGAAGCGGCGACCCGCAGCGTGCTCGAGCGCGGCGAGCACAGCGCGCAGGAGTTCGACCTCACGCTCGCGGACGGCGAGCTCCACTCGTTCCTCGAGACGATCTTCCCGCTCTTTGATGACCAAGGCGCGCCCATCGGCCTCGGCGGCTTTGCGGCGGACATCACGGCGCGCCGCAAGCTCGAGGTCGCGCTCAGCGAGCGCGCCCGGGAGCTCGAGCAGGCCCTGTCCGACCTGCGGGCGACCCAGGCGGAGCTCGTCCAGCAGCAAAAGATGGCCGCGCTCGGTAACCTGGTCGCCGGCGTCGCGCACGAGGTCAGCTCTCCGCTCGGGGTGGCGATGACGGCCTCGACCGTCTTCGACGAGACGCTGACTGAGCTCGAGAGCGCCTTCAACGAGCGCCGACTCACGCGCACCTCGATGACCGCCGCGGTCGAGCGGCTCCGCAAGGCCACCACGCTGACCGTGCGCAACTTGGAGCGCGCGGCGAAGCTCGTGCAGTCCTTCAAGCAGGTCGCCGCGGACCGCTCGCAGTTCGTGCTGCGTCAGGCGCTCCTCGCCGACTGGCTCGAGGAGGTCGTCACGAGCCTGTCCCCGGTCACGCGCAAGCAAGGGTTGCGCATCGAGACGCGGGTGGACGCGCCGACGCCGATTCAGTTCGCCGCGAGCGAGCTCCAGCAGATCGTCACGAACCTCGTCGTCAACGCGAGCGTGCACGCGTTCGGCGAGGGCGGAGACCCGGGCGAGAGCATCGAGTCGGAGCACCCTGACCGGTGGATTCGGGTCGTGCTCTCGACGTCGGACGCGGGCCTCGAGGTCGAGGTCGCGGACAACGGCGTCGGCATGACCCCCGAGGTCGCCGCGCGCGTGTACGACCCGTTCTTCACGACGCGGCGTGGTCGCGGCGGCACGGGCCTCGGCTTGCACATTACTTTCACGCTCGTCACGGAGACCTTCGGCGGGCGCCTGTCGCTCGAGACGTCGCCCGGCCAAGGCGCGCGCTTCGTCGCGGCGCTGCCGTGGCGTGACGATACACTCAGGCGCACAGAGACCGACGCGCCCTGAGCCTGCTCAGTTCGGACACCCGAGGAAGGCGCCTACGAAGGCCGCACGCTGCATCACGAAGTCGTGGAGCAACGCGACCTCGGCGTCAAAGGCCGTCAGGTCCATGTTGAGGTCGTTCGCGTCCTGCTCGACAGCGCCGCGGATGTGTGAAGCGGTCGCGTCGATCAGCTCGGGCAGGGTCGTCGTCCAGAATGCGCCGGAGATGTACCCGCAGAGGCGCGCGTCAAAGGCACCGCGCAGGACCGGGTCCGCGAGCACTTGGTGCGCGAGCTGGTTGTAAAAATACTGCGCGGGATAGCCGCCGTCGATCCCGTCTGGCAGGCGCCCGCGCGTCGGGTCCTCGTCGATGATGTGGTTGTCGCACAAGGTGTTCAAGTTCACCTCGTCCCAAAGACAACCGAATGACATGTCCATGTCCCACGCGATGACCAGCCAGCGCGGCGGGCCTGCGGGCCGCGGCTGGAGCGTCAGGTAGTAGTTCTTCCGGATATGGTCCTGCTCCTGCAGTAGGCCCATGACGGCGAGATAATCGAGGTACTCTGCGACGTCCACGACCCGAGAGAGCCGCTTGGCCGCGGGCCCAGCCGCGCGGCTCGAGAGGTAGTCCGGCCAGATTGCGCCCTCGATCAGGTCGACCAGATCGCTGTAGTCGTCAGGGTCGCCCATCTTCTTGTCGTAGACCCGCGCATACAGCGCGGGGTCGGGGAGCGGCACGAGCGCCGCTGCCCCCAGGGGGCTCAGCTCGAAGGGGGGGTCGGCCTCGTAGGTCGGCGCCTCGCGCGACAGCCCCTGCGCCTCGAAGAAGTCGTCGTCGACCGTATCGACCTCGGTCATGAGCCCGTAATACGCCCCGTTGAGGGTGAGTCGCACGAACCGCGCAGACGGCGCCGGCACGACCGTGAGGCGTCGGAGCGTCTGCACGGCAAGGAAGTTCCGCATGAACGTGCGGTCGTTGTACTCGGCGCGCAGGTTGATCTTGCGGTTGATGCCCGGGTGCGGGGCACCGACGTCGAACGTCACGCGGAACGATTTCTTCGGGAAGCCTCGGCTGGTCCCGCCCCGCAGTCGGACGCGGCAGCCCTGTTCATACCGGACGCCGTCGACCGCGAGGGCGCACGGCACGAAGATATCTTCCTCGGGAAAGTTGATGATGCGCTGCAGGTCGAGCGGCGCGACGTCGAGCGACCACTCGGGCAGGGCGTCTGGCAAGCAGGCGCCCGCAGCGCAACGCTCGCCTGGGCGGCACTCGGCGTCCTGCGCGCACACGCCGCAGCGCCCCGCAGCGCTGCACCCTTCGGCGGTGGGGCATGTCGTTGCGTCCAGGCAGGCGCGCGCGCGCAGATCGATGGCGGGGCACGTCGCGTTCGGGCAGATCGGGGGCGACGCGCCCATGTCGGCCGGGGGCGGCGGGTCCATGTCGGCCGGGGGCGGCGGGTCCGCGTCCATTTCCTCGGGTGCCGGGGGCTCAGCGTCTGGGGGGGCCGCGTCCATGTCCTCGGGTGCCGGGGGCTCAGCGTCTGGGGGGGCCGCGTCCGGGGGCGGTGTGCGGTCGATGTCTGCGAGTGACGCGACGTCCGGGGGGTCAGCGTCGGGGGCGCGCGTCCCGGACTCCCCGCCATCGCACGCCGCGAGCACGCCGCTCAACCAGACGGCGGAGAATCGAATTTTCGTCATTTCGCCACCTACGCTTCTTTGACCTTAAGTGGATCGTGTGGTCTCTACTGCCAGACCAAACTCGATGTCGCGCTCTTTACAACCACAGTTCGACCGCAGATCTTCGGCGGGACACGCCGTGTTCATCCTGACGTCGGACGAGCGCTTCGGGCGAGTTGTCTGGAAAGAGCTCTCGTCGACTGGCCGAGATGTGTGTGTTTTTGCGCACCTAGAAGACGCCGTTGCCGCGGCGCCGGGGCGTCCTCCGGGCGTGATCATCGTCGACGTCGAGCAGCAGCACGCCTCGGGCTTAGGGCTCGCCCGCGCACTTCAAGCGTCGGACTTGCTCGGTCGCGCCCACGTTGTCCCTGTGCGGCGCGATGCGGTGCGTGACGGCCTCGCCCAGGGCCCGGACGATGGCACCTTGTCGCTGCCGTCCCAGCGACGCCTCTTGCTGGAGACCGTGGCGACTCGGGCCGCGCAGCCCAAGGCGGTGCTGTCGAGCGAGCTCACGCCGAGCGGTGCCCTGTGGCCCGTTGAGTCCCCGGCTGACTGGGCGGGCATCGTCGGCCCGCGGCGCGCGCTGGTCGCGGACGACGATCGCGTGGTGAGGCAAATCTTGAGCCACGAGCTCTCGCTCGCCGGCTGGGAGGTTCTTCTGGCGCGTGATGGCGAGGAGGCGCGTCGCCTGATCGACCTGCACAGCCCGGACGTCGCCGTGACAGACGCTGAGCTGCCCCTCCGGACGGGGCTTGAGCTGCTCGCAGACGCAGAGCACATGGAGGCGGGGCTTCGGCCACGGTTCATCGTTCTGTCGGGCCAAGACCCCGACGAGATGGCCATCCGCGCGCTCGAGCTCGGCGCGGCGGACTTTGTGTCCAAGCCTTTCCACCCGGGCATCGTCGTGCGCCGCCTGGCGCGCTTGCGCGGGGACCAAAGGCGTGAGTGAGCTGACGCTCGGGCTGGGGCTTGCGTCTGATGTCCTGGTCCTCATCCTCGTCGTTGAGATAGGCCTGATCCTGCCGCAGCTGGTCGCGCTTTTCGTTCGCAGCCGGCGACGTGAGCAGCGCGAGGCGGCCGCCGCCTGGTTCTGGGACACGCGCATCCCGACGCTCTTGCAGTCGCTCGGTGACCCAAAGCGCCGCGCGACCTGGGTCGCGCAGGCGCGCAGGGACGACCCCCGCGTCGCCCGAGACGCGCTGCTCCAGTTCTTGGTCGCGACGTCTGGCAGCTACCGCGAGCGCCTCGCCGACGTGTACCGCCACCTGGGGCTGCTTGAGCTGGACCTGCGCGACGCGCGCTCTGTCTGGCTGAGCACGCGCCTGCGGGCGCTGCGTCGATTGACTCTGGTCGCGAGCGTTGCCGAGCGGGACGTCGCCGCGCGGCTCCACGCGTGGTCGAGCCAGACACGACTCCACGAGCACACCATCCGGATGGTCGTCGCGTCGATGTCTCTGTCCGAGTTTCGTCGTTTGCTCGCGCGCTGGACCGAGTTCAACAGCCCCTCGGTGCGGCGCGACCTGATCGCGCTCGGGGCCGTGCGGGCGCCTGCAGTCCTTGAGGACCTGCTGCCGAGCATCGTGACTGACGCCGAGGTCGAGGTCCGGATCGGGGCCTGCCAAGCGCTCGTTCACTTGCCCCGGGCCATGGCCTCGGCGCGTCTCGTCCAGCTCTGCGCCGACCCCGCTTGGGAGGTCCGTGCCCAAGCGGTCAAGGCGGTCGGCCGCCTCGAAGACACTTCGATGTGCGACACCCTCGAGCGGGCGCTCGCCGATTCGGCCTTCTGGGTCCGTCAGAACGCCGCGGGTGCGCTCGCGCGCCTCGGTGACCTCGGGCGCGCCGCCTTGGAGCGCGCCGCAGAGCGCTCGCAGGACCGCTTCGCGCGCGACGCCGCTGTGGCCGAGCTCGCGCGGATGCGCGTCCTCGCGCCGGCGGGGCGAGGGGAGGCCGCGGCGTGACCCTCATCGACATCGTCATCCTCGCCTACTTCGTCGCGCTCAACGGCACGTACGCGCTCTTTCTCGTGCTGTCTGCGCTCGAGCTGGCGAGCAACTCGGCGCACCACATGTCCGAGATGGCGCACCTGACGATGCGCCTCGACAGCACGCCGCCGATCTCGCTCATCGCGCCCGCCTACAACGAGGCCGAGGTCATCGCGGACAGCGTGCGCGCCCTGCTCGCGCTCGAGTACCCGCGCTACGAGGTCATCGTCGTCAACGATGGCAGCAAGGACGCGACCCTCGAGATCCTGAAGAGCAAGTTCGAGCTCGTCGAGGTCGATATGCCGTATCGGCGCGACGTGCCGTCGCAGCCGATCCGAAGCATTTACCGCTCGCGCGTTCACCCG
>Ga0114972_10002076_pt1 | contig 15001 bp, 16 predicted proteins | sample M_140807_EF_Meta_FD_87354 | JGI IMG/M metagenome (GOLD analysis project Ga0114972, IMG submission 87354) | Freshwater microbial communities from Lake Montjoie, Canada to study carbon cycling - M_140807_EF_MetaG | ecosystem: Environmental > Aquatic > Freshwater > Lake | place: Lake Montjoie... | reverse complement strand
ACCGAAACGTCCCACTACCGTTGCAGAAGTCAATCAGATCATGTCTAATGCTAAAAATAATGTGTTACATGTTAATGATGAACCCCTAGTATCATGTGATTTTAATCATTATCCTGCTTCGGCTGTGTTTGATACCACACAAACCAGAGTATTGGGCAATATGGTAAAAATCATTGCATGGTATGATAATGAATGGGGATTTTCTAATCGAATGTTAGATACCGCTCATCATATGATGAGTATTTAAGGAGTAATTATGAGTCTCATCAGCATAAAAGATGTCGATCTCAAATCCAAATGCGTTCTTATTCGGGAAGACCTGAATGTCCCTATTAAAGATGGCATTATTACCAGTGATCAACGCTTGCGCGCTGTACTACCCACTTTGCAAAAAGTACTCGATGCAGGTGCAGGGGTCATTGTTCTATCTCATTTAGGACGCCCGACTGAAGGCAAATATGATCCCAAATTATCACTCCAACCGGTGGCCAATTATTTGGCTGCTCAATTAAATTATCCTGTCAGATTTTCGACCGATTATTTACAAGGTGTCAAAGTCAAACCAGGTGAACTTGTTTTATGTGAAAACGTGCGCTTTAATATCGGCGAAAAAAGTAATGACCCTGCTTTAGCCCGTCAGTTGGCGAGTTTATGCGACGTATTCATTATGGATGCATTTGGCACAGCCCATCGTTGCCATGCCTCTACTTATGGCTTGGCGCAATATGCGCCCATCGCGGTTGCCGGACCTTTGTTACTAAGAGAACTAGAGACCTTGGAGCGCGTATTACGTGCACCAGAAAAGCCGATTATTGCGATTGTTGGCGGCGCCAAAGTTTCTTCAAAGTTGTCTTTGTTAAAACAAATGATCTCTCGTGTTGATGTGTTGATCCCTGGCGGTGGCATTGCGAATACTTTTTTGAAAGCCAGCGGCAAAGAAATCGGCATTTCTCTGTATGAACCAAATTTAATAGAAGAAGCGCAAGCCATTTTACAATTGGCTAAAAAGACAGGGTGCGAAATCGTGCTGCCAACGGACGTAGTCGTAGGTAAACATTTTCAAGATACTTGCCCAGCTTATAACAAAACTCTCTCTCATGTCGCAGCAGACGACATGATTATGGATATTGGCCCAGAAACGGTTGCCCGTTACATTGCGCTCATTGAGACAGGTAAAACCATCATTTGGAACGGTCCATTAGGCGTATTCGAATTTCCCCAATTTGGATATGGGACACGCGCAGTAGCGATTGCTATTGCAAACTCTGATGCTTTCAGTATAACCGGCGGTGGCGACACGTTAGCAGCCATTGATAAATACGATTTGACCGACCAAATGGACTACATTTCCACTGGCGGCGGCGCATTTTTACAATATTTGGAAGGCAAACCATTACCTGCCGTCGCAATTTTAGAAGAAAGGGGCAAAGCCGCGCTTTGTGTTTAAGGATCAAACACCAGCCCTTTTTTATTTTTTATCTGCCTTTTAATTCGATGGTGCTGGTAACGATTTTACTCTAAGCCCGCACCTCTTTTACACTCTGTTTACGCAACCGAGCCGCTTCTTCATCACGACGACGCGGATAACCGTATTAGATTGGTTATAAACAATTAAGATTCATTTTATATTTTTACCGACAATTAGGAGCATAAAGTGGTTAAGAAAAATTTAACTATTGGCTTGGTACAAGAACGGTGGGTGGACAATCCAATGATCCATCAAGATAATCTTGCTAGAGGTATTAGCTCCGCTGCACAACAAGGTGCCAGCTTAATTTGTTTGCAAGAATTGACCTTGTCCCCTTATTTTTGCACGCAACCCGATGCCGATCCGAAACCTTATATGGAAGATCTGGAGCATGGGCCCACTGCAAAATTCGTTGGTCATATGGCACAAAGCACTCAAACGACTATCACCGCTTCATTATATGATAATGCTGGATATAACACCGCGGTAGCATTTGATCCACAAGGTCAGCTAGTCGCAGCTACTCGCAAACAACATATCCCACGTGGCGCAAAATATCACGAAGATCACTATTTCAAGGTGGGAGATTCTGATTACCCTATTCACAATCTTGTGGGGTGTCGCGTGGGGCTGCCTACCTGTTATGATCAATGGTTTCCAGAGCTATCCCGCATTTATGGGTTAAAAAATGCAGATATTTTGATCTACCCCACCGCCATTGGGGATGAGCCCACTGCTCCGGATTTGGATACTCAGCCGATGTGGCAAACCGTCATGATTGCTCAGGGTATTATGGCCAATTGTTTTATAGTCGCGGTCAATCGCGTAGGAAAGGAAGATGGTCTACAATTCTATGGAAGTAGTTTTATTTCCTCACCTTTAGGTCAAGTCTTAGTACAAGCGCCGCGGCATGAGCCTGCCGTTTTAGTAACCACAATAGAGCTTGAACAACGTGCGTTGTGGGGCAGATTATTCCCATTTGCTCAACAACGTCAACCACAAACATATCGAGCGTTACTTAGCGCTATACAGGAAGGTGAATCATGACATTCCATACACCCTCGCTAGACCAATATTACCATATCAAACATTGGGGAGATGGCTATTTCGCAATGAATGAACAAGGTGAAATCATCGTACGTAAATACCCTGACGATACCAGCGTTACCTTGTTAGCCATTGTGCAAGAAGCCGAACTCTCTGGACTTTCCCTCCCTTTATTAATCCGCTTTAATGACATATTACATGACCGAGTTACAAAAATTTATTCAGCGTTTGACCAAGCGCGGCAAACATTAGCTTACCGGGGCCAATATCAATTGGTATACCCCATCAAAGTAAATCAAGAATGGGCAGTAGTGAAAGAATTATTAAATTCGCAAACCCACACTCTAGGACTCGAAGCAGGCTCTAAACCAGAACTTTTGGCGGTGATTGGCATGCTAAGCCAAAAAAAATCCGTCATCATTTGTAATGGATATAAAGATAGTACCTATATTCGCGCGGCCCTAATTGCCCAAAAAATGGGGCATACTGTCTTTATCGTCATTGAAAAAATTGCTGAATGGGATATTATTGAGCAAGAATCTAACCGCCTAGGAATACGGCCCCAAATTGGTGTTCGCATTCGGTTGGTTTCTAAGGGCGCAGGACTTTGGGAAGACACTGGGGGAGAAAAATCTAAATTTGGATTATCTGCTGCCCAAGTTTTATTGCTAGTCTCACGAATGACCCACAGTGGCATGCTAGATTGTCTGCAAATGATGCACTGTCATATGGGCTCTGAAATTGCCAACATTCAAGACATTGGTGATTGTATGCAAGAAATTTCGCAGTATTATATCGCGTTACATCAGCTTGCTGTACCTATTCACACACTGGATGTAGGAGGAGGTCTCAGTGTGGATTACGAAGGGACACAATCCGCGACGGGTTGCTCTATGAATTATAGTTTATATGAATATGCATCGAGTATCATGTCCAATATTCAACGAGCTTGTGCGAGCGCTCAGCTGCCAGAGCCTAATATTATCACGGAGTCAGGACGTGCTTTGACTGCACATCACGCGGTCCTGATCACTAATATTACTGGCGTTGAGCATGGCTGTGAAGAAATACTAGACCCATTCATTCAAGATCCATCGGTTCCAGTGGTTTTAGAAATGTGGCAAAATTATCAATCTTTGCCGACTTGCATACCATCTGAAGTGTATGCCTCCAGCTCCCAATTATTAATCACTGCACAAAACAACTTTTTGCACGGCGACATTTCTTTGCAAGACAAGGCAACCGTGGAATGCTTATTCAAAAAAATCTGTTTGGACATACAAAACAACTTGGACATGACTCATCCTGTTGATCAGGCTTTATCTGAGCAGCTTTCAGAAAGGTTAGCAGCAAAAGTGTTTTGTAATCTTTCATTTTTTCAATCTTTGCCTGATGCTTGGGCGTTGAGCCAAGTTTTTCCAGTAGTACCTATTTCACAACTGTTAAACCGTCCATTGATGCATAGTATTTTAGCGGATTTAACCTGCGATTCAGACGGTACTTTGAATCACTATGTAGGGGGAGGGAATGTGAACTCAACACTCCTCCTGCCTGAGTTTGATAAAACCGCGCCTTATATGCTAGGATTTTTTTTGGTGGGCGCTTATCAGGAAATTTTAGGTAATTTACATAATTTATTTGGAGATACGAATTCTGTCGCGGTTACTTTGCAGGGAAATGGCCAGTTTTCTTTGTATAATATGTGCGACGGTGATACGGTATCAAATGTTTTATCAGCAGCACATTTCGATTGCAAAGCGTTATTGTTATCCTACAAGCAACAATTGAAACGAACCGATTTACCGGACGACAGGATTCAATTGTATTTGATGGAACTTTCTAGTATTTTTTCTCAATCCACCTATTTGCGAGTCTAAATGCAAACACCTAAAGAAGCTGGTTTTTCAATGCCTGCAGAATGGCACCCACATAGCGGGTGCTGGATGGCCTGGCCCTGTCACAGGGCTACATGGCATACCATTGGGCTACAACGTGCGCGCGAGGCGTACGCACGCGTTGCGCACGCTATTCAAATGTTCGAACCCGTAACCATGCTGGTCAATCCTGGAGACGAAGCTTCAGCGCAGGCATTATGCGGACCCGCCATTCGGCAGATAACGCTCCCCTTGAATGACTCTTGGTTGCGCGATACAGGTCCTAGTTTTTTATTGAATGCGGAACAGCAATTGGCAGGCGTTGATTGGATTCATAATGCTTGGGGCGGTAATTACGAGCAATGTGATTTGGATAATCAAATTGCAGGGGCAGTAATACGCATAACGGGCGCGCGCGCCTTTCAAGCCCCCCTCGTCATGGAAGGCGGATCTTTTCATGTAGATGGCGAGGGCACACTGCTCACCACGCGCGAATGTCTGTTAAATCCCAATCGCAATCCGCAATTAACTGAAGCTCAGATTACCCAATATTTGCAAGATTATCTGGGTATCCAAACCATTATTTGGTTAAAGCAAGGATTGGTAGGAGATGAAACTGACGGTCATGTCGACGAAATTGCCTGTTTTATTGCGCCTGGTCGTGTGTTTTGCCTGATTACGACCGATCCTACAGATATCAACTATTCGATATTGCAAGAAAATTACAACCTATTAAAGCAAAGTCGCGATGCCAAAGGCCGATTGCTAGACGTCATTCCAATCGAACAACCTCCGGCAACCTATCTTAATCAAGAGCGGTTAACGTTATCTTATATCAATTTTTATGCCGCAAATGGGGGCATCATCATGCCTGCATTTGGCCACCCTCAGTATGATGCAGCCGCCAAAGCGCTATTTGAACAACATTTCCCAGATCGGATAATTACACAAATTGATGCTCTCGATGTATTTGCAGGAGGAGGAGGTATTCATTGCATTACACAACAACAACCCTGGAAATCAATACCAGCGTAAAACAAAATTATTAATTTCCAGGTCGCGGTCCATTTGAAGCGCTTTCTTCTTTTTGCTCTCTTCGCCCCTTGATTGCCTGCTCCCCAACTTGAGCTCCCATCATAACTTGTGAGGGAGAAACAGGGGTACCAGTAAAAGCAGTAATCGCAACACTAGCCAACCCAGCTATCGCTGGATTCTGCAAGAGCTTAGCCATAGTTTCTGAGCCAGGAGGTAACTTATCGATGTGTTTTCCTATCTCTTCTGGAATCGGAATTCCACCGGCAGGTGGTTTTGGGGCAGTCACAGTGATTCCTTAATAAAGTTGCTCTATAATCAGGATAGCACACAGATCCTAGCGCGCAAATTTAATATAAGAAAAGGTGACTGATATCCGCATTAACGCAGGTTTTTTCGGACTTTTTGCAATAACCGAATTTGAGCCAATGCTCTGGTTAGTTCCGCAGATGCAACCGAGTAATCAATAGTTGAGTTTTTATTGGCAATCGCTTCTTCCGCACGTGCTTTTGCTGCTAAAGCGGCCGCCTCATTGATATCATCAGCGCGTTCTACAGCGTCAGCCAATATCGTAACTTGGTGAGGCTGAACTTCTAGCATCCCACCCGAAACGTAATACAACTCTTTGACACCACCAGGCAGGGTTACACGGATTTCACCTGGTCGAAGCAATGTTAGCAATGGCGCATGTCCTGGAATAATACCAATTTCGCCCAATTCTGCGCTGGCAACTACCATTTCAACCAAACCAGAAAAAATTTCCTTTTCTGCACTGACGATATCTAATTGTGTGGTAATTGCCATTTCTTCAGCCTGCCTCATAGTGTTTTAGCTTTGGCGATCGCTTCCTCGATGCTACCGACCATATAGAATGCTTGCTCTGGCAGATCATCATAATCACCAGCCAAGATCCCTTGGAAACCTGCGATAGTATCTTTCAACGACACATATTTTCCAGGCGAACCGGTAAATACTTCGGCCACAAAGAAAGGCTGAGATAAGAACCGTTGGATTTTGCGCGCACGCGACACCACTCGTTTGTCATCTTCGGACAACTCATCCATTCCTAAAATAGCAATAATATCTTTCAATTCTTTGTAACGTTGCAGCGTTTGTTGAACTTTTCTTGCTGTATCATAATGCACTTGCCCAACCACCAAAGGATCCAATTGACGCGACGTAGAATCCAAAGGATCCACCGCTGGATAAATCCCTAATTCCGCAATTTGGCGTGACAATACTACGGTTGCATCCAAATGCGCAAATGTTGTAGCAGGCGAAGGATCGGTGAGATCATCCGCAGGTACATACACCGCTTGGATCGATGTAATAGAGCCCGTTTTTGTAGAGGTTATCCGTTCTTGCAACATACCCATTTCTTCTGCCAAAGTAGGCTGATACCCTACCGCAGATGGCATACGACCTAATAAAGCCGAAACTTCTACGCCCGCCAAGGTATAACGATAAATATTATCGATGAATAACAATACATCACGGCCTTCATCTCGAAATTTTTCAGCCATAGTCAAACCTGTCAGCGCTACGCGCAAACGGTTACCAGGTGGCTCGTTCATCTGACCGTATACCAAGGACACTTTATCCAAGACATTAGAGTCTTTCATTTCGTGATAGAAATCGTTTCCTTCCCGAGTACGTTCGCCCACACCCGCAAACACGGAATAACCACTGTGTTCAATCGCAATATTCCGGATCAATTCCATCATATTAACTGTTTTACCTACGCCGGCTCCACCGAACAAACCGACTTTACCACCTTTCGCAAACGGGCATAATAAATCAATAACTTTAATACCTGTTTCCAGTAATTCTTGACTACCTGCTTGTTCTTCATAAGAGGGCGGTTTGCGATGAATAGACCAAAATTCTTTGGCATCAATTGGGCCAGCATGATCAATGGGATGACCCAACACATTCGCAATTCGACCCAACGTCGCTTCACCGACAGGCACTTGAATTGGCATGCCAGTATTCAGCGTTGCAACTCCACGACGCAGACCATCTGTAGTACCCATTGCAATGGTACGTACCACACCATCACCTAATTGTTGTTGTACTTCAAAGACCAAATCCCCTTGCTCTAATTTCAGAGCATCATTCACCTTGGGTACATGGTCCCGTGGAAATTCAACGTCAACCACAGGTCCGATGATTTGAACCACTTTACCGGTTTGCACTACAGGCGCTGCGCACATTATATACCCTCTTCTAAAGCGGCCATGCCACCCACAATCTCTGCCAATTCTTGAGTAATGGCAGCTTGTCGGGCTTTATTATAGGCCAATTGAAATTGTTTGATTAACTCTCCAGCATTATCCGTTGCGCTTTTCATTGCCATCATTTTGGCAGCTTGCTCGCACGCAATATTTTCTACAACGCCCTGATACACTTGTAATTCAATATAGCGTTCTAGTAATTCATCCAAGAGATCTTTGGCATCAGGCTCATAAATATAGTCCCAATGATGTTGCATTTTTTCTCGACCATCTTCTGCAGTCGGCAAAGGCAGTAATTGTTTAAAATTCGGCTTTTGTGTCATGGTGTTCACAAATTCATTGTAAATGATATGCAATGCGTCAATTTCACCACGGTGATAAGCATCACACATCACTTTTACCGAACCCAGCAAGTCTTTGATACCTGGAGAATCCCCCAAATGATCAACCGATGCTAATACTCGTCCACCAACTCGTTTAAAAAAAGCCTGTCCTTTACGTCCAATCACGCATAAATCACATTCTTGGCCTTGCTGCTCATATTGTTTCATATGACGCAATAGTTCACGCAATAAATTGGAGTTCAACCCCCCACAAAGACCACGATCCGACGTAACGACAATCACGCCAACACGTCGTACAGCCCGTACTGTCATAAATGGGTGATGATATTCAGAGGTTGCATGGGCAAGATGGCGAATAACTTGGTATATTTTAGTCGCATAAGGTCTAGATGCGCGCATTCTTTCCTGCGTTTTTCGCATCTTGCTTGCTGCTACCATTTCCATTGCGCGCGTAATTTTACGAGTTTTTTGCGTGCTCAGAATGGTTGAACGGATCTCTTTGGCTCCCGACATAATCGCCTCTTCTACCAGCTGCCAGTTTGCTTGAATTCAATCAATGCTGCTTTCAAAGCTGCATCAATCTCATCACTATAACCACCCTCTGCATTAATTTTTGCCATGAGTGGAGCATGTAAACTGTGCATGAAACCACGTAATGCCGCCTCAAATGCAGTGACTTCAGCAACCGGAACATCATCCAAAAAGCCTTTTTCAACGGCATATAATGACAAGCCCATTTCAGAAACAGACAGCGGATCATATTGTTTTTGCTTCATCAATTCGGTAATACGTTGGCCACGTTCTAATTGTTTACGCGTCGCATCATCCAAATCAGACGCGAATTGAGAAAATGCTTCTAATTCTCGGAATTGTGCCAAAGCCAAACGAGTACCTCCACCCAGTTTCTTCATAATTTTCGTTTGCGCCGCACCGCCTACTCGCGATACAGACAAACCAGAGTTGATCGCTGGACGTACGCCAGAATTAAACAAATTATTATCCAAGAAAATCTGACCATCGGTAATCGAAATAACGTTCGTCGGTACAAATGCCGACACGTCGCCTGCTTGCGTTTCAATAATTGGCAATGCAGTAAGTGAGCCAGTTTTGCCTTTCACTTCGCCACCGGTTAAGCGTTCAACTTCTGCGGCATTAATCCGAGCAGCGCGCTCTAGCAAACGTGAATGCAAATAGAAAATATCTCCAGGATAAGCTTCGCGACCTGGTGGACGACGTAGCAACAATGAAATTTGTCGATAAGCCCATGCTTGTTTGGTCAAATCATCATAGACGATGAGCGCATTTTCACCGCGTTCCATGAAGTATTCACCCATTGAGCAACCAGAATAGGGGGCAATAAACTGCAAAGCCGCAGAATCAGCAGCCCCTGCAACCACCACGATAGTATGCGCAAGCGCATCGTGCTCTTCTAATTTGCGCACAATGGATGCAACCGAAGACGCTTTTTGTCCTATCGCGACATAAATGCACACCACACCAGTGTTTTTCTGATTAATGATGGCATCAATGGCAATCGCCGTCTTACCTGTTTGACGATCACCAATAATTAATTCACGTTGTCCACGACCGATTGGAACCATCGCATCAATCGCTTTCAAACCGGTTTGTACGGGTTCATCAACTGATTTACGCTCAATTACCCCAGGCGCAATACGCTCAATCGGCAAGAAGCAATCTGTTTTAATCGGGCCTTTGCCGTCAATAGGATTACCAAGAGGATCGACCACTCGTCCCAGCAATGCAGGACCAACGGGCACTTCTAGGATTCGACCAGTACAACGACCAACCATACCTTCGCACAAAGTGCTGGCATCACCTAAAATCACGACCCCAACGGAATCGCGCTCCAAATTCAGAGCGAGTCCAGAAACATTGCAATCAAACTCGACCATTTCACCTTGCATAACGCCGTTCAAACCATGCAAACGGGCAATGCCATCTTTGATACTGGTGATTTTTCCTTCGTCTTGCGATGTCGCAGTAATCTGAAACTTTTTAATTTGATTCTTAATTTCTTCAGAAATCTCTGATGAACTCAAAGTGCTTTGTACCATGAATATTCCTCTCTATACTATGCAGCCAATGTGTTGCTTAAGTTTTTTATCTGGGTTCGCACGGAGCCATCAAAAACCAAATTCTCTGCACGAATAATTGCACCGCCCAGTAGGGTGGGATCAATTATAACGTTAAGCGTAATATCGCGTTCCAACCGTTTACTCAAACGCGTCGTCAACTCTTTTATTTGTTCTTTCGATAAATCTGAAAAACTAACCACATACACAGTCAACGTTTTTTCGTAATTCGCTCGCAAATTCTGAAAAAGTTGAAACAGACTGGGCACGGCCAACAAACGCTTGTTTTGCGCCAACAGCTCAATAAAATTCTGAAAATGCGTACTACTCTTCGCCGATTTAAAGCGCTGTAACACCGCACCCAACAATTCGCAATGCTGTTTTGGCGTAGTCGCTGGATCGGTAATAAATGCAACACTCAAAGGATCCGAGATAATTTGAGTTAAATACTCGAGAAGATTAGCCCAAAGCGTGATCTCTTTATGTTCTACAGCGAACTCAAAAGCGGCTTTTGCATAGGGCCTTGCTATGGGGGTCATATCAGTCATCATCAAATCTCTGCGATCAAATCATCAATCAACAAATGGTTACGAGCACCATCGATTTCACTTTTCAGGATCTTTTCTGCACCAGCCACCGCCAATTTACCAATCTCTTTATGCAGCGCAGCCCGAGCGCGGTTCACTTCTTGCACCAAATGTTCCGCAGCAACTTTTGCCGCATGGTGCGTTTGAATTTTGGCTTGCTCTTTTGCTTCTTCGATGATCTGAGTTGCGCGAAGAGAAGCTTTTTCAATGATCTCATTGGCCTGATGTTTCGCTTCTTTCAATTCATCAAGAGCGCGGTGATGAGATAATTCTAATTCTCTCTGCCCACGTTCTGCCGCAGCCAGGCCTTCGGCAATTTTAGCCTGTCGCGCTGCAAGCGCTTTTTGCAATGGCGGCCAGACAAATGTCATGGTGAACCATACAAAACATGCAAAAACCAACATTTGTATAATCAAAGTTACATTAATGTACAAGACAAATTCTCCGGTAGATTCAATATAATTGCAGCACGTGCTTCACGACTTTTTTATTGGCCTAAGTGTGACAAAAACGGGTTGGCGAAAGTGAAGAACAACCCAATACCCACCCCAATCATAGTCACCGCATCTAACAGACCTGCGACAATAAACATCTTAACCTGCAACATAGGAACCATTTCAGGTTGACGTGCTGCGCCTTCTAAAAATTTTCCACCTAATAAACCAAATCCAATTGCAGTACCCAATGCACCCAAACCAATTAAAAGCGCAACTGCAATAACGGTCATACTTTGAATTTGTGTAGCCAACGACATGTCCATAACTTATCCCCTTAACTAAAATAAAATATTAAACCCTAATGATCTTCATGCGCCAAACTTAGATACACAATGGTTAGCACCATGAAAATAAATGCTTGTAACGTAATGACCAAAATATGAAAAATGGACCATCCTAACGACAAGACAAACTGGGTTACTGCTAAAGTAGCAGTAGCGACTGGCGCAGTTGACATACTGCCATGCAATGTCATCAACGCAAGCAAAATAAAAATCAATTCTCCGGCATACAAATTTCCAAACAATCGCAACGACAAAGAAATCGCGCGCGAAATTAACGTCACTGATTCGAGTACAAAATTAAAAGGAATGGCTAGTACGTGATCAAAGGGCTTTAAAGTTAATTCTTTAGTAAATCCTTTCACACCCTTAACTTTGATACTATAAAACAGGATTAAGAAAAACACTGATAACGACATAGAAAAAGTCAGATTCAAATCCGTCGTCGGCACCACTTTAAGATGATGAAACCCTAAACTACTAGCCACAATTGGCAATATATCTACCGGCAGAATATCCATGAAATTCATGGTAAACACCCAGAGGAAAATGGTCAGCGCCAACGGTCCAATTACCGGAGACTTACCATGAAAGCAATCTTTTACTTGATCATCTGCAAACACCAAAATCGATTCCACGAAATTTTGGAGGCACCCTGGCACCCCTGGAGTGACTTTACGCGCTGCAACAAAAAAGAAGGATAACACCGCTATACCCAGGAACATGGAGAAAAATACCGTATCCAGATTTACTGTCCAAAAACCACCATCAGAACCCAATTGCATGGTTTTAAGATTGTAAGTCAGATATGTAAGATGATGTTTAATATAATCTGTATTGGATAGCATATTTATTCTTAAAAGTAAATTATTTTATATTTTATTGAATACCGGCATTACCCATGCCAGTATCTGCATCCCGATATAGGTACCAAAAAAAATCATCGGGTTAATGGTACATCCAGCAAAAAACATTGCAAACAACAGTATCGAAAACCCAAATTTCAGCATTTCACCCTGATAAAATCCTTTCAGAATCAAACGCGCTGCCTGCGCACCTTGGTGGCGAAATATGCGATACGTGCGAAGTGCATTCGGAACAAAATAGGTTATCCCTGCCAAGAAGGCTGATTTTACGCCTATCATCCCTGCATAGCAAGCAGCGATACAAACTAACAGAAATAAAACGCCTAGGTCGACCACTAAAATCTTGCGTATACGTTGTTGGTTGGGCCCAATCAAGGAATATCCCCACTTGTCACGGGCATGAATTATAGAGGAATCTTGCGAGCGCTGCAAGCTAGAATGTGCAGTTTTTTTTCATAAAAATGGTATGCAGCCATTCTATACTGCACAAACTAAGCAGTATATCTCCGCCTTCGCAGGGATGACAAAGTTTTGTGCGATTTTATAGGGATGCATCAGTACGCGGGAATAACACAGCTCTTTGAAGAAAATCGCTATGCGATGATTATTTACTAGCCACGGAATTACTCCCAGGCACTTTTTCCACATGGATGACAATCTTCAACATCCTCCTGATAGCCCTCTTTCAACGTAAGAGTGGTCGCATATTTCAAACCTTGGAGCATTCCATAAGCCAGGAGGAAACCCCCTGCAACCATCAATAGCGTAAGCGCTACAGGTGGTACGTGCGCCGCTATGATAAAAGGCAAATATTTACCGATGGAGAGCAAAGCTGAACCCAATATAAGACCGGGACAACTGGCTTTAAACAGGCTGCAATATGAAAAATTCTTGGATTTATACAGCGGTTCATGCCAAACTGACACATCAGCTATGGTCGAAAAAAAACCTGGTTTTCTGCCTGAATCGCGGTCACATCCCAATTGTTCGGCATAATACATAACAACACTCCTTTATTGAAATTATATTATACAATAAGTATTATTTTTTGTCAAACATTAACCACATGAGCTTCAACTGCTTTTTCTAGGATTATATGTAATAATTTGAGATGAAATTTAAAACATCGCTATTTGTTAGGGGCTACTATGGCATTACACATTGTTATTCTGGCTGCGGGCCTTGGGCAACGTATGCGTTCGACCTTACCCAAGGTCTTGCATACCGTTGCAGGTCGTTCTATGTTGGAACGAGTAATAGACACCGCGCAGACCCAAGCTCCTGAAAAAATTCATGTCATCATTGGACACGCGGCAGATACGATTCAAGCTGCCTGTCAGGCTTCCCCAGTTAATTGGATTGCGCAAGCGGAGCAACTGGGTACAGGGCATGCTGTGCTGCAGGCCCTTCCTCATATCCCTGCTGATGCGGACGTCTTAGTCCTGTATGGTGACGTGCCTTTGCTCCGCGCTGAAACCCTGGCAGCACTGATCAAGCTTGGCCAAAAGCACCAGCAAGCCTTAGCTTTGCTCGTTGCCACCGTGCCCAACCCATTGGGCTTGGGGCGCATTATTCGAGATGAACAACAGCAAATTGTGGCTATTATTGAAGAGAAAGATGCCAATCCAGTCCAACGTGCCATTGCAGAAATTTATTCCGGTATTTGCTGCACTTCGGCAGAGAACCTTCAGCGCTGGCTGCCTAAAACAACCCCCAAAAATGCGCAAAAAGAATACTATTTCACAGATATCATCAGTCTTGCCAAAGCTGAACAACAACCCATTGTTTCTTTATCGGTTGATAACTATCAAGACATTTTAGGCGTCAATGATCGCTCACAACTCCATCAGGTCGAACGCATATGGCAGCGGCGTGTCGCAGAACAATTATTATTATCAGGCGTCGGCATCGCTGATGCCAATCGCATTGATATTCGCGGAACCTTACTCTGCGAACAAGATGTGTTCATTGATATCAATACGGTCTTCAAAGGCCAAGTGCACATCGGAGCTGGTTCAGTGATAGGACCCAATTGCGTTTTGTCCCATGTCACCATTGGCGCACACTGTAAAATAGAAACTGCCAGCGTTTTGGAGAATTGCATCATTGGTGATAATTGCCAGATTGGACCTTTTGCCCGTATTCGGCCTGGTACGCAATTAGCCGCTCATTGTAAAATTGGCAATTTTGTGGAAGCCAAACAAGCCATTTTTGGTGAACATAGCAAAGCCAATCATCTCAGCTATTTGGGCGATGTGACTATTGGAAGTCATGTCAATATTGGAGCAGGCACCATTACCTGTAATTATGACGGTGCAAACAAAAATCAAACCATTATCGAAGACGGCGTAAACATTGGTTCCGACACACAATTGGTTGCGCCCGTCACTATAGGAAAAAATGCGACCATCGGAGCCGGTAGCACCATACGCAGCAATGCACCTCCAGATCAATTAACACTCTCGATCTCTCAGCAAAAAACCATACCGGGTTGGAGGCGCAAGAAGAAAATTGATAAACCCAAGTAAAATGAACCCAATAGAAACTAGGAATTTAACTCCGTACATGACAAAAAAATCTGTCATGCCCGCGCAGGCGGGCAACCATCTATCAAAATAATCCGATACCCAAATCAATCCACTGAGGATTGGTTTGCTCGATAAGGTTTATTTTCCATT
>Ga0114972_10002075_pt1 | contig 15003 bp, 13 predicted proteins | sample M_140807_EF_Meta_FD_87354 | JGI IMG/M metagenome (GOLD analysis project Ga0114972, IMG submission 87354) | Freshwater microbial communities from Lake Montjoie, Canada to study carbon cycling - M_140807_EF_MetaG | ecosystem: Environmental > Aquatic > Freshwater > Lake | place: Lake Montjoie... | reverse complement strand
TCGCCGCTCGCTTCGGATTCGCCGCTCGCTTCGGATTCGCCGCTCGCTTCGGATTCGTGACTCGCTTCGGATTCGTGACTCGACTCGAACCAGGCGAAACCGTCGAGATGGTCATCGCCCCGGTCGGCACGGTTCAGAAGGTCCCCGTCGGGTTGGAAGGCCGCGCCGAGCCGCAGGTACGTGAGAGGGGCGAGGCTTCTTCCTTCCGAGTCGTAGTTCGGGACGACGAGGAGTGCGTGCTTTCCCATGGTTGCCCCAGCGTGGTTTCGGAATGGCGAGGCTATCAGCCTCGGGCCTGATGGAGCTGTGCAATCGCCTCCGCGACGTGTGGTGCCATCTCCATCGAGGGCGCGACCACCTCGAGCACGCGTACGGGCGGGCGCCCGAGCGCTGCCCTCAGCTTGCCGCGGTCCTCACGCAGCGCGATCGGACGCTCGATCAACACCGGATGCCGCACCAGCGCGTCGAAGATGCGTTCTTCGGTCGCTCCGTCGAGGCCGAGTTCGGCGAAGAGCGGCTCCTTCTTGCGGGCGAGCTCGCTCGGACGGAGCGTGAGGGCCGTCAGCACGGCGCGGAGCTCGTCGTGCGAGGGCGGAGACGCAAGGTGTTCGCGAACCTGAACGTCGAGCCCGAGCTCCCGCAGATGCTCCAGGGCACGCTGCGACTTCGAACAACCTGGGTGGTGCCAAAGCGTCACCGACAGCATGATGGCGGACGCTATCGCGGACCAACGGCGCCGTGAAGGCGTTACATCGGCGAGATCAACACTTCGCGGGGCCGGATGCCGACAGCCGGCCCGATCACGCCGCGCTTCTCCATCGTCTCGATGATTTTTGCGGCGCGGTTGTAGCCAACGCCGAGCTTTCGCTGCAGGAACGACGTGGTCGCACGGCGTGTCTCGGCCACCACGCGCACCGCGGCGTCGTACAGCGGATCGCCCTCGGCATCGCCCATGTCGGGATTGCCCTCGCCGTCGTCGTCGTCGTCGCGCGAGCGGACGATGCTTTCGTCGTACTCGGGTTCCCCCTGCGTCCGTAGGTAATCGGTGACCCGCTGAACCTCGTCCTCCGTCGCGAAGGGGCACTGCACGCGCTTGACATCGGTCGTGCCATTCAGCTTTACGAGCATGTCGCCTTTGCCGAGCAGGTGCTCTGCACCCTGCTGATCGAGGATCGTCGAACTGTCGTTGCGCTGCACGACGCGGAACGCGATGCGCGATGGGAAGTTCGCCTTGATCATGCCCGTGATGACATCGACGCTCGGTCGCTGCGTCGCCAAAATCACGTGAATTCCTGCGGCGCGCGCCTTCTGCGCAAGGCGCGCCACCGAGGCCTCGACGTCCTTGCCGTGCGTCATCATGAGATCCGCGAACTCGTCGACGACGACCACGATGAAGGGCAGTTTCTTCGGTGGCTCGACGTCGCTGCCATCGGTCGCAGCCGCGACTTCGACGCCGGTACCGTCCGGTGCGATCGCCTCCACCTTCTTCGGGCTCGGGGGCATGGGCTTCTCCCCATCGAGGACCGCATCGACCCACTTGTTGAACGAGCCAATGTTGCGTGTGCCCGCGTCGGCGAAGAGCTGATAGCGGCGCTCCATCTCGTCGACGGTCCACTTCAGCGCGTTCGCGGCCTGCTTCATGTCGGTCACGACAGGGAAGAGGAGGTGCGGAATTTTGTCGAAGGGCGCGAGCTCGACCACTTTGGGATCGATCATCAGCATCCTCAGCTCTTCCGGCGTACGGCGGTAGAGCATGCTGAGCAGCATGACGTTCAAGCCCACGCTCTTGCCGGCGCCCGTGGCACCCGCGACGATCACGTGCGGCATGCTCGAGAGGTCGCCGAAGCAAGGATTGCCGATGATGTCGCGGCCGAGGACGCAGGGCAGGGGAGCATCCATCGACATGAAGTTCTTCGACTCGAACAGCTCGCGCAGGCTGACCGCGACGCGTCGTTCGTTCGGGACCTCGAAGCCGATCCGGTTTTTCCCGGGGATCGGCGCCACGATGCGCACCTTGCGCGCGAGCGCGAGCGCGAGGTCGTCGGCGAGGCTCGCGACGCGTGAGACTTTGGTTCCCGGAGCGGGCGCGACCTCGTACATGGTGACCGTCGGTCCCGGCCAGATTTCCTGGACTTTTCCTTCGATTTTGTAGTCCGCGAGCGTGCGCTCGAGAAGTCGTGCCGTCTCGTGAAGCTGCTCTTTGCTCGGCGCGTTGACGTCGACGAAGATCGGTTCGAGCAGCTCGGTCGAGGGCAGGACGAAGCCGGTCTTCGTCGTCGCGCCGGCCCGCGTGCGCTTCGCCTTCTCCGTCTTGGTCACTTGCGAGGTATCGACGATGATCGGCTCTTCGGCCTTTTTCGCAGCGAGGACGGCTTTGGCTTTTTCGGGCATCGGCGCGACCGGCATCGGTGCGTCGTCGTCGAAGGCGGAGGTTTCGTCCGACGCGTCGTCGTCGAAGGCCGAGGTTTCATCGGACGCCTCGTCGTCGAAGGCCGAGGTTTCGCCGTCGGATTCGCCGACGATCGTGGCCTCCTCGGTGCCCCCCTCGGCCTCGTCGTCGGGATCGCTGAAGACGATGCCGAATGCTGGTACGGCGCTTTCGGCCTCCTCATCGTCGACCGGGTCGTGCGCTACGCCGACGCCCGTTGGGGCCGGCGTTTCGGCCTCCGCCACCGGGAATGCGTGTGCCGGTGTTTCGTCGTCCGCCGTCGTGTGCTTCGGTGGTGGCTCGACGTTCGCTCGTGCACGCTTGCTGGCCAGGTCGAGTGCGGGGCGGTCGAGCTTCGCCGCGTTCGGGCGGCTCGCCGCGGGAGTCCCGTCGACGCGCCGCTTCATGAGGGGCCGCGCAAAGGGGCCGCCGTCCGACTGCTCGTCCGCAAAGGCGGCGATGATGTCGTCGGCGGTCTCTGGCGCTACGATCAGAGGCTCACGTTCCCTGCGCTCGGCCTCGCGCCGCGCGATCTCCGCGGCCCGCGCTCGGGTCCAGGCTGCTGCCACGGCGCCGGCTCCCTGACCCGCTCGCTCGCGGGCCATCGTGAGCCACACCCGCAGGCGCTGCATGGCTTCGATGAACGAGAACGTCGCGCGCTCCACCAGGATCAATCCGACGATCGTGAGACCGATGAGGTACGAGCCCACCGTCGAAAAAAGGCTGCGCATCACGCTGCCGAACAGATCCCCGACGAAGCCGCCAAGCGGCATCTCGCCGAACGACGTCGCGCGCGGGAACGCGATGTGCACGAGCGCGGACAGCGTCACCGCGACCAGCACGTCTCCGCTCACCCGCGTGATGCGAAACTCGAGCTTTCGGTCTGCGAGCAGCGGCTGCGAGACGAGCATGAGCTCAAGTGGCCCGAGCCACGCCACGACGCCGACCGCGTGCACGAGGGCCTTCGCGAGGAGCGCACCCACGGGTCCTACCCAGTCCGGGCCCGTCACTTCGGGCCGCAGGGGGTCGGCTTCGTAGGACGCGAGGGCGAGCGCGAGGTACAAACCCGACGCGATGAACGTCAAGGCGGCCGCCTCGCGAGCGTAGGTTCGAGCCCTTGGCGAGGAGCCTGCTCCCTTGGTCCCCTGGCGTTCGGAGGCCACGTCCTCGACCTCGCGAGAGCGCCGTCCGCCCTCGCCGTCGTCCTGCTTTTTGGGCCACCAGGACCGAACTGCCGCCAACGAAATTGCCATGCCTACACTTGCCTACAAGGTGTGTGTACAACGTGCGCCAAGGGGAACGCAAGTTTGCAGGCGAACTGCTGAACGGGCATTCACATGCGCGACGTTAAAAGGAAAATCGCGCCGTAAATTCTTCCAATCGCGAGCCCGCGAGCAGTACCATCGGGAGTCCTCGAAACCATCTAGCTCATGGCTGCTCGACAATCGCGTACGCGCCGAAGCGCGCTAAGGATCACCGCAGGGGCCCTCGGCCTTGCGGTCGTGGCAACCGGTGCGCTCGGATGCGCCGTCACCCCTTCCGACCTGGAGCGGTGGGAGAAAACGAGCGAGGGGCCGAAACGGCTGTCCGCGATCGTTCTCTTCGACAAATACCCCCAGCCGCTCCGGGTGGATGCTGCGATGGCGCTCATCGACATGAAGCCTCAGAAGGGGCAGCGTGTGGGCATCGAGCGCCTCCTCAAAGGCGCGCTCGTGTGCGACGCGGCGTGGATGGAGCGCAAGGCCGACGAGCCCTGTTCGAAAACGAGCCTGTCGCCGGAGACGCGGGCCAAGCTTCTCGAGGCGCTCGTGCCGCGCATCATCGAGGAGCTGAAGAAGGCCCCCCCCCAGCCGTCGCAGAACGGGCAGGCTTCGCCGGATCCCTCGTACAAGTACAAGGACGCGGCGTACCTGATCCTCACCTACGACAAGACGCCGATCATCACCGAGCCGGCGCTGAAGCAGCAGCTCCTCGATGCGCTTCGTGACTGGGCGATGCTCGATTTCACGCGCAAGCTGAACGACCAGACGCAGATGTCGGGCATGGAGCAGCTGCTCCGTCTGATCGGACCGACCTCGGTCGAGCGGCTGCCCGCGGCGATGGACCGGAATGCGATCCGCGATCTGACCAAGATGGCCGATCTCATCGACAAGCTCGGCGAGCAGAAAACCAAGGAAGAAGCCAGCAAGCGCTTGGTCGAAATCGTCGAGTATCTCAGCTCCGACCAGTGGCGCAAAGACAAGGAGCCCGAGGTCAAAGCGGCCAACGAAGCGCGCCAGCTCACGCCGACCGACAAGCAGCTCGCTCAGCAAATGAGCGACTACCAGGAAGACACGATCTCGAAGATCTTCGCCGCGATGAAGAAGGTCGGCGGGCAAGCGGTGACTTCGTACTGCTTGAACCTCAGCGCCGACAAGAACCGGAGCGCGAAGCTTCGCGCCGGTGCACTTCAGGCGCTCGAGAATCGCATCGACAAGAAGGACGCGAAGAGCATCGCTCAGCTCGTCGATGTTGCGAAAAACAAGGAAACGCCGAAGACCGTCGTCGACCTCGCGTTCCGACTCCTCAAGCAGCTGCCGCGCGACGTCGTCGTCAAGCAGCTCTACCCGCTGCTCGATCTTGAAGACTGGCAGGTGCGGCGCCTCGCGGGCACCACGATCCTTCAGATGTCGAAGGTCGAGAACATTCCAGAGTTTCTCGACGAGCTCGGCAAGCGAGCGAAGAAGAACTTCAATCCCGCGGAGGCGCGAACTTACGCCGCCTACATCGTCGACCTGAAGGAGGGCAATCCGCTCGAGAAGCTGAAGCCTTACCTGAAGAGCGAGCGGGCGACGGCGCGCGTCACGGCGCTGTCGTACTACCTCATCAGCGGCAGCAAGAACGACGTCGCTGCGCTGAAGGCGTTCGCCGAAGACACCGACAAGGTTCCGAAGTGCGAAGAGAAAGACAAGGACAAGAACGAGTGCTCCTGGGAGTGCATCGTGGTCGGTCCTGACAAGAAGGAAGAAAAGAAGGCCGTCGAGAGCATCGGCGACTTCGTCACCCATTGCGTTCTTCCACAGGTCGCCAATCGCGAACCGAAGAAGGAAGAGAAGCCCAAAGACAAGCCGCCGGAGGCTCCCAAAGAAGGCGAAAAAGCCGGCGGTGGCGAGTGAGCTCGGTCCGACGACGGGCTCACGACGATACGCAGAATTCGACCCCTCAACGGTGCAGGTAGCAAAGTGGATTCAGGAATGAGCGGCGATCCGAACAAGAAGAGTTCGCGTAACTTCCAGTGTCGCGACGTTCTCTGGGAAACGTTCGAGCAAATGGCTCGCGATCTCGAGTGCTCCGTCGACTACCTGATCAACGAGTCGATGAAGCAGTACGCGCGGCAGCGAACGTACGGTTCGCAGGCTCCGTTCCCGGCCGGCTCGACGCCGCCGGAGCAGGGGCGCGCGCAGTACCCCCAGTCAGGAATGCCTGCTCCAGCTGGGCCGATGGCAGGTGCGCCGCCACCGCCGCCCGGGCCGGGCGCGTATCCTCCTGGCCCAGGTGTCCCGCCGCCGCCTCCTGGGATGATGCCTGGCGCACGTCCGGCTGGTCCGCCGCCCGGTGCTCCGCCGATGGGTGCTCCGCCGATGGCTGCCCAAGCCATGCCGCCCAAGCCACCGGGGGCCTCTCGGCCGCCCGCCGCTCCGATGGGCCCTGGCATGGGCATGGGGCCCGCGATTCCCGCTGCGCCTCCTCCTCCCGGCATGATGCAGGGCATGCGTCCTGGTGCGCCACCGCCGGCTCCGCCTGGCGGACCGATGAGCGTGGGCGCGCCGCCGCCCCCTCCTGGCGCGTACATGCAGCAGCCGCAGCGCCCAGGCATGCCTGGCGCCCCACCGCCTCCGCCGGGCGCTCCGATGAGCATGGGCGCCCCGCCGCCTCCGCCGGGCGCTCCGATGAGCATGGGTGCCCCGCCGCCGCCCCCTGGCGCCTACATGCAACAGCCGCAGCGACCAGGCATGCCCCAACCTGGGTTGGCGCCCGCGCCGTACGGTGCCCCGCCGCCTCCCGGCATGCCCCAACCCGGTATGGCGCCCGCGCCGTACGGTGCCCCGCCGCCGCCGCCCCCGGGACAGCAGCCTTACGGCGCTGCGCCGGCGGCACCGCCTGCGCAGGCCGGTCCCGCGGTTGTGGGCAACGGACGTAAGCTCGTCGTCTACTACCGAGGCACGCGCTCGGAAGTGAACAAGGACCGATTCATCATCGGTCGCGGCAAGCAGTCGAGCGATCTGACCATCAAGGACCCGAACGTTTCGCGGCAACACGCGATGGTGGAGTGCTTGAACGGCCAGTATTTCATGGTCGACATGGGCTCGACGAACGGCGTCGAGTTCAATGGCCAGCGCTTGCAGCGCAAGCCGATCGCGCACGGCGATGTGTTTGCCATCTGCGACCACGAGTTCCGTTTCGTCGTCGAGTGAGTCGAACCGTGGCAGGGCGCCGCTTGTGCCGTCTCGCGATGGTGCTCGCGGCGTTCGCTTTTTGTGTTTCCGCGCGCGCGGAAGACGCCGCGGATTGGGTCGGCGCGCTGGTCCCGCCGTGGATGAGCCTCCCGGTGCGTCCGTGGCCTTCGGCCGTTCGGGTTCGCGCCGGAGAGCAGGCGCTGCATGCCGCCCCGACGTCGCTCGCTCCACGTCGAGGGTCGGCGGCCGAGCACAGCCTTTTGCCGACGTTCGGTGCGCAACCAGGGCCGGGATGCAAAGGCCCGTGGTTTCACGTCGGTCCCGAAGCTTGGCTTTGCGGCGATCAGGCCGACCATGCGTTCGCTCCTCCGGCGGCCGCGTCCGAAGGGCCTACGACCCCGCGCATCGATGGGCTGCCATTTCGCTATTTCTTTGCCGGTCCCGGAGGCGCGCGCGGCTACCGCGCACTCGACGAATTTGACGTTTCGGAACCGGCCTTCGAGTTCGACGAGGGTTTTGCCGTCGCCATGGTTCGGGAAACCCTCTTCGGTGGCGAGCGCTACGGGCAGACGAGGCGCGGCGTATGGGTAAGACTCGCGGAGTTCCGTCCCGCCTCCCCTTCCCAATTCCGCGGCGCCGAGCTCCGCGCAGGCGAGCGGGACCTTCCTTTCGCGTGGCTTGTCGTCGACCGCGCGACGCTGTTTCGGCGTGTTCGTGACGCCTTCGTTCCGACCGAAAAGAGGAAAGAGCGATTTGAGCGTGTCGGGTGGTACGAAGAGGCGCGCGTTTTGGGTCGGGGATACGTGCGCATCGATGATGATTTGTGGGTGCACTCGAGCGACCTTCGACACCCGACACGTGCGACCCCTCCCGCAGAGCCCACCATCGCGGCGGGTGCTCGCTGGCTCGACGTGGAGCTCGCCTCCCAGACGCTCGTTGCTTACGAAGGCAGCGAGCCGGTCTTCGCTACCCTCGTATCGACGGGCCTCGGCAAACCTGGGTCCCCGCGCGAGACGCCGAGGGGCTTGCATCGAATTTGGGTCAAACTCCTCGGCGCCACGATGGACAACCTCGAAGACGAGAATGCCTCGAACTACTATCGGATCGAGGACGTGCCCTACGTTCAATTCTTCGCCAAAGGTGTCGGCCTGCACGCCGCGTTCTGGCACCGGAATTTCGGACACGAGCGGAGCCACGGATGCGTCAACCTTGCGCCGCGCGATGCCGAATACCTTTTTGCGTGGACCGGTCCGCGGCTTCCGAACGGTTGGTCTGCCGCGCTCCCAACGCGCTTTGACGAAGGCACCCTCGTGCGCGTTCGCTGACTTGCCGGAACCATCATGAGCGACGACCCGAGCACGCGTCCCATCCTCTGCCTTTGGGGCTTCATGGGCACCGGCAAGTCCACCCTTGGGCGCGCGCTGTCCGAGCAGGTGAGGCTCCCGTTCGTCGATCTCGATGCACGTATCGAAGCCGCCACGGGCCAATCGATCGCGGCCCTCTTCGCGGTCCAAGGCGAGGCGGCTTTTCGTGCTCGCGAGGCCGTCGAACTCCGCGGCCTGCTTCGCCGGCGGGAACGCGGCGTCATCGCCCTTGGGGGCGGCTCGCTGCTCGACGATGCCGTGCGCGCCGAGGCGCTCGCGACGGCGTACGTCGTCAGCCTCGTGGCCCCCGTGGCCACGCTTCTCGAGCGGGTAGGCGCGAATTTCCGGCCGCTTCTGGGCGACGACCCCGCGAGCCGCCTCGGTGAATTGCTTGAGCGCCGTCGTCCCTTTTATCGCCAAGCGCATGCTTCGATCTCTTCCGCGGACTCGTCGCCGGAAGCGATCGTCGCCGCGCTCTGTGGCCTGTGGCGCGGATGGAACTGAGCGCTTTTTTGCCGGACGCGACCGAAGCCGATAGACTTTGGTTTGCGGAATCATGAAGAAGCATCACTCCGGCCTAGCGCTCGTTCTCGGACTGACGGCGCTGTTCTTTGGTGCGGCGTGCACCGACAACAACGAAACGCTCTTCATCCGGCAGGTTCCGGTTCCGGATCCCGAGGACAAGTGTTCGTTGACGACGGACCCGAGTGCGGCGGCCCTCTTCTCCGGCTTTCTCGATACCTCGCTTTCGACGACGTACCGCCAATTCTTCCTCGTCGGCAACCAGATGGTGCCGCGCGGCGACGCGTCGCGCCTCCGACCCGAAACCTCACGAGTCCAGTTCTACGAGACGTCGGTCGAGGTCTACGATAGCGATGTCCTCATCGACTCGTTCACGGTCCCGGTGTCGGGCTTCGTCGACCATGCGGCCGACACCACGCCGAGCTTCGGATTGGTTGAGGTCAACCCGATCCTCACGGCCAACACCGTCAATGCGATCGTGAACCAGCACGGCGCACAGGGGGTGTTCGTCGTTGCGCGCGTCTCCGTGCATGGCATCACGCTCGGTGGGACCCAGGTCAAATCGGGCGTGTTCGACTTCCCGATCTTCGTTTGCGGCGACCGCGCCAACAAGATCCCTTGCATCGCGGAAGCCCGCCCGACGTCGTGCCAGGACGACCTCAACTTCGCGTGCATTCGCGGGCAGGACGTTCCCCATGATTGCCGTGAGATCAAGGCGGCCACCGGCGGAAAATTCACCTGCAAGGACTCGAACGGCACCGTTTGCCCCTGATCTCGTTGCTGGCGCGACTTCGTGCGGTCACAGAAATCCGCACTCGTGCTAGCTTCCGCTGGCATGGCCAGTCGATCGGTTGAACTCAACGTTGCGGGGATGACGTGCCGCGTCGTCACCTCTGCGACGGACCAAGAGCTCGACCAATTGACCGGTATGGTCGAGGAGCGCCTTGCGGCACTTCTCAAGCCCGGGCGTCCCGTGACTACCCAGGCGGTGCTGCTCGTGGCGATCTCACTTGCCCACGAGGCGAGCGAAGAGAAGGCGCGTGCACGCGCGATTGCGGAGCGTGCGCGAACGACTTTGTCGGGACTTCTCGCGCGCGTTGACGGCGTTTTGGCGACCAGCGACGACCTAGCGCTCGAGCGCGACGGCGATCTCACGACCGAGGGGCGTGGCGCGCCGAGGAAACGCTTCCGCGAAGAGCCGAAGCCACGCCGCGCGCTGCCTGACGTCACCGTCGATAGGCTACGCGACGTTCGCGATGTCGCGCGCGTCCCAAAGAACCGTCCCCGCGTGCACGACAAAGAACGCGGCAGCGAGTGATCTCTCACGTGCCGTCGGGCTCCCCGCTCTCCTACCTCGAGGCCGAGCTCGAGGGCTTGAGGCAGCAGGATCTTCTCCGCCTGCCGGCGCCGCCTACGGGTGCGCTCGTCCTTTGTTCCAACGACTATCTCGGTTACGCCGTCGCGCCGTTTCCGCTCGAGAACGCGGAGGGCCCGCCCGCACCAGGCGCCGGCGCGTCGCGTCTCGTCAGTGGGCAGCACGTCGAACACACGCTGCTCGAGTCGAGCCTTGCGGCCTGGGTCGGGCTTCAAGAGGCGCTGCTCTTCTCGTCTGGATACGCGGCCAACGTGGGCTTGCTTTCGGCTCTCGCGGGCCGAGGCGATGTGGTCGTCTCGGACGAACTGAATCACGCCTCGATCATCGACGGCTGTCGGCTGAGCCGCGCTCGGGTGGTGGTCACGCCTCATCTCGATGTCGATGCCATCGGGCGGGCGCTCGCCGAAGCGTCTGCGGCACGGCGCCGCTTCGTTGTGACCGAGGCCTACTTCAGCATGGACGCCGACGTGCCCGCGCTCGCAGAGCTACGCCGCCTGTGCGATCGCTTCGACGCGGTTCTCATCGTCGATGAAGCCCATTCGCTCGGGATTTTTGGGTCCGAAGGCCGAGGCCTGTGTCATGAAGCCGGCGTCGTGCCGGACGTTCTCGTCGGCACGCTCGGCAAGGCCATCGGTCTTCAAGGCGCGTTCGTTGCGGGGTCGCTTGCGCTGAAGACCTGGCTCTGGAATCGGGCACGCAGCTTTGTCTTCTCGACCGGCGGCTCTCCTTGGTTTGCGCACCAGACGCGTCTGCGCGTGATGCAGGTTGCCGCGGATGACGCGGCGCGCGCCCGCCTGGACGCCATCGTCTCGCGTGTTCGAACGGCCCTCTCCGGCCACGGAGCGCCCGTCCTCCCGTCCCGAGGTCCGATCCTGCCATGGTTGGTCGGCGACCCCGGCCGTGCGCTCGAGCTTCGCGATCGCTTGCTCTCGCAGGGCCTGTTTGTCCAAGCGATTCGCCCTCCGACGGTTCCCGCAGGGACAGCACGCTTGCGCGTCACGCTGCATGCCGGCCTCGACGACGCACAGGTGAGTTTCCTCATCGACAGGCTAGGTTCGCTCGTCGCAGGTGGCGCTTAGGCCGCGATGGCCTGTCGGCGCTCGAGCGCTGGCGAGATGACGGCGAGCGCAAGTCCGCTCATCGTCAGCCGCCGTCGTCCCGCACCGACGAGCCCCGCGCGCTCGAGAACAACCAGGAGAGCGCCCGCCTTTCGGGTGCCCAGCCCGGTGACGGAACCGAGGGTCACGAGGTCGGCGGCACGGTTTTCCGTAGCGAGTTCGAACAGGGCTCGGAGCACGATGTGTTGCGCGTGGTTCAGCATGTGGACAGCATGCATCGGCACCTGAACAACTGTCCAGTTTCTGGCATTCAGTGGGCGTGGATTTACAGCCGCCCGGCGCCGTGGGACAGAGAACCCATCATGGCACTCGAGATCTTCAAGAAGCTGCCGCTTGGCGGCGTCGATCGACGTTCTTTGGTGACTCAGCTCGCGGAGCGGGGGCCCTCTGCCGCGCGCGAACTCCTCGCCGCGCAGCGAGCGCGCGTGAAGCCCCGCGGGGCCGCGATCGCGCCGGATACCGCGGTGCTGATTCTCGGAGGCTCGAATGGGATCACGCGTGCGCTGGCGGTCCAGCTGCTCTTCGGCGAACGCGCGGCAGTCGTGGGTGTCCACTACGACAGCGAGAAAATGCAGATCGGCGGTCACCACGTTGCCGCGATGAAAGAGGCGGCGGCGTCCGAGGGGCTCGTGTGCGAGTTCTGGAACCGCGACGCGACGCGCGAGGACACGATCGAGGAGGTCATCGCGACGTTGAAGGGGCGCTTTCGCGCGGTCCATCTCGTCAACGGCATCGCCGCGGGTGCCACCAAGCGTTACGTCGAGCACGGGCCGACCACCGTGATGGACGTCGATGTTGCGTTCGACCCCGTTCTTCAGATTCCCGATGCAGCAAATCGGGCGGCCTATCGTCAGCTCGGCCTTGTCGAAGTTGAGGTCGCGACCGACGTCGAAATCGAGCGCACCAACAAATTCATGGGCACCTCGTCGCTGCTCTGGGCCGAGCCGCTTGCGCGTGCCGGGCTCATCGCTGCGGGCGAGAGCGTCGTCGCCTTCTGCGACTACGACTACGAGCCGAACGATCCGGTCTACGCGATGGGCCCGCTCGCGGGAGCGAAGCTTTTGCAGCGGGAGACGATGAAGCAAATCCGCGAGCGCTTCGGTGTCCGCACGGTCCGCGTTTGCTACCCCGCGGTTTGCACGACGGCCCTCGGCGCCATCCCCGGCGGCCTCGCGATGTTCACGATCAGCGCCCAAATTTTGAAGGAACGCGGCGAGTACCAAACAACCGAAGAGCTTGGCGCGGCGAGCGTCGATCTCTGGCGCGAACCGCTGCCCGAATCGGAGCTGCGACTCGACGGCGCTTACCAGCGCTGCCTGCCGGAGTGGCATCGTCGCAAGGACGCGCTCACCGAGGAGAACTTCCCGGGATGCTTCGAGAAGCTCTTCGACGGCAGTCCGATTTGAACGTCACCGAACGTCGGTGATGGCGGCGAGCGCACCAAGGGCCGCCGCGCACGCGGTCTCCGTTCGCAGCACGAACGCGCCGAGTGCGACCCGGAGATAGCCGAGACGCGCCGCGAGTTCGAGCTCTGCCGGGTCGAACCCGCCTTCGGGCCCGATGACGAGCACCGTGGCGCCTCCGCCTGCCGAGTGAACGAGCTCATGAACGGGAGTTCCGTGCGGATCGAGCAGCCACCGGACCTCGCCTTGCTCTCTCAACGCGTCGTCGAGCGAGAGTGGACCGACGAGCGTCGGCACGTCCCCGCGCCCGCATTGGCGCGCGGCCTCGACCGCGATGCGCTGCCAACGCGGCAGTTGCGCGGCCTCCGGCCGTTTGACGCTGCGTCTGCCGGTTGCGATGACGAATCGCGTCGCACCGAGTTCGGTCGCATCGCGCAGCACATCATCGATCTTGCTGCCTTTGCTTGCCGTTTGGATGACCGTTACTTCCCGCTTCGGGACGTTGGTCGAGGCTGTCGGCGGCCCGACGCGAACCCTCACACGCTCCCCAGCGGCCACGATCTCTGCGAGCGCCTCGCGTGCCGAGACCGGCTCGAACGCGAGGAACACCGCGCCACGGCCGAGGCGGTGAACCCTTGCGACGTACTTCGAAGTTGCCTCGTCGAGGACGCCTTCACCTTCGAGCAGCGCGTCGAGCGGAACGCGGAGCATCTCAAGCCCTGAGGCGGACCGCGATGGCGACCCAGTGGTCTTCGCCCTCGCCGCGGTGAGTGACTTCCTCCACAACGAAACCGTCGGCGGTGAACGCCTCGATCACCTCGCGCTCTTCGGACGCGAGAATTCCGCTCAGGATCAACACGCCGTCGCTCGTGAGACGGTTCCGCAGGTCGGTGGTCATTTCGACCAACGTCGTTGCGCGAATGTTTGCGACCACGACCGGGAAGGTGCCTGTGACGTCGGCGAGCGGCGTCGCGCTCACCTCGAGCTGAGGGCCGAGACCATTTCGCTCTGCGTTCTCCAGGGCGACGTCGAGAACCTCCGGATCGTTGTCGACGGCGACGGCGCTCGATGCCCCGAGCAACAGCGCGACGAGCGCAAGGACGCCGCTTCCGGTGCCCACGTCAAACACGCGAGCTCCACGGAGGACGTCGGCGCGCTTTTGAAGCGCTTGGGCTACGAGGCGCGTCGTTGAGTGGAGCCCGGTACCGAATGCACGACCTGGGTCCATCCAAAGGACGTGTTGGTGGCTTTCGACCTTGTGACCTTCGACCCACGGCGGGACGACCACGATCGCTTCGGTGAGCGCGAAAGGCGCGAAGAATTGCTTGTACGCGTCTCGCCACGCATCGCCGACAATCTCGCTCACCTCGCAGCGCAAGGCAGGGTAACCGTCGCGCAGTGCGGCAGCGCATGCTTCGGCTTCGTCATGCGCATTGAAACTTGAGACGAGCCGCACGACGCCGCCGCCGGGGCCGCGCGGAGTGGTCGTGTCGTCGCGCGTCTCGACGCCTGTCGCGCCAAGGTCGAAGAGCACGCTCGCGAGCTCGTCGGCGAGGTCCGGCGTGCTGTCGATTTGAACGTAAGGAAAGCGAGGGATCGTCACGATTTCACTCCGTGACGGTGACGGTGACGTCCGCCGTCGACGCGCGGGTGGAGAGGATGACGACCGGAATGACGACGGCCGCTACGACCGCAACGCTCACGGGCACCCAGAACCACGGGCTCGTCAGTACGCCGCCACCGTCGGGGACGGCGATGCGAAGAGGCGACTCGGCATCGCCCCGCGTCGCGATCGGTAGCCCGTTTTCATCGAGCGCCTCGATGTAGTACTCGACGAGCGGTGGCCGCACCGAGTCCGCGGGGATCTCGGCGGAGAACTTCCTCATCGCGTAGTCCACTTTGCTCGAAACGAACTTGTCGCTCGAACCCTGGCGGAAGTGGAGGCGGACCTGCGACACCGTGCCGTTCGGATCGTCGAGTTCTCCTGACAGCGCGACGCTGGATTTCTTCGACACCTGCGCGGGCGAGGTGTGGCGGATCTTCACGTTCGGGGCACGCGTTCCCGCGTCTTCCGTCTTGACGCCGGGCTTGCCTTCGTCGCTCCAGTGCTTTCGTGAATCGGCAAAAAAATCGCGGAAACGCGGCGATTCATTGGTCGGAAGCTCGAACGACTCGTCCGTGACGAGCAGCCCTCGAACCGCGCCGTCGGCCTCTTCCTTCTTATCGAGGAGGATGTAGTTGAACGCGAGCAGTTTGAAGACCTCGAGCTTCTGGCTCTTGGAAATGTCGGGTCGCAAGAGCGCTGCGGACAGCGTCTGCGTCGACTCTTCGTAGCGCTGGTCCTCGAAGAAGGTTTG
>Ga0114972_10002074_pt1 | contig 15005 bp, 11 predicted proteins | sample M_140807_EF_Meta_FD_87354 | JGI IMG/M metagenome (GOLD analysis project Ga0114972, IMG submission 87354) | Freshwater microbial communities from Lake Montjoie, Canada to study carbon cycling - M_140807_EF_MetaG | ecosystem: Environmental > Aquatic > Freshwater > Lake | place: Lake Montjoie... | reverse complement strand
TGGTGACAACGTGAAGATGGTGGTCACGCTGATTGCCCCGATCGCGATGGAGCAGGGCCTGCGCTTTGCAATTCGCGAAGGCGGTCGTACCGTCGGTGCAGGCGTCGTCGCCAAGATCGTCGCTTGAAGCGTCCAGTTCTCCAGGGGTATAGCTCAATTGGCAGAGCGGCGGTCTCCAAAACCGCAGGTTGGGGGTTCGATTCCCTCTGCCCCTGCCAGGTTCCATAATGTCCAACCAGCAAATTGAAACGGTTAACAGCACCGCTGACACGGCGAAAGTCGTCGTGGCAGTGGGTGCGGTCGTCGGCGGTATCGTCGGCTATTACCTGCTCGCCCAGCAGCCGATGGTTGTTCGGCTGGCGTCGATCCTGGTCGGCCTCGGAGCGGGTGTCGCCATCGGCTGGTTTTCGGGCCCCGGCCAGCGGCTGATCGGTTTTGCCCGTGATGCCTGGGCCGAAACCAAACGGGTTGTCTGGCCCGAGCGCAAAGAGACATGGATGGTCACCGCCTATGTCTTTGCCTTCGTGTTCGTGATGGCGATTTTTCTGTGGGCGGTAGACAAGAGCCTCGAATGGCTCCTCTACGACCTGGTTCTCGGATGGAAGCGCTCATGAGCAAGCATTGGTACGTCGTTCATGCCTACTCGGGCATGGAAAAAAGCGTCGCACGTGCGCTGCAGGAGCGTGTCGATCGCGCTGCGATGCAGGACCGTTTCGGCAAGATCCTCGTGCCGACCGAAGAGGTGGTCGAGATGAAGAACGGGCAGCGCACGATCTCCGAGCGCCGCTTCTTTCCTGGCTATGTCCTGGTCGAAATGGACATGGACGATGACACCTGGCACCTGGTCAAGAATACTGCCAAGGTCACAGGCTTCGTCGGCGGCTCTGGGCATCGCCCGACGCCGATCTCCGAAAAGGAGGTCGCCAAGATCATGAGCCAGATGCAGGAGGGCGTCGAAAAGCCCAAGCCCAAGACCCTGTTCGAAGTCGGCGAGATGGTGCGCGTGCGCGAAGGCCCGTTCACCGATTTCAACGGCAATGTCGAAGAGGTCAATTACGAAAAGAGTCGCTTGCGGGTGTCGGTCACGATCTTCGGTCGTGCCACCCCGGTCGAGCTCGAGTTCGGTCAGGTCGAGAAAACCTGATCAGAGCGGTCTGATCAAGGGGCGTTGCGTGCGCCCCGGCCGCCGGGCAACCGGTTGCCGCAACACCAGGCAGCTTGCCCGGTGATCGCATCGAGGAGCCACAGTAAGACGTCTCTCGGGCAGTAGCCCGGAGCGCCCGAACCGGCGCTAGGACTCAACATCGTCAGGAGTACAGCCAGCCATGGCAAAGAAGATCATCGGTTTCATCAAGCTGCAGGTTCCTGCAGGAAAAGCCAATCCGTCGCCTCCGATCGGACCGGCACTCGGCCAGCGCGGCCTGAACATCATGGAGTTCTGCAAGGCCTTCAATGCCCAGACCCAGGGTGTCGAGCCAGGTCTGCCGATTCCGGTCGTGATTACCGCCTTTGCCGACAAGAGCTTCACCTTCGTGATGAAGACGCCGCCGGCGACCATCCTCATCAAGAAGGCGGCCAAGATCGACAAGGGCTCCAAGACGCCGCATACCGACAAGGTCGGCAAGATCACTCGTGCGCAAGCCGAGGACATCGCCAAACTCAAGATGCCCGATCTGACTGCCGCCGATCTCGACTCGGCTGTGCGCACCATCGCGGGCTCGGCTCGCAGCATGGGCATCACGGTGGAGGGACTGTAAATGGCAACGATTACCAAACGCGCCAAGGCCCTGCGTGGCAAGGTCGATTCGCGCAAGCTCTACCCGGTGACCGACGCGATCGCGCTGGTCAAAGAATGTGCGGTCGCCAAGTTCGATGAATCCATCGACGTTGCGGTGCAGCTTGGCGTCGATGCCAAGAAATCCGATCAGGTCGTGCGCGGCTCGGTCGTGCTGCCCGCCGGCACCGGCAAGTCGGTGCGGGTGGCGGTCTTCACCCAGGGCGCCAAGGCCGATGAAGCCCGCGCTGCCGGTGCTGACGTCGTCGGCATGGAAGACCTCGCCGAGCAGGTCAAGGCAGGCAATCTGAACTTCGACATCGTGATCGCCTCGCCCGACGCCATGCGTGTGGTCGGCGGTCTCGGTCAGATTCTCGGTCCGCGCGGTCTCATGCCTAACCCCAAGGTGGGCACCGTGACGGCTGATGTCGTGACCGCCATCAAGAACGCCCGTGCGGGTCAGGTCCAGTATCGGACCGACAAGGCCGGCATCATTCACGCCACCATCGGTCGTGCCTCCTTCGAACCCGCGGCCTTGCGCAGCAATCTGGCTGCGCTGGTCGATGCCCTGGCACGGGCCAAGCCGGCGAGCTCGAAAGGGGTCTACCTCCGCAAGATCGCTGTTTCGAGCACCATGGGCATTGGCGTCAGGGTTGACACCATGAGTCTGACCGCTCCGGCGGCCTGATTCGACGCAAGACAGTGCCGGTCGATCGCCGTGTGGCGAACGATCGGCCAGGTAAAGGACTTTGGGCTGTCTGCTGCATCAAGGCGGGCAGGTTATCAAAGACCGCAGGGAGTACATCGGACCTCGGTCCGAGGCACTTTAAACGCGAAAGCGCCCGGCGCAGATGGCGTCCCCGAAGCGGGTTTCGGCAGCAACAGAGGGTTTCCGGCATTGGATTCCATCGACTGCGGCAGTGACTCACGTTCGGTCGCCGTAACCGGTGTTCCGGCCATCCGGCCGTCGCACCAATTCTGGTAGGAGCGAAAGACGTGAGTCTCAATCGTGAAGAGAAAGCGGCAGTGGTTGCCGAGGTCAGTGCCCAGGTGGCATCGGCCCAGGCCATCATCGTTGCGGAGTACCGTGGCCTGGAAGTCGGCGCGATCACTGGCCTGCGCAGGCAGGCACGTGAATCGGGTGTGTACCTGCGTGTTCTCAAGAACACGCTTGCGCGTCGGGCAATCGCCGGCACGCCGTTTGAAGGACTGACCGACAAGCTTGTCGGTCCGCTCATCTACGGCATGTCCAGCGATCCGGTGAGCTGCGCAAAGGTGCTCTCCGACTTTGCCAAAAGCAACGACAAGCTGGCCCTCAAGGGCGGTGCAATGGCGAATTCCGTGCTCGACACGGATGCGGTCAAGGCGCTGGCCTCGATGCCCAGCCGTGAAGTGCTGTTGGCGCAGTTGATGGGCACCATGCAGGCACCGGTTGCCAAGTTCGTTCAGACGCTCAACGAAGTGCCGGCCAGATTTGTCCGCACCGTTGCTGCCCTGCGCGACGAGCGCGAAAAGGCCGATGCACCCGCATCAGTCTGAAACCGAAACCCGCTTCCTGAATCTGAACCCTTTTTGCAAAGAATGGAATTGACATCATGGCACTGAACAAAAGCGAAATCCTCGACGCGATCGCCGGTATGACCGTGCTCGAGCTGTCCGGCCTCATCAAGGACATGGAAGAGAAATTCGGCGTCTCGGCGGCTGCCGCTGCCGTCGCTGTGGCCGCACCGGCCGGTGGTGGCGCTGCTGCCGCTGCAGTCGAAGAGCAGACCGAATTCACCGTGATGCTGCTGGCATCCGGCGAAAAGAAAGTCGAGTGCATCAAGGTCGTTCGCGCGGCCACCGGCCTGGGCCTCAAAGAAGCCAAGGACCTGGTCGACGGCGCACCGAAGGCTGTCAAGGAAGGCGTCAACAAGGCCGATGCCGAGGCGCTCAAGAAGCAGCTCGAAGAAGCCGGCGCGAAGGTCGAGATCAAGTAAGCGCATTACCTCAGTCAAGCCCCCGTTGTTTCAGGTGCACGCGACCCCCGGCCACCGACTCCTTGCGGAGCGGATGCCGGGCTTGCGTGCATCTTCATCACAGCGGAGCTCGAGGCCCGCATCGCCGGTCGTCCGACCGGGGGTGCGATCCCCGATCTCTGCCTAAGGTCATTCCGGAGAGTCCATGGCCCACGCCTATTCGTTCACCGAAAAAAAGCGCATTCGCAAGTCCTTCGCCAAACGCAAGGTCGTACAGGATGTGCCCTATCTGCTGTCAACACAGCTTGCGTCGTACTCGCAGTTCCTGCAGACCGACAAGACGGTGGCCGATCGCGGCGACGAAGGCCTGCAAGCCGCCTTCACCTCGATCTTCCCGATCGTGTCGCACAACCAGTCGGCACGCCTCGAGTTCGTCAATTACAACCTCGGCACGCCGGCCTTCGACGTCAAGGAATGCCAGCAGCGTGGACTGACTTTCTGCGCACCGCTGCGCGCCCGTGTGCGTCTGGTCATCATGGACCGCGAAGCACCCAAGCCGACGGTCAAGGAAGTCAAGGAGCAGGAGGTTTACATGGGCGAGATTCCGCTCATGACGACCAATGGTTCTTTCGTGGTCAATGGCACCGAGCGGGTCATCGTGTCGCAGCTGCACCGCTCGCCAGGCGTGTTCTTCGAGCATGACCGCGGCAAGACGCACAGCTCGGGCAAGCTGCTGTTCTCGGCTCGCATCATTCCTTATCGCGGCTCCTGGCTCGACTTCGAGTTCGACCCCAAGGATGTCCTGTATTTCCGTGTCGACCGTCGCCGCAAGATGCCGGTCACCATCCTGCTGAAATCGATCGGCCTGACCCCCGAGCAGATCCTGGCGCACTTCTTCGTCAACGATAACTTCCAGCTGATGCCGGAAGGCGCGCTGATGGATCTCGTGCCCGACCGCATGCGCGGCGAGATTGCCCGCTTCGACATTTCGGACCGTGACGGCAAGGTCATCGTCGCCAAAGACAAGCGCATCAATGCCAAGAACATCCGCGACCTCGATGCCGCCGGCCTCAAGCGCATCTCGGTGCCCGAAGACTATGTGCTCGGCCGGGTGCTGGCCACCAATGTCATCGACTCCGAGACCGGTGAGATCGTTGCCAAGGCCAACGATGAGCTGACCGAAGACCTGCTCAAGAAGATGCGCGTGGCGTCGGTGCAGGACTTCCAGACCCTCTACACCAACGACCTCGATCATGGCCCGTTCATGTCGCAGACCCTGCGCATTGACGACACCGCCGATCAGGCTGCCGCCCGCATCGCGATCTATCGCATGATGCGCCCGGGAGAGCCGCCGACCGAAGAGGCCGTCGAGGCGCTCTTTAACCGGCTCTTCTACAGTGCCGATGCCTATGACCTCTCCAAGGTCGGCCGCATGAAGTTCAATCGTCGCGTGAGCCGCGATGAGCTCACCGGTCCGATGACGCTGACCAACGAGGACATCCTTGCGGTCATCAAGATCCTGGTCGATCTGCGCAACGGCAAGGGCGAGATCGACGACATCGATCACCTCGGCAACCGTCGTGTGCGTTGCGTTGGCGAGCTGGCCGAAAACCAGTTCCGTGCCGGTCTGGTGCGGGTCGAGCGCGCGGTCAAGGAGCGTCTGGGCCAGGCTGAAACCGAAAACCTGATGCCGCACGACCTGATCAACAGCAAGCCGATCAGTGCTGCCATCCGTGAATTCTTTGGCTCCTCGCAGCTGTCGCAGTTCATGGACCAGACCAATCCGCTGTCCGAGATCACCCACAAGCGCCGTGTCTCGGCCCTTGGCCCGGGCGGCTTGACGCGTGAGCGCGCAGGCTTCGAAGTCCGCGACGTGCATCCCACCCATTACGGCCGGGTCTGCCCGATCGAAACGCCTGAGGGCCCGAACATCGGCCTGATCAACTCGCTGTCGCTCTATGCGCGCCTGAACGAATACGGCTTTCTCGAGACGCCCTACCGCAAGGTGGTCGACCTCACCCTCACCGACGACATCCATTACCTGTCGGCGATCGAGGAGGGCCGCTATGTCATCGCCCAGGCCAATGCCGCGGTCGATGCCAATGGCCGTCTGACCGATGAACTGGTGTCGGTGCGGATCAACGGCGAGACCCTGCTGTCATCGCCCGACAAGGTCCAGTACATGGACGTGGCGCCGAGCCAGATTGTCTCGGTGGCGGCATCGCTGATTCCCTTCCTCGAGCATGACGACGCCAACCGCGCGCTGATGGGCTCGAACATGCAGCGTCAGGCCGTGCCCTGCCTGCGGCCGGAAAAGCCGGTGGTCGGTACCGGCATCGAGCGCACCTGCGCGGTCGACTCCGGCACGGTCGTCACCGCACTGCGCGGCGGCCTGGTCGACTATGTCGATGCCAACCGGATCGTGATCCGCGTCAACGATGATGAAGCGGTGGCCGGTGAAGTCGGCGTCGACATCTACAACCTGATCAAGTACACCCGCTCCAACCAGAACACCAACATCAACCAGCGTCCGATCGTTCGCAAGGGCGATCACATTGCCCGCGGTGACGTGGTGGCCGACGGCGCCTCGACCGATCTCGGCGAGCTCGCGCTCGGCCAGAACATGCTGGTCGCCTTCATGCCCTGGAACGGCTACAACTTCGAAGACTCGATCCTGATCTCCGAAAAGGTGGTGGCCGACGACCGCTACACCTCGATCCATATCGAGGAGCTGTCGGTGCTCGCTCGCGACACCAAGCTCGGCTCCGAAGAGATCACCCGCGATATCTCCAATCTGTCCGAAAGCCAGCTCGGTCGTCTGGACGAGTCGGGCATCGTTTATATCGGCGCCGAAGTGCTGGCCGGCGACACCCTGGTCGGCAAGGTCACACCCAAGGGCGAGACCCAGCTCACCCCCGAAGAAAAGCTGCTGCGCGCGATCTTCGGCGAGAAGGCTTCCGATGTGAAAGACACCTCGCTGCGCGTGCCTTCGGGCATGAACGGTACGGTCATCGACGTTCAGGTCTTCACCCGTGAAGGCATCGTGCGCGACAAGCGTGCCCAGTCGATCATCGACGATGAGCTCAAGCGCTATCGCCTTGACCTCAACGACCAGCTGCGCATCGTTGAAAACGACAGTTTCGAGCGTCTCGAGCGCCTGCTGATCGGCAAGGTCGCCAACGGCGGCCCCAAGCGTCTGGCCAAGGATGCGGTCATCGATGCCGCCTATCTCGCCGACCTCGATCGCTGGAACTGGTTCGAAATCCGCCTGGCCGATGAAACCGCTGCCAGCCAGCTTGAAGGCGCGAAAGAGTCGATCGAGCAAAAGCGCCACTCCTTCGATCTGGCTTTCGAAGAAAAGCGCAAGAAGCTCACCCAGGGCGACGAGCTGCCTCCGGGCGTGCTCAAGATGGTCAAGGTCTATCTGGCGGTCAAGCGCCGTCTGCAGCCTGGTGACAAGATGGCCGGCCGTCACGGCAACAAGGGTGTGGTCTCGCGCATCGTGCCGGTCGAGGACATGCCCTACATGGCCGATGGTCGCCCGGTCGATATCGTGCTCAACCCGCTGGGCGTGCCCTCACGGATGAACGTCGGCCAGATTCTCGAGACCCACCTCGGCTGGGCTGCCAAGGGCATCGGTCTGCGTATCGGCGAAATGCTCGCCCGTCAGGCCAAGGCGGTCGAGCTGCGTCGCATGCTCGACAGCGTCTACAACCGCAACGGTCAGAAGGCCGAGCTCGAGACGCTCACCGATCCCGAGATCGTCGAGCTGGCGCAAAACCTCACCAATGGCGTGCCGTTTGCAACACCCGTGTTCGACGGCGCGTCCGAACTCGAGATCCGTGCCGCCCTCGACATCGCTTTCCCGGACGACGATCCAAACACTGCCAAGCTCGGCTTCAACCTCGAAAAGACGCAGCTGCGGCTTCACGACGGTCGCACCGGCGAGCAGTTCGACCGTCATGTCACCGTGGGCTACATGCATGTCCTGAAGCTGCATCACCTGGTCGACGACAAGATGCATGCGCGCTCCACCGGGCCGTATTCGCTGGTGACCCAGCAGCCGCTGGGCGGCAAGGCGCAGTTCGGCGGACAGCGTTTCGGCGAGATGGAGGTCTGGGCACTCGAAGCCTATGGAGCGTCCTATACCTTGCAGGAAATGCTGACCGTCAAGTCCGACGATGTGAATGGTCGGACCAAGGTCTACGAGAATCTGGTGAAGGGCGAGCACACCATCGAAGCGGGCATGCCCGAGTCGTTCAATGTGCTGGTGAAAGAAATCCGGTCGCTCGGGATCGATATCGATCTCGAGCGCAACTGATCGGGATAAAGGGGCCAAGATGAAAGCATTGCTCGACCTGTTCAAGCAGGTCCAGGAAGAAGAACACTTCGACGCGATCAAGATCGGCATTGCATCGCCCGAGAAGATCCGCTCCTGGTCCTATGGCGAAGTCAAGAAGCCTGAGACCATCAACTACAGAACCTTCAAGCCCGAACGCGACGGTCTGTTCTGCGCCAAGATCTTCGGGCCGATCAAGGACTACGAGTGCCTGTGCGGCAAGTACAAGCGCCTGAAGCACCGTGGCGTGATCTGCGAGAAGTGCGGCGTCGAAGTCACGCTCGCCAAGGTTCGCCGCGAGCGGATGGGCCATATCGAACTGGCCAGCCCGACCGCGCACATCTGGTTCCTGAAGTCGCTGCCGTCGCGTCTGGGCATGGTGCTCGACATGACGCTGCGCGACATCGAGCGGGTGCTCTATTTCGAGGCCTATGTGGTCATCGAGCCGGGCATGACCCCGCTCAAGCGCTGCCAGCTGCTCACCGAAGACGATTTCCTCGCCAAGACCGAAGAGTACGGCGATGACTTCCGCGCCATCATGGGTGCCGAAGGCGTGCGCGATCTGCTGCGCTCGATCGACGTCGACCGCGATGTCGCCCGGCTGCATGAAGAGCTCGGCGCGACCTCGTCTGAAGCCAAGATCAAGAAGCTCGCCAAGCGCCTGAAGGTGCTCGAGGGCTTCCAGCGTTCGGGCATCAAGCCCGAGTGGATGGTGCTTGAGGTCCTGCCGGTGCTGCCGCCCGAACTGCGCCCGCTGGTGCCGCTCGATGGCGGACGTTTTGCCACCTCCGACCTGAACGATCTCTATCGCCGGGTCATCAACCGCAACAACCGTCTCAAGCGTCTGCTCGAGCTCAAGGCGCCCGAGATCATCGTGCGCAATGAAAAGCGCATGCTGCAGGAAGCGGTCGACTCGCTGCTCGACAACGGTCGTCGCGGCAAGGCCATGACCGGCGCCAACAAGCGCGCCCTGAAGTCGCTGGCCGACATGATCAAGGGCAAGGGCGGCCGTTTCCGTCAGAACCTGCTGGGCAAGCGCGTCGACTACTCGGGCCGCTCGGTCATCGTGGTCGGCCCGCAGCTCAAGCTGCATCAGTGCGGTCTGCCCAAGCTGATGGCGCTCGAGCTCTTCAAGCCCTTCATCTTCAACAAGCTCGAGACGATGGGGGTAGCGACCACCATCAAGCAGGCCAAGAAGTTCGTCGAGAACCAGGAACCCATCGTCTGGGACATCCTGGAAGAAGTCATCCGCGAACATCCGGTCATGCTCAACCGGGCACCGACCCTGCACCGCCTCGGCATCCAGGCTTTCGAGCCGGTGCTGATCGAAGGCAAGGCGATCCAGCTGCATCCGCTGGTGTGCGCCGCCTTCAACGCCGACTTCGACGGCGACCAGATGGCGGTTCACGTGCCGCTGTCGATCGAGGCACAGCTCGAAGCCCGCACGCTGATGCTGGCCTCCAACAATGTGCTCTTCCCGTCCAACGGCGAACCCTCGATCGTGCCGTCGCAGGACATCGTGCTGGGTCTGTACTACGCCACCCGCGAAAAGACCAACGGCAAGGGCGAAGGCATGATGTTCGCCAACGTCACCGAGATGCTGCGGGCCTATGAGAACCGCGAGGTCGAACTCGGCACCAAGATCATCGTTCGTCTGCACGAGTACGACCGCAATCGCGACACCGGCGAGTCCACGCCCCGACTGATCCGTGCCAACACCACGGTCGGCCGCGCGATCCTGTCCGAGATCCTGCCGCATGGCATGCCCTTCGAGTTCATCAACAAGGCGCTCAAGAAAAAAGAAATTTCTCGCTTGATCAATGCGTCCTTCCGTCGTTGCGGTCTGCGCGACACCGTGATCTTCGTCGATCAGCTGATGCAGAACGGCTTCCGTCTGGCCACCCGTGCCGGCATCTCGATTGCCATCGGTGACATGCTGGTGCCCCCGCAAAAGGTCACGCTGCTGGCTGCTGCCGAGGCCGAGGTCAAGGAGATCGAGCAGCAGTACACCTCGGGTCTGGTGACCCAGGGCGAGCGCTATAACAAGGTGGTCGACATCTGGTCCAAGACCGGCGACGAAGTCGGCAAGGCCATGATGGATCAGCTCAAGACCGAGAAGGTCACCGATCGTCACGGCAAGGTGGTCGATCAGGAGTCCTTCAATGCCATCTACATGATGGCCGACTCGGGTGCTCGCGGCTCGGCTGCGCAGATCCGTCAGCTCGCCGGCATGCGCGGCCTGATGGCCAAGCCTGACGGCTCGATCATCGAGACCCCGATCACCGCGAACTTCCGCGAAGGTCTGAACGTTCTGCAGTACTTCATCTCGACGCACGGCGCCCGAAAAGGCCTGGCCGATACCGCGCTCAAGACCGCCAACTCCGGCTACCTGACCCGTCGACTGGTCGACGTGACCCAGGATCTGGTGGTGGTCGAAGACGACTGCGGCACCACCAACGGTGTGGCCATGCGGGCACTCGTCGAAGGCGGCGAAGTGATCGAAGCCCTGCGCGATCGCATCCTCGGTCGTGTCGTGGTGAGCGATGTGGTCCATCCCGAGACCCAGGCCACGCTGTATGAAACCGGTGTCATGCTCGACGAAGACTCGGTCGACGAGATCGAGCGTCTGGGCATCGACGAAGTGCGCGTGCGTACGCCGCTGTCCTGCGATACCCGTTACGGTTTGTGCGCCAAGTGCTATGGCCGCGATCTGGGACGTGGTGTGCTGGTCAACTCCGGCGAGGCGGTCGGCGTGATTGCCGCCCAGTCGATCGGCGAGCCGGGCACCCAGCTCACCATGCGCACCTTCCACATCGGTGGCGCGGCATCGCGTGCTGCAGTGGCCAGCAGCGTCGACGCCAAATCCAACGGCATCGTGCGCTTTACCGCCACCATGCGCTATGTCACCAACGGCAAGGGCGAGCAGGTCGCCATCTCACGCTCCGGTGAAATCCTGATCCAGGACGACAACGGCCGCGAGCGCGAGCGTCACAAGGTGCCGTATGGCGCGGTGCTGCAGGCCGGCGACGGCAAGGTCGTCAAGGCCGGTACGATCCTGGCGACCTGGGATGCGCTGACACGCCCGATGATCACCGAGTACGCCGGTACCGTGAGGTTCGAAAACGTCGAAGAAGGCGTCACGGTGGCCAAGCAGATCGACGATGTCACCGGCCTGTCGACCCTGGTGGTGATCGATGCCAAGCGTCGTGGCCCGACCACCAAGGGCGTGCGTCCGCAGATCAAGCTGATCAACGAATCCGGACAGGAAGTCCGAATCGCCGGTACCGATCACGCTGTCACCATTTCCTTCCCGGTGGGCGCGCTGATCATGATCCGCGATGGCCAGCAGGTTGGCGTTGGTGAAGTGCTTGCCCGGATTCCTCAGGAATCGCAGAAGAATCGCGACATTACCGGCGGTCTGCCGAGGGTGGCCGAGCTCTTTGAAGCGCGTGCCCCCAAGGATGCCGGCATGCTCGCCGACATCACCGGTACGGTGTCATTCGGCAAGGACACCAAGGGCAAGCAGCGTCTGGTCATCACCGACCTTGAGGGCAATCCCCTTGAATTCCTGATCCCGAAAGAAAAGAACGTCCTGGTTCACGACGGTCAGGTGGTCAACAAGGGCGAGCTCATCGTCGACGGCCCGGCCGATCCGCACGACATCCTGCGACTGCTGGGTATCGAGGCGCTGGCCCGCTATATCGTCGATGAGGTCCAGGACGTCTATCGTCTGCAGGGCGTGAAGATCAACGACAAGCACATCGAAGTCATCGTGCGTCAGATGCTGCGTCGGGTTCAGGTGGTGCAGCCGGGTGACACCGGGTTCATCGTCGGCGAGCAGGTCGAACGCTCCGAGATCCTCGACGAGAACGACAAGGCGCTGGCTGCCGGGAAGCTCCCGGCCACCTACGACAACATCCTGCTGGGCATCACCAAGGCGTCGCTGTCGACCGACTCGTTCATTTCGGCGGCCTCCTTCCAGGAGACCACCCGGGTGCTGACCGAGGCGGCCATCATGGGCAAGCGCGACGATCTGCGGGGTCTCAAGGAGAACGTCATTGTGGGTCGTCTGATTCCTGCCGGCACCGGTCTGGCCTACCATCGCGCCCGCCGCGAGAAGGAGACCACCGAGGCTCAGGAACAGCAGGCTCTCGCTGCGGCTGAGGCGATCTTCATGCAGCCTGGCGAACTGGCTCAGCAGCAGGCGGAAGCCGAAGCTGAGGCAGCCGGCGCGAATGCCCCGGGCGAGGGCTCGCAAGACTGAACTTTCCGGCGGGGTTTGACGCCGGTTCAGTCAATGAAACAAGAAAGCCGCCGGGTGGCAATGCCCGGCGGCTTTTTTGTGGGTCGGGCAACTTGTGGGTCGGGCAACTTACTCGGCCTTGGCGCCCGAATCCTTGACCACCTTGGCCCACTTGACGATCTCGGCCTGCTGAAAGCGCGCGAGTTCGTCAGGCCCACCCAGTACGGTATCGAGCCCGAGCTTGAGCATCTTCTCCTGAACATCGGGCAGATTGAAAATCCGCACGATCTCGGCATGCAGCTTGTCGACGATCGGGCGCGGCGTACCGGCCGGCGCAAAAACAGCGAACCACGAGGTGGCTTCGAACCCCGGCAGACCCTGCTCGGCGATCGTCGGAATGTCGGGCGCCGAGGGCGAGCGCCTGGCGCTGGTCACACCGATTGCGCGCAGCTTGCCGTCTCTGACCACCGGCAGGGCCGACGGCATGTTGTCGAACATCATCGTGATGTTGCCCCCCAGCAGGTCGGGAATGGCCATCTGACGGCCCTTGTAGGGCACATGAATCATCTTTACGCCGGCCATGCTGTCGAAGAGCTCGCCCGAGACATGGACCGAGGTGCCGATGCCGGGTGAGCCGTAGGTCAGCGTCCCGGGCTTGGCCTTGGCCAGGGCGATCAGTTCCTTGACGTTTTTAACCGGGACATCGTTGTTGACCACCAGCAGGTTGGGGGTCGATGCGATGTAGGTCACTGGCGCAAAGTCCTTGACCATGTCGTAGGGCAGCTTTGCATACAGGCCGCCGTTGATGGCATGCGTCCCGACCGTGCCCATCAGGATGGTGTAGCCATCGTTAGGCGATCGGGCGACGAACTCGGCGCCGATATTGCCGCCTGCTCCCGGCTTGTTGTCGACGATCACCGTCTGCCCCCAGGCCGGATTGATTTTCTCCGAGATCGTTCGGGCCAGAATGTCCGGCGCGCCGCCGGTTGGAAAGGTCACAACCAGGCGGATCGGCTTGGTCGGAAAGGCTTGTGCCAGGGCGCCTGCTGCCGTCGCGGCGAGCAGGCCACCGAGCAGGATCGACAGGAGTTTCATCGTGATTCCTTCGTGATTGGTGTGGCGCACCGCGGATCGGATGCGTCGGTTGACACCATCGAATTGTGGCACGGCGGTGAAATGCGCCTTCGCCGCATTGGCTTCGAGCAGACGCTGAGTTGACGGCCGACAGCAATACGTCCTAGAATCGCAGGTTCTTCGGGATGCCTATCCCGGCGCTCTTTGCTGTTGGAGTTTTCCTGGCCGAGTGCGTCGATGCGTCAAGCACGACGGGCATCACAGCGGGGCACCTCGAGTTGCCCAGACTTCCAGGACGTTCATCCGACATGCCAACGATCAACCAGCTGGTGCGCAAGCCGCGCGAAATGGCTCAAGCAAAGAGCAAGAGCCCCGCGCTGCAGGACTCACCCCAGCGCCGCGGTGTTTGCACCCGTGTCTATACCACCACCCCCAAGAAGCCGAACTCGGCCCTTCGCAAAGTCGCCAAGGTGCGCCTGACGAATGGCTTTGAGGTGATCAGCTACATCGGCGGTGAGGGCCACAACCTTCAGGAGCACTCGGTGGTCCTGATTCGTGGCGGACGAGTCAAAGACCTCCCGGGTGTGCGTTACCACATCGTGCGCGGATCGCTCGACCTGCAAGGCGTGAAAGACCGCAAGCAGTCGCGCTCCAAGTACGGTGCAAAGCGCCCGAAGAAGAAGTAAACCCCCGCCGTTCGTGTCGCTGCCGGTTTGTCCGACAGGGGTTGCGAAAGCAGATTTTTCCGGTTGGAGCGTTCGCGCACCAACCGTCCGGCGACGATAGGACGGCATGGCCGCGACATCGTCGAGTAAGCGACCCGCTCCTGCCTCGCGGCTTGTGGCGGTTCACGGAAGGTCTCCTTCCAGCTGAATATTTTTGAGGTCAATCCATGTCACGTCGTCGCGAAATCCCCAAACGCCAGGTACTCCCCGATCCGATCTACGGCAGCGAGGATGTCACCAAGTTCATCAACGTCCTGATGCTCTCGGGCAAGAAGGCGGTTGCCGAGCGCATGCTCTACGGCGCCTTTGATGCCATCAAGACCCGCTCGGGCAAAGACCCGATCGAGGTTTTCGGTCTGGCACTCAACAACGCCCGCCCGATGGTCGAGGTCAAGAGCCGTCGCGTCGGTGGCGCCAACTACCAGGTCCCGGTCGAGATTCGCCCGATCCGCCGCCTGGCGCTTGCGATGCGCTGGCTTCGCGAGGCCGCCAAAAAGCGCGGCGAGAAGTCGATGGGGCAGCGTCTGGCCAACGAGCTGATGGAAGCTGCCGAGAACCGCGGCGGCGCAGTCAAGCGTCGCGATGAGGTGCACCGCATGGCCGAGGCCAACAAGGCCTTTGCGCATTTCCGTTTCTGATTTTTCCACTATTTTGAACCGCGTGTCTTGACGACACCGAAGGACCGAAAATGGCCCGCAAGACCCCGATCGAGCGTTACCGAAACATTGGTATTTCGGCTCACATTGATGCCGGCAAGACCACGACGACCGAGCGCATCCTGTTCTACACCGGGGTGAACCACAAGATCGGCGAAGTGCACGATGGCGCCGCCACCATGGACTGGATGGAGCAGGAGCAGGAGCGTGGCATCACGATCACCTCGGCTGCCACC
>Ga0114972_10002073_pt1 | contig 15012 bp, 12 predicted proteins | sample M_140807_EF_Meta_FD_87354 | JGI IMG/M metagenome (GOLD analysis project Ga0114972, IMG submission 87354) | Freshwater microbial communities from Lake Montjoie, Canada to study carbon cycling - M_140807_EF_MetaG | ecosystem: Environmental > Aquatic > Freshwater > Lake | place: Lake Montjoie... | reverse complement strand
CGTGCTTCAGGCAGGAATCTGACGCCGGGTCGGGCCAGACCACCGCCCACACCGATCGCTGCGCCATCGGCGCGCCAGCAGGCTGCGCCTTCCATCTGGCCATCCGCCTCGAATCGGATGGCACACATGCCGCCGGCAACGTTCGGCACTCTCAGGGTCGAATGGCCGACTGCACTCAGCTCGGCTTCGATGCTGTCCGGGATGCCGGGCTCGAGTTCCAGACCAAAGCCCTGTGTCCAGACCCGGGGTGCCTCGACAGCTTCCTGCAGGCTCATGCCGTGGTCGATCAGATTGAGGGTGGCTTGCAGCGCAGAAGGGAAGATGCGCAAGCCGCCGGGCAGACCCAGCGCGAACGCCGGTTGGCCGTCCTTCAGCACGATCAGCGGTGCCATCGACGAGGTCACCCGCTTGCCGGGCGCCATCGAGTTGGCCTGACCGGGCCTCGGGTCGAAGACATACAGATAGTTGTTCGGAATCATGCCGGTGCCCGGCACCATGTAGCGCGCACCGAACAGCGAGTTGATCGTCTGTGTGGCGCACACAATGCGTCCGTCCCGATCAGCCACCGTCAGGTGAGTGGTGTGCGCGCCTTCGGCCGGAACGACACGGGACACCTGAGGGCGCGCACGCTGCAGGTCGATGTCGGCGCGGCGCTGCAGTGCGTAGGCATCCGACAGCAGCCGCTCGATCGGAACCGGCACGAAATCCGGATCCGCCGTGGCTGCTGCCCGGTCGGCAAAAGCGATTTTCAGGACTTCGGCCAAGAGGTGAACTGATTGGGTGGTGCCAAATCCCAGCGAGGCGACATCAAAGCCTTCCAGGATCTTCAGCATCTGCCCGATGTGCAGCGGGCCGCTGCAGGGTGGCGGCGGTCCGGTGATCTCGAAGCCCCGATACATCGTGCGCAGCACACTGAGTTCATGGGTGCGGTAGGCCTGCAGATCGGCCTGGGACAGGTATGCACCGTGCTGAGCCATGTCGTCGGTCAGCGCCTGGCCCAAGGCTCCCTGATACAAGGCTTTCGCGCCCTCGCGCACCACGGATCTGAGGGTATCTGCATAGGCTTCATTGACCACCCGGTGACCGGCCGAAATCGCTTTTCCGCCCGGCATGAATACCTTGGAGATTTCCGGGTCGAGTGCGAGGTCATGCGCGCAGTCATTCACACAATCGGCCAGAAACGGCGTCGCCGAAAACCCTCTGGATGCATGGCGGATGGCCGGCTCCACGACATCGGCCAGGCTCAGCGAACCATGCCGCTCCAGCAGTTCGCACCAGGCCATCAGGTTGCCGGGCACGGCCACCGCGGCACGGCCGACGCTGTTGCGCCGGCCCACCGCGTCCAGCACGCCGGCAGGTGCGTTCGGGTCGGGTGTGAAGGTGTCTGGGCGGATGGCCGCCGGACAACGACCCTGTCCCTCCAGAACGGTCTGTGTGCCATCGGGCAGTCGCAGGTGGGCAAAGCCTCCGCCGGCAATGCCGACCATCATCGGCTCGACCACGGTCAGTGCAAAGAGCGCAGACACCGCGGCATCAACCGCATTACCGCCTGCGGCAAGCATCTCGGCGCCTGCAGCCGATGCCAGTGGATGGTTCGTCACGACCATGCCGCGCGATGCGCGCGCCGGCTGCTTCTCGATTGAAAAGGGCGCTGCCGCGCGCTGTTTCCAGGTGCTCATACGACGGGCGTCTCCAGTCATGGGTAACCGACCCGGTTCGTGCGGTGCCGGCGATTCCCACAGGATAGCCGGATGCGGGTGTGATGACTCCGATACACTCGACCGATCCGTGCCGCAAGACGGACCCGATGCAGACCTCACACAGGGTGTCCGTGCCGAATTCTCTCAATCCGATCGATCCGGCCGTCCAGCCCACGCGCATGAGCCCTGGCCAGCGCACCGCGTTTGCGATGGCGGCAGCCACGATTCTCAATCTGCCCTTCGGCACGATCTACGCATTCAGCGTGTTCCTCAAGCCGATGGAGGCCCTTCTGGGCATCGGTCGCGCCCAGATGGCACTGGTGTTTTCGGTCGCATCGATCTGCTTCACGCTGGGCATGCTGATGGGCCCGCCCCTGTACCGCCGTATCAGGGCAGTGCCCTTGCTGCTGGGGGCAGGCGGCTTGAGCACCTGCGGTCTGTTGCTGGCAACCACTGCCACCGGCATCTGGCAGTTGATGCTCGGCTACGGCATCCTCTTCGGACTGGGCGGTGGCATTGCCTTCGTCATGATGCAGCAAGGCATGAACCAGACCGTCGCTTCGATGAGCGGGCTGGCCAATGGCTACATCGTGAGTCTGTATCCGCTCGGTGCCATGATCGGTGCACCCATCTTCGGTTGGACAATCGAGGCCTGGGGCTTGCGTCCGACGCTGGCGGCCCTTGCGGCCACGATCCTGATTGCGACCTTGATCGCGACGGTTCTGATCTACAAAGCCGACATCCGCATGCAGGACAAGAGTGTCGCGGCGGCCGACACCGAAGACCGCCACTGGGGCATCTTCGCGCGGCTCTTTGCGGTGTTCTTTCTGGCCGCGGCAGCCGGGCTGATGGTGATGAGCCAGTCGGCCGGCATCTTGCAGGCCTATGGCGCCAAGACCGCCTTTGCACTGGGTGGCACCACCTTCATCACCGGCGCGATTGCCGCGGCGCGGATCAGCGGCGGCTGGCTGGTCGACCGGTTTGCCATCCCCAAGGTGGCCTGCGGTGCGCATCTCGTGGCGCTGTCCGGGTCCTTGTTGTTGCTGGCCTGGCCATCGCCCGCCATGGCGGTGCTGTCGATGACCCTGATCGGGATGGGCTACGGTTTCATTTCCGGGATGACCGCGGGCGCGATCGCGCGCTACTGGCACAAGAATGCGTTCGGTCGCGTGGCAAGCCAGCTGTATATCGCCTGGTGTGTTGCGGCGGTCACGCTGCCAGTGCTTGCGGGCTGGCTGTTCGATCAGACGAGCAGTTATCAGACGGCGATGATGATCGCTTCGGCCGTCAACCTGTGCGGCGCCGGTCTGGCAACGACCTTGCCGAAAAAGGAGATTGCGTCATGAAGTGGCATGTGCTGTCCGGGGGTCGTCTGCAGATGCGTCGCAGCGTCTATTTTCCTGATGCCCCGCGCGAAGAGACCTTCGCATTGCCGGTGATGTGTCACCTGCTGCGCCATCCGCAGGGCAATGTGCTGTTCGACACGGGCTGCCATCCAGACATTGCAATCGACCCGGTGCCGCGTTGGGGCGAAAAGGCCAAGGTCCTCACGCCGCTGCATGGCCGAAAGGACAATGTGGTCGATGAGCTGGCCGTGCTCGGGCTGGTGCCCACCGACATCGATCTGGTGGTCAACTCGCACCTGCATACCGATCATTGCGGTTGCAATGCGTTTTTCCGCACGGCCACTGTCGTGTGCCATGCGAAAGAGCTTGAGTCGGCTCGCAGCGAACTCGGCCCGAAGATCGGTCAGTTGCCGGTCGACTGGGACCAGCCAATGCCCTTCGAGACCTTCGAGGGCCAGCGCGATCTCTTCAACGATGGCCGCATCGTGCTGCTGTCCATGCCGGGGCACACACCGGGCATGAGTTGCGCAATGCTGTCACTGGATCGCACGGGCAGCGTGCTGCTCACCTCGGATGCAGTGGCGCTCAAAGCCAACCTGGATGCCGGCAATCATCCCCGCCAGACCTGGGACCATGATGTGGCGACGCGTTCAATGGACGAGATCCGACGCATCGGCGAGCAGGGCACGACCGTGATTTTCGGTCATGACGAAGCGCAGTGGCAGGGCTTGAAAAAGGGCGTCGAGTTCTACGACTGATCAGAGGCCACGCGGCACGGACAAGCGTTTTCTACCGATCACTCCGGCCTGTGTCTGCGCAGGCTTGATCCTTCGAGCAGTCGCGCCTCGATCGCCTCACGCACCATCCAGAGCCGATCGCCGCCCCAGAACAGTTCGTCTTCGATGACCACGGTGGGTACGCCGAACACACCGATGGATTCGGCGTGCTCGGTGATTTGTCGGTGCCGCTGCGCGCCTTCTGACTGCGCAAAGCGCTCGAAGTCTGAGCCGGATTCACCCAGGGCTTCGATGTGCCGGCTCATCTCTTCTATCGAGTCGATGTCGAGGTCGTGACTCCAGAATCGCTCGAAGGTCGATGCGTGATAAGCCTCGAACACGCCTCGATCCTGGGCAAAGAGCATGCCGATACTCGACAGTTCTGCGCTGTAGACGCGTCGCGGCCCCTTCAGCGTCAGGCCCTGGCGGTTGGCGAGCCTTCTTGCGTCCATGTACGAATAGCGCACCCGACGCCAGGCATGGGCCGAACGCTGCTCGACATCGCCCAGAAATTCAGCGATGCGCAGTGTGTACGGCTTCCAGACGAGATCGACCGGGTATTGCACAGCGAGCGCGCTGATGCCTCGATCGGCGACAAATGCATACGGGCTCTTGTAGTCGGTGTAGACCGTCAACCTGATTCGCTCAGGCATGGTCATGGAATTCCTGCCAGGTTTTTTCGACCAGTGCTGCGACCGGCATCACTGCGTCGATACCCGACACGCTGTGCCCGGCCGACCAGATGTCCTTCCAGCGCTTGGGTCGGTCGGCTCGTCCCTCGATGCTGATGTCTTTGGTGATGTCGATGTCGCCTCGAACCGGCAGGTTGTCGGGGTCCAGGCCGGCGGCTTCGATCGAGGGGCGCAGCATGTTGGTCTGCAGGCCGGTGAAGGCCTTGGTCAGCAGGATGTCGTCGGCGCTGCTGGCAACCAGCATGTCCTTGTACTGCGCAGCCGCCATGCTTTCCTCTGTGGCGATGAAGCGGGTGCCCATGTAGGCCAACTCGCATCCCAGCGCCTGCGCGGCTCTCAGGGCATGACCATCCGAGATGCCGCCCGCCAGAACCAGCGGTCCGCCATAAAACGCGCGCACCGCCCTCACGAAGGCAAACGGATTGAGCCAACCGGTTTGCCCTCCCGCGCCTGCGGTGAGCAGCACCAGGCCATCCGCCCCGGCTGCCGCGGCTTTTTCTGCATGCTTGACGCTGGCCACATCGACGAGCACTTTCGCCCCGATATCGTGAAGGGGGCCGAGTACGGGTGTGGGCGTGCCGACACTGGTGATCACGATCGAAGGCTTGTGCTTGAGGATCACCGCCAGATCGTCAGCCACGCGCGGGTTGGAGCGATGCACGATCAGGTTCGGGCAGATGGGCGCTGCGGCACGGCCGCTGGCCTGCTCGTGCGCATCGAGTCGGGTGTGCATCTCGGCCAGCCAGGCATCCAGTTGCTCCGCGGTGCGGCAATTGGCCGTAGGAAATGATCCGACAATGCCGGCTGCGCAGGCGGCGACCACCAGATCGGTGCCGGACACCAGAAACATCGGTGCGCTGATCAGCGGCAATCGCAGGCGTGCATGAACGCTCGCAAGCGGGCCGGACGGGCCGTGGGTGTTGGCAATCATGGTGGGCCTCGAGTCAGTGTCAGCCGCATCTGGCTGTTCCAATCGAGGATGCCATGAGCCCGGGCAGGCTGGAACCCGTCGGCCTGCCGGGTGTAGAGTTTCCGGAAAATGGGAGATTCAGATGGACGCAGCAGCGCTTGCAGCAGAACAGGACAAACTCCAGTCGATGCCACTGGACCAGATCGATGTCAGCAAAGGCTATCTGTTCGAGCATGACCTGATCGGCCTGTACTTCGAGCGACTGCGTCGTGAAGACCCGGTCCATCTCGGTCACAGCAAGCGATTCGGCAATTACTGGTCGGTGACCCGCTACCAGGACATCATGCAGGTCGAGGTCAATCACGCGATCTATTCGTCTGAATCGAAACTGGGTGGCGTCGCGCTGGCACAGCGCCCTGCGCCCGAGATGTTCCCGAACTTCATTTCGATGGACCCGCCGCGCCATGATGAACAGCGCAAGACGGTGAGCCCGATCGTGGCGCCAGGCAATCTGGCGCAGCTGGAGGGCACCATCCGCCAGCGGGCGGCGGCGATTCTGGACGGGCTGCCGATCAACGAGGAGTTCGATTGGGTGCAGCGGGTGTCGATCGAACTGACCACGCAGATGCTGGCGACGCTCTTCGATTTTCCGTTCGAAGACAGACGCCTGCTCACCTGGTGGTCCGACATGGCCACCGGAGATCCCGATGGCAACGGTCCGGTCACTTCATGGGAGCAGCGGCTCGCCGAGTTGGGCAAGTGCCAGGCCTATTTCACCCGACTGTGGAATGAGCGGGTGAACGCCGAGCCCGGCAACGATCTGATCTCGATGCTTGCCCATTCGCCGGCGACGCGGAACATGTCCCCGGACGAATTCCTCGGCAATCTGATCCTGCTGATCGTGGGTGGCAACGACACCACCCGCAATTCAATCAGCGGTGGTTTGCTGGCCTTGAACCGGTTCCCGGACCAGTACGCCAAGCTGCGAGCCAATCCGGCGCTTGTGGGCAGTCTCGTGCCTGAAATCATCCGCTGGCAAACGCCGCTGGCCCACATGCGACGCACCGCTGTTCGCGACACCGAGTTGAGCGGCAAGCTCATCCGCGAGGGCGACAAGGTGGTGATGTGGTATCTGTCAGGTAATCGCGATGAGACCGCAATCGAGCACGCCGATCAGTTCATCATCGACCGGGCGCGCCCGCGCCAGCATCTGTCCTTCGGATTCGGGATTCACCGCTGCGTGGGTAATCGCCTGGCCGAATTGCAGTTACGCGTGCTCTGGGAGGAAATCCTCAAGCGCTTCGATCGCATCGAGGTGGTCGGAGAACCCGTGCGAACCAAGTCGAATTTCGTGCACGGTTTTACAGCGATGCAGGCGGTGATTCCCGCCCGCACCCACTGATCAGCCGGCGCCGAAGATCGAGCGCAGCAGGTAGAACGCGATTGCGCTGAGGGCAGCAGCCGCTGGAATGGTGATCACCCAGGCTAGCGCGATCGGGCGCATCAAGCCCCAGTTGGCATTGCCATTGCACATGCCGATTCCCATCACAGCACCAATCAGGATGTGGGTACTCGACACCGGCAATCCCAGGGTCGAGGCGCCCATCACCACCGCTGCTGCCGACAGTTCCGCGGCGAAACCTGAGGCGGGGTGCAATTCGGTCAGGCCGCTGCCGACCGTCTTGATCACTTCCTTGCCGATGAACCACAGGCCGACCACCAGGGCAATGCCGAAGGTGATCATGGCAATGGTCGGCACAGCGGCTTTGGATGCCGAAGATCCGGTGCGCAGTACTTCCAGGATGGCAGCAAACGGCCCGATGGCATTGGCGATGTCATTTGAGCCATGGCTGAAGGCAAACCCGGCGGCCGTGAAGACCTGCATCCAGCTGAACATCAGGAAGGTGGCGCGGTCCAGCGAGCCAGTGCCCTTCAGGGTGCGGGAAAAGATGAAGGTGGCCAGCCAGATGGTCGCACCGATCATGGCCATGATCAGGTAGCTCTGAAGCTCGGACAGTCCGAGGTTCATGTTCTTGAGGCCTTTGAACAGCAGCATTGAGGTGATGATCATTCCGCCGAAAGCAGCCAGCAGCGGCACCCAGACCTGCAATGCCCGATAGACATCGACTTCGCCAATGCGCTGATCGATTGCAGCCATGCCTTTGTAGTAGTCGGACTGGAGGTCCTCCGGCCGAGCGTTGCCCTCCCGGATGACATCCATATCGCGCGTCAGCGCGTGCGTGTAGGAAATCTTCTGAACATCCGACAGCCGCTCGAACGCGGCGTTGTAGTCCTGGCGGTAGCGCTTCTTCTCGAGCTTGATCGCCTCGATCCGGGTGCTCGCCGACTCGTTGTAAGCCAGGATATGCCGCTTGATGAGGCTGTACAGACCATAGGCAACCAGGCCGCCGAGTACCGGCGAGAGCACCCATGAGATGGCGATTTCGCCGATCTTGTTCCACTGAACCAGCTTGAGCGCGGTCTCGGGTCCCTGCAGGATGTAGCCTAAAACCACTGAGCTGCCCACGATCGCACCGATGATCGAATGGGTGGTCGACACCGGGTAGCCCTTGCGTGTCGCGAACAAGAGCCAGATGGCTGCAGCGATCAGCGCCGACATCATGATGTAGACGAAGTCCATCGGATCGACCTTGATCTGCTTGAGGTCGACGATGCCGCCGCGAATCGTGTTGGTCACCTCGCCGCCGGCGATGATTGCGCCGCTGACTTCAAAGATCGCGGCAACCAGCAGGGCCTGCTTCACCGAGAGGGTGCCGGCACCGACGCTGGTACCGAAGGAGTTGGCCACATCGTTGCCGCCGATGTTGAAGGCCATGAACAGCCCGAAGAGCGTGGCCAGCAGAAACAGCGGGATGTGGTTGTGATTGGTATATCCAAGACCCCACGAGACGAAGTAGGCAGCGGACACCGCGAGAAGCACACCGAAAAACAGGTTGAATTTCGGAATGCTGGTGTCGACAGCGGTATCGAGCGGTCGGACGCTCATGGAGTCATTGGACATGTCTTGCCTCTCTGAAAGATTCAAAAAACAGCGAACATTAACCTGCCAAGGTTGCTGTCAGGTTGCAGTGCAGCAGACGTGTCTGCAGCGCATCGGGCTGAATCGCACCAGTTCAGTCGGCTGATGCGTGAGTGATTGTTTTCGGGTCTGACCCGCTGACTTCCAGATCGAGGCGCTCCATGTTGTCGAGCATCTTGAGCAGGTAGTGCAGGGTGTGCGTCATGTCGCTCATCGAGAAGTCGCCCAGCGCACGGGCGTAGTACGAGCGAATTTTGGGTTGCACCTCGATCTGCCAGACGTGGCGCCCACCGGGGGTCATGGTGATCAGCCGTGACCTTCGATCGCGCCCATCGGGTGCGCTGTGCAAGTGGCCATCACGCTCCATCCGGCTGATGACACCAGACAGATTTTGCCGGCTGACCATCAGATAGCGGGCGAGATCGCCCACGCTCATTCCACGAGCTGCTGCGGGCCGCGACAGCGCACCCATCACTGCCCACTGTTGCGTTGTCAGACCATGTTCCTCGATCGCGCGGGAGCCGGTTTTATGCAACATATTGGCGCATTGGTACAGGCGAAAGAAGAGGCGATTGGCCATGTCTGTTCGCGCTGGATCTGCGTCAATATTTGCTGCTGTTCTAGTGGTCCTTGGCATCGGAGGGCTTGCATGCGCTGTTGGCTTGTCCTAGGATACGTCCATATATTGACGTATTACAAGGAGATCGATCATGGCGGCAACACGATTCGAGGGCAGAACCGTCATCGTGACGGGCGGTGGTGGTGGCATCGGTGGTGCGAGTTGCCGGCGCTTTGCAGCCGAGGGTGCACGCGTGGCGGTCTTCGATGTGAACCTGGAGGCGGCGCAGAACGTGGCTCGGGACATCGTCGCAAGCGCAGGCCAGGCGCAGGCTTTTCAATGCGACATCACCGATCGCGCGAGTGTCGATCAAGCCGTCGCCGCCACGATCGAGCGATTCGGTCCAATTGATGTGCTGGTGAACAACGCGGGCTGGGACATTTTTTGCCCGTTCACCAAAACCGAGCCAGCCCAGTGGGACAAGCTCATTGCCATCAACCTGACCGGCCCGCTGCACATGCACCATGCGGTGCTGCCCGGAATGGTCGCGCGTCGCGCAGGCCGAATCGTCAATATTGCGTCCGACGCAGCCCGGGTCGGCTCATCGGGCGAGGCGGTGTACGCAGCCTGCAAGGGTGGCCTGGTGGCTTTCTCAAAGACCCTCGCGCGTGAACACTCCCGCCACGGCATCACGGTGAATGTGGTCTGCCCGGGTCCGACTGACACCGCCCTGTTTGCCGATTACAAGGCGGGCGCGGGCAATCCGGAGAAGCTGGTCGAGGCTTTCACCCGGTCGATTCCACTGGGGCGAATCGGCCAGCCCGATGACCTGCCGGGCGCAATTGCGTTTTTTGCCAGCGATGACGCGGCCTATGTCACTGGCCAGGTCTTGAGCGTGTCGGGTGGTTTGACGATGAATGGTTAAGGCTGCTGTCGCGGCTGTTCAATCCTTTTTGCATCTCAATGGAGTGCCTCATGCAATACGAAGACCTGCTGTACGAAGTGCGCAATGGCGTGGCCTGGATCACCATCAATCGGCCCGACAAGATGAATGCCTTTCGCGGGCAGACCTGCGAGGAATTGATTCGCGCCCTGAATCGGGCCGGTTACGACCGGATGGTCGGTGCGATCGTGCTGGCAGGGGCCGGGGACCGTGCGTTTTGCACCGGTGGAGATCAGTCGGCGCACGATGGCAATTACGACGGCCGCGGCACGATCGGCCTGCCGATGGAAGACCTGCATGCAGCCATTCGTGATGTGCCCAAGCCGGTGATTGCGCGGGTTCAGGGCTTTGCGATTGGCGGTGGCAATGTCCTGTGCACGATCTGCGACCTGACGATCTGCTCGGAGAAGGCGATCTTCGGGCAGGTTGGACCGAAGATGGGCTCGGTCGACCCGGGCTTCGGCACCGCGTTTCTCACCCGGGTGGTGGGTGAAAAGAAGGCCCGCGAGATGTGGTACCTGTGCAGGCGCTACTCGGGCACTGAGGCGGCTGCAATGGGTCTGGCCAATATCTGCGTGCCCCATGATCAGCTTGACGCAACCGTGCAGGCCTGGGCCGAAGAGATCTGTGAGCGCAGCCCGACCGCAATTGCGATCGCCAAGCGCTCATTCAACATGGACACCGCACATCAGGCGGGTATCGGTGGCATGGGCATGTATGCGCTCAAGCTCTACTACGACACCGAAGAGTCGCGCGAGGGCGTCAATGCCCTGAAGGAAAAGCGCAAGCCCGATTTCCGCAAGTACGCGAAGTGAACATGAATCCCTATCTCGATGACGATCTGGTTGCGCTGGCCGATCAGGTCAGGCGCTTTGCCACCGACCGAGTCGCCCCCGGCTTCATCGAGCGCGACCGCACCCGCGTGCTCGATCGCGGTTTGATGCGCGCCATGGGCGAGTTGGGGTTCATTGCCCCCGAGCTGCCCGAGTCGGTCGGCGGACAGGGCCTGGGCAGCCTGGCGGCAGGCGTCATCCATGAAGAAATCGCGCGCGCCGATCTGAGCCTGTCCTACATCAACCTGCTCGCCTCGCTGAACGGCCAGATCCTCGCCGAGCACGGTGATCCGGGTCTGACTGGGCCCTGGCTGGAGCGTCTGATCCAGGGCGATGCGCTTCTGGCGATCGGATTGACCGAGCCTCGGGGTGGATCTGATGCAGCCAACCTGCAGTTGCGCATCGAGCGGGTGGGTGATCAGTACGTCATCAATGGCGAGAAAACCTCGATTTCGGCAGCCGATCAGGCGGATGCGGTGGTGCTGTTCGGGCGCACCGGTGCGCCGGATGCCGGGGCTCGCGGCGTGACCGCGGTGCTGGTGCCGACCGATGTGCCGGGTCTGACGCGCAATCGATTCGACTGCCACGGTCAGCGGGCCATTGGGCGCGGTTCCTTGTTTTTCGAGAATGTGCGGGTGCCGGTGTCGCACCGGCTCGGCGATGAGGGCAAGGGTTTCGTGCAGGTGATGCAGGGCTTCGATTTTTCACGCGCCCTGATCGGCCTTCAGGTGCTTGCGGTGGCGCGTGTGGCACTGGACGAGACCTGGGCTTATGTGGCACAGCGTCAGGCCTTCGGCAAACCCCTGTCGGCTTTTCAGGGGGTGTCGCACACTCTGGCCGATTTCGACACCCAGGTCGAAGCAGCACGTCTGCTCTGTCTTCAGACTCTGTGGCTCAAGGACCGCGGCGCAGCTCACAGCGCCGAAGCCGCGATGTGCAAGTGGTGGGGCCCGAAACTCGCCTACGACACGATTCATCAGTGCCTGCTGATGCACGGGCACGGCGGCTATGACCACGGACTGATGGAGCAGCGGCTTCGCGATGTGCTTGGGTTTCAGATTGGCGATGGCACAGCACAGATCATGAAGACGGTCATTGCGCGAACCCGGGCCGGACGCGCGGCGGTTCCCGCCTGAGGTCGTCCCGAATCGAGCCTGCCCGGCGGGCACATGCCGGGGCCTTGAACAGACAGCGGACACCGACTGCGCAACAGGAGACAGACATGGAATTCGACGCCGTTTTGCTTGCGCCTCGCCGCGCCCAAGCGATCGCCCAGGGGCTGTGGCTGGATCGCACCCTCAATGACGATCTCGATGCCTGTCTGGCGCACTGTCCTGACAAGCTGGCCCTGACCGCGGTGCGGGTCGAGACCGGCGAGGTTCGGCGATTCACCTATCGCGAGATGGCCGCCATGGCCGATCGCATCGCAGTCGGCCTGTCGCGGCTGGGCGTTGTGCGCAATGATGTGGTGGCGATGCAGTTGCCCAACTGGTGGCAGTTCACCCTGACCTATCTCGCCTGCTCGCGTATCGGTGCGGTGATCAACCCGCTGATGCACATTTTTCGTGAGCGGGAGCTGTCGTTCATGCTGGCTCATGGCGAGGCCAAGGTCATCATCGTGCCGAAGGTCTTTCGCGGCTTCGATCATGAGCAGATGCTCGAAGGCCTGCGCGGCGCCTTGCCGTCGCTCAAGCAGGTGGTCGTGGTTGGCGGGCAGGGCGCCAACAGTTTCGAGGCCCTGCTGAGCGAGCCGGACTGGGCGTCGCAGCCGGATGCACCGCAGATCCTGAGCGCCAGTCGGCCCGGGCCGGACGACATCACCCAACTGATCTACACCTCGGGCACCACCGGCGAGCCCAAGGGCGTGCTGCATTCAGCCAATACCCTGATGTCGAACATCGTGCCCTATGCGCAGCGGGTGAGGCTGGGGGCGGATGATGTGGTGCTGATGGCCTCGCCAATGGCCCATCAGACCGGCTTCATGTATGGCCTGATGATGCCGGTCATGTTGCGAGCCCATGTGGTCTTGCAGGACATCTGGGAGCCAAAGCGGGCGCTTGAACTGATCCGCGCCGAGCAGGTGTCCTTCACCATGGCGTCCACGCCTTTTCTGACGGATCTGGCCCGCACGGTGGCTGAAACCGCGCAGGCGGTGCCGACCCTGAAGACCTTCCTGTGTGCCGGTGCGCCGATCCCGGGGCCGCTGGTGGAGCAGGCTCGCAGCGTTCTGGGCACCAAGATTGTCTCGGCCTGGGGCATGTCCGAAAACGGCGCGTGCACACTGATCCACCTGGATGACGACGATGAGCGGGCAGTGAACACCGATGGCTGCGCACTGCCGGGTATGGAGGCGAAGGTGGCCGATGACTCGGGCGCTGAATTGCCTCGCGGCGAGGTCGGGCGATTGCTGGTGCGCGGATGCTCCAATTTCGGCGGATACCTCAAGCGGCCGCAGTGGAACAACACAGACTCTGATGGCTGGTTCGACACCGGTGACCTGGCCCGGATGGACTCAGCCGGCTACATCCGCATCAGTGGGCGCAGTAAGGACATCATCATTCGCGGTGGCGAGAACATCCCGGTCGTCGAGGTCGAGGCGCTGCTGTACCGGCACCCGGCGGTCGCGCAGGCTGCGATTGTCGCGATGCCGGATGAGCGCCTGGGCGAGCGGGCCTGCGCAGTGGTCGTCACCCGCCCTGGCCAGACGCTGGATTTCGCCGGCATGGTGTCGTTCCTGAAGGAGCACAAGCTGGCGATCCAGTACATCCCCGAGCGTCTTGAGGTGCTTGAAGCGATGCCGGCAACCCCCTCTGGCAAGATTCAAAAATTCAAGCTTCGCGACATGATTCGCACAACCGGTGCCTGAGCCATGGATATCGCCCATCGATTCATCGAGAGTAACGGCATTCGCATGCACATTGCCGAAGCGGGTGAAGGCCCGCTGGTGGTGATGTGCCACGGCTGGCCGGAATCCTGGTACTCCTGGCGCCATCAGATCATTGCGCTGGCCCAGGCGGGATATCACGTGGTCGCGCCAGACCAGCGTGGCTATGGTCAGACCGACAAGCCCGAGGCCATCGACCAGTACACCATGTTCCATCTGGTGGGTGATCTGGTGGGGCTGCTGGATGCGCTCAATGAGCCGTCTGCGGTGATTGCCGGCCATGACTGGGGCGCGCCGGTGGCATGGCATGCAGCCCTGCTCAGACCGGACCGATTCCGCGCGGTCATGGCGCTGTCGGTGCCCTTCATGCCGCGTGGCAAGAACAGGCCGACGGCCAACATGCCGCAGACCGACACCGCGCGCTTCTACCAGCTCTACTTTCAGCAGCCCGGCGAAGCCGAGGCCGAGTTCGAGCGCGATCCGCGTCGAACCATTCGCCAGCTGCTCTACTGGGGCTCGGGTGATGCGCCGCGCAAGGCGCCCTCGACGATGTCGCCTGCGTCTGGGCGGGGGCCGGTCGGTATGGTGCCGAACGGGGGGGGCTTTCTGAACCCGACCGATGCGCCTGATCAATTGCCCGGCTGGTTGCTGGAATCCGATCTCGATTACTTCGCGGATCAGTTCCGCGGCAGCGGGTTTCGGGGCGGTCTGAACTGGTATCGCAACATCGACCGGAACTGGGAGCTCCTTGCCCCCTGGTATGGCGCAAAGGTCATCGTCCCGGCTTTGTATGTGGCCGGTGATCGCGATCTGGTGGTGGCATTCGGCGGCATGGACACCCTGCTGCCCATGCTGCGCAAGTTCGTGCCGCAGCTGCGTGAAACCCTCATGCTGCCGGGATGCGGGCATTGGACTCAGCAGGAGCGACCTGCCGAGGTCAATGAGGCGATGATCCGTTTTCTGAAGACGCTGGATTGAACCCGCGCAGCGGGCTTATCGTCCCTTGAAGTCCGCCTCGCGCCGCTCCCTGAAGGCGGTCGTGCCTTCAGCAAGATCGTCGCTTTGGCCCAGATCGTGGAAGGATGCCGACTCCAGTCTCAAGGCCTCCGCCATGTGCATCCCCATCGAGCGTCGAACGACTTCCTTGGCAAAGCGCTGAGACAGCGGCGAGCGCGCGGCCAGCTTCTGGGCGTAGTCCAGGGTGAACTGGAGCAGCTCGGCCTGCGCAACGATGCGGTTCACCAGACCGATCCGAAAGGCATGTTCGGCATCAATGCGATCGCCCGACAAAATGATTTCCATCGCATGGCCCATGCCGACGATCTGCGG
>Ga0114972_10002071_pt1 | contig 15021 bp, 11 predicted proteins | sample M_140807_EF_Meta_FD_87354 | JGI IMG/M metagenome (GOLD analysis project Ga0114972, IMG submission 87354) | Freshwater microbial communities from Lake Montjoie, Canada to study carbon cycling - M_140807_EF_MetaG | ecosystem: Environmental > Aquatic > Freshwater > Lake | place: Lake Montjoie... | reverse complement strand
GGGGCGCTGAGGCGGAGCGGTACTTTGTCTACGGCCGCGAGGGCCAACCGTGTCGGCGCTGCGAGACCCCGGTCTCCATGGCGCGGCAAGGCGATCTGGGGCGCTCGACCTACTTCTGCCCCGCGTGCCAAGGCGTGCGCCACGCGGGCCGCGCCGTGGTGAGCGCGCATCGAGCGAGGTGTTGAGGATGCGAACGCTCGTCTTTGTCTTGGGGGACCAGCTCGACGCCGACAGCGCGGCGTTCGACGGCTTCGACCCGTCGCAGGATGTGGTCTTGATGGCCGAGGTCGCGGCCGAGAGCGAGGTCGGCGCGTCGAGCAAGGCCCGTACGGCGTTCTTTCTCTCGGCGATGCGCCATTTTCGCGACGCGCTTCGGGCGAAGGCTTGGCCGGTGTCCTATCGCGCGCTCGATGCGCAGCCCTCGCCCGACGAGCCGGCCTCGCTCGAGGCGGCGCTGCTGCAGGCCGTCGACGCGCTGGCGCCTGAGCGGGTCGTGCTCGTGGAGCCGGGGGAGTGGCGCGTGCGTGTCGCGCTCGAGGCCGCGCTCCAGGCTGCGGGGGTCGCGTTCGAGGTGCGCCCCGACCGAACGTACTTCGCCTCGCTCGAGGACGCGCGGGCGCACGCGCGGGGTCGCAAGCAGCTCCGGCAAGAGTACTTCTACCGTGAGCTGCGGCAGCGCTTCGGGGTCTTGCTCACGCCCGACGGCGGTCCCGAGGGGGGGCAGTGGAACTTCGACCACGACAACCGCGACGCTTTCGGCAAGGCGGGTCCGCCCCCGGTGCCTGCGCGGCGCGGGTTCGCCCCGGACGCGACGACGCGCGAGGTCCTGGCGCTCATGAACACGCGCTTCGCCGCGCTCCCCGGGACGTGCGACGCCTTCGACTGGCCGGTGACTGCGGCACAGGCGTTGGAGGCGCTCGACGACTTCATCCGACACAGACTGTCGGACTTTGGCCGCTGGCAGGACGCGATTTGGCTCGGCGAGCCGCACCTGTGGCACGCGACGATCTCCGCGGCGATGAACGTCAAGCTCTTGTCGCCGCGGGTCGTCGTGCGCGCCGCCGAGGACGCGTATCGCCGGGGCACAGCACCGCTGGCGTCTGTCGAGGGCTTCATTCGGCAGGTGCTCGGCTGGCGGGAGTATGTGCGCGCGGTCTACTGGCTTGAGATGCCGAGCTACCTCGACCGCAACGCGCTCGAGGCCCACGCCCCGCTCCCCGAGGGCTACTGGACGGGCGACTTCGAGATGCGCTGCCTCGCGGACGCCGTGGGGCAGACGCTGCGGCTCGGCTACGCGCACCACATTCAGCGCCTGATGGTGACAGGGCTCTACGCCCTGCTGCTCGGCGTTGAGCCGCGGGCCGTGCACGCGTGGTACCTCGCGGTGTACGTCGACGCGGTCGAGTGGGTCGAGCTCCCGAACACGCTCGGGATGTCTCAGCACGCCGACGGCGGCCTCATGGCGTCGAAGCCGTATGTCGCGACCGGCAAGTACATTCAGCGCATGAGCAACGCGTGCGCGGGCTGCCGTTTCGACCCCGCGTTGGCGGTGGGGCCGCGCGCGTGCCCCTTCACCACGCTCTACTGGGACTTCCTAGACAGGCACGAGGCGCGTTTTGCCCCGCACCCGCGGATGGCGCTGCAGGTCAAGAACCTGCGGCGGCTGAGCGAGGCGGACCGCGCGGCGATCAGCGCGCAGGCCGAGGCGATCCGCGCGAACGGCGGCGTCCCCGCTAGAGCGTGTTGAAGGTCAAACGATAGGGCGCGGACGCGCGGCGGAAGCCGACGACCTTGACCAGCGCGGGACCACTCGACGTGAACACCTCTTGATTCGACTGGCCCGCGGACCCGACCACATCGCCGTTGACGCGGAGTGGCTCGTCCGTCGCCGCATCCCAGACATAGACGTCGAGGTCGCCGACCCCGTTGTCGAAGTCAAGCTGCAGCGACCAGCCGCCCTCGGCGTCGACGCGGTATAGGTCACCGCTCTCGTCGCACACGCCGCCTTCGAGCGTGCCGGCCACGAGTAGTGCGGCCTGCGCGGGCGTGTCATTGGGCTCGCTCGCCTCGTCCGCGCCCGGGGGGCAGCGGTTATCGAAGGGCGGCGGAGGCGGGTTCTTCCAGTCCGCGTTCGGGTCGCGCGCGACGTCGACGAGCGAGCGCTCGCCGACCTGGTCGCCCGTCGCGATGACCTTCATGTCGGCGCGCCGGATGAAGTACACCGTCGGCAAGCCGCCCAAGTCCGCGTAGTTCGAGAAGAAGCGCTCGCCCGGGCGCGTGTCCAGATCACCCACGCGCACGCCGTGCGCAGTGCCGATCAAGTTGGACAGGTGGCGCTGGGCGGCCTCGGTGTCGGCGGGCTGGCTGTCCGCGTCCTCGAGCTCGACGAGCACAAAGCGGCCGCCCGCTGCCTCGAAGGCCTCGGCCTCGGCCTCCAGGCGCATCGCGTACCCTGAGCAGGCGCCGCACCAGGCGGTCCCGAGCACGACAACGATGAGGCTCACGTCGTCGTCGCACGCCCACTCCTCAAGTGAGAAGCGCGTCTTGCGCCCGCCGACGTAGGCGTTCTCCCAGAAGACTGGGGGCATCGTCGCGTCGAGCTGCAGGCGGAGATCGTAGTCGGGGTAGACGCAGCCGTCCGCACCGCCGATTTGGAGCTCGCCGCGGATGTCGCCCACGCGCGCTGTGAGCGTCACGCCGCCCCGCGCGTGCACCATCGCCCGGCCGCCTTCGCCCTCGGCGTCGCTGAACGAGATGATCTCGGGGTTCGACGACGTCCACACGGCGGCCTGCGTGACGTCCCGCGTATCGCCGCCGGCGTAAGTCCCCGTCGCGCGGAACCGGAACGCGCGGCCCGGCTCCAAGAGCGGGTTTGAGGGCGTGATCTTGACCGACTCCAGGCCGACGGCCGCGGGGTTGGGGGCCTCGGCGTCGGGGGGCGCCGCGCCGGCGTCCCCTGCGGTGGCGTCTGTGCCCCCGCCGCAGCCTGTCAAGCTCACCACCGAGAGCGCCAGCGCGCAGGTCCACTGCTTCCAGAGCATCGTTTGCCCCTCTGTCGTCGTGTCCCGGTTAGTTACACCAGTTTCGGCCGGGATCGCACTCGCCGCTCGAACAGCGGTCACCCAGGGTGCAGATGTTGCCGTCCAGACAGGCTTGACCGTCGCGTGCGTTGAAGAGGCCGCACGCATCGGCCTGCTCATCGCAGACCCCCTGCCGACAGCCTGAGTTCGCGTCCGGGCAGGACCGCGCCGTGAACGACCGACACACACCCGAGCGGCAACGGTCGTTGATCGTGCAGAACTGGCCGTCGTCGCAGGGGGTGAACTCCGCGAGGTTCTCTATGTCGCAGCGGTCCGCGCCCTCATTGCACACGCCTCGGCGGCAGGGCTCGCCGGGCGGGTTGCAGTCGCGGGCGCCGCCACGACAAATGCCGTCAGTGCACGCGTCACCCGTGGTGCAGAACGCACCATCGGAGCAGGCCGCCCCGTTGGCGGCGTTCGCGAGGACGCACGCGCCCGTGCCGCGATCGCACACGCCGACGCGGCACGCGCTCTGTCCGGGGGTGCCGCTGCAGTCGCGGGCGGCGCCGCCGCAAGCGCCCGCCGCGCATGCGTCGTTCAACGTGCAGGGGTCGCCGTCGTCGCAGGCGGTGCCGTTCGCCCGTGGAACAGCGACGCACCCGCCCGTCGCCGCATCGCAGACGCCGACCGTGCAGGGGCCGTTGAGCGCGCTGCAGTCTCGGGGCGAGGCGCTGCAGCTCCCGCCCTCGCAGCGGTCGCTGACGGTGCACGGGTCGCCGTCATCGCAGGCCGTGCCGTTCGGCGCGTCACTCGCGACGCACGCGCCCGTCCGTGGGTCGCAGGCCCCAACGTCACAGCCCACCGTCAACGCACCGCAGTCTCGCGGCACGGGTACGCAGGCGCCGGCCTGGCAGGACGCAGTCGTCGCACACAGGTCGCCGGCGTCGCATGGCGCACCGTCGGGGATGGGCACGGCCACGCAGTCGCCCGCGGCGTCGCACTGCCCGACTGTGCAGGGGCTGTCGAGCCCACGGCAGTCGAGGCCGTCACCGGCGCAGCGGCCCTCAGCGCAGGTGTCACCCTGTGTGCAGGCCTGGCCGTCGTCGCAGGCGCCGCCTTCGTTGCGAGAGCGCGCCGCGCACGCGCCCGTCGCTGGATCGCACACGCCCAGGGTGCAGGCTGAGTCGAGCGCACCACACGCCACGGTCGCGCCGCCGCAGCGCCCGTCGCCGCACCGGTCGTTGACTGTGCAGGCGTCGCCATCATCACACCGCACGCCATCGAGCACGGGGGCGGTCACGCAGCGCCCCGTCGCTTGGTCGCAGACCCCCGCGAGGCAGGCACCGTCGAGCGCCGAACAGTCGCGTTCGGCGCCACCGCAGACACCACCGCTGCACGCGTCGCCCTCGGAGCAGGGGCGGCCGTCATCACAGGCGAGGCCGTTTGCGCGCGGCTGAGCGCGGCACGCGCCGGTGGCGCGGTCACAAGCGCCGACGACGCAGGCGCCGTCGAGGGCGGAGCAGTCTCTCGGTCGGCCCACGCAGGCGCCGAGCGCGCACACCGACTCGACTGTGCAGGGGTCGCCGTCGTCGCAGGCGCTCCCATCGGGCACGGCGGCGACAGCGCACGCGCCGGTGCTCGGGTCGCAGAGGGCGGCCTCGCAGGGGTTCTGGGGTGCCTCACATGCCTCGGGTCGGCCTGCGCAGACCCCCCCCGCGCACTGGTCACGGCCGGTGCACGCATCGCCGTCTGCGCAGGGGGCGCCGTCTGCTCGAGGTGATGCGGCGCAGGCGCCCGTCGCGACGTCGCAGCGGCCCACCACGCACTCGCCGTCGAGGGCTGAACAGTCGCGCCCGGCGCCCGCGCAGATGCCCGCGGCGCACTGGTCCTCGGTGGTGCACGCGTTGCCGTCGTCACACACCGCGCCGTCGCCTAGCACCTCGGGCACGCACCGGCCGCGCGCGGGGTCACACAGGCCGCGCGTGCACGGGCCGTCGAGCGCGCTGCAGTCGATCCCACCGCCCGAGCACACGCCCGCCCGGCAACGGTCGCTCGACGTGCAGCCGTTGCCGTCGTTGCAGACTTGGCCCTCACGCGCCGCGGCGTCGGACACGCAGCGCCCTGCCGCGCAGGTGTAGGCCCGGCAGGAGTCGGCGGCGGCGGCACAATCCGCGTCGACCGCGCAGCCGCGGCAGTCCGGGTCCGCTGCGTCGACTAAGCCATCGCAGTCGTCGTCCGTGCCGTTGCTGCAGGCGGCGTCTCCGGGCGCGCCCTCGGGGGCGTCTCGGAGCTGGCGCACATGGGTGCAACCGCCTGAGGCGGGGTCGCAGTCGTCTGCCGTGCAGGCGTCGCCGTCGTCGCAGGCGCGCGCACGACCCGCGCAAGTGCCCTCGACGCCGTCGCAGGCGTCTGTGACTGTGCATCGGTCGCCGTCGTCGCACGGCTTGCCTGCCGCTGCGGGCGCGGCCTCGCACGCGCCCGCCGCAGGGTCGCATCGGCCGACGAAGCAGCCGCGGCCGTCTGCTGCGCCCGCGCAGTTGAGTGCGGAGCCCACGCACGCGCCCGAATCGCAGCGGTCGCCGTCGGTGCATGCGATGCCGTCGTCACACGGCTGCCCGTTGGGGGCCGCCTCGACCACGCAGGCGCCGCTCTCTGGATCGCATCGGCTCGCGCCGCACGCGCCGCCGAGGCCTTCACAGTCGCGCGCCTGCCCCGCGCACACCCCTGCCGCACACGCATCATCTGCGGTGCACGCTTGGCCGTCGTCACAGCCGACGCCGTCGGGCAGGGGCTCGACCCCGCACGCGCCGGTGGACGGGTCGCATACGCCGACGCGACAATCGCCGTCGAGCGCGCTGCAGTCGACAGCGGCGCCCGAGCAGGCGCCCGCCGCGCACGCGCCCGGGGATTGGCACAGATCGCCACCGCAGGGCGTGCCGTCGGACCGCGGAACCGCGCGGCAGGCGCCTGTCGCTGCGTCGCAGACGCCCACGCGGCAGGCGGTGTCGAGCGCTCCGCAGCCGACCGGCGCGCCCACGCACTGCCCGCCGCGACAGTCGTCTTGGGTGGTGCAAAGGTCACCATCATCGCAGGCCGTGCCGTCGGCCTTCGGGTCAGGCTCGCACGCGCCAGTGCGCGGGTTACAGGCCGTCCGATTGCACGTGTCGTCCGCAGAGGCGTCGCACACCACGCGCTCTTGGCCCACACACGCCCCCGCGACGCAGATGTCTCGGGGAGTGCAGAGGTCCTGGTCGTCGCACGGGGTGGCGTCCGCGGCGGGCGTCTCGACGCAGCGCCCCGCCTGACAGCTCACAGCGGCGCAGAGCCCGCTGGGGGGGCAGTCGGCGCCCGTCTCGCATGTGCGACAGTCGGGGTCGTCCGCGTCCGTACGGCCGTCGCAGTCCTGGTCGCGGCCGTCGCTGCACGCGGTCGCACCCGGCGTGCCTTCGCGCTCGCCCCGAGGGCCCGGCGCGTGCGTGCAACTGCCCGTCGCCAGGTCGCAGGCGTCCTCGGTGCACGGATCACCGTCGTCACACGCCTGAGCCACGCCGACGCACACGCCGCGGGCGTCGCAGCGGTCGCCGGTCGTGCAGGGGTCGCCGTCGTCGCACGCGGCCTCGGGAGTGCATGTCGTGCTGGCGTCGGCTCTCGGCGGTGCGTCCGCGTCTGGGCGCTGCGCGTCGAGGGCGGCGCCCGGTGGACGGAACGTGGGGTTATCGTCTTGGCACGCGGCGACGCTGAGCGCGGCCGTGGCGCACGCGAGTCGGGTCAGGTGGCTGAGGGTCTTCACGCTCACTTGGTACAGGCCTCCGCGCAGGTGGCGCAACTTCTCGGGATGGGATAACTAAGGACCATGTTCTCGACGACGGCGCGCGTGCGCGCGGTGATTGGCTGGCGGGAGTGGGTCGGCCTGCCCGCGCTCGGCGTGGCAGCCCTCGAGGTCAAGGTCGACACGGGCGCCCGCACCAGCGCGCTGCACGCCTTTGGTCTTCGTTCGACGACGGTCGACGGGCGCGTCTGGTTGCAGTTCACGGTTCAACCGCGCCGCGCCTTGAGCCCGGGCTCCACGGCCGCCGCGCCGGTCTCGGTCATCGCGCCCCTCATCGACGAGCGGCTCGTCAAGAACTCGGGGGGGATCGCGGAGCTGCGGCCCGTGATTCGGACCGAGGTCGCGCTCGCCGGTCAGGCGTGGCCCGTCGAGATCACGCTCACCGACCGCGATGAGATGGGATTTCGCATGCTGCTCGGGCGCGAGGCGCTGCGCGGGCGATGCGTGGTCGATCCCGGCCGCTCCTACATCCTCGGTCGGCCCGAGCGGGCCCCCCGCAAGCCCCGCTATGTCGTCGTCTGACCTGTCTACGCACGCCTGAAAGGCTCTCCTGTGAAGATCGGCATCCTGTCCCGAAAGTCGTCGCTCTACTCGACGAGCCGGCTCAAAGAGGCGGCGCGGCAGCGCGGCCACGACGTGCGGGTGTTCGATTACCTCCGCGCGTACATGAACATCACGTCGCACAAGCCGCAGGTGATGTACGGCACCGAGGCCCTGCACTTCGATGCCATCATCCCGCGCATCGGAGCGTCCAACACGTTCTACGGCACAGCGGTGGTGCGGCAGTTCGAGATGGCGGGCGTTTACTCCGCGAACGAGTCGCAGGCCATCTCGCGCAGTCGCGACAAGCTGCGCTGTATGCAGCTCTTGTCGCGTGCGGGCATCGGCCTGCCCGTCACGGCCTTCGCGCACTCGCCCAAGGACATTGACCGGCTGATCGAGATCGCCGGCGGCGCGCCGCTCATCATCAAGCTGCTTGAGGGCACGCAGGGCGTCGGCGTGGTGCTGGCGGACACCGACAAGGCCGCGGAGTCCGTCATCGCCGCATTTCGGCAGCTCGATACTTACATCCTCGTGCAGGAGTTCATCGCCGAAGCGGGCGGCGCCGATATTCGCGCGTTCGTGGTCGACAACAAGGTCGTCGCGTCCATGCATCGGCAGGGCGCGCAGGGCGAGTTTCGGTCGAACTTGCACCGGGGGGGCACCGCGAGCGCGATCAAGCTCACACCCGAGGAGAAGAGCACGGCCCTGCGCGCAGCGCGCGTCATGGGCCTCAAGGTCGCAGGCGTCGATATGCTGCGCTCGAACCATGGGCCGGTCGTGATGGAGGTCAACTCGTCGCCGGGCCTCGAGGGCATCGAGAGCGCGACGGGCGTGGACGTCGCGCAGGCGATCATCGAGTATCTCGAGAAGCGGGCGGCGCCGGGCAAGACCCAGGACCGCATCGGTTTCTGAGCGATGGTCGGGCTCGTCGCAGGCCTCGCCCTCAAGGTCGTCGTCCTCTCAGGGGGCGGCGACCCCAAGGCCAACTACAACAGCCACTTGGTGCACGTGCAGGGCGTGGTCGACGCGCTCGACGCGGCGGGTGTGCCGCGCACGGACATCGCGCTGTTCTGGGCGGACGGGCAGAGTGACGCGCCCGACCGTGCGGTGGTCCACGAGGACGACAGCGTACCGGGGGACTGGGTTATCGAAGGGACGCCGCTGGGGACGCTCACCGCGAGCGGGCCTGCATTGGTCAATACGACCGTCGCCGACCTGCGCGACCTGCGCCCGATGCCTGCGCGCCGCAAGCACTTGCAGGCTTGGCTGCGGCAGGTCGGGCCGACCTTGGGCGCCGGCGACACCCTCGCGGTCATCGTGACCGACCACGGCGAGGCCGACCCCGCCGGTGGTCGGGATACGCGCATCGTGCTGTGGGACGAGCGCTGGTCGAAGGCGCAGCTCGTCGAAGACCTGAAGGTCGTCTCCGAGGATGCGCGCGTGCTCCTGTGGATGTCGCAGTGCTTTTCGGGCGGCTTCGCGGACATCGCATTGCAGCGGCGAAACACCTGTGGCGCGTTCTCCGCGAACGCCGATCAGGTGGCCTATGGGTGCTTTCCTGAGCTCGCGGGGCGACAAGACATTGGGCACTTCGTGCGCCTGCTCGAGGGGGTGCGTGCGTTCGGGGCGCTGGCGCCGGCGAGCGACCAAGCCATGCTCACGGACGACACGCCCGACACGCCCCACCTGTCGCGCGACCTTTTCCTGAGCGACGCCCTGGGCGAGGCCGCCGACCGGCGAGGGGTGACGTTCGACGCGGTGATTGACGAGGGTCTGGTGCGGGCCCCCGCAGACGCGCCGGAGCGCGCGCTGGCTCGGCAGATCGCGCTGACTTACGGGCTCGGCGCGCTGGAAACCTCGGCGCAGGTCAGCGAGCGCCTCAGTGAGATCGACGACCTGCTCCACGCGGCGGACACCTACAGCGACCTGTGGCAGCCTGCCCTAGACCAAGCGCGGGCCTGGGCGACGCGCGACCTCAAGGTGGAGGTGCAGCGCAACGTGTCGACCGCCGCGCGGCGCGCCCTTCGGGCGGCCTTCGTCAAGCAGGTCTCTGAGCGCGTCGTAGCCGAGCCGCCCTTCGAGCGGGCGCTGCTCGCGGTGCACGGGCGCTTCGACGACGTCGCGCAGGCAACGGCCGCGCTCGAGGTTCAGTCGGCCGCCACGCGCCGCGTGGGTGACCTGCTCGCGCGGGCAGCCGCGCCCTTTGCGCTCGATGTGCGTGCGCGGGCCCAACTCGAGGCGCTCAAGACCTGTGAAGACGCACCACTGCTCCCCCGCGCGCCGTCGTCGGGGCCCCCACGCATCGCGGCGTTCCCCGCGCTCGAAGTCAGCGCCGCGCGGGTCGTGGGGGCGCGCCCCGGCTTCTACGGCGTGCGCTACGACGAGGTTCAGAAGCCCGGCAAGGCGTCGCCCGCCGACGCGCCCGCGGAACTGCCGCGCGGCGCCGTGCGCGTCGATGCCGTCACAGATTCCAGCCCCGCTGCCGCCGCGGGGCTTCGACAGGGCGATCTGGTCGTTGCGGTCGACGACCAGCCGCTCGACCGACCGGGGCGCTATCGAGAGACCGCGTTCTTATCGACGCCGGGGCAGGTGCGGCAGATCGACCTGTTCCGAGGTCGGGAGCGGCTCCGTGTCTCGCTGACGGCGGGTGAGTACCCGCTCGCGCCGAGGCCTGTGGTCGACGGTGAACGCCTGCCGCCTCTCCCGCTGACGCCGCTCGAGGCCCCGCTGCCCACCATCGGGCAGGGCGCGCCGGTTGTGTTGCTCTATTGGGCGACGTGGTGCGGCCCGTGCAAGCGCAGCCTGCCGCGATTGCAGGACTGGGCGCACAAGCAAGGCGCACAAGTCATCGCGATCACGGACGAGAGCGCCGGCGCCGTGCGCACCTTCTTGGGTCGCTTCGGCCGATTTCCGTTCCCGATCGCGCTCGACCGCGGCGACGCCCGCGCGCTGCTCGGCGTCGAGGGCGTGCCGCGCTTCATGTGGGTCGACGGCGCCGGGGTAGTCGTGCGGTCCGGCTCGGGCTTCGACGGGCAGAGGCTACCCATCGAATGAGCGCGCGGGCTACACTGCGGGTGATGTTACGACGCGCCCTCTGGATTTCTCTGGCCGTCCTCTGCGCAGCCTCTCCTGCGGCGGCTTGGCGCAAGGTCGGCGTCGACGAGGGCGTCACGATCTACGATGAGCCGGACTCAGACCGCGTCGTGCCGCGCTTCAAGGGCGTGGCGACCATCGACGCGCCGATGTACCACCTGCTCGCGATCTTGGCCGACATGGAGCGCGCGCCGGAGTGGAACTCAAAGCTCATCGTCTCAGATGTGCTTGAGCGCAAGAGTGACCTGGACCTGCGCTTCTACTGGCGCTTCGAGGCGCCGTGGCCTGTCGACGACCGTGACGGCGTGCTGCAGTCACAAGTCACACGCGACGGCGACGCGCTCGTGGCGGCGTTTCGCACCATCTCGGGGTCCGAGCGGCCGGTGCCCGACGGTGTGACCCGCTTTGGGTGGCTCCGGGGCCACTTCCGGTTCACGCCGCTGGGCCCGAACCGAACGCGCGTCGAGCACCTCGTCGACGCCGACCCGTCGGGCATGATCCCAAGCTGGCTCGTCGAGTTCGTGACGAAGAACATCCCGGTCGAGAGCCTGTCGGGGCTGCGGCGTCAGGCGGCCAAGACCCAGGGCCACTACGACGCCTTCATCCAGCGTAACCAGCCGCCTGCCCCCGCCTCAACGGCGACAGGGCCGCTGACCCCGCAGCGACAGTGAGCGCACCGGGTTACTGGATGTTGCGCGCGGCGCGGTAGCGCACGATCTCCTCGGAGATCTTGTGAACTACGTAAGCGACGACCATCGCGTCATCGACATGGCCGATCGCGGGAATGAAGTCGGGGATGAGGTCAATCGGGCTCACAAAGTAGCCCAGCGCTACGAGGATCCAGCGCTTTGTCTCCCAGGTGATCACGTAATCTTTGTCCGTGAGCATCGCCCAGAGCGTCTTGAGCGAGTCGACGAGTGTGCCGAGGAGCCCACCCCCCGACGACGCGACGACTCCAGAGGTGGTGAACTCCCCAAACTTGCGGTCGAATTTGTCCTTGATCGACGTCTCGTCTGCTGGGGTGATCTTGGTGTGAAGCGCCTCGGCGGCCTTGTCGGCTTGGCTCTTGTCGACACTCATAAAAACTCCTCTTGTATGGGTGCTTATCGAGTATCCACGCTGCTCGAGGCTGCTGCAAGGTGAGCGAACCTGCTAGGCTCGAATGGATGAGGGACTTCCTGCACGGGCTCCGGCCGACGCTGAACATCGCGCACCGCGGGGGCGCCGCGCTCGCGCCCGAGAACACGCTGTGGGCGTTCGAGCAGGCGGTCACGCGCTGGCATGCGGACGTGATCGAGCTCGACGTCCAAGCGACCGCCGATGGTGTGCTCGTGGTGTTTCACGACGAGACCCTTGAGCGCTGCACGAACGGCTCTGGGCGTGTAGACGCCCAGACTTGGGCGGCGATCAGCGCGTTGGATGCGGGGTGGCCCGTGTTCGCGGGCCGTGGCGCACGCGTCCCGCGCCTTGAGGACGTGCTCGACGCGCTGCCCCATGTCCGCATGAACATCGAGCTCAAGGCGGGCGACGCCGCCGTGGTCGAGCAGTTCGTCCGGACGCTGCGCGCGTATGACGCCCTTGAGCGCGTATGCATCGGGAGCGAAGCCGATGCCGTCGCCGACCGCCTGTTCGCCGCGTGCCCTGAGGCCTGCCATTTTTTCCCCGCGGAGGCCCTGAGCGCGTGGGTCTTTGGAGTCAAGACGGGCGCCGCCACGCCCCCCGACCCGCGCTTCTCGGTCGTCGATATGCCGAATGTGTGGCAGGGCGTCTCCCTCGTGGACGCCGCGCTGCTCCACGCCGCGCAGGCCGCGGGCCTCTGGGTCAACGTCTGGACGGTCGATGAACCCGAGGAGATGGCGCGTCTGATTGCGCTCGGCGTCGGCGGGATCATGACGGACCGGCCAGACCTGCTCCGCGACGCCTTGCGCGCCCCGCAGCCCTGATCGAGGCGGGTCTCAGGCCGTCCAGGTCGCTCGTACGGCGCGCGCCCAATCGTGCTCGAAGAAGCCATCGCCGAGGGGTCGAGCGCGCAGCTGCGGGCGCTCGAGCAGCCACAGGGCCGCGAGCGTGTCGATGACCTCACTCAGCGCTGCGGAGACAGTCGCGTGGCTGGGCCGTCCCAGCGCGCCCGCCCTGAGCTCGATGACCAGCCGCTGAACCTTCGCTGCAGGTGAGCGCACGCCTGGCGGCAGGGGCGTGTGGCTCAAAGCCCGCGCCTCGAGCCATGCGAAAACATCGGGGTAGGTGGGGAGCGAGACGTCGACAATGGAGCGCGCTTCGCCCTTGCCCGGAGGGCGCCCGGACGCGCTCAGCGCGAGCGCCGCCGTGCCCAGATGGAGCGCCTGGCTCGCCGCACTCAGCGCGCTCATGCCAAAGCCGCCCGCCGCGCTCCATAAGGCCGACCGCAGCTGCGGGGCGACGTCGGTCGCGCACGAGTGAAGCTGCTCATCCGTCACGAGCGCGTCGAGGCCGGAGACCATCGCCTCAAGGCGCCGGTGCACATCGAGCGCGGCTGGATCGGCCCAGAGGTCGCGGAGCGCGGCGAGGCCGCTCGACAAGTGATCGCCGGTATCGGGTGGGTCCATGCATGTGCGATAACACCAACCTCAGTGATGAATCAAACGGCCGCGTTGACCCCGGTCAGCCGCGCGGGGTACTTTGCGGTCATGTGGTTCAACCAGAACGTGCTCCACCAGCCGGACGTCACCGCGCGCTGACGCCCCGCCTTGTCCCGGGCCGCGACCGTCGCTGCCCGGCGCACGTCTGTTCTCCTCAAGCTGCACCTCGCAGGAGTCCCCGATGACGCTCCCCAGCGCGCTCAAGCCCGCGGTCGATCCCGCGACCCTTACGCACAAGCACCTCCTCGACGGCGACTTCTGGCGCCGCATCCCGGCGTACGCCGACGTGGACGAGGCGACCTTCCTCGACCACCGCTGGCAGGCGAAGAACACGATCACGCGCGTCGACAAGCTGCTCGCGGCGCTTCAGGGCCTGGTGCCCGAGAGCTACATGCGCGACGCCGAGGCGGGCTTCAAGCGCGCGCCGATGAACGTGCGCGTGAGCCCGTATCTGCTGAGCCTGATTGACTGGAATGACCCGATCAACGACCCGCTCCGCATCCAGTTCCTGCCGGTCGCGAGCCGCCTGCTCGGCGACCACCCGATGCTGCGCTTCGACTCGCTCGGGGAGCAGGCCGACGCACCCGTGTCCGGCCTCACGCATCGCTACCGCGACAAGGCGCTCTTCCTCGCGCTCGACACCTGCCCGGTCTACTGCCGATTCTGCACGCGCTCTTACGCCATCGGCGGGGACACGGACGAGGTCGAGAAGGTCAGCCTCAAGGCCAACCGCGACCGCTGGGGCCAGATCTTCGAGTACATCGCGTCGCGCCCCGAGCTCGAGGACATCGTGATCTCCGGCGGCGACGCCTATCAGCTCCGCGACGACATGATCCGCGAGATCGGCGAGCGCCTGCTGTCGCTCGACAACATCCAGCGCATTCGCTTCGCCACCAAGGGCCTCGCGGTCATGCCACAGAAGCTGCTCACCGACGACGCTTGGTTCCGCGCCATCGTCGACATCGCGCAGCTCGGTCGGCAGCGTCAGAAGGAGGTGGTCGTGCACACGCACTTCAACCACCCCAACGAGATCACGTCCATCACGCAGCGCGCCATCGCACGCCTCTTCAGCGAGGGCGTGACCACGCGCAACCAGTCGGTGCTGCTGCGGGGCGTGAACGACACGCCGGCCTCGATGGGCCTGCTCGTCAAGCGGCTCGGCTACGTGCACGTGCACCCCTACTATGTGTACGTGCACGACCTGGTGAAGGGCGTCGAAGACCTGCGGACCACGCTGCAGACCGCGCTCGACATCGAGAAGAACGTACGCGGCTCCACGGCAGGCTTTCACACGCCGACCTTCGTGGTGGACGCGCCGGGCGGCGGCGGTAAGCGCAACGCGCACAGCTACGAGGCCTACGACCGCACGACGGGCGTGTCGATCTACACCGCGCCGTCCGTCAAGCCGGGGCAGCTCTTCTACTACTTCGACCCCATCGACAAGCTGCCCGAGGAGGGCCAGCGGCGCTGGGCCGACCCCGCCGAGCACGACAAGATGCTCGCCGAGGCGCGGGCGCTGCTCGGGCAGCGATAAGACGACTCGCAGGGCTCTCGCGTCGAAAATCGACACGATTTTCGCGACACGCGGTTTGTCGAGCCGATTAGGGACCAGAGCGCGCACCTCGACGCGCGGGAGTCCTTATGGCGACCCGACCGAACCCGCATGACGCCTTCTTTCGGCAGGCGTTCGCGAATCCGCACAATGTCGCGGGGCTGCTGAAGCTCATCTTGCCGGCGCCGCTGCAGGCCGTGCTGGACTTGGATCCGCAAAGGATTCGGATTCTCGACCCGACGCACGTAGATGCCGAGCTGCGCGGCACGGGGTCGGACTTGGTCGTCGAGGTGCCGCGGCGCGTGGCGCCAGGTGAGCGCCCGTCGTCGGCCATCCTCATCTGCGTGATCGAGCACCAGCGGCGCG
>Ga0114972_10002069_pt1 | contig 15023 bp, 13 predicted proteins | sample M_140807_EF_Meta_FD_87354 | JGI IMG/M metagenome (GOLD analysis project Ga0114972, IMG submission 87354) | Freshwater microbial communities from Lake Montjoie, Canada to study carbon cycling - M_140807_EF_MetaG | ecosystem: Environmental > Aquatic > Freshwater > Lake | place: Lake Montjoie... | reverse complement strand
CCCTGCCGGGGATCGCCGATGTCAATTCCGACCAGCAGCGGGCGGGTCTCGTCTCCCGCCTCGTCATCGACCGCGACGCGGCGGCGCGGCTCGGGGTTTCGGTCCAGGCCATCGCCGGGGCGCTGAACAGCAGCTTCGCGCAGCGGCAAGTCTCCATCATCTACCGCCCGCGTAACCAGTACCGCGTGGTGCTGGAAATCGACCCAGACAAGCAGCAATCGCCGGAACAGGTGGATGATATCTGGCTGCCCGGCTCCGGCGGGGTGATGGTGCCGCTCTCCGCCGTGACGCGGCTGGAACGCGGCACGGCGCCGCTCTTCGTCACGCATCAGGGGCTGTATCCGGCGGCGACCATCACCTTCAACCTGGGCGAAGGCACCACGCTGGGGCAAGCGACAGCGATGGTGGAACAGGCGACCGCCGAGATCGGCCTGCCGGACGGGCTGCGGACCGAGTTCGCCGGCAATGCGAAGGCCTTCCAGAGCTTCGCCCGCGACCAGCCGCTGCTGATCCTGGCGGCGCTGATCACGATCTACATCGTGCTGGGCATCCTGTACGAACACCTGCTGCACCCCATCACCATCCTGTCCACCCTGCCCACGGCGGGAATCGGTGCGCTGCTGGCGCTGCTGGCGACGGGGACGGCCTTCAGCGTGATCGCGCTGATCGGGGTTATCCTGCTGATGGGCATCGTGAAGAAGAACGCCATCATGATCGTCGACTTCGCCCTGCAGCATGAACGGGAAGAAGGGATCGGCGGGCGGGAGGCGGTGCTGGCCGCCTGCCGCGAACGCTTCCGCCCCATCCTGATGACCACGCTGGCCGCCGTGCTGGGGGCGCTGCCGCTGGTACTGGGCAGCGGCGCGGGGTCTGAACTGCGCTACCCGCTGGGGGTGACGCTGATCGGCGGGCTGCTGCTGGCGCAGGTGGTCACGCTTTATACGACGCCGGTGGTGTATCTGGCGCTGGATTTCGGGACCAAGCGGCGGCGGGTTTTGCGGCCAGCGCCCGCGGAATAGCCACCATCGCCGCCGTCAGCGCCCGCACATCCGGCACATCCTCCAGTCCGTCCACCAGTGCCACCAGCGCCGCCGCGTCACCCAGCGGCACGGCGGAGGCCGCCCAGCACCCATAGAACTTCGCCAGCTGCGCGGCGCGGTTCAGCGGCCGGGCGGGGCTGGCGAGCATTGTTTCCACCCGATGCCGCAGCACCCGACCATCGATCAGTGTCACCGTCACCTCCTGCGGCACCAGCGCATTGGGATCGGGGTTCTCCACCCGCCGCACGCGCACCTTCTGCCCCAGCGCATAGGCGGCCGGGTCGGCCAACGCGGCACCGCGGAACTGGTCCATCCGCACCTCCCCCTCCAGCAGCAGCTTGGCCAGCACGAAGGGCAGGCAGAGCCGTGCATAGCTGGCGCCGGGCGCCGGCAGCGCCGGGCGATTGACCAGCTGGTCGATCAGCGGCGGCACTTCCAGCAGGATGTCGGCGATATCCGCCGCCCCGAAGCCATGCGCGGCGCGCAGCGCCAGGATCGCATCCACCCCGGCATGCGTGGCGCGGCCGGAGGGAAAGGGCTTGTGGCTCAGCTCCTCCACCCGCCACCGATGGCCGAGCGCCGCCAGCACCGCCGTGCAATCCCAGGCGCCTTCGTACAGCGGCAGGTAGCCGAAGCGGCCTTCCAACGGTGCGTCCAGCCCGGCAAAGCCCGCCGCCGCCAGGTCGCAGGACTGGATCGCCGCACGGGCGTTGAAGCCGATCTGCAAGGGCAGCAGCGGCACGCCTTCGCTATGCGCCTGCATGGTGCCGCTGGCCTGCCCCAGTTGCAGGCCGAACGCCGCCAGCGTCCGCGCCGCATCATAGCCGCGCAGCCGCGCCAGCCCGGCGGCCGCGCCGAACCCGCCCGAGGTCGCCGGGCGGAAGAACCGCCAGCCCTGCCGCGCCGCAAGCCCGATGGCGCAGGCGACATCGACGCCGGCAACCACGGCGGTCAGCAGCGCCCGGCCATCGACACTGGCCTGCGTCTCTGCTTCCGCCAGCAGCACCGGCAGCAGCGTCGCCATGGCGTGCAGCACCGCCCCTTCATGCAGGCAGTCATATTCCTGGCCGTGGATCTGATAGCCATTGACCAGTGCCGCCGCGCCGGGGGAAAGCCGCGCCCGCGTGCCCCAGACGCTGGCCGCCCCGGCATCGCCCCAGCCGCGCGCCAGCGGCAGCAGGGCCGCGGCTTCGGGCAGGGAGGAGCCGGCGATGCCCACCCCCAGCGTATCCAGGATGAAGACCTTGGCCCGGGCGATGGCGCGGGCGGGGATGGCTTCGAAGCGAAGCCCGGCGGCGTGGGCGGCAAGGGCGTGCGCGGCATCGGTCATGCCGGCCAGGATGCCGCGCGGCGGGGCGCCGTGCTAGCGTATGGCATGCCCCGTATCCTCGCCCTCGCCGCCGCGCCGACCCATGGCTTCAGCAAGGCCCCGGCAGCGCGGCTCGATCTGGTGGCTGGGCTTGGTGTGGCCGGCGATGCGCATCAAGGGGCGACGGTGAAGCACCGCTCCCGCGTCGCCCGCGACCCCACCCAGCCCAATCTGCGGCAAGTGCATCTGCTGCACGCGGAGCTGCTGGCCGAGCTTGCCACGCGCGGCTTCGATGTGCCGCCGGGCGGGCTCGGCGAGAATATCCTGACCGAAGGGCTCGACCTGCTGGCTTTGCCGCGCGGCGCCCGGCTGCGGATCGGCGCGGTGGAGCTGGAAGTGACTGGGCTGCGCAACCCCTGCGCGCAGATCGAGGCCTATCGCCCCGGCCTGCTGGCGGCGGTGCTGGACCGCGCGCCGGATGGGGCACTGATCCGCAAGACCGGGGTGATGGCGGTGGTGCTGCAAGGCGGCGGCATCGCGGTGGGCGATGCCATCACCGTCGCGCTGCCGGCGCAAGCGGAGCCGCTCACGCCGGTTTAGAGCGCGATGCGTTGAGGCGGAATCGCCGAAGGCGCTGAATCGCGCGATCCAACACATGCTAGAGCGGGCTGCGTGACCGCATGTGAACGCAGCCCGCTCTAGCGACCTCTTACTTCTTTTTCTTCGGCGCCTTGGCCGGCTTCGGCGCGGCGGCGCCCTCGGCGCGCATTTCCGCGAACAGGTCACGCGCTACCAGCATGGCGTGGCGCACCGTGGGCAGGCCGACATAGCCGTTCATGTGCATCAGCGCCTCGGACAGCTCATCCTCGGTCCAGCCGAGGTTCACCGCCATCCGCAGATGCAGCTTCAGCTCGGGCCAAGCATGGATGGCGGTGTCGGAGACGACGCAGATCAGCGCGCGGGTTTTCTTATCCAGGCCCGGGCGGGTCCAGAGCATGCCAAAGACCGCCTCGATGGCGTAGTCCCGGAACTTCTGCATCATGGGGTCGTCGTAGACGGTCTCGCTGATCTTGGTGACCTCGCCCTCACCGATCAGCTCGCGCCGGACAGCCTCACCCTTGGCGTAATTGGGACCCTTGCTCATGCTTGCCTCCTCCTTGGCGGGCGCAGGCTAAATCCGAACGCGGTCCGGCGCCACTGCGCGCCGCGGGACAGGCCAGATGGGGGCGACCGGCCATTCCCGGCCCACCGGCTTCACGCGCCCCGCGCCAGGGTCTACGAATGTGGGGCAAGACCTTCAGGAGGAAACGGGAATGGGCATGCTGGATGGCAAGGTGGCGGTCGTCACCGGCTCGGGCGGCGGGATCGGTCGCGAGATCGCCCTGCACATGGCGCAGGCGGGTGCGGCGGTCATCATCAACGACATCGGCGCCTCACTGTCAGGCGAAGGGCTTTCGGCGACCCCCGCACAGCAGACCAAGGCGATCATCGAACAGCGCGGCGGCCGGGCGGAAATCAACACCGACAGCGTCTCCTCGTGGGAAAGCGCGGGCAAGATCGTCCAGTCCGCGATGGACCATTTCGGCCGCATCGACATCGTCGTGAACAATGCCGGCATCCTGCGCGACCAGATCTTCCACCGCATGACGGCGGAAGAATGGGATTCGGTCATCGCCGTGCACCTGAACGGCAGCTTCTACGTCTCCCGCCACGCAGCGACGCATTTCCGCAAGCAGGAAAGCGGCTCCTACGTCCATATCACCTCCACCTCGGGGCTGATCGGCAATTTCGGCCAGGCGAACTACTCCGCCGCCAAGCTGGGCATCGCTGCGCTGTCGAAGTCGATCGCGCTGGACATGAAGCGCTACAATGTGCGCTCTAACTGCCTGGCTCCCTTCGCCTGGTCGCGCATGACCTCCTCGATCCCGGCCGAGACGCCGGAGCAGAAGGCGCGCGTCGAGAAGATCATGCGCATGGGGCCGGAGAAGAACGCCCCGCTCGCGGTCTTCCTGGCCTCGGACGCGGCGAAGGAGGTCACCGGCCAGATCTTCGGGCCGCGCATGAACGAGCTGTTCCTGTTCAGCCAGAACCGCCCGATCCGCGGCATCCATGCGGCGGAAGGCTGGACGCCGGAGGCCATCGCCGAACACGCGCTGCCCGCGCTGAAAAGCTTCTTCGTCCCGCTGGAGCGTTCGGGCGAGGTCTTCTCCTGGGACCCGCTGTAAGCCAGACCGGGGGGAGGGCCGCGCCCTCCCCCCACCCCTCCATGACCAAGGACACACCCGTGCTGCATCGCGCGCTGTTCGAACCCCGGCGCATCGCGCTGATCGGCGCTTCCACCGACCCCAGCCGCATCACCGCGCGGGTCCAGCTCTACTTGCAGAAGCACGGCTACCGGGGCGAAATCCTGCCCGTCCACCCGCGGGAGCGCGAGGTGCTGGGTCTGCCCGCCTACCCCTCCGTCAGCGACATCCCCGGTGAGGTTGATCTCGCTTATATCCTGCTCAACACGCCGCATGTCGAAGGGGTGATCGACGCGGTTGCCGCCAAGGGCATCCCCGCCGCCTGCATCCTGGCCGATGGCTTCGCCGAAGCCGGGCCGGAGGGCCAGGCGCTGCAGGCCCGGCTGCTGGCCACCGCGAAACGGGCCGGGCTGCGCCTGCTGGGTCCCAATTCCATGGGCGTGATCAACCTGAATGCCGGCATGGCCTGCACCGTGAATGCCGCCTGCGAAGCGCCGACGCTGCTGCCCGGGCGGCTCGCCTTGGTCTCGCAATCCGGCTCCATGATGGGCGCCATCATGGCGCGCGGTGCGGCGCGGGGGATCGGGTTCTCCCACATCGTCGGCACCGGCAATGAGGCGGATCTGACGGCTGGGGAGATCGCCGGGCTGCTGGTCGATGACCCGCAGGTCGATGCGATCCTGCTGTTTCTGGAGGCCATTCGCGGGCCACAGCATTTTGCCAGCCTCGCCCGCCGCGCGCATGCCGCCGGCAAGCCGGTCATCGCCTATAAGCTCGGCCGCTCCCCCTATGGCGCGGAGCTCGCCACCTCCCATACCGGCGCGCTGGCCGGGTCCGATGCCGCCGCGGAAGCCTTCTTCGCCGCCCTCGGCATTCTGCGCGTGACGACGCTGGAAGCGCTGTTCGAATTGCCGCCGCTGGTGATCGGCCGCCGCCCGCCGGCGCAGGCGCATCGCGCCGTCGGCGTCACCACCACCACCGGCGGCGGTGGCGCCATGGCGGTGGATTGCCTGGGCGTCGCGGGGATCGAGGCGAAGCGCCCGGATGCGCACGCCACGGCGCTGCTGGAAGCGGCCAAGCTGCCGCATCACGGCCGGCTGCTGGACCTGACCCTGGCCGGCGCGCGCCCGGAACGCGTGGCGACGGCAATCTCGGCGCTGGATGCGGCGGAGGATACCGACCTCGTCCTCTCCGTCATTGGCTCCTCGGCGCAGTTCAAGCCGCAGGATGCGGTGGCCGGGATTTTTCGTGCCCGCGAGGCCGGCTTGCGCAAGCCGGTGGCGGCCTTCCTGGTGCCGCAGGCCGATGCCTCGCTCAAGCTGCTGGCCGAAGCCGGCATCCCGGCCTTCCGCACGCCGGAAGCCGCGGCCGACGCCATCCGCGCCTATTGCGACTGGCGCGCGCCACGGCCGGAAGCAGCCATCCCCGCGATCGCCCATGACCTGCCGGCGCGCCCGGATGAAGCCGATGCGCGCGGCCTGTTCGCCGCCCTGGGCCTAGCCAGCGATGCCATCCGGTTGCGTGACGGCGAGGCACCGCCGGCCGGGCTCGCCTTCCCCGTGGCACTGAAAATCCTCTCCCCCGACCTCGCGCACAAGACCGAGGTTGGCGGCGTGGCGCTGAACATTCCCGATGCCGCCGCCCTCACCGCGGCGATGGCGGCGATGCGCGCCCGGGTCGCGCAGGCCGCGCCACAGGCGACGCTGACGGGCTTCCTGGTGCAGCCCATGGCCAGGGGTCTGGGCGAGGCGATCCTCGGCTTCCGCCGCGACCCCGAAGTGGGGCCGGTGGTGCTGCTGGGCATCGGCGGCATCGCCGCCGAGCTGCACCGCGACGTCACCCTCGCTTTGGCGCCGGTGAACGCGGCCGAGGCGCGGGCGATGATCGGCCGCGTGAAGGGCATGCAACTGCTGGCCGGCTGGCGCGGCCTGCCGCAGGGCGACCTGGACGCGCTGGTGCAGGCCATTATCGCCGTCTCCCGCCTCGCCGCCCGTGCGGATGTGGCGGAAGCCGAGATTAACCCGTTGATCATCCGCCCCGCCGGGCAGGGCGTGGTGGTTGCCGATGCCTGGGTCGTCCCCAGCCCGTGACACCGAAAGGGCCGCACGCATGACAACGCCAGGGGACCTGATCCGCGGTCGCTACGGGGTAAAGGCGGACGCGCCGCTGCCCTTCGCGCCCATGCCAGACATCCCGCCCGCGCTGGCCGCGATCCTCGACCGCCGCGTGACGCGCCGCTACGCCGCGACGGAAGTCACGGAAGCGACGTTGCAGACCGTGCTGGCCGGCGCGCAATCCGCGCCGTCCAAATCCGACCTGCAGCAATACGCCATCATCGTGCTGCGCGATGCCGGCAAGATCGCCCGCATCGCCGATTGGATCGGCGGCATGGATTGGATCAAGCAGGCGCCGGTCTTCCTGCTGTTCTGCGGCGATGTCAGGCGCGGCCGGCAGCTTTGCGCGCAGCAGGGCCGCCAGCATGCCAACGACAATGTCGATACCTTCCTCAACGCCACCGCCGATGCCGCGCTGGCGCTGGGCTTCGCGGTGCTTTCGGCGGAAGCGGCCGGGCTCGGCACCTGCCCGATCTCCTACGTCCGCAACCATGTCGAGAAGATCGGCCCGCTCTGCGGCCTGCCCGCCGGCGTCTTTCCGGTGGCCGGGCTGACGCTGGGCTGGCCGGAGGGGCCGCGCAACTGGCTCTCTCCCCGCCTGCCGCAGAATGTGGTGGTGCACAACGAACGCTACGACGACAGCGCGCTGCTGCCGGCGCTGCCCGCCTATGACGCGGCGCGCCCGCCGGCCAAGCCGCGCTACCCCGAGATTCACGGCCCGGCGCCGGAAGGCTGCACCTGGTCGGTGAACGCGGCACGCCAGCTGGCGGTGCCCGAACGCTTCGGCCTGCGCACCTGGCTGAAGCTGCAGGGGCTGTCGCTTGACTGAGACGCCGCTCGCCGACAATCCCGGTGGCGCCGAGGAAGCCAAGCGCGGCGCAGGGCTGCTGCGCCCGAAGCACGCCGCCAGCCTGATCCTGTGGCGCGACGGGCCGGAGGGGGTGGAGGTGCTGATGGGCCTCCGCCACGCCCGCCACCGCTTCATGCCGAATATGCTGGTTTTCCCGGGCGGGCGGGTCGATCGCGCCGATCACCGCGCACCGGTGATCAGCGAACTTACCGCCCTGGCGCGCACCAGCCTGGAACGTCAGGCGCCGCCCTCTCTGGCGCGGGCGATCGGCGTCGCCGCGGCGCGGGAGCTGGAGGAGGAGACCGGCCTCGTGCTCGGCCGGATGGAGGGGACGCGGCTGCATGCCGATCTCGCCCCCCTGGAATATCTCTGCCGCGCGGTAACGCCGCCCAACCGCGTGGCGCGCTTCAACGCCCGCTTCCTGATCGCCCGAGCCGAGGCCACGCACGGCACGCTGCGCGGATCGGGGGAGCTGGAGGAGCTGCGCTACTTCAGCTTCGCGGAGGCGCGGCGGCACAAGGTGGCGACCATCACCGCCCGCGTGCTGGGCCAGTTCGAAGCGTGGCTTGCGCTGAGCGTGGCTGAGCGCGCGGCGCGGCCGCTGGTCTGCTTCCGCGGGCGCGATACGCCGAGCCCGGAGCGCTAGAGCATGCTGCGTTCACATGCATTCACGCAGGCCGCTCTAGCATGTGTTGGATCGCGCGATTCAGCGCCTTCGGCGATTCCGCCTCAACGCATCGCGCTCTAATCCGCCTTGATATTCGCCGCCGCCACCACTGGCGCCCAGCGCTGCCAGTCGCTGGCGATCAGCTTGGTGTAGTCGTCGGGCGTGCCGCCGCCTGGCTCGGCGCCGAAGCTGCGGACGCGTTCGGCCACGGCGGGCTTGGCCAGCGCCTGATTGGTCGCCGCGTTCATCGCCTCGATCACCGCCTGCGGCGTGCCGCGCGGTGCCAGCAGCCCGCCCCAGAACATCACCGCATAGCCCGGCAGCGTTTCGGCAAAGGTTGGCAGATTGGGGTGCGTCGACAGGCGCTGCGGGCTGCTGAGAGCGATGGGCTTGATCTGCCCCGCTTCCATCGGCGCGCGGGTGGCAAAGAGACTATCGCTGGCCAGATCGACATCGCCGCGCAGCAGCGCGGTGATGGAAGGCTGGTTGCCGTTATAGGGCACCAGCGTCACCTCGATGCCCGCCTGCTGCATCAGCAGCGCCAATGACAGATGGTTCACGCCCCCATTGCCGGGGTGGGAGATGGTGAGCTGCCCCTGCTTGCGCTTGGCCAGGGCGATCACCTCGGCCAGCGTATTGGCCGGCGAATCCGCCCGCGCCACCAGCAGCAGCGGCGAGATCTGGGCCAACGATATCGCCGCATAGTCGCGCGGCACGTCGATGCCGGCCTTCTGGTTCACCAGCGCGGTGATGAGCGTGGAGGTGGAGGCATAGAGCAGGTGGTTGCCATCGGGCGGCGCGCCCAGGATGTTCTGCGCCGCCAGCAGCGTGCCGGCGCCGGGGCGGTTTTCCACCACGAAGCTGCCGCCGGGGATCAGCGCGTTGTATTCGGCCACCAGCAGCCGGGCCATGATGTCGTTCGCCCCACCCGGGGCGAAGCCCACCACCAGGCGCGTGCGGCCGGGCCAGGCATCCGCCCGCGCCAGCTCAGGGATCATCAGCGCGGGCAACGCGAGCAGCCCCCGGCGTGCAATGCGCAGCATCCTCATCCCCTCTTCCCGGCTGATGTGATGGGCAGCCTATCCGCGCGCGTTCATGCACGAAAGCCGCTGGGAAGCGCTAGAGCATGCTGCGTTCACATGCGTTCACGCAGCCCGCTCTAGCATTTTTTGGATCGCGCGATTCAGCGCCTTCGGCGATTCCGCCTCAACGGGTCGCGCTCTAGCCTACCGCGCCGCCTCCGCCTGCGGGCGGAACATGTCGCCGCGGCGCATATTGGACTGGCTGCGCGCGTATTGCGGCGGGTGCGGCGCGGCCGCGCCCAACGCTTCCGCCGCATGCCAGGGCCAGCGGGGATTCCAGGTCATCCCCCGGCCCAGCGCGATCAGGGAGGCTTCCGCCTTCTGCAGCACCTGCTCGGCCAGGTCGGGGTCGTCCAGCAGGCCCACGGCCATGGCCGGCAGCCCGGCTTCCTCCTGCACCGCCGCCGCGAAGGGCACCTGATACCCGGGCTTCACCTCGATCTTCTGCTCCGGTCGCAGCCCGCCGGAGGACGCCGTGACGAAGTCGCACCCCGCCTGCTTCAGGGCGCGGGAGAAGGCGACGGAGGAGGTCGTGTCCCAGCCGCCCGGCAGCCAATCGGTGGCGGAAATCCGCACCCCCACCGGCCGGTCCGCCGGGAAGGCCGCGCGCACCGCGGCAAAGACCTCCAGCGGAAAGCGCATACGCCCGGCAAGGTCGCCGCCATAACAATCATTGCGCGTATTGGACAGCGGCGAGAGGAAGCTGTGCAGCAGGTAGCCATGCGCGCAATGCAGTTCGATCAGATCAAAGTCGAGTTCGCCGGCACGACGCGCGGCGGCGGCGAACTCAGCGCGTAGCGAATCGAGCCCGGCATCATCCAGCGCCGCCGGGGCGGGACGGCCGGGATAGGCATCGCTGCTCGGCGCAATGGTGGTCCAGCCACCATCCGACGGAGCCAGCGTGCGCTGCCCATCCCAAGGCCGACCGACGGAGCCCTTGCGCCCGGCATGCGCCAGCTGGATGCCAAGCGCGGCCTGCCCATGGCTGCGGGCGAAGGCCACCACAGGACGCAGCGCCACCGCCTGGGCGTCGTTCCAAAGGCCAAGGCAGCCCAGGGTGACGCGGCCGCGCGGTTCCACCGCCGTCGCTTCCATGATGACAAGGCCGCTGCCGGAGATGACGAGGTTGCCAACATGCATCACGTGCCAGTCGGTCGCGCAGCCATCGGGCGTCGCCGAATACTGTGCCATTGGCGAGACGACGATGCGGTTCGGCAGGGTAACGCCCCGCAAGGCGAAAGGCGAAAACAACAGCGCAGCCATGGCGACCCCGAGTGAACCTCCAGCTTTCCCAAACGGGCTAGGCGTTTGACTAGCGTCAGTGTGGCGCGATGCGATGCCGACGAAAAGCCCCTCCTGCTCGCCATTCGTATCCCGCGCGTGCAGAATGCCGCATGGATTACAAAGACTTGCTTCGCCGCCAGGCAATCCTCGGCGCCCTTGCCCTGCCGCTCGCTTCGCCGGCGCTTGCGCAAGGGTCGGGGCGGCCGATTCGCATCCTGATCCCCGCCGTGGCCGGCGGCGGCAGCGATATCTCCACCCGCATCCTGCTGCCGCGCCTTGCCGCCGAACTCGGCCAGCCGGCCATCGCCGATAACCGCCCGGGCGGGTCCGGCAACCTCGCCAATGAGCTGCTGGCCCAGGCGGCGCCAGATGGGCTGACGCTGCTGCACGGCACAATCGGCTCGCTGGTGGTCAATCCGCTGGTGCAGAAGAATCTCCCAGTGGATCCGCTGCGGGATTTCGTGCAGCTCGGTACCACCGTGCAGGTGACGAACCTGCTGGTCTCCCCCGCCGACCGGCCCTGGCGCGATGTCGCCGGGCTGATCGCCGCCGCCCGCGCGCGGCCGGGGGAGCTGAGCTACGGCTCCTCCGGCGTCGGCTCGGCCGGGCATCTGGCGGGCGCGCTGTTCGACCAGGCGGCGGGGATCGAGACGTTGCACGTGCCCTATCGCGGCGGCGGGCAGCTGATCACCGACATCATCTCCGGCAAGCTCGACTTCTCCTTCGCCACGGCGGCGACCACGCTGGAACATGTGCAAACGGGGCGGCTGCGCGCGCTGGCGGTGCCCTCCCCACAGCGCAGCCCGCTGGCGCCAGGCGTGCCGACGATCGGGGAGACGGGTCTACCCGGCTATGCCGTGCTGAACTGGTACGCGATGGCCGCGCCCCGCGGCTTCCCCCCCAATCAGGTGCAGCGGGTGAACGCGGCGCTGCGCGCGGCGCTGGCCGACAGGGAAGCCGTGGCCAAGCTGGCGCAGCAGGCGATCGAGCCGCTGCCCTCCTCACCCGAGGAGGGCGCCGCGTTCATGGCGGCGGAGCGGGCGAAGTGGGCCGCGCTGGTCGCGGCGGCGAAGATCAGTTTGGATTAGAGCGCGATGCGTTGAGGCGGAATCGCCGAAGGCGCTGAATCGCGCGATCCAACAAAGGCTATAGCGGGCTGCGTGAACGCATGTGAACGCAGCATGCTCTAGGCTTTGTGTGCCCTCGGGTGCTGGGCGCCCTACTCCGCAGGGCTGGGCCGCGCGCCACTGGGCGCGGGCGCTGTTGGTTTGTTCTGTGCCGGAACGCGACGCGATCACGCCCCCGCGCGCATCCGCCCCGGATTCAGCAGGCCGCGCGGGTCCATCACCGCCTTCACCCGCGCGCCTATCGCGGCCAGCGCTGCGGGTTCTTCCGGCAGCACGGCGACGGCGGCGCGCAGCGGCTGCGGCGCGCGCATCAGGGTGAAGGCGCCGCCGGCCTGGAGCGCCGCCGCGACCACGGCGGCATGCGTCGCCGTGGTCGCCGGCCCGGCCAGCCAAACCAGCCCGCCGCCCCAATCCAGCAGCGCCTTCGGCATCCCCGCCGCAGCCACCACCCCCGGCCCCCGGCTCGGCGCGACGGAGACGCGCCAAACCGCGTGCTCCGGCGCCGCCCCCAGCGGTGCCAACTCGGCAATATCTTGCCACAGCGCCTCGCTGGCCGGCTGATCCAGCCGCAGCGCCTCCCCCAGCGGGGCCAGCTCTGCGGCCAGCTTGCCGCAGCGGTAGTCGACGGAAGCCGGGAAATCCTCGATCCGCAGCACCGCGACCGGCCCCTCCCCAGCCGCCAGCCCCCGCGGCAGCAGCGCGGCGCCAGAGACGCCATAGGGGCTGCCCAGCCCGGCCGAAAGCACGGCGACGCCCGCCTCCAGCGTCGCCACCCGCAGCGCCAACGTGGCGCTCGCTGGCGGCCGTGGCAGCACCTTCAACGTCACCTCCGTGATGACGCCGAGCGTGCCATGCGCCCCCGTCAGCAGCTTGCAGAGATCGAGCCCGGTGACGTTCTTCAGCACGCGGCCACCGCTGCGGAACACTTCTCCCGCGCCGTTCACGGCACGAATGCCCATGACATGGTCGCGCATGGCACCAGCCGAGATGCGGCGCGGGCCGGAGAGATTGGCGCCGACCAGCCCGCCCAGCGTCGGCGGCAGCGTCGCGCCATACAGCGCGCCGAGGCTGGGCGATTCGGCGACCAGCATCTGGCCGCGTTCGGCCAGCGCCGCCGCGATCTCGGGCAGCGGCGTGCCGGCCCGCGCCGAGATGATCAGCTCCTCCGGCCGATAGAGCGTGATGCCGGTGAGCGCGCGGGTGGAGAGCGTCTGCGCTGCCTGCACCGGGCGAAGCATGGCGCGCTTGGTGCCGTTCCCCTCGATCGCCAACGGTGCGGTGCTGCCGGCGATCAGCGCGGCGAGATCGGCTTCGGTGGCCGGGGCTTCGACCGCCGTGCTCATGCCGCGCGCGGGGCGGCGGGCGCGTCCTCCAGCGGGAAGACCTTGGCCGGGTTCAGCAGCCAGTCCGGATCGAAGGCGGCCTTGATGGCGCGCTGCTGGGTCAACTCGCCCGGCGTGAACTGCACCGGCATCAGGTCGCGCTTTTCGACGCCCACGCCATGCTCCCCGGTCAGGCAGCCGCCGACTTCGACGCAGAGCCTCAGGATATCGGCCCCGAAGCTCTCGGCCTTGTGGAAGCTTTCGCGGTTATTGGCGTCGAACATGATCAGCGGGTGCAGGTTGCCATCGCCGGCGTGGAAGACATTGGCCACCTGCAAGCCGTATTGCGCCGACATCTCGCCGATCCGGCGCAGCACGAAGGGCAGTTGGCTGGTCGGGATGGTGCCGTCCATACAAAGATAGTCGGGGCTGATCCGCCCGACCGCGCCGAAGGCACCCTTGCGGCCCTTCCAGATCGCCAGCGATTCCTCGGCCGTGGTCGCGACCTTCAGGCTGATGGGCGCGAAGCGGTTGCAGATCCCCTTCAGCTCGCCCAGCAGGAAGTCCTGTTCGGCCGGGCTGCCCTCCACCTCGATGATCAGCATCGCCTCGGCATCCAGCGGATAGCCGGCATGGGCAAAGGCCTCACAGGCATGGATGCAGGGACGGTCCATGAACTCCAGCGCCACGGGGATGATGCCGCTGGCGATGATCGCATCCACCGCCTGGCCCGCTGCCTCGGTCGAGGGGAAGGCAGCCAGCATGGCGCGCGCGCCTTCCGGGCCGCGCAGGATGCGGACCGTCACTTCGGTGACGATCGCCAGCTGGCCTTCGGAACCGGTCAGCAGGCCAAGCCAGTCATAGCCCGCGGCGTCCAAATGCCGGCCGCCGATCTCAACAACCTCGCCTGCGATGGTGACGATCTTGAGGCCGAGCAGGTTGTTCGCGGTGACGCCGTATTTCAGGCAATGCGCGCCGCCCGAATTCATCGCGACATTGCCGCCGATCATGCAGGCGAGCTGCGAGGAGGGATCGGGCGCGTAGAAGAAGCCCTGCGCCGCGACATGGGCGGTGATGCCGAGATTGGTGACCCCCGCCTCCACCACCGCGAGCCGGTCCGCGTAATCGACCTCAAGGATGCGGTTCATGCGCATCATCCCGATCACCACGGCATCGGCCAGCGGCAGCGCGCCGCCCGAGAGCGACGTGCCGGCCCCACGCGGGATCACCCGGATGCCCTCTGCGTGGCAGAAGCGCAGCACGGCGGCCACCTCCTCTGTGCTGCGCGGCAGCACCACGGCCATCGGCGGCTGGCGATAGGCGCTGAGCCCGTCGGTCTCATAGGGCTTCAGGCGCAGCGGCTCGCTGATCAACGCATCCGCAGGCAGCAGGGCGGCGAGGCCGGCGACGATCGCATCCCGCCGGGCGAGGATCTCGGGCTTCGGCGCGGGCAAGCTGATCATGGCGGCACTCCTTCGTCTGCTGAAAATGGGCCGGGCGGCGCGGCTGGGCAAGCGCGGCGCTGGACGGCGCGGGGCCGCGACGGCACTCTCCGCCGGCCCACCCCGGGGCGATGAGGAGGTACCCGCGTGCCGTCGCTGCGTTCTCTGCTGCTTGCCGCCCTGCTTTGGTTTTCCCTTGGCGGTGGCGCCATGGCGCAAATCCGGGAAGGCACCTATGCGGTGCTCGGGGTCAATCCTGACGGGACGGAGTATCGCGGCGGCCTCGCATTGCAGACCGGGCCGGCGGGGTCCTGGATCGCCACCTGGCTGGTCGGCCAGGAACAGGTCATGGGCCTGGGCATTATCCAGGGCGGGGTGCTGGCGGTGTCCTTCGCCGTGAACGGGCGGCCGGGCATCGCGGTTTATGAGGTGGAGCGCGACGGGACGCTGCGCGGCACCTGGAATACCGGCGGCGGGATCGGGACCGAAAAGCTGACCCCGCAATAACGCCCGGATGGCAAAGCCCGCCGCGGCGACGCCGGG
>Ga0114972_10002068_pt1 | contig 15023 bp, 5 predicted proteins | sample M_140807_EF_Meta_FD_87354 | JGI IMG/M metagenome (GOLD analysis project Ga0114972, IMG submission 87354) | Freshwater microbial communities from Lake Montjoie, Canada to study carbon cycling - M_140807_EF_MetaG | ecosystem: Environmental > Aquatic > Freshwater > Lake | place: Lake Montjoie... | reverse complement strand
GGATGCTCGTAGTGCCCGTGGTGCTACCGTTGCGGAAGTTGTCGGTAAAGACCGGCGAGAGGGTCTGCGCCACGGCACACTGGCCTGCCACGGCAAGAATGCAGATCAACCCCGTAGAAATCAGGCGTGTCGTGGCCATGCCGCTCCTCCGAAATGCGTGATGAGATGAGGCGGTAACCGCCCAACGTTGAACACCCACCCCCGTATGTGGAACTTAGTCTAGGGCACCGTTGCGGAATGAGGTATCTCGTTTTCTGCAGTTACCACCCAATCCTTGTCAGGCCGCCGATCACGGCGCAACGACGTCCGACCATTGCGCTAGGCCGCGATTTTCCACACGCCACGCGCTTGTGGCGAGAATCCGAACCGACGTACCCTGCACTCCCGTAGAGAGGGTTGAGGGCTTGTGCGGCCGATCTGGATGGAGATGGTCCGCGCCCCCGTGGCACCGTTGGCCCCTATCGTGAACCGATCATTCCCAAACAGTCTCGTGGCCTGCATCTCGGCCGCCGCGCTGGTGGCCGGTGGCCTCGTCGCAAGCGCTCAGACTCTGGCCTTCCCCGAGGCCGAGGGTTTTGGACGATTCGCCACCGGCGCTCGCACCAGCTTGTCAAGCGCGTCCGTCTATCGCGTGACAAACCTCAACGATTCCGGCGCGGGGTCGTTTCGCGATGCCGTCAGCCAGTCGAACCGGTTCGTGGTGTTCGACGTCGGCGGCGTGGTCACGCTCAACAGCTTGGTGGCCGTCAGCAGCAACGTGACGATCGCAGGGCAAACCGCCCCGGGCGGGTTCGCGGTCTACGGCGACCGCGTCTCGTTTACGAATGCCAACAACGCCATCAGCCGCCACTTCGCGGTCCGCAAGGGCGAAGCAGGCACCCGTGACGACAGTGTGAGCCTGTCCCGCGGCAGCAACATGATCTTCGACCACATGTCGGTCACCTGGGGCGTGGACGAGACGTTCTCCATGAATCCCGACTCCGGCTACGTCATCGACAACATCACCATCCAGAACACGGTGGTCGCGCAGGGGCTCGACCGCCTCGGCCACAGCGCCGGCGGCCTGATGACCCTCGGGGAGGGCAGCCGGTTCAGCGTCATCAAGAGCCTGTTCGCCGACAACGTGACCCGGAACCCCAAGGTCCGCGGCGAGAACGAATACATCAACAACGTGGTGTACGGCTACGAGACGGCGGGCTACATCATGGGCGACACCGTCAACATGAACTCGCATGCCAACGCGATCGGCAACTACTTCATCGAGGGACCGGTTGATGGCAGTTCCCCCTTCGCCTCGGGCACTCCGCAGTTCGAGATCTACGGCAGCGACAACTGGGTCGACACCAACCGCAACGGCGTGCTCGACGGCAGCCTGATCACCAGTTATCCGGGAGCGACGGTGGCGGCTGCTCCGTTCGCCTTTCCGACCGCCGCCTCGATGACGGCGCCGCAGGCGGTGGCGCACGTGACCCAGAACGCCGGCCCCACGATCACCCGCGATGAAGTCGATACCCGCATCATGCAGGAGGTGCTCAGCTATGGCACGCTCGGCGGAGTGATCCTGCGCGACACCGATCTATTCCCGACCTTCGCCAGTCCGCGGATCGCCTACGGCCGACTGGCCGACAGCGACAACGACGGCATGCCGGACGGCTGGGAGCGGTCCCGGGGCCTGAACGCGACGAGCGGCACCGACTGGCGGACGCTCTCGGGCGGCTACACGAACCTGGAGCTCTATCTCAACGAGCTGGGTGCGAACGAGACGACGACCCAGTGGACGGCCACCAGTGGCACGTGGGGCACCGCCGGGAACTGGTCGGGCGGGCTGCCCACGTTCGCCACCGCAGCCACGGTGACCGGGACGGCCACGATCGCCTCGGGCCAGGGTCTGACGCGGCGGCTCGCGATCGGCGGCACCGCCGCCTCACAGGTGACCGTCAGCGACGGCACGCTCGACGTCTTCGAGCGGCTGCACGTGGGCAGCGGCGCGGCGGGCACGCTCACCCTCACCTCGGGGGCCGTGGCGGCAGGCGAGCTCGTCCTCGGCGGAACGTCCGGGGGAAATCCAACCAGCGGCATCCTCACGCTGGCCGGCGGCACGCTGCAGGCCGCCTACGTGAGGCCTGGATCGGCCCAGAGCCGGTTCGACTGGAACGGCGGCACCGTGCAGTTCAGCGCCGCGCCGGATGTCTCGGTGGCCACGGTCCTGGGAGCGGGCGGCGGCACGCTGTTCACCAACGGCTTCAGCGGCACCTGGAGCGGCGTGATCTCGGGCAGCGGCGGCCTCACGAAAAATGCCGCCGGCACGCTGGCGATCACTGGCTCCAACACCATGACCGGCGGCGTGCGGGTGGCGGCCGGGACGCTCGCGGTGAACCACGTGGCGGCCATCGGCAGCGGCAGCCTCGCCCTCGCCGGTGGGAACGTGACGTTCGGGTCGGTGTCGGGCATTGCCACGCCGATCGCGATGCTGTCGAGCGGCACGCTGTCCGCCGGCGGAATCACGCTCAACGGGCCGATCACCGGCGGCACCGCCGTGCGTCTCGCGATCGCGACCTCGGCCTCGGGCAACAGCAACCTGACGCTGGCCGGCGGCTTCACCGGCTTCACGGGCACCGTCGATCTCAACGCCACGACCGGCAACGTCCGGCTCAACGCCACGGCCGCTCTGGGCAGCGGCACGGCCAAGTTCGACCTCGGCGCGAGCACGGCTACGCTCCGCACCGCCTACGCCGCCACGGTGGCGCTCGGCTCGCTCGCTGGCGGCACCGCGACGAAGCTGCAGGGTTCGACCAACGACTCCGGCCTCGTGACGTACGTGGTCGGGGCCAACGGCGCGAGCACCACTTTCAGCGGCACGATCACCGACGGCGTGTTCACCACGCCGGGAATGACCGGGCTCACGAAGGTCGGGGCCGGCACGCTCACGCTGGGGGCCGCCGCCAGCACCTACAGCGGCGTCACGCGGATCTCCGGGGGCGTGCTCTCGGCGGGCACGCTGGCGAACGGCGGCACCGCGAGCGGAATCGGCCAAGCGACCGCCGATCCGGCCAACATCGTCCTCGATGGCGGCACCCTTCAATACACAGGCGCCGCAATCACGATCGATCGCGGCTTCACCGTCACAGCGAACGGCGGCGCGATCGAGCGAAACGGATCGGGCAACCTCGTGTTCGGCGGTACGGCCGACATCGTGATGTCGGGCACCGGCGATCGCACCTTTACGCTCTCGGGGGCGGCGACGTCGTTCAACACTATCTCCGCCGGCATTCCCGATCCTGCGTCGGGCCGGGCCACGCTCGCCAAGTCGGGCACCGGCACCTGGCGGCTCGCGGGGGCCGCGAAGACCTACACCGGCGACACCCTCGTGAATGGCGGCACGCTGTTCCTGGTGTCGGCCAGCGTGCTGCCGACGGGCGTCGGGAAGGGCGACGTGACGGTCGCCGCCGGGGCGACGCTCGACCTCTACGGCAGCAGCCACACGATCAACGGCCTCGATGGCGCCGGCACCGTCACCACCACGCTCAACACCACCCGCACGCTGACGATCGGCAACAGTGACGCCAGCGGCGACTTTTCTGGAGTGCTCACGCAGGGGGCGTCGCAGACGCTCGCCGTGACGAAGATCGGTTCCGGCACACAGCGGTTCGGTGGCTCGAGCAACTACGCGGGCGGCACCACCCTCCGCGGCGGTACCCTGGTGGCCGCCGCGAGCGATGCGCTCGGCAGCGGGTTGGTCGCCGTCACCGGCTCGGCTCGGCGACTCATGCTCACCGGCAGTTGCACGATCACCAACGCGGTGTCCATCGGCAGCGCGACCGGCGCCGCTGACGGAGGCCTGATCCACTACGACGGTCCAGGCCGCGGCATCCTCGCGGACGGCACGATCACCATGCTGTTGGCCCCGACGAACGGTGGCCTGTTTGGGTCGTCGGGGGGCGGTGAGTTGGTGGTGAACTCGCCCGTCGTGATCCTGGGAGCAGCCCGCGTCAGTGTTCGCACCGGCACGGTCGCGTTTGGCGGCGGCGGGACCTACGCGGGCATCGACGTGATCCAGGGCACGGTGCGGCTGGGCCGCACCGACGGCCTGGCGACCGGGGCCTCGGCGACGATCGGCATGACCGGCCCGGGGACGCTCGACCTCGCTGGCTACGACCAGTCGCTCGGCGGGATCACCCAAGGTGCAGGGGTGGCCGTGATCGGCACCAGTTCGACGACGCAGGACGCCAGGCTCACGCTGACCGGTAGTTCGACGTATGCCGGCACGATTCGCGACGCACTCGGTGGCGGGACCCGCCGAGTGTCGCTCGCGGTGAATGGGGGAAACCTGCGGCTGACCGGAGCCAACACGTTCTCGGGCACGTCGTCGGTCACGGCGGGCACGCTGCAGATCGGCCATGCCGCGGCCCTGGCCGCGAGCCCCGCGGTTGTGCTGTCAGGCGGCACGCTCACCGTCGATGGAGGGCTGTCGATGCAGACTCCATCACTCACGATCACCGCCGGCGGAGTTGTGATCCTCTCGCGGTCGGCTGTCACGACGGTCGCCACATCGAGCCTCGCCATCGACGGCCGGCTTGAACTCGGTGCCGGCCGACTCGAGATCGCGGCGGGAGGAATCACGCAGGATTCGCTCCTGGCGGCCCTCGTCGGTGGCCGGGGCGACGGCAACTGGACCGGCACCACCGGCATCACGTCGGCAGCCGCGGCCACCGGCCTCGCGGCAAGCACGCCGCGGGGTGTGGGCTGGACGCCCAACGACGGCGGGTCCTTCTCGGTCGCCTTCACCGCGCCGGGTGACACCAACCTGGACGGCCAGGTCGACATCCTCGACGCAGCAAACTTTGTGGTGGGCGGGAAGTTCGACGTGGGCATCGGGGCTACTTGGATCGAGGGTGATTTCAACTACGACCAGGTTGTCGACATCCTCGATGCAGCCGACTTCTTCGCGACAGAACTTTTCAACCAAGGGTCGTTCCTTCCCGTGCCGGCCTCGGGAGCCGTGGCGGCGGTGCCAGAGCCGACGGGGTGGCCTCTGCTCACACTCGCCGCCTGCGTTGCGATCACTGCCCGGCGGCGGATGGCGACTGCTGTCGCGTCGATCGGTGCAATCTGCATGCTCGGGGCGGTCGCGTCAGCCGCCACGTTCCACGTTTCGCCACGCGGAAGCAACACCGCGGCGGGCACGGAGCAGGCGCCGCTGGCGAGCGTGCAGGCGGCTGTGGATCGGGCAGCGCCGGGCGACACGATCCTGCTGCACGACGGCGTGTTCGCCTGCGGGCGGACGATCCTGCTCTCGGGTACTGGAACGTCGGATGCGGCCTATCGCATCGAGGCGGCCCCCAACGCGAAACCCGTGCTCGACTTTGGGCACGTCGACCACGCCGATGAGAAGCAGCGGGCGGCGTCGCGGGGCGTCTTTCTCTCTGGCGACCACTGGATTCTCGAGGGGCTTGAGATCTGCCACGCGGCAGACAACGGACTTAAGATCGAGGGTAGCCACAATCGCGTCGAGCGGTGCGTGTTCCACCACAACGGCGACAGTGGCCTGCAGATCGGTCTCGCCAAGAAGTCGCGAAACGACGGTGCGCTCGCGGCCCACAATACGATCGTGAACTGCGACTCCTATCGCAACTTCGACGCCCGCACCAAGGGGGAGAATGCCGACGGGTTCGCCTGCAAACTCTTCCCCGGAGAGGGCAACTCGTTCGTCGGCTGCCGGGCCTGGGAGAACGCCGACGACGGCTGGGACCTGTTCATGACCACGTTCCCGGTGACGCTCGATCGCTGCTGGGCCTGGCACAACGGCGACCCGGACCTCTTTCCGCCGGTGCAGGGGAGCTACAACGGCGACGGCAATGGCTTCAAACTCGGTGGCCAGGACAAGCCGGCCTCCCACCTCGTGCGGCGGTGCGTGGCCTTCGACCATCCCTTCGGGTCGGGCAACGGCTTCGAAGACAACAACAACACGGCGCCGATCACGCTCCAGCACTGCACGGCTTGGGGTAACAAGACGAACTTCCAGTTCAAGAAGGCGGCACACGTCCTGGAGAACTGCGCGTCGTTCGCCGCGACGAAGTCAAAGGCGGGCGTCGCCTTCGACGCCGACGTCATCTGCCGAGAAAACTCGTGGACACCCGACCCCAACCCCAAGAAAAAGGGGAAGTATGTCTCCGCGCTGGATGCTGACGAGTTCACGGGCCTCGACGCGGCCCTCGCTGCGGCGGATCGCGCCACTGACGGTGGCTTACCGGTGAACGGCTTCGCCAGCCCACGGAGCGGAAGCACGGTCGTTGATAAGGGAGTCGATCTTGGGGCGAGTTTTGCGGGATCGGCTCCCGACCTCGGTGCGGTCGAACTCGGATTGGGATCCGTTCTGCAGAAAAACCAACGTCGCGAGTCCGGTGAGTAACGATATCGTCAGGGAACAGGGTCGCCCCGACCGCCGAACCGATCCATGCATCAATCCATGCTCCGAATAACGTTGTGCGCCTTCCTGTCCGCGGTGCTCGGGTCGTTCGCCGTTCCGGTTCACGCGGTGCCCGCCGTTCCCGGTGCGGTGGGCTTCGGAGCCAGTTCCGCTGGCGGTCGCGGTGGCGACGTCTACCACGTCACCACGCTGGCGAACGATCCAGCCCACGCCATCCCCGGATCGCTCTTCTATGGCCTCTATTACAAAAACGTGCCGGCAGCCGGCCGCACGATCGTGTTCGACGTCGGCGGCACCATCGATCTCTCGCAGGGAACCAGTGCCACGCTCGACCTCAAGGACATCCACAACGTCACGGTGGCCGGCCAGACGGCGCCGAGCCTGGTCACGTTCATCGGCAACACCGTGCAGATCACGGGCAACACCGTCGCCACGCCCACGCACGACCTCATCTTTCAGCACGTGGCGATCCGCAAGGGCACCGGCGACGGCGCCGACTCGTTGAGCATCAAGGGCACGGGCAACACGCATGACATCTTCGTCAGCAACGTGTCGGGTTGCTGGAGCGAGGACGAGGTGATCAGCACCACGCAGACGGCCACCAACGTCACCGTGCAGGACTCGATCATGGCCGAGGCGCTCACCGCGGCACACGCGTTTGGGGCGCTCGTGCGCCCAACCGTGAACTCGCAGATCTCCTACGACCAAAACCTCTTCGCCGACCAAAAGAGCCGCAACCCCCGGCCGGGCACGTACAACGGCATGACGCTCGACTTCGAGTTTCAGAACAACGCGATCTACAACTGGTCGGACCGGGCCGGCTACATCGCCGGGGCCGACGTCAACATCCAGCACCTCAACATGAACTATGTCGGCAACTATCTCGTCGCCGGCCCGGTGCCCGTCAACGACTCGTCGAACCCGACCCGGCGAAACACCGCGTTTCTCAAAGAGATGAACACCGACCCGCTCGACGTCCACATCTACCAATCGGGCAACAAGATCGACTCCAACTACACGATTATCCGTGACGGCACCGATACCGGCTGGGGGATGTTCCAGCAGTCGCTCTCGGGCTCGTATGCAGCACTGGCGCTGGCTGACCGGCAGGCAACCCGGTTCGCCTATCCCGACGCCGCCCCCGACACGGCCGACGACGCCTACGCCAAGGCGATCGCCACGGCCGGCGCGATGCCTTGGGCGCGGAGCCCGATCGACAAGCGGATCGTTGACACGGTGCTCACGTTCACCGGCACGGCACCGATCACCGCGCCCAATGCCGCCGAATGGGCCTCGCTGACGAGCGGCGGCACGACCACGCGACCAGCCGGCTGGGACACCGACAACGACGGCATGCCAAACGCCTGGGAGGCGAAGCGGGGCACGAATCCGAACGTCGCCGACAACAACGGATTCGTGGCGGGCAACGACTACACCAATCTCGAAAACTACCTCAACTCGCTCTCCGCGCAGGCGGTCTGGTATCCGGATGCCGACGGCGGCGCGGCGAACTTCATGAACTGGCGGGGCGAGCGGCCGTCGTCGGCGTGGTCAATCGCCACCTTTGGCGACGTGATTACGGCCCGACGGACCGTGACGCTCGACGTGGCCCTCTCCGTGCAAGACCTCACCCTCGACAGCCCGAAGGGCTACGTGCTTTCGGGCACGCGGTCGCTGACGCTCGACCCCCTGGCAGGTTATGCCACGCTCACCGTAGCGAGCGGCAGCCACGTGATCGCGGCCCCGTTCGTGCTTGCCGACTCGGCGACGTTCACGGTGTCGAGTGGATCGGCATCCGTCTCCTTCACTGGCGGCATCACGGCGACCGGGAAGACCATCACCAAGGCGGGGCCGGGGAGCGTCAGCGTGCCGAGCCTCGCCGGCGCCGGGCTCGCGGTGACCGAGGGGAGCGTGCGTCTGGCGTCGGCCGCGTCCACGGCGAGCAGCCTCACGAGCCTCGTCGTCAACGACACGGCGGCGGCAGCCCTCGATCTGGGGGCCGGCAGCGTGACCGTCGCCCCCGGTGGTATGACGACGTCGGCCTTGCTCATTGACCTGGTCGCGGGCCGTCGTGGCGGTTCCTGGGATGGCCCTGGCATCCGCTCCTCGCTCGTGGCGGACCAAGTGGCGGCAGGCCTGCCGCGGGCCCTTGGCTGGATATCCAACAGCGACGGGTCGCTCACCGCCTCGTATGCGGCTCCCGGCGACACGAACGTGGACGGACTGGTCGACGTCCTCGACGCAGCGAACTTCTCAACAAGTGGGAAATTCAACTTTGGTGTCGGGGCAACGTGGTTGGAAGGCGACTTCAACTACGACGGCGTCGTCGACGTGCTCGATGCCGCCGACTTCATCAGCACCAACCTCTTCGACGCGGGACCCTACGGACCACAGGCCTTGCTCAGCGGCGTGGCCGCAGTACCGGAACCGGCCATGCTGCTGCCGGTGGGCGCACTGATCGTCGCGACGGCAACTCTGACGCATGCCCGGCGGCCGCGACGCTTCGGTCGCTGACGGAGCCATCCGCGTTGCCCGGTCAGCCGAGGTGTTCGCGAATCGCCCGCTGGAGGATCGGCCTCACCTGCGCAGCGAGCACGGGGTTCGCGTAACCCATCCAGGTGACGGGCGACGTCGTGTCGAGGGGAGCGTCAAGTGGCTCGCCCCACGGTGTCTCCACCACGCCTCCCGCCTCTTCCAGCAGCAGCGAGGTGCAGATGTCATAGGGATGGCACACGAGTGCCGAGCCGAAGCCGAGGGCCTTATGGGCCAAGGGCCGAAGGTCGCCGAGCATCCGATCGTGGCCAACCATGAGTTCGTAGACCTGGCCGCCCGTGGTCATGTATTGGTCGTCGAACACGACCGGCGAGCCGCCGGTACCGAGCCCGTAGAGATGCTCCCAGATCGCCTCTTCGACCCGTGCCAAAAGCGATTTTCCCTCCGGGAAGAACCGCACGAGCGAGGCAAACCCGTGGCGAAAGTCCTCCGCCTGCGAGGGCCGCATCACGAGCGGACTGCGATGTCGGGTCCGCACGTCGACCCGCTCCGCGACGAGCCCGCCTGGCCCGCAGCCGCGGACGCCGCTGACTTGGTCGGATGCCCACTGCTTGCTGGTCGGGAGCTCGGTCATCGCGGCCACCACGATGTCTCGTAGCCGCGCCCCGCCCGCCTGTCGCGGCGCGAGGGCGGAGAGCATCCAGCCCGGACGCTTGTCGACCATGAGATTCCGGGTGCCATCGATGGGATCGATGATGCAGACGAACTCGGTCCGCGCTGCGGGAGTCCCCCGTGGAAACGTGTGGGCATCGCCTCCTTCGATACCCTCCATCACCAGTTCGACGGGGCAGTCGGCCGGCCAGTTCCTCTCCAGCCACGCGACGATCGCCTCCTCGCTCACCTTGTCGATCCGGTAGATCGTGTCGGCGGCCGTCACCGCCGCCACGCCGGCGAGCGACTCGGCCGACTCGGTGTCGCGAGCGGCGATCACCGCGTCGCGGATGGCATCCTGGAGCCGGCAGAGCAGCGCCCGGAGGCCGTCGAGCCGCTCGCCGTTCATCGCACACCCTGCAGGGGGGCGAGGGACCCGTCCAGCGTGAATCCCGTCACGTTCTCGAGGTCCCAGAGCCGGCCCTTCGTCGGCGTGATCGCCACACGGTCGAACGACACCCCGCGGGCGTGCCTGGCCACCACCCCCGCCTCGGCCACGATCGCGAGGTCGGAGAACGTGACGTTTTCGATCGGCGAACTCTCCATGCCGGTGATGCGGATCGCCACCGGCGCCCCGGCCGCCGCCACGTGCTTCACGTGAATGTCGCGAAATCGTGGCGGAGCCGTGTCGGTCACGGGGTTCTTATCAGACGAATAGTCCATGTTGAGGATCACGACTTCCCGCTTCATGTCTCGGGCGGTGACGTTCTCGACCCAGACCCGCTCCACCACGCCGCCGCGGCCGGGCCGCGACTTGATGCGGAGCACCCGGTCAGTGCCCTCGAAATCGCAGTCGTGCATGAACACGTTTCGCACCGAGCCCGACATCTCGCTGCCGATCACGAGGCCGCCGTGCCCCCGCTTGGCGGAGCAGTGGCGCATCACCACGTTTTCGGTGGGCCGGCCGACGCGGCGGCCGTCGTGATCGTAGCCCGACTTGAGCACCACGCAGTCGTCGCCGGTATCGAACACGCAGTGCTCGATCAGCACGTTGCGGCAGGAATCGGGATCGATGCCGTCGTTGTTGGGGCCGTCGGTGGCCACGGTGACACGACGGACGATCACGTCCTCGCAGTAGATCGGGTGGATGGTCCAGTTCGGGCCGCTCCCGATCGTGAAGCCTTCGAGGAGCACGTTCGTGCAGCTCACGAGCCCGATGAAGCTCGGCCGGATGGCTGCCTCCGGGGTGCCGAAGATCCGCTCCTTCGCGGGCACGCCCGCGGCGGCCATCTCGATGCCGCGGCGGGTCTCACTCTTCTTCCACGGCCACCACGCTTTGGCGTTGCCGTCGAGTCTTCCGCGGCCGGTGATCGCGACGTTCGTGCAGTCGCGGGCGTAGATCAGCGGCGAGTAGTTCCAGAGTTCGATGCCGCCCACACGCACGAAGACCGGCGGCAGATACTCCTCGAACACGTCGCTGAACTTCAGGATCGCCCCGTCGGCGAGGTGGAGATCGATGTCACTCTGGAGGTGCACCGGACCGGTGAGCCACACACCCTCCGGCACGAGCACTCGCCCGCCGCCGGCCGCCACGACCGCCGCGATCGCATCCCTGATGGCCGCCGTGTTCGTCGTCTCGCCGCCGCGCACGGCGCCGTGATCGACGATACTGACGACCCGCCCGGGGAACACCGGCCGCTCGAGCTGCGGCATCGGAAACGGGGCCTCGATGGCTGCGATCGGTTCGGGCGGTCCATCGGCCGCGCTGGCATGATGCCCCACCACGGCGACGACGAAGATCAGGCGGGCGAAACCCGCTCGTGACCTCATCGGGATCGACCGGACGCGGAGCGTCGGCTGACGAGGCCTCGCCTGCGGCCGGCGATCGCCCCTGCGACCAGCGTTAGGCCTGGTAGCCCGATCGCCGCCGGCTCGGGCACGAGGGCGATGCCGCCGGCGACCGCGTTCAGACCGCTGGACTGGCCCAGCAGGCCATTCGTGTAGGTTCCCGCGTCAAACAGCCCGAGCGTCGCGAAGTCGGCCGCGTCCAGACTGTCGAAAACGCCGTCGCCGTTGAAGTCGCCCTGCGCCCACGTGGCCGCACGGCCGGTGTCGTAAAGCTCGCTCGTCAGGAGACTCGCCACATCGAGAATGTCGATGGTGCCATCCACGTTCGTGTCGCCCGGTGCCGCCGCGGTGACGATCGCCGACGTGGCGGTGTAGGTCACAGCGAGCCGCTTGGAGCCTCCGATGTCGACCCCGGAAACCGTCGCGAACGTCCCCTGCACGGAACTGCCGGTGAGAACCGTATGGGGCACGAGCCAGGCAGGGGCGTAACTGCCGGTCAAGGTCAGGGCGAGATTGCCGCCGAGCGTGACGGCGCCCTTCACCACGACGGTGTCGTACGTCGAACTCGCGGACTGGAAGGAGGCTGCCGCGGATGTGCCGCCGAGGTCCACGACGAGCGAGCCGGCGTCGAGGGCCAGACCGCCCGTGACCGTCATCCTTCCGGGCGAGCCACTGTCGCCGGGAGCGAGGACGGCGGCCGGCCCCGACACCCGGAACGTGCCGGTGGTCCCGGTGGGCGTTGGCCGGAGCTTCGTGGCGTCGATCGCGGCCGCGGCCACGGTGCCGCCCGCGAACGTGAACACGCCGCTCGTCGCCGATCCGGTGGTGATCGTGCCGCCGACCGTCAGTTTTCCGCCGCTCGCGAGCACCCGCGCCGACGCGCCCGTCGCAGACCCGATGACCATGTTGTTCGAGACCCGGAGCCTGCCCGACGCCAGCGACAGCGTCGGCGTCTGGCCCGCGACGACCGCCGCGCCGATCTGAACGGTTCCCGCATCCTGGCCGACCGCGTCCACAACGGCGGTGCCGGAGTTGATCTGTGCGGTGTCGAGCCGCGACGGCTGCCATTTGGTGTCCCAGTTGGACCAGGCGGCATAGCGACCGGACGACCCCGTGGAAAACACCGCGGGCAGTGGCGCCGGCCACGCCGCGAGGTCGTTGAGGTATTCCTCGAGATCGGTGTATCCGTCGCTGTCGTAGTCGGCGTTGTTGTTCTTGACCAGCGGATTGAGCCCCAGCGACGCCTCCCAGGCGTCCGGCATGCCATCGGCGTCGGTGTCGGTCGGGGCGGTGCCGGCGGCCAGCGTCGGATAGCCGCCGACCTGCGTGCCGGAATCGATGATCTTGCCGCCCATCGTGGTGGGCTCGCTGAACACCCGGGCGTCGATGCTGTCGCGAGCCCAGTACGTGGAACCGGCGTAGGCCAGCACCGACGAGTAGGCGGCATCGGCCGTCTGCGTGCTCACGTAGGTCGTGTTGCCCACGGGGGAGGACGGCTTCGTCGGGTTCGTCGAGGTGCTCGTGGCGATCATCGACCAGCCGGTGTCGGTCCCGTTGAGAATGAGATCCCGGTTGGAGTCGATTTTGTTGCCGCTCAGGTAAAGCCGCGTGTCGGTGAGCCCGACGAGGAACGCACGGCCCGTTTTCGACGACGACGTGTTGGGCCCGGCCACCGAGTAGTTGCCGACGTAGTTCATGTTCATCACGCCGGCCTCGTCGCCGTTGTAGCCGTTCTCATTGCCCCAGTCGTAGTTCACGTTGTTGCGGAAATCGAAGTTGATCGTGCCGGTCACGTAGTTGCCCGACACCGAGAGCCCTGGCCGCGGATTGCGGCTGTCGTTGTGGGCGTAGTAGTTGTGGTGGTAGGTAAGCACGTCGCCGCTGATCAGCGATCCGTAGCCGTGGGCGCCCTTCGAATGCCCCGCGTTCCTCAAGGCCTCCGTGATGCTCGACCACTGCACGGTGGTGTTGGTGGAGTTGGTGACGCTGAGGACCTCATCCACGCTCCAGCTGGCGCTCACGTGGTCGATCATCACCCGGTTTCCGCCTTCCACGTGCAGAGCATCCGGCTCGTACGGGCTGGCCGTGCCGGAGGCGAGTGTCACCGAGTTGCCGGGCCGCAGGCGGAGGTTGCGGATCACGATGTCGCTGACGCCCGAAACCTGCGTCTGCCGGTAGGCAAGGGTGATGCCGCCACCCGGGGCCGACTGGCCGGCGATCGTGATCTTGGGCTTGTTGACGTCGAGAGTGCTCTGCAGGTAGATCGTGCCCCCGGTGCGGAACAGGATCGTCCGGCCCGTCGTCGGGGCGGTCGAGAGACCGTAGCGGAGGGTGCCGGCGGTATTCGTGTCGGCGAGACTGGTGACGAAGTAGACGTCGCCGCCCCGCCCCCCGACGGAGGCCGCCCCGGCTCCCTCGGCCCCCGGGAAGGCCGGAATCGACTGGGCCGCGACCGGCAAGGCGATCACGCCGACGGCGGCGGCCATCAGTGCACAGCGGAGGCGTCCCATGAAATCTCCCTCCTGGGCGCCGGCGACCGAACTGGCCGTCTGACCCCGCACCTTCTTACGTCGAGAATACGGCGGAGGTGCGAAGGCCACGATTACCTTCTTTTGCTACTTCACTCCTGTTTTTTGCAGGCCATGCGGTCCCGCACAAAACGGACTGTATCCTACCGAATCGAGCGATCGCCTCGAAAGGGTGGTCGCCGGGGGACATCCGGTGAAGAAGCGAAAAAATGTGCTCCTGGCGCTCGGGTGGTACGACCATCGCCTGATCCAGGGCATCGGCGCCTACGCCGCCGAACACCACTGGCATCTCTCGTCGGCGAGCGTGACGCAGGAGTTCGTGATTCCCTACGATTGGCAGGGTGACGGCATCCTCGCGTGGCTCGCCGGCGAGGACGAACTCGCGAAGTTCGTGCTTTCCCATCGTATTCCCGTGGTGGACTTCAGCCTCCGGCGGAAGCATCCTCGGCCTCGGGTCGTGCTCGACCACGCCATGACCGGCCGCCTTGCGGCCCAGCATTTCCTCGACCGCGGCTTTCGCAACTTCCTCTACTACAGCTTCGCCGACAACTGGACCTACCAGGCCCGCGGCGCGTCGTTCGTCGAGGAACTCGAGCGGGTGGGATGCGGCTGCAAGTGGCTGAAGGGCCACCTGGTGAAGACGACGCGTCATGACCGGTCGGCGTGGTCGGTGCGGCAGAAGTGGCTCGAGCAGGAGCTCCGCTCGGCGGCCAAGCCGGTGGCCATCTTCACCGCCAATGGCGCCCACGCGCTCGAGGTGCTCGAGGCCTGTGAGTCGGTCGGCGCCCGCATCCCAGACGACGTCGCGATCATCGGCTGGGAAGATGCCCTCCTCGTCGGCCAGGCAAACCTCCGTTCGATCACCACGATCGACCCCAACTACGAGGAGCTCGGCTACCGTGGCGCCGCCCTCCTCGACGGCCTGATGGCAGGGGAGCGGCCGCCGGCGCAACCGGTCTTGATCGATTCCGCGCGCATCATCACGCGACACAGCACCGAGGTGACCTCCGTGACGCACGGGGGGATCCAGCGGGCGCTGCGGTTCATCAACGAGAACCTTTCCCAGCCGTTCAACG
>Ga0114972_10002067_pt1 | contig 15027 bp, 20 predicted proteins | sample M_140807_EF_Meta_FD_87354 | JGI IMG/M metagenome (GOLD analysis project Ga0114972, IMG submission 87354) | Freshwater microbial communities from Lake Montjoie, Canada to study carbon cycling - M_140807_EF_MetaG | ecosystem: Environmental > Aquatic > Freshwater > Lake | place: Lake Montjoie... | reverse complement strand
GTCACGCGGGCACCGCGGTCGAGTTGTTTGCGTGTGGACTCGTCCAAGTCGGAAGCGAACTGCGCGAACGCAGCCAATTCACGGTACTGCGCCAAGTCGGTACGGATACCGCCAGACTGACCCTTGATGACTTTGGTTTGAGCTGAGCTACCCACACGAGACACAGAAATACCAGCGTTAATCGCAGGGCGGATGCCGGCGTTGAACAAAGATGTTTCCAAGAAAATTTGGCCATCGGTAATAGAAATCACGTTGGTGGGCACGAAGGCTGACACGTCACCGGCTTGCGTCTCAATGATGGGCAAGGCTGTCAGTGAACCTGTTTTGCCTTTGACGGCGCCTTTGGTGAAGTGCTCAACATAGTCGGCATTCACGCGGGCAGCACGCTCGAGCAAACGGCTGTGGAGATAGAACACGTCGCCAGGGTAAGCTTCGCGGCCGGGTGGACGACGCAACAGCAAAGACACTTGACGATAGGCCACAGCTTGCTTAGACAGATCGTCTTAAACAATCAGAGCGTCTTCGCCGCGGTCGCGGAAATACTCACCCATGGTGCAACCAGAGTAGGCTGACACATACTGCATGGCTGCGGATTCAGAAGCGGAGGCTGCCACCACGATGGTGTAAGCCATGGCGCCAGCTTGCTCCAACGCGCGAACCACGTTCTTGATGGAAGAAGCTTTTTGACCAATCGCCACATACACGCAGGTCATGTTTTGACCTTTTTGGTTGATGATGGCGTCGATGGCCACAGCTGTTTTACCAGTCTGACGGTCACCAATGATCAATTCACGCTGACCACGGCCCACGGGCACCATGGAGTCGATGGACTTCAAACCTGTTTGCATGGGCTGGTCAACAGATTTACGTGCGATCACACCCGGCGCAACCTTCTCGATCACGTCGGTCATCTTGGCGTTGATGGGGCCTTTGCCATCAATGGGCTGACCCAAAGCATTGACCACACGGCCAATCAACTCGGGACCCACAGGCACTTCCAAAATGCGGCCAGTACATTTGACGGTGTCGCCTTCAGAAATGTGTTCGTACTCACCCAAAATCACGGCGCCCACAGAGTCGCGCTCCAAGTTCAAAGCCAAACCGTAGGTGGCAACACCAGCGGCCGTAGCAGGGAACTCAAGCATCTCGCCTTGCATCACATCAGACAAACCGTGCACGCGCACGATACCGTCTGTGACCGACACCACGGTGCCTTGATTGCGAATGTCTGCCTCAGAAGACAAACCTTGAATTCGGCTCTTGATCAGCTCAGAAATTTCTGCTGGATTGAGTTGCATGACTCTTTCCTTCTTTCTTTAAATAGGTCTGGCCACCAACAGCATCAAGCTGTCAGAGCCGCTTTCATTTGTTCCAGACGGGCCTTGACGGAGGTGTCCAACACCTCGTCCCCCACAACCACGCACACGCCACCAATCAGTGACGCATCGATCTCAACACTGACGTTGAGTTTGCGGCCAAAGCGCTTTTCAAGTGTTCCAGACAGATCAGCCAAAGCGGCTGCATCAATAGGGAAAGCACTGTGAACGATCGCATCGGCTGTACCGCCTTGTGCATTTTTCAGTGCGCGAAATTGACTGGCAATTTCGGGCAAGGCCACAAGCCGACGGTTTTCAATGGCCAAACGCAAAAAGTGATGGGCTGCTTCTGGCAAGGTGCATTTCACAACGCCAGAAATAACTTCAAACACTTGCGCGTCAGACACCTTGGGGTTTTCTGAGAATTGCAACAGTTGCGAGTCGCTCGCAACAGCCGCAAGTTCATCAAGCCAAGCTGCAGTACCCGCGAGGTCGGCCGATTGCGCTTTGAAAAGCGCATCAGCGTAAGGGCGGGCGATGGTTGCAAGTTCTGCCATGGTCTTCTCGGACTGTTAAAAATTACAGCTCGGTCTTCAGTCGGCTCAACAGATCGGCATGAACACCCGCATTGACTTCCTTGCGGAGAATCTGCTCGGCGCCCTTCACAGCCAATGCCGCAACTTGCTCTCGCAAAGTTTCACGGGCATTCACTGTTTGTTGCTCTGCTTCAGCCTTGGCTGCCGCAATGATCTTGTTGCCTTCTTCAGTGGCACGGACTTTGGCTTCTTCGATGATCGTCAAAGCACGGCGCTCGGCGTCAGCCAAGCGAACAGCCGTTTCGTTGCGCGAGGTGGCCAATTCGGCTTCGACGCGCTGGTTGGCGGCGGCGAGTTCAGATTTGGCTTTGTCAGCAGCGGCAAGGCCGTCGGCGATTTTTTGAGCTCGTTCATCCAAAGCGCTTGCAAGGGGAGGCCACACGAATTTCATCGTGAACCAAACCAAAATTGCAAAAACAATGGCTTGAACAAACAGGGTTGCATTGATGCTCACGGCAACACCTTTCTTTTGGTTGTTGCAGGAATTACTTCAGAACAAACGGATTCGCGAAAGCGAACATCATGGCGATACCAACGCCAATCAAGAAAGCCGCGTCAATCAAACCAGCCAGCAAAAACATTTTGGTTTGCAGTTCGTTCATCAATTCAGGTTGACGCGCAGCAGCCTCAAGGTATTTGCTGCCCATGATGCCGATACCGATACATGCGCCAATGGCGCCCATGCCAATGATCAGGCCTGATGCCAGTGCGACGTAACCGAGGACGTGTTCCATTCCGTTCATATTGTTGCTCCTAAGATGTTGATGGAAAGTTTGAGAAAAAAACTAAATTGTGACGCTCAGTGAGCATCGTGCGCTTGACCGATGTAGACCAAAGTCAACATCATGAAAATGAAAGCCTGCAAAGCCACGATCAAGATATGGAAGACGGCCCAAATCGAGCCGGCGATCACGTGACCAATTGGCAACAAAATGCCCGTCAATGACATGGCGGCCGTGCCGCCCATCAACGCGATCAACATGAAAATCAGTTCGCCGGCATACATGTTGCCGAACAGTCGCATGCCGTGAGACACGGTTTTAGCGACAAATTCAATCATTTGGAAAACAAAATTGAAGGGCCACAAAATGGGGTGCGCACCAAAGGGCGCCGTGGTCAACTCATGAAACCAGCCGCCAAAGCCCTTGATCTTGATGTTGTAAAAAATGCAGATCAGCAACACCGACACAGACATGCCCAAGGTGCTGGACAAGTCGGCTGTGGGCACAACGCGGAAATAGTGAATGCTGTGGTCAACGCCAGTCCACTCGAACACCTTGTGAAACAAGTCAACGGGCAAGAAGTCCATTGAGTTGAGCAAGAAAATCCAAACGAAGACCGTGAGTGCTAAAGGCGATACCAGCTTGCGGCTTTGGGCATTGTGGATGATGCCCTTGGCCTGTGTGTCGACCATTTCGAACAAAATTTCGACAGCCGCTTGAAAACGACCAGGCACGCCTGATGTGGCCTTGCTGGCCGCTTTCCACAATAACAAACTTCCCACCAAGCCAAGAAAAACACCCCAAAAAATGGAGTCGAGGTTGAACACTGAAAAGTCAATCACACCTGACATCTCTTTGTTTTGGAGATGCTTCAGATGGTGGCCAATGTATTCACCGGCGCTAGGAGCAGTTTCAGCTGACATTCTCTAAGCTCTTTAAAATTTAACTTTTACGTTTCAACGCGGCCCACAGGGTGGAAAAATTTGCGCCAGGCAAACACCACCCAATAAACCTTCATCGTGACCACCAAGCCCACCAACATGGCAGGCCAACTCAAATCTTTGACCACCCACACCGCCGCATAAAGCATGGCAACCGTGAGGCCGATCTTGACAATTTCCCACAACAAAAACGCAAAAACCGCAGTTCCTGAGTTAATGGTGCTGGTTTTGCTGGTTAAGCCCCGGGCAAACAAAGCTGCAGGGATGACCACCGTCAATGCGCCATAAGCGGCAGACCCCGCAGCTGAAACTTGTCCCGTGACAAGCCAAGTTAAAACCGCAAGAACCAAACCCACCAACAGCTGAGCCAACAACACCCTCCAAACGGAGAGCAAGGGTTGCTGAAGCCGAAGCTTTTGAACCTCTTTTGAAGTCAAGGGCTTGAAGTCGTCCAAGCCATCATCTTCGTCAAGTTCGAGTCGACTTATTCTGGTCATGTTTAATTACAACCAGGTTACAAATACCCGTGGTTCAGCAAAGCTCAGAATTATAGGTGAAAACCCACACGCCCAAAAGAGTCCACAATTGACAGTTGAAAAAAATCGGTCAATGCGACGTCTAACGCCGCCGAAAAGGAATTCAAAGTATGTATGAAATGATTAAATTTGCGCACTTGGCCGCAGGCACCGTGTGGATGGGCGGAATGACTTTCATGATTTGGGCGCTTCGTCCTGTGGCCATTGCGCAATTGGAACCCGTTCAACGCCTGCCCTTGTTGGCCGCTGTGTTGAGTCGTTTTTTCAAAGGGGTGGCGCTGTGCGTGTTGATCTTGCTCGCCACGGGCGGCCTCATGCTGATGGGCGTTGACATGAAATTAGCCCCGATAGGATGGCATGCCATGCTGGGGCTTGGCACGTTGATGTGCCTCATTTTTGGGCATTTGTATTTTGGACCCTTTAGAAAATTGAACCGCGCAATTACGGAAAACGATTTAGCGGCGGCAGGCCTTCAACTCACCAAAATCCACCCCTTGGTGCTTACCAACTTTGTTTTGGGCTGGTTGGCGATTGGCGCTGTGGTGATCTGGCGTTAACATGAGCGCCTCCATCAAGCCTCCAAATTCTGCCGAGCTGACACAGGGCGCTATGACTGCCAATGAGAGCGCCGACACTCGACAAGCCTCCTTGATTGAGTACCCCTGCGACTTCCCTGTCAAAGTCATGGGCGCTAGCGTCCCGGGGTTTGCTGAAGCCATGGCCGAGCTGGTGCAACAACACGACCCCTGCTTTAGCCCCGCCACCATCGAAATGCGGCCCAGCAAAGCTGGCAACTACCTCAGCCTCACCCTGACCATTCGGGCCACCAGTCGCAGCCAACTTGACAACCTCTATCTTGCACTGACCTCGCACCCCATGGTGAAGGTGGCGCTTTAAGATTGCGCGGCAGAGGGGCTAGAAAAGAATGCGAATAATTTAACCATGCATGTCAAATCACTGGGCTTGGTGCCATACGGGGAGGTCTACCAAGCCATGCAAGATTTCACTGCGGCTAGAACCACAGAAACAACGGACGAGTTGTGGCTTTGCCAGCATCCACCCGTTTTCACACAGGGCCTGGCGGGATTAGCCGGTCATGTGTTAAACGCTGGCAACATTCCCGTGATTCAAACCAACCGCGGTGGACAGGTCAGCTATCACGGGCCGGGTCAAATCATGGCTTATCCCTTGATCAATTTGCAACGCGCAGGTTATTTTGTCAAAGAATATGTTTACCGCCTTGAAGAGGCCGTCATTCGCACCCTGACGCATTTTGGTGTGACAGGGCATCGCGTGGCCAATGCACCCGGCATCTATGTCCGTTTGGCCGATCCTTTTTCCCATGCGGCCCTGACGGGGCCGGCGCATCCACTCGACCCCTTCAAGGGCCTCGGCAAAATTTGCGCACTGGGCATCAAAATCAGCCGCCAATGCAGTTATCACGGCTTGGCATTGAATGTTCACATGGACCTCGAACCCTTTGCTCGCATCAACCCCTGCGGCTATGCGGGCTTGCAAACCGTGGACCTTTCTACAATGGGCGTTCACGCCACGTGGGAAGCCACCGCCGAAGTCTTGGCTGACAAGCTCACTTCCCTGCTGGCGCCCTAGTTCTGAAAGAATGCAATGACCAAAGATACCGACACCTTGCGCCCTGTGGTGCGTGAAGTGCAAACCCTCGAAAACTACGATGCCTCCGCCAAGCAAAAGGCGGCGGCCAAGTTGTCTCGCATTCCCATTAAAGTGGAAGCTGGTGAAATTCTCAAAAAACCTGACTGGATTCGCGTCAAGGCAGGCTCACCCACCACGCGCTTTTATGAAATCAAAGACATCCTGCGCAAAAACAATTTGGTGACGGTGTGTGAAGAAGCCAGCTGCCCCAACATTGGTGAGTGCTTCGGCAAAGGCACAGCCACCTTCATGATCATGGGCGACAAATGCACACGCCGTTGCCCCTTTTGCGATGTTGGCCATGGCCGGCCCGACCCGCTCGATGTCAATGAGCCCACAAACTTGGCCCGCACCATTGCCGATTTGAAATTGAGCTACGTGGTCATCACCAGTGTTGACCGCGACGATTTGCGCGATGGCGGCGCAGGTCACTTTGTAGACTGCATTCGCGAAACACGCGCACTCTCCCCGCAGACGCAAATTGAAGTCTTGGTGCCCGACTTTCGTGGCCGTGATGATCGCGCTTTGGACATTCTCAAAGCCGCGCCACCCGATGTGATGAACCACAACTTAGAAACCGTGCCGCGTTTGTACAAAGAGGTGCGCCCTGGTTCAGACTATCAATTTTCTTTGCAGTTGTTGAAGAAATTCAAAGCACTGTTTCCGCATGTGCCCACCAAAAGTGGCCTGATGGTGGGTTTGGGAGAAACAGACGAAGAAATTCTGCAAGTGATGCACGACATGCGAGAGCACAACATTGAAATGCTCACCTTGGGTCAGTACCTGGCACCGTCCACCAGTCACTTGACCGTGAAGCGCTATGTTCATCCCGACACCTTCAAAATGTTTGAAAACAAAGCCTACGAGATGGGCTTCAAACATGCGGCAGTGGGGGCCATGGTGCGTTCAAGTTACCATGCCGATCAGCAGGCCCACGCAGCCAACTCCGCCAGCCTAGCTGGCCAGTAAGCTGGCAGGGTCCTCTGACGCCAGCACTTGCTGCGCCAAGACTTTGAGCTTGTCGGTGTCGGAGCGCAAAATTTGCTGTTTCACCAACAACACTTGCGAGGGGTGCATAGAGAAGCTCCTCAAGCCCATGCCCAGCAACAGACGCGTCATGCTCACATCGCCGGCCATTTCTCCGCAAACCGACACGCTCTTGCCTTGTGCAGCGCCTTCTGCAATGGTGTCGGCCACCAGCCGCAGAACCGCAGGGTGCAAAGGGTCGTAGAGATGCGCGACGCTTTCATCGGCGCGGTCAATGGCCAAGGTGTACTGAATCAAGTCGTTGGTGCCAATCGACAAAAAGTCGAAATGCTTTAAGAAGAGTTTGAGCGACAAGGCGGCCGCGGGAATTTCTATCATGGCGCCCAAACGAACAGGGCCGTAAACCACGCCTCGGACATCCAAGTCATGTTGGGCTTGCTTGACCAAGGCCAGCGTCTGATGAATTTCGCTGGCATGCGCCAGCATGGGTACCAGCAAATTGACTTTGCCCCATGCAGCCGCGCGCAAAATAGCACGCAGTTGGGTCAAGAACATTTCGGGGTCGGCCAAACTCCAGCGAATGGCACGCAAACCCAGCGCAGGGTTTAAATGCGCAGCGTCATGGCGCGCTTCGTCCAAGGGCTTGTCAGCGCCCACGTCGACTGTGCGAATGGTGACTGGCAATCCCTTCATGCCTTCCACCGCTCGCTTGTATTGGTTAAATTGCTCTTCTTCTTCAGGCAGGTTGCCTTGCCGTCCCATGAACAAAAATTCACTTCGAAAGAGTCCAACGCCCACCGCGCCAGCCAATAACGCGGCGTCAGTGTCCTCAGGCATTTCGATGTTGGCCAACAATTCAATGATTTGGCCATCAATGGTGACAGCGGGCGTGTGCCTGAGACGCGTTAAGCGTTCACGCTCCAAATCACCTTGGCGTTGCTTGAAACCATACTCAGCCAAGATGATGGACGACGGGTCGACAATGACCACGCCCGCATCACCATCAATGATGATCCAGTCGTCTTGTCGAATGAGGTGGCTGGCGCTGCGCGCACCCACCACCGCCGGAATGTCCAAGCTGCGCGCCACAATGGCTGTGTGCGATGTTTTGCCGCCAACGTCGGTGACAAAACCCGTGAACACACTTTGCTTAAATTGCAACATGTCAGCAGGCGACAAATCGTGCGCCACCAAGATCAAGGGCACGTCCATGGTGTCGCCCAACTGCAACTCTTGTTGCGGGCGGGCAGTCGGCTTGATGCGCACCACGGGCGAGCCGCCTTTCAAAAAGTGCAAGATGCGCTCAGTCACCTGCTCTAGGTCCGATTTGCGCTCCCGCAAGTAGGCGTCTTCCATCTCGTCAAACTGTCGCGCAATGACTTCCATCTGGCTGGTCAAGGCCCATTCGGCGTTGTAATAACGCTTTTCAATCCACTGCTTCAAGCCAGCAGACAAGGTCTCATCTTCAAGCAGCATCAGATGAACGTCTAAAAGTGCGCCCAACTCGGGGGGTGCGTCTGCAGTCAATTCAACTTGAAGTCGTTTGAGTTCGTCAACAACCGCATTTCGTGCTTGCCTCAACCTGTCAATTTCAGCAGCAACTTGGTCGGGCAAAATGAAATAGTGGGCCACGTCCACGCGGCTGGACGCCACCAGCACCGCGCGCCCCATGGCGATGCCACGCGCGACCGCCAGACCATGGATGCTGAAAGTCATTCACCCTCGCCAAACTTGTCGGCAATCATGGCAAGCATGGCCTCCATGGCTTCTTGCGCTTGATCGCCTTCGGTGTCCAAAACGACTTCACTGCCCATGCCCGCGGCCAACATCATGACGCCCATGATGCTTTTGGCATTGACCCGTCGCTCGCCCTTGGTCATCCAAATTTCGCAGGGAAAACTGCCTGCCAATTTGGTTAACTTGGCCGACGCACGGGCGTGAAGTCCGAGCTTATTGCTGATGGTCGTTGTAGCTTGGGGCATGTCGAGGTCCTGTTTGATTTTGAGGTGCGATGCATCCTACCGGCATGATGCCTTGAGACCCGCCAGCTTGTGCACGGGCGGCTAAGGCTTCCAAAGTTTCATGACGGTAACACACGCTTCGAAGCAACATGGGCAAATTGACACCCGCCAACAAGCGCGTGTCAATGCCATTGTTGAGTTTTTGGGCCACGTTGGATGGCGTGGCACCGAAGACGTCACTCAACAGCAGCACCTCGGTGGCGTTGAGTTGATTCATGGCCTCCTTGGCCAACATTAAACTGGTCTCTGGGCTGTCTGAAGGGGCAATGTCCAATGCCGATACGCCTGTCGCGCATTCTGGAAATACATGCAAAGCGCACTCGCGCAATGCCGAGGCCAAGGGAGCATGTGCAATGATGAGAATTCCAATCATGCTGAATTATGGCGGTTTGCCCAATGAAAATAAACATAGGCCCCTACTGCACAAACACCAAAGACTGAAAATGCCAATTGGAAGGCCTGTACAGGGCTGCTGCCCATTGACTTGAAGATGTCAACGGCCACGCCGATCCCCCACTGAACCAAAAACACGCCGGCAAAAATAACCAGGTTGTAGGCCGACAGTGCACGGCCCGCCAATGACGGCGGAAAGGCCAAGGCCACTGCGGGTTGCGCCAATGACACAAAGGTACTGGTGACACAAAACACGGTCAGGGCAATGGCGGTGGCAGGACCCAAATCGGGCCCAGCCCAAATTAAATAGGCCAAAGACACAAAACTCATGGGTTGGCCATAGGCAATCAATTGGTTGGCTGAAATGCCGCGTTGTGCCAGCTTGGGTGTGACCAGCCCCCAGGTCCAAAAGGTCAAGAGCATGGTGAGGTTCAGGCCAAACAAACCCGTGGCCACCTCGATGGGCGTATAGCCGCCCACCACGGTCATCCAAGGGCCGGCCCACAGGGTTTGCACGGCCACCAAGCCTGCGTAGGAAACACAGCCCAAGGGCGCCATTCTCCAAAAATAGGGGTTTCGCCAAATGGGCGCGTAGCCTTTCTCTTCATCTTGGAGTTGCTCGTTGTTGTTGGCTCGAACTTCCCAAGCGGGTGCAAGCTTCAGCATCACCAACATGGCCACCAACAACATGACCGCGAGACATACAAACAAAAAGCGCCAACCGGTATAGGGCATGAGCCATTGCACCGGCAAGGTAGAAGCCAGCATGCCCAAAGATCCCGTCATGAGCATCCATGAATTGGCGCGCAATTGTGTGCCTGCATCCATCCAGCGACGGTAGCCTGTGAGTGGCGCCATCAAGCAGGCACTCACGCCCACACCACATAAAAATCTGGCCAACCAAAGACCCAGAAAACTGTTGGCCATTGAAAAGCAAACACAGCCAAGGACGGCAACACTCAAGAAAGACAGAATAACTTTTTTGGGGCCGTGTTTGTCAAGCAGTTTGCCCATCGGTAGTTGGGTGGCTGAAAAACCGACAAAGTAGCCCCCTGCCAACAAGCCTAAATCTTGCGCTGACAAAGACAACTCCTGCGTCAAGGTGGGCGACAAAGTGGCTGTGATGGCGCGAATGAGGGTGGACAGGAAGTAAGCATATGCAAAAGCCAGAAAGACCCACAGCATTTGGCGCCGCGCTAGCAGAGAACTGGATTGGAGGCTCACGGCAGTTTCACGCTTTCAAAAAAAGGGGCTGTTTGTGGTTCATCCTGAAACCCGCTGAGGGTGCTGTGATAAACCACCAAATGCACCAAGCGCACGGCATCGCCTTCTACGTGAGAAAACCATGCCGCTTGGGCGTAAACAGCTTGTTGATTGGGTCCGGTGCCTTTGGCCTTTAAGCGCAAGGTGCCGGGCAACACCGACCCTTTTGGAATCGACCATTGAACGTTCTCTGCGCCTTGTGCTTTCATGTTTTGAAGCGTGGCTTGTCGCCATCCGTTCAACACTTCGTTTCGGTTGACCGATGCAGGCAGCTGGGTGGACATGACGGCCCAAACAGCATCATTGGCCTCGCAGCCCGCCACGACCAACGCCAAAGCTTGCCCCGCCATTTGAACTGTTTTATGCGTACGGTCGGGCTTGCAGGGAAGCTCCAAGCTCAATTGGGTGCCCTCCATTTGAATGGCACGCCAATTCAAACTGGGCTGACACCCAGTCAAAACTTGGAGCGACAGGATCCCAACAAAAAGAAAGATGAATCGCATTTTCAACATCGCTAGATTATCGTTCCGAGCATGACAGATTGTTTTTCGCGACAATAAGGCTATGAATTCACTTGACGGCATTCGCATACTCGACCTTTCCCGCGTTTTAGCGGGCCCTTGGTGCACCCAAACATTGGCCGACTTGGGCGCTGATGTGATCAAAATAGAGCGCCCAGGTGCCGGCGATGACACGCGCAGTTGGGGTCCGCCCTTTTTAAAAGATGCGCAAGGAAATGACACGCCCGAGGCCGCGTATTATCTTGGTACCAATCGAAATAAGCGCTCACTCTCTTGCGATATTTCAAAGCCAGAGGGGCAAGCACTGATTCGTGAGCTCGTGACGCATTGCGATGTCTTCATTGAAAATTTCAAGGTCGGCGACATGGCGCGTTATGGCCTCGACTATCCCAGCTTGCAGGTGCTTAACCCTCGCTTGGTGTATTGCAGCGTGACAGGCTTTGGGCAAACTGGGCCTTACGCAGATCGCGCGGGTTATGACTACGCCATTCAAGGCATTGGTGGCTTGATGAGTGTCACGGGCGAACGCGATGACTTGGGGGGTGGGCCCCAAAAAGTAGGCGTTGCAGTGGCCGACTTGTTTACCGGCATGTATGCCACCGTGGGCATTTTGGCGGCGCTACGACATGCTGAAAAAACGGGCTTTGGGCAGTTTGTCGACATGGCGCTGCTGGACACCCAAGTGGCCATGCTGGCCAATTTGGGGGCCAATTATTTGGTCAGTGGCAAAGTACCGACGCGCGCGGGCAATGCCCATCAAAACATCGTGCCCTATCAAGTGTTTGAGGTGATGCCTGCGCTGGGTGCAGGCCATCAAGCTCGAGACCACCTCATTTTGGCGGTGGGCAATGACAGTCAATTTGCAAAGTTTTGCGCGGTGGCAGGCCATGCAGAACTGGCTGCCGATCCGCGATTTGCCAAAAACACCGACCGCGTCAAAAACCGTGCAGTGTTGGTGCCCATGCTTGAAAAAATCATGATGACACGAAACAAAGCAAGCTGGTTGGCTGCGCTTGAAGCGGCCAAAGTGCCTTGTGGTGCCATCAATAACTTAAACGAAGTCTTTCAAGACCCGCAGGTATTGGCCAGGCAAATGGTCAACAACTGGCAGCACCCTCTCCAAGCAGATTTAAAGTTGGTCGCAAGCCCTTTAAAGCTCAGCCTCACGCCTGTGCAGCAAGCGCATGTGCCGCCGCAATTGGGTCAACACAGCAGCGAGGTGCTGCAAGAAGTATTGGGCTACAGCCATGCTCAAATAGAGGGGCTCAAAAGCAAAGGCATCATTTGATGCCTTGCAGATTTTCACTTTGCGCTAAACATTGTGCGGCTTCTCAGAAGCCAGCCCTCAGTCTTTTCGGAAGGTGTCGTGGCAGCCTTTGCATGTAGAAGCAGCTGGGCCAAACGCTGTTTTGAGTGCGTCCACATTGCCAACTTTGGCGGCAGCGGCCAGCTTGGTTACCTCGCCTTGCATTTTGTCGGCAGCCTCTTTGAACTTGGCGGTGTCTTTCCAGATTTCCGGCTTAGCGCGTGTTTCACCTTTGTCGCTGCCTTCGACAAACGAAGCCCAATGCAATTTGGACATGGCGGCGGCAATGTCGGCGTTTTCGGCAGCCAGTTTGGCGTCGTAGGGTGCTTTGCCATTGGCCATGGCACCGACACGGCCAAAGTGTGCGCTCAAAATAGTGAAACTGGCCTTGCGGTATTTGATGGCGTCTTCTGGCTTTGCAAACTGCGCAGAAGCAGGCAAAGACAGGAGCAAAGTGGTGAGACCTGTCACAATGGTTAAAAGTTTTTTCATGGTTGAATCCTGAGTTAGGCTGATGGATGCGTTTGAGCTTTGAGTTTCGCTAAGTTTCGCATGTTTTAAAATTTATTGCAGGCAGAAAGCCTTTCAAAAAAAAGCATTTCATGAATCAAATTCGCGTTTGGGATTGGCCGACCCGCCTGTTTCACTGGTCATTGGCTTTGTTGTTTGTGGCCCTTGTGGTCTCAGGCCAAATCGGTGGCAATGCCTTGGTTTGGCATTTTCGTGCGGGCTATGCGGTCTGCAGCCTTTTGCTGTTCAGGTTCATTTGGGGGTTTGTGGGCGGTCATTGGTCGCGCTGGCGCCAATTGAGTTGCTCACCCCGATCCATCCAACAATACCTGCGTCAGCAGAACAGCGAGCCTGAATCCAAAGACACTTATTTAGGCCACAACCCTTTGGGGTCTTTGTCTGTTATTGTGTTGCTCAGTGTGTTGTGCTTGCAAATTGCAACAGGCCTCTTCAGCGACGATGAAATTGCCAATGCGGGCCCCCTGACCATTTTTGCCTCAGAGGTCACCATTCAATGGGCCACTTTCTGGCACGCCGAAATTGGCAAGCTTATTTTGTTTGTTTTAGTGGGTCTTCATATTGGTGCTATCGCATGGTACTTTTGGAAGAAGCAAAACAATCTCCTCAAAGCCATGCTCACGGGTGACAAATTCAGCGCAATCCCTGCAACCTCCTCCCAAGATGGGCCCATCGCTTGGTTTAAGGGCTTGTTGGTTTTGTTGCTCAGCGCCGCATTGGTGTATGCCCTGATCTCGATGGGCGTTTGAGGCTGCCTGCTGAAGGCATTTCAAGGCTAAACTTTGCTACCGACCTCTACAGCGACCCCCTTGTTAGCCCCTTCCTCACCTCTTGTCTCCCTCATCGTGCCTGTCAGTGCCGAGGAGATTAACGCCACACGCGACATCTTTCTGGAATATGCAGGCACCCTGAATGTAGACCTCGGCTTTCAAAATTTTGAAGCCGAGTTGCAAGATTTGCCAGGTGAGTATGAAGCAACTCGCGGCGCTCTTTTGTTGGCCATGGTGGGCCATGAGGTGGCCGGCTGTTGCGCCCTTCGTCCCTTGGACGCTGCCGATGCGCCCAATGCCTCAGAAATGAAACGCTTGTATGTCAGGCCTGCATTTAGGCGTTTTGGCTTAGGACGTCAATTGGCCGAGGCCATGATGGACGCTGCACGTCGCCATGGTTACAGCTGCATATTGCTCGACACCCTCGATGAAATGGAAACAGCCCGCGCCTTGTACGAAGAATTGGGCTTTGAAGAGGTGCCGCCTTACTATCACAACCCAGTGCCTGGTGCCCACTATCTCCGCGTCTTGCTTTGAAGGGGCGCCAGTTCTGTTTGTCTTAAAAAATGGCCGCGCTCAAGCCTTGGCTTGAGAGAGCATGGTGTCGGCGTCACTCACTTCAAATTTGCCTGGGCCTTCTACGTTCAAGGTCACAAGCTTGCCATCTTTCACCAACATGGAATAACGGTTGCTGCGCAACCCCATGCCGCGGGCGGTGAGGTCCAGGGTGAGACCAACGGCTTGGGTAAATTCGGCGCTACCGTCGCCCATCATTCTGACCTTGCCTGTTGAATGTTGATCACGGCCCCAAGCGCCCATGACAAAAGCATCGTTCACGCTCACACACCAAATTTCATCCACGCCAGCTGCTTTCAAGGCTTCGAACTGGGCCACATAACCAGGCACATGTTTGGCAGAGCATGTGGGGGTGAAAGCACCAGGCAAGGCAAACAAAGCAATGGTTTTGCCAGCGGTCGCTTCTGCCACGTTCACAGGGTTGGGGCCAATGCTACAGCCATTGCCTTCAACTTCGACAAATTCCGTTAACGTAACGGCGGGGAGTGTGTCACCAACTTTGATCATGTTTTTTCCTTCAAGGGTTTGTAAATGGTTTTAAGAGAGTTTGTGAGATGAAAAAGACGAAAAAAAACGACCCACAATTGTGAGTCGTTTTTAAAAGTTGCGTAAAACGTAAGCTTATTCGGCTTAAACCGTCTCAGCTTTCTCTACCAAACGGGTGGCAACCCAGTTTTTGGTTTTAGAAATTGGCTTGCTTTCTGTGATTTCAATCACATCGCCGAAACCATAAATTCCTGTTTCGTCGTGTGCGTGGTACTTGCTTGATTTGGCAACAATCTTGCCGTACAAAGCATGCTTCACGCGACGCTCTACCAAAACCGTTACGGTTTTGGCACGCTTGTCGCTGACCACCTTGCCGATCAAGGTGCGCTTGAGG
>Ga0114972_10002063_pt1 | contig 15045 bp, 9 predicted proteins | sample M_140807_EF_Meta_FD_87354 | JGI IMG/M metagenome (GOLD analysis project Ga0114972, IMG submission 87354) | Freshwater microbial communities from Lake Montjoie, Canada to study carbon cycling - M_140807_EF_MetaG | ecosystem: Environmental > Aquatic > Freshwater > Lake | place: Lake Montjoie... | reverse complement strand
TCCGGCCGCTGGCGCAAATAGGGGATCGGCGAGCGGGAAAAATACAGCGCGTTGCCGTGGAGGTCGAGCACGACTTTCACAACGTTGACATCGAAGTAGGCATCGTCGGACGTGATGGCGTTGGCGGCAGTGACCATCGGCAGCGAGGGGTCGTTCGCGAGTGACAGGGCCAGTTGATCGACCAGTGCCGGATCGATCAGCGGTTCGTCGCCCTGGATGTTGATCACGTGGGTGGCGAGGGGGATCGACCGGACCGCCTCGGCGATGCGGTCGGTTCCGGTGGGATGTTCCGACGAAGTCATCGCCACCTCGGCGCCGAATCGCAGCGCTTCGTCGCGGATGCGCTCGTCATCGGTGGCCACGGTCAACGAGTCGAGCGCCTTGCATTCCCGGCAGCGCAGCCAGACGTGTTCGATGAGCGACTTACCCGCCAGCCGGTGCAGTGGTTTGCCCGGGAAACGCGTCGATCCCCAGCGTGCGGGAAGGATGCCGGCGATATGGGTGGGTGTTGATGGCACAATGGTCAGGGAATGATGAGTGGTTAGACCGAGGATGACAAGCTCGGGGATGTCGACTGTGTCGGTTGTTTGCTGCGGAAACAGAGTGCCACGAGGGCGGTGGCGATGGTGCCGAACATGATGCGCCAGGTGAATTCGATCACCGGCAGCCACTCGGGGGTTTTGTACAACTCCTTGGAAGTGCACATTTTATAGAGTTCGTTTGGCAAATTGCTCATCACGGCGACGACGATGAATCCCACCGTCATGGCGATCACGTTGCCGGTGTCGTTGCCGCGGGATTTCGTGAACAGGGCCACCATGAAAATGCCGAGCAGCGAGCCGTAGGTGTAGCCGAAGCTGCCGAGGATGATGCCGATGATGCTCAGGGAAGGATTCATCGCCTTGATGAAGGATGTCAGCAGGCCGATGCCGATCAGGATGAGCGAGAACACGAAGGTGCTGCGCTTGATGATGCGCACGCGAACCTCGTTGTCGTCCGGCGTGCCGAACCAGCGGAAATGGAAATCGCGCGAGTAACTGGTGGCCAGCGAGTTCAGCGCCGTGCCGAGAGAGCCCATCGTGGTGGCGAGCACGCCGGCGATCACCAGTCCGCGCAGTCCCGGCGGCATCACGGTGAAAACGAAGTAGGGAAAAATCCTGGTGTTGTCCGGCAGGCCTTTCGCCATCGGCAGATGCGGGTCATGATAGATGTGTCCATAGTATACCCAGAGCAGGATGCCGATGGTAAGCACCGCGAAAGTCACGGGAATGTCCGCCACTCCCGACAGGATGGTCGCGAGCGCGCTTTGATTTTTGTTTTTCGCCGTGAGCATCCGCTGCACCATGTCCTGATCGGTCCCGTGGGTGGCCATGGTCACGAACAGCGAACCGAAAAACGCCGACCAGATGGTGAACTCGGATGCCAGCACGCTCTTGATTTCCCCCCAAGTGGTGTCGGCGGGTTCGTCACCGCGCCATTGCCAGAAGCTCAGGTCATTTGGTCCGGTGAGGAATTTCCGCGCGCCGTCCCACGAGCCGGGAATGTGACCTAACAAAAAATAAAGGGAAAATGCCAGTGCGGCGAAGAGCACCAGGATCTGCAACACATCGGTCCAGATCACCGCTTTGATTCCACCGACCGCGGTGTAGGCGGCGGTCAGCAGGCTGATCAAGACCAGCGCACCGCCGGTCAACCAGAACTGATGCCAGGGATCGATCACCTGTTCCGGATGGAAATGATCCCAGATCACCACGATCAACAGCGTCGGCACCCACAAGCGCGTGCCGCTGGCCAGCGAGCGGGTGAACAGAAACACGCAGCTCGCGAAACGTCGGGTCTGCGGGCCGAAGCGCGTTTCCAGGAATTCATAGATGCTGACGACATTGTGTTTGTAGTAGGCGGGAATGAACACCGCGCCGACCACGAGCCGTGCGAGCAGATAACCGATCATCAACTGCGCATAGGTGTAGTTGCGCATCCGGAAGCCCTCGCCCGGTGCGCCGAAAAAAGTGCCCGCGCTGATCTCCGAAGCAAGGATCGATGCCAGCACGGCCCACCAGGGAATCGACCGACCGCCCAGGGCGAATTCCGATACGTTGTGGCTCTTCCGGCTGAAGTGGATGCCGATGCCGAGCACGATGGCAAAATACACTCCGATGATCAGAAAATCCCACGCATACTCCTGCATGGGCCTGATTCTCATCATATCCTGACGAAGACTCAAGACAAAGCTGATGTATCATCGCTTCCTTTGTTGTACAAGGCTTGAAGGGGATTTTGTGAAAAGCCAACAGATAAAATTTTAAGACCACTTAATCACTTTTCGTCCTAACTTTTTAAAAAGACCCGCTGTGGAACGTCCGTGGTATGTTGCTTTCCCGATAGGAAAAAAAATTGGCAAATATTTTAATTTTTTCCTCTTGTGAAATCATTACTGTGCCCCCCGCCTCACGAGTCACTTTGCATGGGCAACGACACGGGGACGGCGCCAAATACAACTAGAGAATATGACCATGGACTCGGATGAGTTTGAATTGAACGACGCGAATCAGACAACAACACATGCAATTGCGGATGATTGGAAGAAAGTGCAAAAAGCGCTGGGCAAGCTGGTAAGTGCGGATGCGTTTCAGCGCTGGTTCCGCATGAGCCGGTTGACGAAGGTGGATGACGGACAGATTGTCATCGGTGTTCCCAACGAAATCCATTTGGTATGGATCGAGACGAATTACATGATCGAACTCAACGAGGCCTGCGCGGAAATTTTCGGAATGCGCGAGGTCAAACTTTCGGTTTGCGAGGAAAACGCCCTGCCGCCACCGGCAAAGGTGGTCGCCGATCTTGGCGTGGAGGTTGAGGAATCATCGACAACCGCCGACGATCCGTTAGAAAAACGCGTCAAGGCGGTGGGGATGAACCCGCAGTACAATTTCAGCCGTTTCGTGGTCGGCAGCAACAGCCAGTTCGCCCATGCCGCCTGCCAGGCCGTGGCCAAACACAAATCGGTCGGCTACAACCCGCTGTTCATCCACGGCAGTTCGGGGCTCGGCAAAACCCACCTGATGCAGGCGATCGGCCAGGAGTGGCTGAAAAGCCGCCCGCAATCCCGGGTGGTCTATTTCACCTGCGAAAAGTTCACCAATGAGTTCATCGATGCCGTGCGCAAGGGCGACCTCGAAAAATTCCGCAAGCGCTACCGCAGTGCGGAACTGGTGTTGATCGATGACGTGCATTTCATCGCCGGCAAGGAGCGCACCCAGGAGGAGTTCTTCCACACCTTCAACACCCTGCTGGACGGCCAGCGCCAGGTGGTGCTCACCTGCGACCGGCCCGCGTGTGAAATCAACCATCTCGAACCGCGCCTGATCTCCCGCTTCGAATGCGGACTGACTGTCGAGCTGCAGGTTCCGTTAGAAGAGACCCGCACTGCGATCCTGCAACGCAAGATGGCGGAGTGGAAGGTCAAGCTCGACGACACGATCATCCGCTACATCGCCGAACACATCCGCAGCAACGTGCGCCGTCTGGAAGGGGCGCTGATGCGCGTGGCCACCTATGCCTCGCTGGCGGGTGAAAGTGTTCCGCTCGAAAAGGTCGAACATCTGCTGCGCGACATCCTTCGCGAGGAAGCGACCAAGCGGGTCACCATCGATGCCATCCAAAAGTCGGTGGCCGAACACTTCGACCTGCGCCTTGCCGACATGACCAGCCGTCGTCGTCCGGCGAGTGTGGCCTATCCCCGCCAGATCGCCATGTATTTGAGCCGCACGCTGACGAAATCCTCGCTGATGGACATCGGTGAAGCCTTCGGTGGTCGCGATCACGGCACGGTGATTCACGCATGCAAGAAGCTGGTCGAACAAATGAAAACCGACAACGGCATCCGGGAACTCGTCAGCATGTTTGAATCGGCACTGCGCCGCTAGCTCTACTGCCGGCATTGCGGCATCAGCATTCCAGCCACACTGATTTCAAGTACGGAGAGTCGGTGAAATCCGCCGGCATCGCCGTGTGCTGGAGTTTGATGGATTTCGGCAGGTGTTTGCGCAACTGGCGTTCGAAGTCGAGGTGATGGAGTTGATGGCAGTTGGTCGAGCACAACATCCAGCCGCCCGGCTGCAGACAGGCGTATGCCAGTGCGGCCAGCGTGCCATAATCGTTCTCCACGCGAAACACCCCGCCTTTTTCATCGCGAGAAAATGTCGGCGGATCGAGGATGATGCCGTCGAAACGCCGGCCCTGTTTTTGAAAGCGCCTCAACCAGTGAAAGGTGTCGCCTTTGCAGAAATGGTGATCTTCCGGCACAAGTTGGTTGTGGGAAAAATTCCGTTTCGCCCAGTCGAGATAGGGCTGTGAGAGGTCGAGTGTGGTGGTCAATGCTCCGCCCAGCGCCGCGCAGACGGAAAACGCTCCCGTATAAGCAAAGGTATTGAGCACCGTTTGGCCGCTCTCGCAGCGTTCGCGCACGCGATGTCGGTTGTCGCGCTGATCGAGGAAAATGCCCTGCGAATAGCCGCTGTGGAAGGAGATTTCATAGCGGACGTCGTTTTCGCACGCCAGAAACGGGACATCGACTGTCGGGCCGTGGAGGTGGCGGGGCGATTCCTTCTGCTGCTGGCTCAGGCATTTGTGATAGATGCTGTGCTGCTGCTTTTCCAGCCAGCGTGCCACCAGCGGGGGAATCTGCGACGTGGTGGTCGACAGCAGCCAGCGGCTTGCGAATGTCTCCAGATAGACGCCGGACAATCCATCGCCGGCCCCGTCGATCAGCCGCAACGCATCGGTGCCCGCCGTCATCAGGGCCTTGCGTCGGGCGAGAGCTTGGTCAAACAAGGACATGATTGGGATGTCGCGGCGCAAACGGTTCGCAGAGTGCTCGGTCACACGGACTGATCAACCGCGGACGCGAGACCTGCTTTGACGAGGGCGTGTTTGATCGCGTCGTTGACCTGGTGTCGGACCGATTCCACCGCCACGCGCAGGGCGTTCTGCATGGCGATGGCGCTCGACGAGCCGTGGGCGATGATGACCACGCCATTCACCCCCAGCAGCGGGCAACCGCCGTAGGATTCGTAGGAAGATTTTTCCTTGAGGGCCTTAAAGGCACCTTTGGCCATGGCGGCGCCGAACATGCGCAGGGGATTGGCGCTGAGTTCTTGTTTCAACCACTTGCCCATCGCCTTGGCGGTTGCTTCGCAGGACTTCAAAACGATGTTGCCGGTGAAGCCGTCGCAAAGCACCACGTGCAGGGGTTTGTCAAACAAATCGTGACCCTCGACGTTGCCGATGAAATGAATGTCGGGCATCTGCTTCAGCAGTGCGAACGTTTCCTTGGTGAAGGTCGTGCCCTTTTCATCCTCTTCGCCGTTGCTCATCAGTCCGACCAATGGATCGGCGATACCCAATGCATGGCGGGCGAAAGCCGTTCCCATGATTGCATAGCCGACCAAATGCTGCGGTTTGGCTTCCGGGTTGGCACCGGCATCGAGAATGTTGCAAACGCCGTGTTCGTTCGGCAGCGGCGAAGCGATGCCCGCGCGGTCGATGCCCTCGATCAAGCGCAGTTTGATGGTCGCGGCAGCGACACAGGCACCGGTATTGCCCGCGGAAATGAAGGCATCGGCATCACCGGATTTTACCAGATCCATGGCGATGCTGATCGAGGAATTTTTTTTCCGCCTGACGGATTTCGCGCCCGGCTCTTCCATGCCGATGGTTTCCGCCGCATGAACGATGGTGATTTTCTCACTGTCGAGCTGGTTTTGTTTGCAGGCGGCTTCGAGCACCGATCCGTCACCCACGAGAAAGATCCGTTGGATGTCGGGATAGAGCTGCAGGGCGAGTTTGCTGCCGAGGATGTTGACATCGGGGGCCTTGTCGCCGCCCATGGCGTCGAGTGCGAGGTTCATAGCAACAGGAGAGAATGTGGCATGGGAAATGAAGAATCAAAGTGCGGTTGTCAGACCAGGCCGTCCTTGCGCGCCTGTTTCCAGTAGGCGTATTCGCTGCGGTTGAAATCGATGTATTCCGGTGACAGGTCGCTGGTGTACATGGTGTAGCGCGCCTCACCCTGGTTGAGATGGATTTTCACGGTGAACTCCGGCTTGGCGACGATCGTGCGCAGTTCGTCCATCGGTGTCGGTGCCTGCAGTCCGCCGAGACAGGCCGGTTTTTCATTGATGAAAATGTCCACCAGTTCCTCGCGGATGCGCGCGCGCGAGTATCCCACCGCGTGTATGATGCGTCCCCAGTTCGGATCGCCGCCGTTCCACGAGGCCTTCACCAGCGCGGATTTGCTAACCGCCTCGGCGACCTTCTTGGCATCGAGATAGGTGCGCGCGCCCTTGACTTCGACAGTGACAAACTTCGTCACCCGCTCGCCATCGCGCACCACGGCTTTCGCAAGTTCGATCATGACGTATTGCAGGGCGCTGCGGAAAATCCGACAGGCATTGGAATTGCGCCGGATCGTCGGCATGCCGGATTTTCCATTCGCCAGCACCAGCACGGTGTCGTTGGTGCTCATGTCGCCGTCGATGGTGATGCGGTTGAATGACTCCTCGACGCACTCCAGCGTGCACTTGCGCAGGCAGGCCGAACTGAGGTTCGCATCGGTGGTGATGAAGCACAGCATCGTCGCCATGCTCGGACTGATCATGCCGGCGCCTTTCACGCAGCCGCCGATCCTGACGCGATGGCCGTCGATATCAACGGAAATGGCGATCTCCTTGGCGCGGGTGTCCGAAGTGATGATCGCGGCCGCCACCTCGGAGCCGTTCTTTGGAGAGAGATTTTCGACCAGCTCCGCAATGCGCGGTTCGATGCGCGACATCGGCATCGGCAGGCCGATCACACCCGTCGAGCAGACACCGACCTCCGACGTCTTGAGTTTCAGCAGCTTGGCAACCTCCGCGCACATGGTTTTGGCATCGCGGATGCCGACGACACCGGTGCAGGCGTTGGCATTTCCCGAGTTGGCGATGATGCTCCGCAGGTCGCCCTTGCGCAAGTGGGCCTGCGAGAGTTTGACCGGCGCGGCCTTCACACGGTTGGTGGTGAATGTTCCCGCCGAGGCGCAGGAAACTTCCGAATGAATCAGCGCGAGATCGAGGCGTGTCGCGTCAGGATTTTTGATGCCACAGGAGATGGCGGAAGTAACGAATCCGAGAGGGGCGCCAACACCTCCTTTGATTTTGGAAAAGGGAAACTCCATGACGGGGAGGGGATTGTTACCGTGAAATCAGACGGATTGCAATCCTGCTTTTTCGTCCAGGCCAAATAGCAGATTGAAGGATTGAATGGCCTGTCCGCCGGCACCTTTGATGACGTTGTCCTCCGCGCTGGTGATGATCAAACGCCTGCAGCGAGGATCGATGTGCCAACCGATGTCGATGTAGTTGGTGCGGGTGACGTTTTTCGTGTCGGCGTGCCCACCCAATCCGAGCAATCGAACGAATGGGGCAGAGGCATAGGCGTTTTCCAGTGCCCGGACGATGTCGTCGGCATGTGTGTCCGGCAAAAGCGCCGCGGTGATCGTGCTGTGGATGCCCGAGTTGACCGGCACCAGGTGGGGAATGAAGGTGATTGGAACCGGCTGGCCTGCGGCGAGGGCGAGTTCCTGTTCGATCTCGGCAAGATGGCGGTGTTTCGGCAGACCATAGGCGCGCAGGCTTTCGTTGCACTCGCAGAACATCAATGCGGGATCGGGCTTTTTTCCCGCGCCACTGACGCCACTCATCGAGTTGGCGACGATGCTCGATAGATCGAGCAATTTCGCCCGCAGCAACGGGATCAGTGGCAGCAAAATGCTGGTGGGGTAACAACCCGGTGAGGCGACCAGTTCCGCAGAGCGGATGGCCTCGCCATGGACTTCCGGCAGACCATAGACAGACGAATTGAGCAATTCGGCGGCCGGGTGAGGATGAAGGTAAAATTCCTCATAAACCTTCGGATCGTGAATGCGGAAATCGGCGCTCAGGTCAATCACCTTGATGTTCTTTTCCAGCAAAGCGCAGGCCAGTTCCGCCGCCACGCCGTGGGGCAGTGCGAGAAAGGCGACCTGGGCACCGCTGCGGGCGATGGCTTCCGGATCCGGTTGAATGAAAGTCAACGCCGCTCCCGGCATGTGGCGGAAACGCGGGAAAACGGATTCGATCGAGCGACCGGCTTCCTGACGGGAGGTCACTGCGACCAAAGAGACATTCGGATGCTGGAGCAGCAGGCGCAATAACTCGCTCCCCGTGTAGCCACTGGCACCGACGATCGCTGTGGGAATGCATTGCATGGAAAATGTGATGACAGGAAATTCTTTGCTTGCCAATTCCGATTTCTTTTGTTTTTCTTCGCGTCCGCTGTTTCGGCAACGGGCTGTAGCGCAGTCTGGTAGCGTACTTGCCTGGGGGGCAAGGGGTCGTGGGTTCGAATCCCGCCAGCCCGACCATTGTTTGGGAGCACAAGTGCACCCGAATCCACATCTAGCGATTTTTGTGAAATCCGTGTGGAATCCGAAGATTCTGTTATGGATTGCAGCATTCGGAATTGAACAGCTGCCTGCCCGCCTGCGGATGTTTCCGGAGATCGGGGGCGCTTGTGACAGGTCGAGTCTTGTCCCTACCTAACACTCCTGCCAGCTCGCCCAAGCCGATGAAGGGCTCATTGCGGATTTTTTTCTGAAGCCCAAGCGCCCCGACCTGATAAACCACGCCTGAAAATCGGACGTTGGAAAAGTTGAGAATCACTCTTGATTCGTTTTCTTTCTACTGAACCGATCAGGGAAAAAATGTTCTAACAGAAATACATAATGCAAGAAACCAGGCCTGACCTCATTCACGGCGCGATCCTCGGCATGCCGGCGGAGAACAGGCACCGGGGAGTGATTTTCCATGCCGCATGAAAATCCGCCGCAACCGCTCATCCTCTTCGGAGTTGAATGTTGCGTTATCTTTCAACAACCGTTTCCTGATATGAAAACCCGATCATCATTCATGGCCGCTGCGGGCATATGTCTCGCATTGGCATATCCGATTCCAGCGGCCGCAACACCGGCGATTTATGTACAACTGTTCATGCACAGCGAGGAACCGCATGTTCCGGACACGCCGAACTTCCGCGACATGACGGCGCTGACGGCGGGCAACGCCGCCTCGACCGCATCCTATATCTATTGGCGCAACCAACTCCGCGAATACGCAAGGATGTGCTCGGACCGGGCTATCAAACTCAACTTCCAGAGTGACTGGAACTTCCTTGAAGGCTGCTGGAAATGGGAAGTCAAGACCCCCATCGCCAACATCAAGTCCAACACCAACAACCTCACCATCATCCAGTATCTGGAAAGCCTGGGCCATGAAGTGGACCCGCACTCGCACGAAGGCAGTGGCTACACTTATGCCGATGTGGCCTTTCTGCTGACCAAATGCGGCGGCACCGACACCCGCGTCGCAGGCGGGCACCGGCTCGATCCCACGACTTTCGCCGCGCTGGACTACGAGCGTCTGACCGCTGCCAGCGGCGTGGCTCCGGGCGTTTACACCAGCGCCCAGACGAACCCGGCGAACCGGGCCCCCAACTGGTTTCCGGTCCTGTTGATGGGCGGAGCATCGACCAGTCACGAGAATGATCCGCATGTTTCCGGTATCTGGCGGCCCGCGTCCGCCGCTTCCTATCTCAGCAAATCACCCGCCAACACCGGCATCCCCGCCATCGGCGGCTGGAGCGATGATCTTCGCCAGGTCGCCCGGCTCGCGGCGGACCTGAGATCGGGCGCGATCCCCTCCGATGGGAAGATCTGGACAGTGAACATGGCCACCAACCACCGCGACATCGTGGACAACACGTTTCTTCAGACCAACATCCGGGCGATGCTGGACACGCTGAAGACATGGCAGGACGCAGGCACCATCCAGACAACGACGTTCCGAAACACCCTCGACAACATCTGGCCCTCCCTGTCCGACAGCGCGCAGAACCTGTATGCAATGCCGGACGACCACGTCTCGTTTTCGCTCAACTGGCAGGATTTCTATTTCAAGGCGCAGAGCGCGTCATACCTGGAAAGGATTCTTGACCTTCACGAATCTTTCGGCGTGCCGCTGGACGTCTTTCTAACCACTTGGCAGGCCGATATTCTCGCCGATGAATACCCGGCGCTCCTCGGCAGGCTGGCCAGCTCGGCGCTGGTGAGCCCGGGCTATCACATCCGGCCACCAAAGCCGTATGACAATGAATTCGAATGGGGAACACTGACACAGACCAGCATCACGGACGCACAGCGACGTGACGTGATCGAAAACTACGAGGGACACCGGCTGGATCCCTGGGCCTGCACCAGCCAGTCAACGGCTGTGCCCGACATGACGCGGACCGGAGGATTCGCCCGCATGACCGGACTCTTCGGATACGCCCCGGTCAGCGTCGGCGCGGCGGCGGCCACAAGGCCGGTGAATCTAACCACCGTGGTCAACGACTACTTCCACGATCCTGACGACACGGCGTCCAATGGCGCATCCGGCGCGAAGATGCTCGTTCGCCATGACTCCTTCACCAACCTCAACACCCGCTGGAACCAGGCGACCGGCTCCGGTTATGACTCGGATGAAAGTTTTCTCTACTATCGCCCGGAGCACTATGACTGGAAACTGATCACCCTGTGGGACCCGACGCTTCGGGACCATGATCCCGGCCAGACCTTGGCGCAGTCCATGACGGACGCGCGGGCAACCTCCACTTCCGGTGGCAGGGCACCTTGGTTTGTCGGTGTGAAACTTCACGACAACGACCTGTTCTCCACCCAGTCGGCCTGGTCGTTGGTGTGGCCTAACTCGACAGACGCCTCTTGGAACCTCTCGCGTCTTAATCCTTCGCTGGAACTGCCCGCTGCCACCCAGCAGCAGCGGTTTTCCACATATCAGGCCATCGTGCAGGACGCCGCGGAACGCTCTGCAAGCCGGTCCATCAATATCGACAACAGCATCGACATCATGAGCCTGCAGTTGCAAGCCATGGCAAGACAGCCCGGCATGGCGCGAACCAAGGTGGACGAAGAACAGGCCGTTGGCACCATCCTGACAGCCCTCAGCGGTGGTGGTGTTTTGTCCGGCCAGGAAGTCCGCTACTCGCTCGTCTCCGGAACGGGTGACGCCGACAACGCGGACTTTTCCATTGTGGGTGCGAACCTGTGTGCTGCACGGCGTTTGAGCCTCGAGGCGAAATCCGTCCGTCAGTTCCGCATCCGCTGGGAATGGGTCGATTCCCAAAACTCCGCGAACATCCTCTCATCCGGCGAGAGGGCGATGACGCTCGCCCTCGCCAACGTCACCACGGATGACGAGGATCTCGACGGTGTTTCCGAAGCCGAGGAACTCATCGCGGGCACCAACCCCGGCGATGCCCGCAGCGTCTTCCGAGTTTCCTCGCTCAGCATCGAAGCCAGCGGAGCCGCGACGGTTCGGTGCAACGCCGTGGCTGGCCGAACTTACACCCTTCAAAGCAGCACGGACTTGAGAAACTGGAACGTGGAAACCGATGACACCGCCACCGTTGCGGCCTCTGCCGATGGCACGATCTCACTCATCGACAGCGACGCCACAGCCAGCAGGAAGTTCTACCGCATCGCAGTCATGCAGACCCCATGAGCACCCGGGCGAAGGCACAAAACCAAGCGGACCGTATGGCGCATGTCTCTGGGGTCCTGGCATGGAAACTAAATTCCTAACAAAAATCTAACATGTTGCCATGCGACTACCCCTCAAGAATTGATCATCTCAATAGACGCAACTTGAAAAAATGCGCATATCCAAGGACTGACCCCATTTATGATGCCATAGCTCTGGCATCTCTGGCAAAAATGTCCATTAGCGGGATGCCGATCTCTGGTATCTATGCTATCGCTTCGGTTTCGATATCGATGGCATTGGTTTTCGCCGCCCGCGCTCGGAGCCTGTGCGCTGGCAGTAGGCTTTCGAGTTCTTCGGCGGGCGGGTTGTGCATGAGCTTTTCAAACACCCACTCGAAGTAGGCGAACGGCTCGGCACCATGCACGCGGATTTCATACAAACCGACCGTTCGGGGCTGCACGCCTTTCGTCCCTTGGGAGAGACAAACAACGCACAAATGACCATGAAATCGAAGACAAACGCACCGTCAACTGGAGCCCATGCCGCCTGACCAGTGCTTGGCAACAATGGTGCATTCTCCCCTTCAAGTGGTTTCAAAATGCATTACGCCAGGTCGAAGCGGTCGAGGTTCATTACTTTGTTCCAGGCGGAGACGAAATCGGCGACGAATTTTTTCCCGGAGTCGGCGCTTCCGTACACTTCCGCCAGGGCGCGGAGTTCGGAGTTCGATCCGAAGATCAGGTCGACGCGTGTGCCGGTCCACTTGAGGGCACCCGTTTTGCGGTCGCGGCCCTCAAACACATCGGCTTCCTTCGAAACCGGGTGCCACTCCGTGCCCATGTCGAGCAGGTTCATGAAAAAGTCGTTCGTTAGAGATTCCGGGCGCTGGGTGAAAACCCCGTGCTGTGTATCGCCTGCGTTGGTCTTGAGAACGCGCATGCCACCGACAAGCACCGTCAGCTCGGGTGCGCTGAGGGTCAGCAACTGTGCTTTGTCGATCAACAAGGCTTCGGCCGACACGGTGTATCTGCCCTTGAGGTAATTGCGGAAGCCGTCGGCGATTGGTTCGAGCACCGCGAAGGACTCGACATCGGTTTGCTCCTGGCTCGCGTCCATGCGTCCCGGTGTGAAAGGAACGACTACCTCGTGACCGGCATTTTTCGCCGCCTGTTCAACGCCCGCGCAACCAGCCAGCACGATCAGGTCGGCCAGCGAGATTTTTTTGCCGCCCGTTGCAGTATCGTTGAACGCGCTCTGGATGCCCACCAGTGTTGACAGCACCTTGGCGAGTTGGGTTGGTTGATTGACCTGCCAGAATTTCTGTGGTGCCAGACGAATACGCGCACCGTTCGCGCCGCCGCGTTTGTCCGAGCCGCGGAAAGTCGAGGCAGACGCCCAGGCGGCGGAAACCAGTTCGGAAACCGTTAGACCGGTGGCGAGCACCTTGCTCTTCAGCGAGGCGATGTCCTGTGCATCGACCAATGGATGGTCCAGGGCGGGGATCGGGTCCTGCCAGATGAGTTCCTCGGCGGGAACCTCCGGGCCGAGGTAGCGGGCGCGCGGTCCCATGTCGCGATGCGTCAGCTTGAACCACGCGCGGGCGAAGGCATCGGCAAACTGGTCGTGGTTCTCCAGGAATCGACGCGAGATCTTTTCGTAGGCGGGGTCGAATCGCAGAGCGAGGTCGGTGGTGAGCATTGATGGCGCGATTCGCTTCGAGGCATCGTGCGCATGAGGCACCGTGCCGGCACCCTCACCATTTTTCGGCGTCCATTGGTTTGCACCGGCTGGGCTCTTGGTGAGTTCCCATTCATAACCGAACAGGTTTTCGAGATAGTTGTTGCTCCATTGGGTCGGGGTGGTGGTCCAAGTCACTTCCAGTCCGCTGGTGATTGCATCGCCGCCCACGCCGGTGCCGAAACTGCTTCTCCATCCCATGCCTTGTTCTTCGAGGCCCGCTGCTTCCGGATCCGGCCCCACATGGGATGCCGGGCCGGCACCGTGGGTTTTGCCAAAACTGTGGCCACCGGCGATGAGCGCCACGGTTTCCTCGTCGTTCATCGCCATGCGGGCGAAAGTCTCGCGGATGTCCCGGGCTGAAGCCACCGGATCGGGGTTGCCATTCGGGCCTTCGGGGTTGACATAAATCAGCCCCATCTGCACGGCGGCCAGCGGATTTTCGAGATCGCGATCCCCGGAGTAGCGCTTGTCATCGAGCCACGTTGTCTCCTTGCCCCAATAGACATCGTGATCCGGCTCCCAGGTGTCCTCGCGACCACCGGCGAAACCGAAGGTCTTGAAGCCCATCGTTTCGAGCGCGACATTTCCCGTCAGGATCATCAGGTCCGCCCAGGAAATCTTGCGTCCGTACTTCTGCTTGATCGGCCAGAGCAGGCGGCGCGCCTTGTCGAGGCTTACATTGTCCGGCCAGCTATTGAGTGGTGCGAAGCGTTGTTGACCACGACCGCCGCCGCCGCGACCGTCGCCGGTTCGGTAGGTTCCGGCGCTGTGCCATGCCATGCGGACAAACAGCCCGCCGTAGTGACCGAAGTCGGCCGGCCACCAGTCCTGGGAATCGGTCATCAATGCCGCGAGATCCTGTTTCAACGCCGCGAGGTCGAGGCTCTTAAATTCCTCCGCGTAGTTGAAGTCACCGTCCATCGGGTTGGACTTGGAAGAATGCTGGTGCAGCAATTCGACTTTCAAGCGGTTCGGCCACCAGTCGTGGTTGGCGGTGCCGCCGCCGGCGGCGTGTTGGAAAGGACATTTGGCTTCAGTGGACATATCTTGTATTGGATTGGTTGGATTGCGCGCGAAGGTAAACGTCGGTTTTGCCGTGTCAAGTGATTTGTCGGTTGTGGAACTGACAGGAACGCCCGACTTCGAGGTGGTCTGGACCGGGTGGCAAGGGCTGCCGAATTCACGGCAATCAAGTTAGGGAAATGATTGACAACGAATGTCGCAATCAAAAGGCGGGGAACGATCTCCGAGCGTTCCGGTGGGGGGCGGTCGCGGATCACCCTTACGTGATTTACCTTCACCCCACGGTCTCGTTCGCCAACAAAGCGAGTGAAAAAGGCGGGGAACGATCTCCGAGCGTTCCGGTGGGGGACGGTCGCGGATCACCCTTACGTGATCTACCTTCACCCCACGCTATCGTTCGCCAACAAAGCGAGTGAAAAAGGCAGGGAACGATCTCCGAGCGTTCCGGTGGGGGACGGCCGCGGAACACCCTATCGTAATCTACCTTCACCCCACGGTCTCGTGCGCCAACAAAGCGAGTGAGTCAGGAAGGATAATCGACTGTCATCAACCCTGCTCAAAAGGCAATGATCGCGGTGCCATGGCATGTTCATTCGCGAAAACCCGCGTCCGGCAGGATGCCGAACGCAGCCTGCGGGACGCAGGCGCTCCCGGGGGAGAAATATCC
>Ga0114972_10002062_pt1 | contig 15045 bp, 14 predicted proteins | sample M_140807_EF_Meta_FD_87354 | JGI IMG/M metagenome (GOLD analysis project Ga0114972, IMG submission 87354) | Freshwater microbial communities from Lake Montjoie, Canada to study carbon cycling - M_140807_EF_MetaG | ecosystem: Environmental > Aquatic > Freshwater > Lake | place: Lake Montjoie... | reverse complement strand
GCGATCTCGGGGGTGCTCGGGGCCTACCTCGTCCTCCATCCGCACCGGCGCGTGAGCGTGATCCTGTTGCGGATCATGGTCGACGTGCCGGGCTACATGGCCGTGGGGATCTGGTTTCTCTTCCAGGTCGTCAGTGGCCTGTTCGATTCCGGCGGCGGCGGCGGGGGCGTGGCCTATTCGGCCCACGTCGCCGGCTTCCTTGCCGGGATCGTCCTCGCCAAGCCGATGAGCGCGAAGTGGGCCCGCGACGAGGCCGATCCGCTCGTCATTCTCCGCCGCCGGATCGGGTGAGAGCCGCTCGCTGCGGGCTGGATCGGGGCAGGCTGGATTATGGTGAGACTTCATCACGGCAGGACTGGATCGCGGCGATGGTCTTCGCCGTGACCAGATCCCAGGTGCAGGTTCGCGCCTTGGCGATCGAGGCCGATTGCAGCCGGTGGAGCTCGGCGGCGGGCAGGGCGATGAAGCGCTCGATGGCGGCCCGTAGATCGCCGACATCGGGGCGGGGGAGGAGAACGCCGTTGTCGGCGCCGACCCATTCCGCCGTCGCGCCGACATCGGTGGCGATCACGGCCAGGCCCCGGGCCATCGCCTCGAGGACGACCGTCGGCATCCCCTCGGCGAAGCTCGGGCAAAGAAGGATAGCGCTTGAGTCAAGGATTCCCTGGAGCGTCGCGGTGTCGGTGACGGTGCCGTGGTAGACGACGTCGTCGCGTTTCAACCGGAGCGGTTCGGGGATCGGGCCGACAAAGTGAAACTCCACCCCTGGGGCCCGCAGCGGGGCGATCGCTTCGAGGAGCTCCGGCACCCCCTTGCGCCGTTCGTGCCGGCCGATGAAGAGAAAGCGGCGCTGCGCCGTCGGCACCGGCCGATCGGCGACGATCCAGGCGCCGTCGATGGCGTTGGGGACCTCGACGAGGCGTTCTGCCGGCACACCGCAGCGGCGCTCGACGATCGCCCGGATCTTCCGCGGGAAGGTGAAAACGACGTCGGCGGAGCGGTCGAGGGCAACGACCTGTCCGCAGAGGACGAATTGTTCGAGCCAGGCCCGGAGATTGGCGGCCTTCTGAAACATCTCGTAGCCGTGCTGGTTGACGCCGACGGGGGGAAGATCGGTGGCCCCCCGGCGCCGGGCGGCCCCGAAGGCGATCCCGGTCAGCCCCTGGGCGTAGACAAAATCGGCCCCGACCTTCTCCTCCCGGTAGCGATCGAGGAGGACGCGCGAATAGGCGCGGCAGTCGTGGAGATAGTGGCCGGGGTAGCGGCCGGCCTGTGGCGGCACGACAACGAGGCTTTTGATCCTCGCGCGGGCCTCGGCGGGGAAGTCGTCGAGGGCCTCGGCCCGGGCCCGCAGTTCGGGGGTGTCGGCCGAGTGGAGGAGGGTGACCTGGACACCGGCCTTGGCGAAGTGAGTCGCCAGCATCCGGGTGTGCCGCTGGATCCCGCCGAGCCGGTAGGGATAGACACCGTCGGCGAGGAGAGCGACGTGGAGGGGCGCGGATGAGGCCGACGATGGCATGGGGCTTTCCGCCGGGGAAGGCCCGGGAGCGGTGGCGCCGCAGATCCCGGCGGCAGACACGTGCGTCGTGGCGGGGCGGCCGGCACCAGGCCACGATCACCCGGGGATTGGCAGAGTATCCGGCTCGCTTGGCGCACGCAACGAACGCTCGTTTCGCCTCTGACAGCGGCCGGGTGCCGGGCACGGCGGTCCCTCCCTCGCATCGAGTGCGGCGGAATGGTATCGCACGGGGCGGCGGAATGGTACCGTAGCAATCGGGTTCTCGCGGCCCCGCCACGCCGCCGTCTCACTCCGGGGCGGGCCGAATCGTCACGCTTCGGATGCGGCCGATGACGCTCGATGAGCGCGGCTTCGCCCCATCCTCAGTCAAGCTCGCCGACGTGCTTGAGCGGCTCTGGATCGTCGAACCGCTGCCCGCCTGGCTGCCGACACGCAATCGCCTCGCCCGACTCTCGCAGGCACCGAAACAGCATCTTGCCGATCCGGCTCTGGCAGCTCGCCTTCTCGGGCTCGATGCCGCCGGTCTGTTGGTCGGTGGGGGCCCAAAGCCGACGACGGTTCGGGACGGACCGTTGCTCGGTCAGTTTTTCGAGTCACTCGTCACGATGTGCGTGCGGGTTTTGGCGCAGGGGGCGGAGGCGCGGGTGTTCCACCTTCGCCGTCGTCATCAACAGCTGCCCGCGGGCCTATCGACGCGCCGACGGGATCGCCGTCGTGCCAGCGGCCCTGCTTGGCCCGTGAACGGCCATCGCCTTTCGCCCCCTGTGGCGGTCCGCGCTGCCATCCTCCAGCCCGCCCGCGGTGCAGGGAGCCCGCGGCTCCCCCAGCCACCGCGGCTGATGTCGCTCAGCGCAAAGAACCGGGCCGGGCATCCTGCAATGCCCAGCCCGGTTTTCAACCAGCGATCAACAAGCCCGCTCGATCAAGCCACGAGCGCGGCACGCCGACGCCGCTGTTCAATCATCGCAAGCACACCGGCGACGAGCGAGAGAGCGCTCGAGCCCGTGGCGGGGTCGATTTCGGGGACATGGATCCCCTGGAGTTGTGCTGAAAACGTATTCATAGGCCCAGGAAAGTAGCTCGATGTCAGGCGATACCCGCCCAAATGAGGGACAACGAGCCTCTCGGAAAAAGAGAGACGGACGAAAATCCGTCAAGGACGAGCAACCGAAAACGCTTCGGCGCGACTGGCGAATCGACACGCTTCAACGACTGAATCGTTGAGCGTGGATCGGCCTACGCTTCGACACCGATCCGCAAGCGGAGAGATGGCAACTCGTCTTCCGAGGTCAGGTTTCCTGGTCGGCTGGCCTGAGACTTCCGTCCCTTGCCCGACGCCCTAGAAAGAGCCACCCTACCAGACTGCGGGCAAGCCACCACCCACATTCCGGTTCTGCGGGGATTTTGTGATGCGAGCCGGCCGATCTATGCGGGGTCGACGATTGGGGCATCGCCCAAATGGCAACACGCTCTCCGCAGCCCCGGGGTTGCCAGGCCTCGGCGACTCCGGGCAGATGGAGTCCGCTGGCCGCCTCGCAGGCGGCCTATCTGGCCAAATCACAGCAGGAAAAGCATGCGGCGAGGGATGCGGCAATCAACCAGTTCAAAGAGCGGTTCGGCAGGATCTTCCAGCGGCGGCACGACTCCATCCATAACTGCGACCGACGGTGGATCTCACAGCAGCCGCTGGAAACGGGCGGCACGGTGCTGAAAGTCATCCAGGATGTCGAGTTCCTGGTCAACCGGTGCGCCGAGCACATCAACTGCGAATTGGGCGACTTTCTTGTCGGGACAGGCTCCTCGGCGGCGACCACGGCTCAAGCCGGGTACTGATCCGACCGAGATCCGACCGAAGCTTGCTGGCCGACTCGCAAGGCACCGAATGAAGGGGATTCGCGACTCGCGCGGCATGACCGACTTTCAGACGAGCATATTCCGGCGCACGAGAGGCGCATTTTCCGGCGCAGCAGGCTCCCGCAGGGAGTCGCACGACGACGCACGAGCGGAGCAGAAACGAAGCAATCCCCGAGGAAACCGTGATTTCCCCGGGGATTGTCGAGAGAGTGGACGAAAGTCCAGTCGGGGCGACACGATTCGAACGTGCGACCTCTACGTCCCGAAGGCCGACTTTGACAACCCTGCCAGTCGTGTATTCGCCTCCGTTTCCGGGGAAAACCACGTTGGCGGGAGTATGGCGTTGGTGAGCAGTTCGTGCAAGTCGTGCTGCAAACGGGACGGCAACCGGGACGAAAACGGGACGGGGTCTGACCGCTTTGGTGCTGCCGCGGCTTTCACCTATTGTCCCGCCCCCGCGGCGCGGCCGGCCGTCTTCCGATCCTTCTCCGTCTCCCGCCACTCCCAGGGGGCGATCGGGTGGGCGTCAGCCCACAAGCCGCGCCGCTGCCGGCGGGCGTCGTCCTCGAGCCCCCCGAACTCGTTTCGCTCGTCGTAGGTGACGTAGCGCCACGCGAGCCCGCTTCGCGCCATCTCGGCGTTGACCAGCTTGCCGGCGATAGTCACCCGGCCGACCACGCGCCCGTAGCGGTCGACCTCCTCGACTGACACCGTCTTCTCGGCGATCAGATCGGCGAGGGCCTTCCGGGCGACGGTGCCGAAAGCCTGCTTGGCCTCCGGGGCGTCGATCCCGTGAAGCCGCACTTTGACTTGCCGGTTTTCGGCGTCCAGCCCGGTGAAGGTGTCACCATCGGCGATCCGCACCACTCGAAGGTCGTCGGCCACCGCGTTGCCGGCGAGGGCGATGGCCAGGGCAAGGGCAAGGTCGCACAAGAGTCGCAGTTTTCGGTTCATTTTGCTGAAGTTAGACTAGTCCGTCTTCCCAGGAAGGGGGCGTCATGAAAACGCACTGCTCAATTCTACCGCCGTGTCCGTATTGGTTTGAGCCGATTTAGCTATTGTTTGTTTCGATTTACAGGAAGGTTCACACTCATGGAATCACCAAACAACGATTTTGAACGTCCGTCGCTACCGGCGTTCGAGTTCGAATTTCAGCATGAAGGGCAACGGTGCCACGTCTGCCTCAGGTCAATCGGTTTTCGCTTTTTTCGAAGCATTGGCCCGACCACGATATGGTGGGAAACGAACTCCAGAATTAGCTTATTAATTGGCCCAAATGACGCCGGAAAATCGAACACCCTAAAAGCCGTAGAGCTACTATCACAATTAAAACACAATTTTAAGTCGGGCCCATTTGAGCATCAAGACTACTTTAATTGCTCAGATGCACAAGGCCCATGCCTCAGCTTTAAGTTTTCGATTGCCGTAGAACGGCATGGTAGGATTGTAGAACACTTCTTTGAGTTTGAGGAATCAGAGGCTACGGAAAAGTTGTGGGGGCTTGAGCTAAAGAAAGTGCCACCACAGAATTTTTTCGACATTGCAGAAATCTGTATTAAATCGCGAGAAAAGAATGTTAGTAGTATTACTTTACAGGACAAACGGAGTCCCAAACGTGCACAGCAGGAAAGGATAGCCAAAGGCCTCATCTTACTTTCGCTAGGGTGCTTTCCGCCAGTGCGCTGTATTGAAGTCAGCCGGTCAGAAGTACTCGGCGGCAGTGTGGATTTCAGCGAAATTGCAAAGAAGATGTTTCAACTTTGTCAGCCGCCTATTGGAAAGAACGCCGACAGTTTGCGACTCCGTTTTAATAAAATGCTGGAAATGTTGAGGGTTATGCTCGGGAGGCCTCAGTTAACGTTGGAGTTTCCGTGTAAAGATGCAGTTTACTCATTAGTTGTCTGCGATGGTGGCATGAGACTTGACATCGAACGGCATGGCACAGGTTTTCAGCATATAGTGGCACTGGCATTCAAGTTATTCGAATCAGAGTCGCCGTTGTTGTTGTTAGACGAACCAGAGGTTCGTCTCCATCCAACTCTACAGAGAAAGCTTGTTGAATATCTTATAAGCCTGCCAGACCATGTTAGCATCATATCCACTCACTCTCCATTCATGCTCTCCGCTTGTTCTCGTCAGGGAGTAAGCCTGACGCGACTGACGCTCGACGGTACGGGGTGCTGGACAGAGGGGCAGGTGCTGGACAGAAGTCATAAGTCACTAGCGCTCCTGCGCGATCTCGGTGTTTCAGCGTCGGACGTTTTGCAAGTAAGGTATGTAATATGGGTGGAGGGGCCGAGCGATATAGTATACCTGAGGGCTTGGTTAGAAGCCTGGTTTTCAGCAAGCGACTCTGGTCCCATCCCTCTTGAAGGCGTGGATTTTGCATTTGCATTCTATGGTGGCGCTTTACTGTCGCACGTCGGAGTTTCAGACGACACCGCAGACGAAGAATCCGAGTCTCTAATGGAATTGCTGAGATTATGTCGACAAGGAACGATAGTCATTGACAGTGATATTTCCAAAGAGGGTGGCGAGATGAGCCGCAAGGAAACCAAGCTAAGAGTTAAGGAGCAGTGCGAGAACAGTAATACTATTGAGTGCTGGATCACCAGCGGAAATGAGATCGAGAACTATCTTCTGAAGTCAACTATAACTCGATGCTTTGCCGATGTCATTAACATCTCAAAGTTTACTTTCGGCGACTACGAGAAGATTGGCAGTTGCCTTGCTCGTGCCCGGGAATGTGAGGGAGGTGCAGTCGACCCTTATAGCTCGAAGAAAGTTTTGGTGGCGCGTCAGATTGTCAGTCATTTCGCTGATGACGATAAGAATCCGAGCTCGTGGCCGCTAGATCTGCGCGAGCGAATCTCCGGACTGGCAAGGCGAATCGTGGAGGCCAATCCGCGTTAATTCGGTGTAACCTGGCTGTCATCTCTTTGGGATCAGCCTGTGCACATGTGCAATCGATAACGATAGCGTTGAAGCGGAGTGTGGTGTAATGTGTGCATCTATTCTGGGACAGACGTTAAGCATTTTCCCCAGGTTTTCACTCGCGGCCGCTCCGACGGTTTGTTAGGTTTTCCCTGCCGCGACGAGCTCGGCGAGCATCCCCGGCTCCGCCAGCCGGCCCCGGAGGAACCGCTCGAAGGAATCCCGCGTCGGCTCGATCAACGGCGAGTCCCACGCCTCATTCCAGATCGGCCAGGTCTGGACCGGCGCGGGGCCTCCGCCTCCGTCAACGTGAAGCCGGATTTCCCGGCCGCCGTCCCACCATGCGGCCAGGGTGGTTCCGTCGCTCAACCTTACCGTCGTCACGAGCACCGTTGTCATTGGCATGGGCTGGTTCTCCTCGGTCGGCAGTGTGCCGGCGGCCGGGGAGGGCCGGGAGGGTGTCCGGCCTCGCAGCACGCGAGCCCGCCGGGGGGGGAGTCTCAATCCGTTCCGGCGAGCCCGCGGCGCGACACCGTCCGGGGACGCTCACATCCCCGGCGGCACGTTCGACTTGATCCCTGGCAGCGTTGCTGCCCGCGAGTTGATCTCCGCCCCGACTGCGGCGTCGCACAACAGCCGGCGGGCGAGGGCCTCCGAAACGGAGGCGACGTTGTCGCGGGTCGTCCCCTCGGGCACGAACTTGGCGAGGGTGTCAGCGATCGCCTTTCGCCGCCCCTGCGGCGTGAAGCCGGTGCGGATGTAGCCCTTGCCGGATCGACACCCGCGGTCGGCGAGGATGTCGAAGACGGCGAGGACCGCGTCTGACTTGGCCTGTACGGCGGGGTCGTTGCTGCTCATGATTTGAGAATCCCCTGGGTCATCGCGTCGCGCTTCTTCTTCCACACGGCGAACTCCTTCGTGGCCGCGGCGAGGGCCTCGCGGATCGCCTCGCGATCGCGGCCGATCTGCCTCCACTGTTTGAGCTTCGGCTCCAGCTCACCGGCGTATCCGTCGCGCTGCCACTCTGGGGAGCCCTCGGGGGCTTTCCAGGTGCTCGGGTCAATGTCCTCGGGCTTCTGGCCGCTGATGCGCTGGACCTTGTCGGCGGCCGACGACAGCTTTGCGTCGATCTCTCTCAATCGCACCTCGGCGCTATGGCGGGCTGACTCCGCGGCACGCGCCTGGGCGACCGCCTCCGCATACTCGGCAGCGATCGCGCCTGGGACATTCTTCGGATTGAGAAGCCGCTCGCGGGCCTCGGTGCCGTTGCGAATCGCAGCGTTGGCCTCCTCGAGCTCAAAGCGGAGAACATTTGCCTTCCCCGCGTAGGCGTCTTGGGCGGCGAGGAACTTCTCACCCTCGATCTCCAGAACAGCTTCCGTTTTTCCGAGTTGGCTTTTGGCGCTGGGGAGCTTGTCGACCAGTGCCAGCCACTCCGCCCGCTGACGAGCCAGACTGACGGCGGCCTCGAAATCGGCAGGCTGCTTGCCGACGACCGCGAGCGCCTTTTCGACGGAGTCGATGTTGGCGTTGCCGCCGGCGGCGACGGCGCGGGCCGCAGCGGCGATCGTGTCGAGGGCGGTAGCCTCGGCCGATCGGGCTCGGGATCGAAGTTGGTCGAAGATTATCGGCATGGGGATTTCTCCTGGAAGGTCAGCGGGGTGGCAGCGGCAAGGAACTTGGCGGGTGGATGCCGACGGATGATCTCGACGATCGGCTGGCGGTGATCGACCATCAGCGCCTCGAGCTGGAGCCCGGCGACGATCGCCTCGGGATCGGCGTAGTAGCGGCCGACATCGGCGATGAACCGCTCGACTTGGCCGGCCCGGTGGGCGAGGTGGAAGAACGCCCGGACCCACTCGATTGGATGTGCCGGGGCTTGGTCTGACTCGCACTGCGTCTCTTCGAGGGCTCGGGCGATCGCCTGCACGCGGTCCGGGTGGCCGAGGACGACGGGGCACTCGATCTGCCTGCCGGCGGCCTGCTCGGTGACGGTGTGGGCATATTCGTGGAGGGCGGTCCCGCCGATCCACCACGCCGCGGTACTCAGCATGTCGGCCTCGCTGGTGGCGGCGGGCAGGTTGGCCGTCGCGTCGGCGAGTTCGGCCCGGACGTTTAGGGCGATCGTGGGGCCGGGGTCGGCATTGGCCGGGAGGATCGGCCGGAGAACGTCGAAGACGCCGCCTGCCATCGTGAAACCGCCGACGGTCATGCTTCTGGTGCCGATGGTGTCGAAGTCGATCAGGTGGAGCGGCTGGCCGGCGAGCGCGACGGGGTCGGCTTGCCGGAGGAGCGCCTCTGCGTCGGCGAGGATTTGCCCGCCGTGCCGCTCGACGAGATCGTCTGTTTCATCCTTGACGGTGCGGGTGATCTGCTGCGCCCACCTCCGCCGGCCGGGGCGCGTCGCCTCGATCCGCTCCGCCCGCAGTCGCTCGGAGGGATTCATAGCAGCCTGCTTGGCCTGGGCGACGGCGACGTACACGGCGAGGGCCTCGTCGGTGGTGATCTCAGCCACGGTCGACATTCGGCGGCCTCCGCTGGGCTTCGTAGGCGACCGGATCGGCGAGCCAGTCGCGGATTTCCTCGACCGGGTACAGCGTCCGGGCCTGTTTGGCCGTGCCGGTTTTGACGGGGCGGGGGCCGCGGGGCGGCGATTGTGCCGACCACGCTCGAAGAGTGCCGGGTTTGCGGCCGATCATCTCGGCGGCACGGGCTCGGCTGACTGCGTGTGGGTTGGTCATGACGCTCAATGTGGCGACATGGCTAGGTGCGCGCTAGGGGGTGGTGCGCGGGGGCGAGGCGGCGCTTGCGAACGCCGACTGAGCGTGCTGGGACTGCAAAGCCGCCAATTTCGTTTCTGGGTATTTGGTGATAATTCTGCGTAGACGGCACGGCTTTTGCTGTCAGCCGGCTTCAGCATTCCTCTGTAGCCTTAGGAATATCTGACGCAAGTCGTGCTTCCGAAACGACTTCCGGACGATTTGGCGAGTGACTTAACGATTCTATGGCGTAGCTGTCTCGGAGGTCCGTACTAAAAATCTGATGCCTAGTTTTCCAGTTTATCGGGTAGCTCACCCCCCCTATTGGAAATAGGGCTCGAATCTCGTAGCGTCTTGGAACGGATTGACGGTGATAGCCACGGCTGGGGGCATGGGCGACGACACGGTTTCAAACTTTATCTGGATGGCCTTGGACGTGAGCAAAAGCTTTAAGGACGCAACGTTTTCTGATTGGACGGAGCCGTTTAGAAGGCAGGCGTTTTATGAAGCGACGCTCACTCTTGCGGGGTCCATAGGGGCGCTGGCTGCAAGCGTTAGATATTGGCCGTATGCGTCGAAAGAATCTGAAGGCACTCGCGACTTTCTTTGTTTCTGTGGGTTTTTGTTTTCTTGCGTCGTTGCTTCGCTGGCTTCAGGTCTTAAGTGGTATAGCCTGAGTCATAGTGCATTTGGAGTTAGCGAAGGATGGAAGATGGCTAATGAGGCTGGATTGGTCTTCGTTATAGACTCGTTAAAGAGTCTTTTTGGGCCAAAGCCGCCAGAGCGATGCCTAAGTGCGTGCTTATACAGGCCACTTACAATTAAGCGAGGAAATTCGGAGGAGATTATTTTAGAGCAGGTAACTGACTATGTCGGTTACGTATATCCATCACGAGCTGACGATGATGGTTATGGCCAAAAGTTAGTTTCCAATATAGGAGTCGTTGGTAGAGCGTATATAGAACCACTGAAACCCGTGGTTGCTAGTAGGCCATCGGCAATGCCTCCTGATTCCTGGCAAGGCATTTTGACCAACACTTGGTCGATGCCACCAGATGTCCGCGCTCGGGTAAACCCTGATGCGAGGGCTTTTTTTGCGTTTGGCATCGCAGGTGACGATAATTCGACGGTGGCAGTGCTGTATTGCGAATCGAATCAAGAAGACTTTTTCGACAATCAGAGGGTATTGAGGGTGCTGCAGCAGTGCGCTGGTTCTTTTGCCGGTAATTTCCGTCGGTACTAAGCCTCGTGTCTCGGTTCTTCGGTCTGGGTTCGCGTTTACAAGCAAAGGGCATTCCAAGTGTCTTCTCAAAAGCATCATCGCCGGCCGGGCGAGATTCAAGTTGGCGCAAAAGTCGATGTGGAATTGCAGCAACTCATTGCTGCTCGGGTGAGGGCTGGGCGCAGCGTATTTCCGTCAGCGCCGGCGAGCTCGCAACGTGATTATCTGCCGACTGATTCGCTTGAGCTGGTTGAGCACGTTCGTGAACTTATAGATGAGCTTCAGTCGGCTGCTGACACGCAAAGTGTTGTCAGTGGCTCGTTCGTGCGGTCACGATCTTCTTCCGCGGCGCTCCCGCCTTCGGGATCTCCACCCGCTTCCGCTCCCGGCCCGGCGACGCCTCCGCTCCGACGGCGGTGATTCCCGCGGCGCTGGCCGCCACGGTTGCCATCACACAGCAGTCGAAGAGGTGATTCTCGCGGCCGGGGAATAGCTTCCACTCGTCAACGGTCTGGCCGCGGGCGGTGACGGCGATCGGCTGCTCTGACGTGAGGTGGTCGAGGAGCATGTGGTGTTCGCCCTGGTGGTAGGTCATCGCGCCGGGATCGCCGACCGTGGTGTTTAGGCGGGCGGCCAGAAAGGATTTCCAGTGGTTGGCGTCGAACAGCAGCCCGCGTTGGCCGCTGACGGTGCCGATCTTCCAGCCGGGGCCGATCCGCTCGCCGGGCTTTTTCTTGCCGTCGTGGATTGGGCGGGCCGTCGGCCCGATCCCGCGACCGTGGCTCGGCAGGATGATGGCGCTCGAGGAGTGCCGGCGGCAAAACTCGCGGACGGTCTGCGTGGACTGCCCCCAGTTCGCATCGACGACGAGTTGCTCGATACGGGCGCTCGTGCCGTCTTCCCGCGGCCACTCGCGACCGAGGAGCATATCGACGAGCGTGGTGAGTCCCGCCGTCAACGTCGCCTCGAAGCCGCCGGGGTGGAGATCGGCCAGGGTGCGCTTTGCGCTGGCGGCGGTGAAGTTGTCGCCGGGCTGCTCGGGGTGCGTCCCGTAGGCCAGGAGGTGGCCGCTATAGCCGCCGCCCCACGATGCGACCGACCAGAAGAGCAACCGCTCTTGGATGTCGATTGCCGCCGTCAGCGTCGTGTGTGCGTTGGGCATGATCCCGCGGCGGAGCGGGATCGAGCGCTTGGCAAGCTGCTCCCGGTCGAGCCCGGCGGCGGTCAGCGTCGGCCGTAGCATTTCAGTTTGATAGTCGGCCTGGAGGGCAGCTTCGCCGCGGTCGATGCGGAGGGTTTAAACGCTGTGGCGAGCCGAGAGGTCGTCGGGGACTCGACTGGCTTCGAGGGGGCCGGCGTAGGTGGAGGATTTCTGCCAGTCGTGGGGACGGGGGCCGTATCAGCCTACGCTGGCAGGGTCGGGGGCGGTGCGGCTGCGCCCAATGGGGGGGCGTTGCGGCTCCCCTCGTTACCGGGGCAGGGCGGGGCGGTGACGGCCTCCACGCTTGTCCTGCCGCTGGCAATCCATGCGGCGATCAGTTCGTCTTACCGCAGTCGCGCAGCCGGCGATCCATGCTGGCCGAGACGGTACTCGGTGCCGTTGAGGCGGATGCGGGCTTGGCCCGACTGCCTGTGCAGTCGCATGGCAGGCAACGCGCCACAGTGGCGTCGTCCCATTGAAAGAGTCCTCCTGCGGAAGAACCGGGACGCAAAAGGGACAATCCCGTTTTCGTCCCGTTTGTTGGCTCTTCCCCGGAGGGCACTGCCGACCATCGACAGGTGATTGGCTCTACAAAACTGGGAGATTGCGAAAGTCGGGGCGACACGATTCGAACGTGCGACCTCTACCCCGGGAAATACCGCAGTCGGTGGAATCGCACGCGCAAAATCCGGCGCACTTCCCGCCGATCTGGCTCGTCTGATCGAGGCCTGGGGCTCGCTGACCGCCGACGACCGACGCCGCATCCGGGCAATCGTTGACGGCCGACTCGCCTGATGGCCACAGGCGAGGGGGGAGGGGGGCGAAGCAGTGCCGTCTCTGGCGGGGGCGTAGCCGGAGCCACAGCCAACCAAGCCGACCGATTGGGAAGACTCATGGCGCCCGTGGCGATCCCGACGGAAGTGGCCGAGCTGGCTGCCGTCTGGCACCGCCTGCCCCATGCGGTCCGGGCTGGGATCGTGGCCATGGTGCGGGCCTCGGGAGGATGACGCCGGGCTGGGCGACCAGTGATCGGGGACTGCCCCAAGGCTTGATCGGCAATCTTCGTCGCCATTGGCAGGCCTGAACCTCGGTGCCGGGCCCTCATCGCCCGGGGAAGAGACCTTTCCCGGGGCTGCCGCGCGGATTCGAGCCTCTTCGCCGCCCTGGGACATCCCACCTCGAACCGATTCCTTGACGGAAATGAAAGCCTTTCCTACGGTGAAACTGCAGAGCGCTGATGTGCCCTCTTCTGAGAGGTCTTCCGAGGAGAAGTCCATTGCACCGGCGAAACACCAAAAAACCTCCCCGCGCTTCTCCACTGCGCATGGTGATTGAGTCCCTCGAAACCCGGGCGATGCTCGCTGGCGTTGAGCCCGAATCGTGGAGCGCGCAAGGGCTTGCTCCCGCTCCCCTCGGCACCGGAGCGCTTTTGTCCAGCGGAGTCATTCTGACTTGTTCGAGCCCCACGCCCGGCTCATCTGGCACCGCCTCGCCTCCTGCCCCAGTCTCAGGCTCCGGCGGCTCGACGGCCGGTGGCGATCTGTGGCTCGCCTACAGCGCTGGATCTGGGGCTGGAGGCTCGGCGTCCGGCTCCACCGGTGGCGTGAGCAAGGATGGCCCAGCGCTGTCGTCGCAGTACACCGGCGGATCGGGCGTCGGTAAGGGCAGCGGCACGAGCAGTGGCTCTGGCACGACGTCGCGGGGCGATCTGTGGGATTCCTACAGCGCTGGATCTGGGGCTGGAGGCTCGACGGCCGGCTCCGCTGGTGGAATGAGCAAGGATGGCCCGGCGCTGTCGTCGCAGTACAAGAAAGGCTCAATCGCTGGCGGGCAGGGCAATGGCACGGCTCGCACCGTGCCGAACGCGGATCTCTGGCGTTTGTACTGGTCAAGTGCTGGGGCCGGTTCCTCGTCGTCCAGCTCTGATGAAGGCAGTCTCGCGGACGACCCGACCATTTCGGCTCAATACACCGGCGGCTCGGGAATTGGCCGCATCACGCCATTGGTCTACAACCCCCAGAGCGACGGCCCCCCCGTCTTCCACTCGGGCGTGTGGACGGGCGATGAGGGTGGAGTGCAATTTGTTCAGACAGCGGATACCGGGAGCGGACAGGCCGGCGGAGATCCTCCCGCTGGACGGCCGGCTTGGAATAACGATGATGTGGAAGCTTATTACTATGGTCCACGGTGGCTGTTCGAGTTTGAAGCGGGGGTGGGGAGGTACGATCCGCCGAAAGAAATCCCAAAGCCGCGCGACGAACTCGCCGGGGTGGTCCCAACAGACCCCGACGGCAAGTATCAGGCGGGACGCAAGCAGGAGCTCGACACTCTTCCTACCAAAGTCGGAGAGAAGGGGAAGGAATTTGCCTGGTTTATGGCAGACTATATCGGTCCTGATGTGATTGGATGGGCTGCAAAGGGATTGGCCGGCACAGCCAACGCAGGGTTGTATTGGTTTGCTACAATCGCCAAAAAAGCAGATCCGTTAATTGACGGAGCCCGGGCGGTGGCAAACGCTGCCGATGAGATCCAGGCTGTCGGGCGACTTGCGGGGAAGTCGGCTTCAGAAATAGCAGATCTACTCGCCCAACGCGGTTACAACTGGACGCGGGGCTCAAATGGCGGGACTGTCTGGACAAAGTGTCTGCCGGACGGCAATACCATAGCTATTCGCATTGATCCTCCAAAGGCTCGGCAACAGTTGCTGGGCTATGCTGACGAAGTCCCGCACGTTCACAAAGAGATGGTTCCGACCCATAAAGTAACAGGCGGAAACTACCTCCCGAAACATGCAAAAGGCCTCGATGACGACGGGATACCGTCAAATGACCCCAGAGCCACGCATATTCCTGGGGGGCAGAGATGACCTGTGACTTGAGGCAACTCGCCGCAGCTATCCGAAGTGCCACGCATGGTATTGATAGTCTAGCTGATTTGGTTGTAGCGACGAGAGATCCGGTAGCGACGCGGGGTATCGTCCATGCCATGAGCCGAGCTGAGGGTGAGCTCGGTCATGACGACTCCTTGAGCATGACGCGCCTCCTGAACGATCTTGAGTCGCTCGCGATTGAAGACGACGTCACGGCATGTTGCATGATGCCGTACTTGTGGGAGTTAGCCAGCGACGTTCTCGGGGCTCACGATATCACAAATGCGGTTGATTTATGGTTGGCCCAAGTGTCGGACCCAAGGATCGCGGTCCACGTTCAATACCTTGCAGAGCATGGCGGAGATGTCTACGTCAGAGAACACTTTCAGCGACTTGTCGGTGAATGACCACGCTTGCGGCGGCCGTAGCCCTCGGACGCGTATCAAGGGCGCCCGCATTCCGGAAGGTAGTTGGCCGCTTCAGGCTTCGCCAAGGAGGCACCCCAACATGGCGATGAACCGCCCGCTGATCTCAATACCTCGCGGCTTGGCCGCGCAGCTTTCGCCCAGGGCGATTGCGCCATAGTGGGTAATCTGGCATGATTAGGCAATCCCGTCCGTGGTGTCTCCGAAGGTGCTTCGGTGATCGGTCGGGCTGCGATCTTCATGGAGGATTCACGATGCCCAT
>Ga0114972_10002060_pt1 | contig 15050 bp, 13 predicted proteins | sample M_140807_EF_Meta_FD_87354 | JGI IMG/M metagenome (GOLD analysis project Ga0114972, IMG submission 87354) | Freshwater microbial communities from Lake Montjoie, Canada to study carbon cycling - M_140807_EF_MetaG | ecosystem: Environmental > Aquatic > Freshwater > Lake | place: Lake Montjoie... | reverse complement strand
GACCTCGACGAACTTTTTCGGGTACTCGACGACGTACAGAGGCGCGTGCGCGACATCGTCGGAGCCGCGGCCCTCAACGAAACCGCAGACTGAGGAACTCATCATGGAACTGTCGTTCACCGGCCAACCCAAGAGCACCGTTCGCGACCCGGACGTGTGCATCGTGACGTGCGCGCTCACCGGAGTCCTCGCGAATCGCAAGCAAAACGCCAGCATTCCGTACACTCCCGTCGAGATCGCGGAGGAGGCGAAGCGGGCTTACGACGCGGGCGCATCGGTCGTGCATCTTCACGCCCGGACGGACGATGGCGCGCCGACGTTCGAGCCTGCCACCTTCGCTGCGATCAAGCAGGAGATCCGCAAGCGATGCCCGGTCATCCTCAACTACTCGACCGGCACGATCCTCGACGATGTGAGCCAGCAGGTCACCTACCTCAGTGAGTGCAAGCCCGAGATCGGCGCGCTCAACATGGGCACGATGAACTACTCGAAGTATTCGCGTCAGCGAAAGTCCTTCGTGTTCGACATGGTGTTCTCCAACACCTACGAGAAGATCACCAAATTGCTCGTGGCGATGAACGAGGCCGGCGTGAAGCCGGAGCTCGAGTGCTTCGACAGCGGTCACACGCAAGGGACCTGGCCGCTCATCGACATGGGCCTTCTGAAGCCGCCGTTCCAGTTCTCCTTCATCGTTGGCGTGCTCGGCGGCATCCCCGCGGAGGTCGAGTCCCTTCAGCTGCAGACGAAGATCATGCCAGCTGGCTCCGAATGGGAGTGCATCGCGATAAGCCACGGGCACTGGCGCATGCTCGCTGCCGCAGCGGTGCTCGGCGGCAACGTACGGACCGGCCTTGAAGATCACCTCTACATGCCCGACGGCTCGATGGCGGCGTCGAACGCCGCGATGGTGGACCAGGCCGTCGCTTTGGTGCGTGGCGTAGGCCGGCGCCCAGCGACGGTGGAACAAGCGCGTTCCATTCTCGGTCTCGGTGCGGGGCGATGATCGACCGGCCGTACCAGAAGCTCGTCTTCGCCGGCCCCGACGCGAACGGCGCGCTGCTCGTTACGCTATCGCATCCGGTAAAGAAGAATGCGCTGGGTCCGCAGATGGTGAACGAGCTTTTGTACGTGCTCGCGGACGCCGCGGAGGACTCGGCCGTTCGCACCATCGTTCTCACGGGCGCGGGCAACGCCTTTTGTGCGGGCGGCGACTTTTCTCAGATGGCCGGCAACGGCACCGACAGCGTGCTCTTGCCGCGCGGGGACTACGTCGACCTCATGCTGGCGATGGACGCATCTCCCAAGCCGATCGTCGCGCGCGTGAACGGGCCGGCAATGGGCGGAGGCTTGGGCCTCGTCGCCGCATGCCACTTCGCAATCGGCTCGCACGAGGCCAAACTCGGCACGCCCGAGATCAACGTCGGCCTGTTCCCGATGATGATCATGGCCGTTCTCCGCAGGCACGTCTCGCGCCGTCGCCTCGTTCAAATGATGCTGTTCGGTGAGAAGCTCGACGCGACGGAAGCGGTCGCCATCGGCCTGCTCAACCGCGCCGTGAAACACGACGAGCTCGACCTCGCCGTCGATGACGTCACCGCGCGCATCGCCCAGACGAGCCCACTCACGGTGCGGCTCGGCCTTGAAGCGATGGCGGCCCAAGACGACCTCGCGCTCGAAGATGCCCTGCCCTACCTGCGAACGCAGCTTGCCGGATGCCTTGCCACCGACGACGCTCGCGAAGGATTGATGGCGTTCCTCGAGAAGCGCAAGCCCGTGTGGCGCGGAACCTGACGGCCTATTTCGCTGGCGCGAGCCCGTAGAAGCACACCGTCATCGACGGATCCCGTTTGCCTGGATCGAAGTCGAGCGGGGGCGTGCAATCGGTCACGACCTCACCGGGGTGGAGCTGCGCTGAGCAGGTCATGCGGCAATCAGGGCCGATCATGCGCAAGGTCTGCGAGCGCGTCCCGGCCTGTTGCGTGCCAGCACAACCAACGATGAGCAAAGCGGCCATAGGAAAAATACGCATCGGAAGCTCCTTTTAGGGCTTGGGTTTGGAAGGCGCATCCTTCGTGGGAACGGCGCGAGGCGGCGCGTCGTAAAAAGGCTGCGGGCCTGTGCGCACACGGACGAGGGTCGCGTCGTCACCGACGTGATGCGTGCCGCCAACCTTTCCAGGGTCGCGCGTCGTCACGGTGCCGCTCAAAATTGGCAGGCCGTAACTCTGCGTCTGCGGGTCGGCGTGCAGCGTCGGTACGACGGCGTAGAGTCCAGGGCGTTGAAGCGCCGCACCCGCGCACGGCTCGGCGAGATTCACTGCGATGTGTCGGTGTTTGCCGGACGGTAGCTGCTCGTACATGTCGCGCGGGATCTCGTGGTCCTGAGACACGCGAGGGCAATAGGCCGCCTCGCCGTCGTTCCCGTAAACCATGAACGACAGTTGGCGTGCGCGCAACGCGGCCCAGATCGGGCGCTCGCCGACGTTGTGTGCCTCGACCTCGAAGGCGACGTCCTGCCATGCGTTTGCGTCGGCGAAGCGATCGGTCGTCAGCGACATCGCGGCGGCCAGACCGTCCTTCGGCGTTTGGTAAGGCTTGGACTTCGGCATCGGGAGCGGGCGACTGGCAGCCTCGGCGCTCGACGGAGCCGCGCCCTTCGGGGCGAGGATCGGCTCATAAGGAGGGAACACCTGCGCGGCCGCATCGCTGAGCACGAGGCTGTCGCTCACGAGGCGTTTCGCTGGCGCGGCAGTCCGTGGCCCCCGAGCGGTGTCTGCGACGAACGGAGCAACCTCTGGCTCTTTGACTTTCTTCCACGCCACTTGCGCGCGCGGCGCAAAACCGTAGGAAGGCATCACCATCACGCCGGGCTCGAGCAGCTCCGCCTGCTTGCCGAAACACAAGAGCCGCGGGTCGAAGGCTTCCACGTAGGACTGCCCAGGCTCGAGCACCAGCTCTCGGCCGAAGGGCGCCTGCGCCTCCAGACCGAAGGTCGCAGGCCCATCGCAGACCTCACCCTTTTTTGCGTATTCTCCCCGCTTTTTGTCCCACTTTCTAACCTCCAACCGCAGGAGGCGAACGTCGGCCGAAACAAGCGCGGGGGCATCCCCCTCGTTGTCGAGACGAAGAAGCCACTGGCCTTTCGCGGAGGGCGCAAGCACGCGCAGGGTCACGGCGACCGGACCCAGCGACGAGGGCGCGGGCGCGGGCTCACTCGCGGACGCAACGCCCGCGTGCAGAAGGACGGCGACGGGCACCAGAAGCGCGCACTTCATGGTAGGAACGGTTACCTCATGCGCGGGCTGTACGCCATCGCCGACGTCACGACACTCGAACGGTTCGGTCTCGAGTTGCTGCCTTTTGCGGAAGCCGTGCTCTCGGCCCGTCCGGCGGCGCTTCAGCTGCGTGACAAGACCTGCGCGCGCGGGGGACGAGCGATGCTGGAGCGCCTGCGAGCGCTCGCTCCGATGTGTCGCGACCGTGGGGTGCCGCTCCTTGCCAACGATCGGGTGGACCTCGCCTTGCTCGCGGAATGCGATGGCGTCCATGTCGGGCAAGGCGATTTGCCTGGGGGGCTGGCGCGGCAAGTGCTCGCACGCGGCCGCGGCGGTCTGGTCGGCATCTCCGCGCACAGCGAGGCCGACGTGGATTCCGCGCTGGCCGAGCGGCCCGACTACATCGCGCTCGGTCCCGTCTTCGAAACCGCGAGCAAGCAGAACCCCGAACCGACCCTTGGCCTCGACGGCCTCGAGCGGCTCGCGGCGCGCGTTCGGGCGGCGGGTCTGCCAACGGTCGCCATTGGGGGGATCGATCTCGCGCGGGTCGATGACGTGGTGCGCCACTCCCCCTGCGCCGCCGTCATCGGTGCGCTGATCACCGAGGGTGGCTACGAAGCCATCGCCGAGCGCGCACGGACGTTGCAATTGAAAATGCAGGCCGTCGGAGACGGTCGCATCGCTCACGCGCGTTCGCCGCGCACCCAAGGTTGACTTTCGTCAACCGTTAGCGCCGCGAGACCCTGACCACGGGAGGAGTGCCGGGACGGAGCTGCCGCGCCGCCTTGAGCGAGGCGACGAGCCCGCTGATGACCAACGCCGCCTGGCCGTTGCGCTCGATGGCGTCGATGGCGTCCACGACGAGCGCATAGCGCTCCGCTGCGACACGCGCGCGCGGAGAGCCGGACGCCGCGTGCTCACGAGCCTGGTCGACGAAGGTGGTCGCCAGCGCACCCAAGCTCTCGACGACCCAGCCTCGCTCGCGCTCCCCGCCCTCGGCGAACGCGATCGCGGGACCGAGCCCAGGCGACCGCACCGCCTCGAGCAACCCCCGCACAAACTCCTCACGCACCAGACTGCGCTCGGGATCCGCGAACTCCAACGCCGCGGAAGCGCTCCCGCCCGCAAGCGCAGCCAAGGAATCGATGCGCTCTTCCGCAATCCCGCGCCCGCGGAGCACCGTCCGCAGGACGTCATCCGGGAGCGGGCCAAAGCGCACGGGTAGCGTACGCGATTTGATGGTGTCCATCAGGACCTCCGGCTGCGAGGTCAGCAACACGAAGTAGGTGCCCGACTTAGGCTCTTCGAGCGTCTTCAAGAGCGCGTTCGCGGCGCTTACGCTGAGCTCCTCCGCGCCGCGGACGATGATGACCTGATTTCGCGCCTCGTGCGGTGGATAGGCGACGCGCGTGAGCACGACCCGTCGAACCTGCTCCACCGAGATTTCGCTCGACTCCTTTTTGCCACCGATGAGCTCGGGCGGATAAACCGCGCGGCCCACCATGATGACGTCCGGGTGAAGGGGAACGACCGGTGCACGCTCGCTCCTGGTCTCGGCGCGACGGCACGCATCGCACGCCCCGCAACCAAGGGGGACCCCACCGACGCAGACGAGCGCCTGGGCGAAAGCGACCGCGGCGAGTTCCTTGCCGACGCCATCCGGCCCCTCGAAGCGGTAGGCGTGGTGCACTTTCCCGCGGAGGAGCGCGCGCGTGAGCGTCGCCACCGCGGCGGGCTGACCAAGGACTCGCTCGAACGGCATGGGCTCACGGTCATAGCGCGATCCGGCCGCGCCGTTCAGCGCGAAAACGCGCGTGGCTCGCTCATGGGCCGAGACGCAGCAGCGTTAGAATCGGCCGACCTTCCTCGTTGGAACGGGCAAGGTCGACCCTGACATCCATGAACCAATCGTCGTGCTCGTCTGGATCGCAGAGACGCTGGCGAACGAGCCAAGCGGAGCTCGCGGCCTCGTCGATCTCGACCATCTTCGCGCCACGCGCGCGAGGGTCAATGAGCAGGGCCTGATGCTCGTCAAAATACGGGCGAAGCGTGTGCGCGAGCAGCTCTGGCGTCCAAGCCGGCTCTCCGGTCGGAGCTTCGACGCGGGAAGCTGCACCTAGGAAATCCCCGAGCGAAAGCGCCCGCACAACGCCGAACGCGGCGTTGCGGACGAGCACCGTAAACGCGCGACGATCCGCGACGAGCGGTCGCTCCTTCGGTACCTCCACCACGGCGGCCTTCGGCGCGATGCGGTAGTTGGGATCGCGCATCCGCTCCCACTCCTCGAGGAGGCTCGCGTCGACACCGCGCACGATGGACTCAAAGAACGCGATCAATTCGTCGAGCTCCGGAGTCGTCGCGCTGTCGGGAACGTTCTGCACCAGCGCTTCGTAGACATCCGTGAGGTAGCGGAGCACGATCCCCTCGTAGCGCTCGAGCTGGTGTTCGATGACGAACCCTTGAAAGTCGAGGCACCGCTCGAAAATCTCGCGCGCGATCCCCTTCGGCCGAACCGTCTCGCGTCCGACCCAAGGGTGTTGCCCTCGAAACGCGTCGAATGTCCCGTAAATCATCGCAGAATTCGGCTTCGGGTAGTCGAGTTCCTCGAGGCGAGCCATGCGTTCCTCGTACTCGACGCCCTCCGCCTTCCACTTCGCGATGGCCTCGGTCTTCACGGCGTCGAGCTGTTTTTGGAGGATGGGCCGCGGATCTTCGAGGATGGCTTCCACGAACGAGAGAACATCCATCGCGTACGTGTCGGAGTCTCTCTCCAGCACTGCAATCGCTTCGACGAGGTAGAGCGACAACGCGTGGTGCAGGGAAAAATCCTGCTGCAAATCGACGTTGATTCGGAACCGGCGACGTGTCGGCCGCTCTGGATCTTCGGCAAATGTGACGACGTTCGCCTCGACGAGCGACCGAAGCATCTGCAGCGCGGTGCGCCCGACTTGGCGCCTCACTGCGGGCCGCTCGTGGCTCGAACGAACGAGGCTCTTCATCGCCGCACAGCCACCGGACTCGCGTCCGAGCACCGAGAGCAGCATGGCGTGGCTCACCTGAAAGCGCGACTCGAGCGGCTCGGGCTTGGACGCGATGAGCTGGTCGAACGTTTCCCGCGCATAATGAACGTAGCCCTTGGTCGGTGGCTTGCGTTTGACGACCTTTTTGCCCTTCACGGCCTTCGCTTCGAGCCGACGGTTCTCGATCGCGTGCTCGGGGGCCTGAGCGACGACGCTCCCACGGTCATCGAAGCCTTTGCGGCCCGCCCGACCGCAGAGCTGATGGAACTCGCGCGCCCCGAGGATGCGTGTTTTCTCGCCGTCGAACTTGCAGAGCTGGGTGAGCAGAACCGTCCGAATGGGAATGTTGACCCCCACGCCCAGCGTATCGGTGCCGCTGACGATTTTGAGCAGCCCTTTCTGCGCGAGCCGCTCGACGAGGCGGCGGTGTTTCGGGAGCATTCCACCGTGGTGCACGCCGATGCCATGCTTGACGAAGCGGTGCAGGATCCGACCGTAAGGCGTATCGAAGCGGTGCCCCTCGAGCTCGGCGGAAATCGCGAGCTTCTCCTCTTTGGTGCAGACGTTCACGCTCATGAGGTTCTGCGCTTGCTCGTGACAACCGCGCTGCGTGAAGCTGACGACGTACACGGGCGCCCGCGCACCTTCGATGAGCCCCAAGATCGTCTCTTGAAGCGGCACCTCGGAATACTCGTAGTCGAGGGGAACGGGCCGAACGTCGGACAAGACGGTCGCGGTCGGCTTTCCGTTCAGCGCCGTGAGCTTTTCCTCGAAGAATTTGGGATCTCCAAGCGTGGCCGACATCAAAAGGAAGGTCGTCTTGGGCAGGGTGAGGAGCGGTACCTGCCAGGCGACGCCTCGCTCGCGGTCCGAGTAGTAGTGAAACTCGTCGAGGATCGCGAAGGAGACGTCGGTCTTCGCCCCCTCGGTGAGGGCCCAGTTCGAGAGAACTTCGGCCGTACAGCAAAGGATCGGAGCGTCACGGTTCACCGTAGCGTCCCCGGTCAGCAAGCCCACGTTGTCGGGGTGAAACAGCTGGCAGAGTGCGAAGAACTTCTCGTTGACGAGCGCCTTGATCGGGCTCGTGTAGACGGAGCGCTGATCGCGCGCCATGGCGAGAAAATGCATGGCTTCTGCCACCAGCGATTTTCCAGAACCGGTGGGCGTTCCAAGGATGACGTTCTTGTCGCCGCAGATCTCGAGGAGCGCCTCCTCCTGCGCCGGATACAGCTCGACCCCGCGCGCGGTGGCGTAGTCGAGGAAGCGATCGAACACCTCGGTCGTGTCGAGGGTCTGCCCGATGGTGGGTAGTCGGGCGAGGAGCGGGTGCTCGTTGTGCTGCATGAGTTCGGCCGGAAGCTTGACGGAGGCGCAGGGATTTGCGACCTGAGAAGTGCATGCGCACCTTACCGTTTCGGCTCGGGCGCTTCACGCTCTTCGACCACGTCGCGAGCGGAGGGATGGCGGACATCTACCTCGCGCGCGTCAAGACCGAGCTTGGAGGGTCGCGTCTCCTCGTCATCAAGGAGATGCTGCCGCAGCGTGCGGCCGAAGAACGGTGGAGCGAAATGCTCATCGACGAGGCAAAACTCGCGGCGCAGCTGTCGCACGCGAACATCGCGCGCGTCGAGGAGCTGGGGCAGCACGAAGGCTCCCTCTACATCGCGATGGAATACGTCGAGGGGCTCGATCTTCGAGAACTCTTGAAGCAGTGCAGCCAGCGGAAGATTCCGCTCCCAATGGAGTACCGCTTGTTCGTCCTGCGCGAGGTCCTCCGAGCCCTCGACTACGCGCATCGCTTCCGCCTCGAAGACGCGATCGGAATCATCCACCGGGACGTCACACCGTCGAACGTGCTCTTGAGCTTCGACGGTGAGGTCAAGCTGTGCGACTTCGGGATCGCGACGGCAGTGAGCCTCGATCTCGCCCCGAGCGACACCATCGAAGGCAAAGCCGGCTACATGAGCCCCGAGCACGCTCGTGGGGACCTCGTCGACGAGCGCGCCGATCTCTTCGCGGTGGGCATTCTTCTCTGGGAGTTGCTGTCGGGCCGCCGATTGTACAAGGCCACGACGACCGTCCCGCTCATCGACGTTGCGCGAGCGGCGGAGATCCCCGAGCTGAAAAAGCTGAATCTCCCGGACGAACCAACGCTCCGCGCGATTGTGGACAAGGCGCTCGCACCGGACATCGACGACCGCTACGCCTCCGCGGGCGTGATGCTCGACGACCTGCTCGAGTACTGCATTTCGACCAAGCAAATGGCGAGCGCGCTGCGGTTCGGCGAGTGGCTGTCGATGCACTTCGCAAAGGAAAAGCTCGCACGCCGCCGGTCGAGGGAGCGAGCCCTGACCGCGCTCGAGCTCGGTCCTCCACTCGTCATCGAAGCCCGGCCGAGCAACGCTGGGCCCTCGCCTGCCTCCGAGCCGCCGGTCTCCGAGCCGCCGGTCTCCGAGCCGCCTGCCTCCGAGCCGCCTGCCTCCGAGCCGCCGGCCTCCGAGCCGCCTGCCTCCGAGCCGCCGGCAATCACGCGCTCGGCGGATGGGGGCGGCAAAATCGCGTTCGTCGCTTTCGCCATGACCTTCGCTCTTTTGACGCTGCTGGCGTGGCTGAAGGTGATTCGGTGGTGATGAGGCTCGCGTCTCTTCCCGAGCCGAGGCAAGATTGACAGACCCTCGCATGCATCGACGACGTCTGTCCCTGCTCACGGCACTCTGCCTCGTCGGCCTGGCCTCGATCCCGGCGTGCAAACAAGATGACGGCACGATCGACGTGCCGTTCGACGGCATCGACCCGGTCCCAGGGAAAAAGCGGGACACCGCTAGCGGCGTCGCGACCGAATCGTCCGCACCAAAGACCGACGCGAGCACCGCGGCTCCCATGGCCGGTGAGTCGAACGGTGCCGCCGGCCGACCCCGAAGTCAGGGAATCGATGCCTGCTGCGGCGAGCTTCGTGGCAATGCGAAAGCGGCGGTCGACGAGGCGGCAAAAGCCAACCTGACGGCCGCCGCGAACGCTTGCGAGACGCAGCGGCGCCAGCTCGACGAGGGGAAAGTGACGCGGGCACAGGCCCTCAGTGCGGTACGCCTGTCGCTCCTCGACCGAGCGCCAGCGGCGTGCCGCTAACGCTCAGCCGCTAACGCTCAGCCGCCGCGACGCTCAGCCGCCGCGACGCTCAGCCGCACGCCCGAAGCGCTCACGCCTCGGTCGTGACAGGCAGGATCGGTGCCCACTTGAGCTTGAAGAGGAGCTCGTCCTCGCACATCCGGCCGCGCTCGCTGAAAACGAGGATGTTGCGCTCTTCACCGTCGTGCTGCTCGCCGACGAAGATGATGCCCTTGCCCTCGCCGTTGTAGCCGAGCTGCACGATCGCGTTCTGAAGCCAGCGGCCGCCCGCGTCGAACACGAGGTCGCGAGGCAGGGTGTAAAAACCCTCGGACGGAAGCTTCAAGAGGCTCTCCGCCCAGCTCTGCGCGCGCAGCGGAATCGTCGGCTCGCCCCAGAACCAGCGGTTGTTGCGGTTCGAGCCAGGCCGCACGACGAAAGGCAGGCCACCATTTTGCGGAATGCCGATGTACACGAGCACCCCCGCCGGGATCGCCTCCTCGTGACCGGGGTAAGGCTTCTTCGTTCGGTAGAGACCAGGTTCGGGGAGCTTCATCGATTCCTCAGTTCGTCGTGTCGAAATTGGTGGGGTAGCCTTGCCACATCACCAGCCGCAAGTCTCGTCCTTGATTTCGTTCTGCATCCAAGCGCGCAGGGGCTGAAAGTATTCCATGAGCGCGTTCGCGTCGGCGCTCGTCTCGCCCGAAAGCGCCTGGAGCGCCTCCTGCCAGGGCTTCTCGGCACCGAGGGCCAGCATTTTTTGGAGCTTCTCGCCCGCGGCGCGATTTCCGTAAATGGAGCACTTGTAGAGCGGGCCGGTGTGCCCCGCCTCGCGACACAGCGCGCGGTAGAATTGGAATTGGTAGAGGAACGAAAGGAAATAGCGCGTGTACGGCACGTTCCCCGGAACGTGATATTTCGCGCCCGGATCGAAGTCGGCTTCGGTGCGTGCCTCCGGTGGCGTGATGCCCTGATAGGCCGTTCGGAGTTTCCACCATGCGGCGTTGTACTCGGCGGGCGAGACCTTCCCGGCGAAGACGTCCCAGCGCCACTCGTCGATGAGCTTGCCGAACGGGAGGAAGGCGATCTTGTCGAGCGCCATCTTCATCAAGTAATTGAGGTCGGCCTTGTCGTTCGACGGGGCTTTGTCGACGAGCTTTATCTTTTCGAGATAACCCGGCGTCACACTGAGGGCGATGGTGTCCCCGATGGCTTCGTGAAAGCCGTCGTTCGCGCCGGATTGGAAGAGGAACGGCTGCTTCACGTAGTAGTGGAAGTAGTAGTTGTGACCAAGCTCGTGGTGGAGCGTGTAGAAGTCCTCGTCGGTCCTCTGAATGCACATTTTGATGCGCAGGTCGTCGTTGTAGTGAACGTCCCACGCGCTCGCGTGGCACTCGACCTCGCGATCTTGGGGGCGGAGAAAGAGCGACCGCTTCCAAAACGAATCTGGAAGTTTGTCGAGGCCGACCGACGTAAAAAAGCTCTCGGCCATGTGCGCCATCGTCAGCTCGTCGATTTTCTTCGCCGCGAGGGCCTTGGTGACGTCCACCGAACCTTGCCCCGGGAACGGTTCGAGCTCGGGGTAGATGTTGCTCCAGGTCTGCGACCACATGTTGCCAAGCAAATGCGCCGGAATCGGCCCCTTCGCGGGTACGAGCTTGTCACCGTAGCGCTTGCGTAGCTGCTTGCGCGCGTAGCAGTGGAGCTCCTTGTAGATGGGCTCAACCTGGTGGAAGAGCCGCGAAGCCTCGGTTCGGAACGCCTCGGGCGACATGTCGTAACCGGAGCGCCAGAGCGCGCCGACGTCGTCGAAACCGATCTCGCGAGCGCCTTCGTTGCCGACCTCCACGAGCCGCGCGTAGCTCTCGCGCATCGGGCGTGCGATCGCATGCCAACCGGTCCACGCCTCGCGAAGCGCCGCTTCCTCGCGCGCTTCACCCATAAGCTTTCCAAGCACGTCGAGCGAGATGCCCGCATCGTTTGGCTTCGCGGGATCGCATGCCAGCGCCTTCGCGTTCGCCTTGTCCTTCGCGAGCTCTCGCCGGAGCGCGCCGTCCTTCTTGGGGCAGTACTTGCCCGTGCCGTAAGCCGCCCCCAGCTCGGCGCTGAGATTCGCAAGCTCCGAAGCCTTTCGTGGGTCGCGCGGGGCCGGGAGCGTCGCACTCCGTTTCAAGAGCGAAAGCTTGCGGGCCGTAACCGCATCGAGCGCAAGCCCGTCAAATCGTGCGGATTCGCCGACCACCTTGGCAAGAAAGACCAAGCGCGCCTCGGACGCCTTCGCCGCGATCTCCTTCGTGTCGAGCGTGATGAAGTTCGCGCTCACCCAGGATGCTCGGTCGTCCGCGATCTGAAGCTCGAGCAGCTCCTTCTCAACCCGGTCGATGAACTCCTTGGCTTCCGCGGCCGTCGCCTTGCGGGCCGCACCCTGCTCGCCGGCGCCCGCAGGCGCGACCAGCGTGCCGCACGTCGGACACGGCGGCGGTTGCCACGCAGAGCCGCCACAGCCCAAGAGTCCGAGCGAAACCAATGCCCCTCGCGTCGCGATGCTGTTCTTCACGGTAATCTCCCCGAATCGCGGCGGGATGCTACACCACAAGGGCCTCGTTACCGCGAAGAACCTGCCCGCGAATGCGCGAGGCGTCGTGGCGGCCACGGAGCGTGCGCGCTAAAGTGAAAGGCGAACGACGCGGACGGAAGCGATGGGCGAGGGTGGATACGTTACCGCGATGCGCTGGCGAGGCGCTCCCGTTCGCCTCCACTGGTCGCTCCCGCTGTCCGCGTTGGTGCTCGGTCGCTTCCAATGGAACCCGGCAGGTTGGCTGGGACTCGTGCTGGTCGTGCTCGCCCACGAACTCGGGCACGGGACCCTCGTCCGCCATTACCGAATGCGGGTCGTGCGCATCGACCTCCATGGCATGGGTGGCGAGTGCCGCTACCAAGGGTTCCCCACCCCGTGGCAGTCGGCCGTCATCGCGTGGGGTGGAGTGCTGGCGCAGGCGCTCCTCTTGCCGGTCGGCTTCTGGCTCGCGCCACGGCTCGATTCGGGTTTCCTGGCTGGTGTTGCGGCGAGCTTCGGCGCTCCGAGCCTATGGATGATCGCCTTCAACCTGCTGCCCATGCCACCGCTCGACGGCAGCGAAGCGTGGAAGCTCGGCCCGATGGTCCTTGCCCGTCTGAGGCGCTGGCGAAAGGGTCGCACCCTCGGCCTAAGGCCACGCGCACGAGAGCTCGCGAAGCGCGACGCTCGAACCCTCAAGGAGCTCGCAAAGCGCGACGCTCGGCTGACCGACGGTGTGCGGATGCCTGACGAGGTCGCGGAACAGGTTCGGCGCGCGGTGCGCCGGGCCCATGACGAAGAACGCTCGGGCGACTAGAACACGTTCTACTTGCCCGTCAGCGGCGGCGGCGAAGCGCCACGGCGAGCCCAAACCCGAGCGCTAGGACGACGGCCGACGGCCCCGATTCGCTCGTGCCGGCGAGCTCGCAACCGCAGCCGCCCTGCTTCGGCGCGACGGCAGGCGGTGCGTGGTCATCGGCAGACGAGGCCGGACGATCGGACTTGGGAGCGTCGGGGATGCTGGAAAGGTCAGGGCCCTGGTCTTCGGCCGCGCCGCCCTTCGCCTCAGGGACCGCCCCCTTGCCTTCGTCCGCCTTCTTCTTGGGAGCCGCGACGGTGCCAGAAAAGTTGAGGCTACGGCGATCGATGAGTTTGTTGTCGCCCTTCAGCTGAAGACGCACCGTGCCGAGCGTTTGCCCACCGACGACCTTGATGGTGAGCTCGTACTCACCGGCTTCGAAGTCGTCCTTGCGACGGATGGTGATCGGAAACTTCGTGATGGGGAACCGCTTGCCGGTACCCGGATCACTAAAGCCGACCTCTTGCTCCGAGTTGTTCGGCACCTGGTTCTGCATCGCCACGGTGCGCATCACGGGCTTGTCACCGGTCTCGTCGTTCAGCGAGCGCTCGTAGGTCGCCGTCTGCTTGAAGCTGAACGACATCGGGATGACGTCGCGATCGGGCGCTTTGCCGTAATCAATGACGAGCTTCAGCTTCCAATTGTGGGCCTCGGGGTCCTCCTCGATGGTGGTCTTCTCGGCCTTGACGCTCGCGGCGAAGGCCGGCGTGGCGAGAAGCGAGGGCAGCACCGAGAAGCAAGCAAACGTGAGCGAGAGAGCGAGGCGGCGCATCGTCATGGCGGCCGATTGTGGAGGGCTCGGCACGGTTCGGCAAGCGGGAAGCGGGGGGTGGCGCCGAGTGATGGGCATACCGCCGCGTCGCAGCCCACCTGGCGCGAGTGCGCATCACCGCGTAGCATCGACCCCATGCCGACCGATACGACCCCCGAGGCGCTGCGCGCCTACGTCGACGTCCTCCGGCGTCTCGGCCCGGCGGCGCGCGTCGAACAAACCGCACGCATGAGCGAAGAGGCGCGGCGGATTTCCTTCGAGGCGGAGCAGCGGCGACATCCTGGTCTACCGCGCGACCAAGCCTGGCTCGCCGTTCACCGTCGCCTTTGGGGCGAAGAGCTTGCCGCGCGTGTCGCCGCTCACGTCCTACGGACGAAGCCGTGACGACTGAGCTGTCAACGATCCTCGAGCAGCTGCGGGACATGCTCGCTCGCTCCGAGGTCCCGTTCATGGTGGCGGGTTCTTTCGCGAGCACGGTGCACGGTATTCCCCGCACCACCCACGACCTCGACATCGTCATCGATCCACCCGACCGTGACGCGCTCGTGCGGCTGCTCGACGCGCTCGCTCCAGAGCGGTTTTACTTCGATCGCGAGGCGGCCTTCGACGCACTCGCGCGACGGTCGATGTTCAACGTGATCGACATCGCCTCGGCATGGAAGATCGACTTCATCCTTCGGAAAAATCGGCCGTTCAGCCGCTCGGAGTTCGGGCGCCGAAGCCCCTCCGAGCTGCTCGGCGTCCGCGTCGACGTCGCGACGGCCGAAGACACCGTGATTGCCAAGCTCGAGTGGTCGAAAACATCCGGTGGCTCGGAGAGGCAGCGCCGCGACGTAGCGGGGATCCTCGCGACCACCGGCGACCTCCTCGACCGCGCGTACATCGAACGGTGGGTCGATGCGCTCGACCTCGTCGATGAGTGGCGCGCCGCGTATGCGATGCCGCCGACCTAGCCGCGGGGCGCTCTCCGCGCGCAACGGGCCGAAGCAACTTCCTTGAGGGCTCGCGGCGCGGCTTCGTCGCGCAATCTAGGGAGAGGCGAGCCTTGCGCAACGGTGCGCTTCGTTCGAGCGCGCGACCTCGCCCATCGTCCCGAATCGACCGCCTCCGCTCCCGCTCCGGCGGGGTCAGAGCCTTCGGCCGGAGCCTTGCGCATTGTCAAGCAATAATCATGCCTAACATTCGCTTCGCGCGGTCAAGGGTTCAACCCTCAAGAGTCAAGGGAGAGGCGAGCCGGCGCAGCGAAAGCCCAAGTAGCCGATCCGGATCGTGGGAATGTTCCCGAGGCGGAAGGCGGAGCGGACGTAGGACGGGTCGCCGAGGCCCCAGCTGCCGCCGCGGCAGACGCGGTCGACGCGGGTTGAAGAGCCATAAGCTGACGACGTCCACTCCCAGACGTTGCCCGACATGTCCGCGAGACCGAAGGGTGAGTTGCCGCTCGGGTACGAGCCGACGGCGCAGGT
>Ga0114972_10002059_pt1 | contig 15054 bp, 11 predicted proteins | sample M_140807_EF_Meta_FD_87354 | JGI IMG/M metagenome (GOLD analysis project Ga0114972, IMG submission 87354) | Freshwater microbial communities from Lake Montjoie, Canada to study carbon cycling - M_140807_EF_MetaG | ecosystem: Environmental > Aquatic > Freshwater > Lake | place: Lake Montjoie... | reverse complement strand
GCAGCGGCAGCAGCAGCGGCCTCCCGTCTAGCTTCAGCTCTTGCAGCCTTTCTCTCAGCGCGGGCACTAGCCCTGGACTGCCTTCTTTCCTCGCTTTCTGCAGCCCAGCTTTCCTGATCTCCCTCGTCTTCTGTTTCATCAGCGGGCCCCAGCACGGGGGCTAAAATATACGCATCGATTCCAGCAGTGAGTCTCGCGAAACCAGAGGAAATACGCTCAGAGGGTGTGAGATTGACTGCCATCTTCCCCCCCTCATTCCAACGACCCCTTTCACTACCCCCGCTGTCAAAGCCCTCACCACCTTCATCTCCCGCAAAGTGCTCAGAAACCTTGGAGGCAGCATCGCTGCCCAACCCGGCACCTGAGCTAGCACTCCCCTCCCCCGGCTTTACGCCGTGCAATGCCTCCCACTCAAGTAGCTCGAGAGAGAAGTCAGGGATGCCGTGAAGGATAATCTTTTTTAGCAAGGGGCGAGAGGGGGGGGTGGGATAGCGTGGGGTGAGGGAGAGAGATCCTGTACCCATTTCAGCCTCAGCAGCCGCCTGCCCAGCTGCTGTGGCCTCTGCCCCAAGAGCCTCAAGGTCAGGCGCGACACCCGACCCGGGTTGACGAGGGCGAACACCCTCTAGAATGGACCCAAAATATCCCACGTAACTATGGTTTTGTGAGAGGTGAGGAGAGAGAGTGAGAGAGAAAGGGAGAGAGAGAGAGTAAAGATGAGAAGAAGAGCAACAACTCACCGGATTTGGGAAGGTGAGCACAGATGCTGAATTGATTTCCCACCACGCTTTTGCACCACATGCTCTAATGCAGCCATGGGTGTATCATACTGCCCCATCCAGGCTAAGGCGCAGGCTGACGTGGTTGCAGTACGACCCTTCCCTGTCATACAATCTGCACAAAATGGTACGGAGGGATTAATTAGTGAACCTGAAAACAATAATAAAACGAGTGAAACGTGAATTCAAACTCACGAATGGCTGCTACATTGTATGGGTCGGCGGCTAGCCAGGTTTCAATCCCAGAGCACACTTTAACCATGAGCCCCAAGGGCGGCGCAGGAGAACCCTCGCAACAGACCTCTACTACCTGGTTATCAAAGAGGCTGTAATCATAAGACTCATCGCTCAGGTTCCATACCATCACGTGCCCGCTACCATGGGATTCACGAAGAATTAAAGAGACTGTTTGAGCGTCATTTCGGGAGCGAATGCGAGTTTCAGGGGTGCTGGGAAATCCCATTGCAATCATGCGGGGTGTCAGATAGGTCATGTCCAGATTCTTTATCCTTTCCCTTCTTTCATCAACGCCATATGAATTTTGAAGGTTGTCTAAGCTTAGAGTCGCTGCCGCCGCCTTTGCTTCCTCATAAAAAGCCTTGAGAGAGGAAAACATTTTTTGGGAGTTAGCAGGCCATTTTTTTCTTTTTTTTCTTTTTTACCCTTTAAACACGTTTTTGCACCACCTAACCACCTCCAGATTTTATAACATGGAGGACGTAAGCGTAATAGTGAGCTACCTTCGTACCCGTGTCAAGAGTTTGTCATTGAAGTCACCTGAAATAGCGATTGTTTGTGGTAGTGGCCTGAGTGGCCTCTCAGAGTTGATCCGTGACCCTGTTCGGGTGCCCTACAAGGATATACCCCACTTCCCCGAGTCCACTGTGGCAGGGCATGGCACGGAGTTAGTGTTTGGAACACTTGGTTCTCGTTCAGTGGTTGCGCAAAGAGGGCGATTTCACCACTATGAGGGGAACGCCTATGGAAAAGTTGCGCTGCCAGTGCGTGTCTTTGCAGCACTGGGCTGCAAAGTGATGATAGCCACGAACGCCGCAGGAGGGCTGAATCCTACGTTCAATGTGGGCGACATAATGATAATTAACGACCACATATCCTTTCCTACTTTAACGGGGGGTAATCCATTGATAGGGGCAAATGATGAGGGCTTTGGGCCACGCTTTCCTGGGCTCACCTACGCGTACCCCGCCAAACTCAAGGACTTGGCAGAGGAGGCTGCTAGGGCCAGAGGACTGGGTGACTACCTTCAACAAGGTGTGTATTTTCACACCAGTGGACCAACCTATGAAACCCCCCACGAAATCAGGGCTATGCGTATTTTGGGTGGTGACTCGGTGGGCATGAGCACCGTGCCAGAGGTCATTGCCGCTGCTCATTGTGGAATGTCAGTCCTTGGGTTGTCTCTTATCACCAATCAATGCCGGTAAGTATAATGCCTGCTCTGCAGAGCTGCTTTTTTGTAGTGTGTGGCTTGGCGGACCCCACACATTTCGTTCATCTGTCAGACACCCCAAATTCCTTACCTCAACAACACCCTGCTCCCACACTCTCCACATAAGAGCTCCCGGGGACACTGGCGTGGCTCCATCCCACGAGGAAGTCCTGGAAGCCACAGAAAAGCGCGCAGGGGCCATGCAAGGACTGGTATCTGATATTTGCCAAAAGATTGATGTGGGCTCCTTCCCTTCGCCAAAAATTGCAGAACGCTTTGCTGCCGGTGCAGAGGGGGTCACTTTCAGTGACAAACCCAAAGCTCTACCGAAGAACACTGCCTCAGAGCTCCCCCCTATCTTTTGGCCTCTTGTAGCGGGTGGTTTGGCTGGCGCGCTTGTGGCTACGCTTTTATTGAAGAAGTAGAACGTTCCGCGCGAGGAGCTATCAGTGAGTCTCGTAAAGTACGAGCTTTGTGGGAAGCTGGGCCCAGGGTGGAAGGTCTTTCGTGGCCCCCAGACGTTCTAGCAACTCCTCCTTGCGACTGCCTGTCACGCTTTTGGATAGAACCCAACTTTCCCCTTTCCCCTCTATGTACTCAGGGTAGCGCTTTGTGAGACCCAGGAAGTCCGGTGCATTGAGATTAGAGTCAAGCGCGAATGCGAGGATCATGGATCTTCCGGAGACTGCAGTGACGTCTTTTGTCCTAGCCCCATAGTATTGTTTATCTATTTTCTGCTGAATTGCAAACTCTACCTCCTCCCTAAGGAGCTCCACCATAAACATAGAAAAACAACCATTAGGTTCACACATTCCGTGGTTACCCTCAAAGTTTTCCCCACTCAACCAAGACTTGGCGCTGTGAGGATTTCTCATCTGGCAGATGGCTCCCACACGGTGGAATTTAGGGTTTGGCTGAAGGTAGGGCCCCGAATCTGGACAGGTGAGAGCAGTGCAGCCAGGTAGACCCAAACAAGAGTGGACGGAAGCATCTGCATACTGTGTGCACTGTTCACCGAAGGGCGGTGGGTTGTTACAGTGCCTGGGGTGCGAGGCAGGAGACCCGGAATACCCGATCGAATCCCGCTGTCGTGTAGCGAAAACCACGACGAGTTTTTCCCAATTTACAACTCTAGAAGCCGGGGGTGAAGTGGAATGCATGGAGTCAGTATTACCCTGCTTAAAGGGTACCACCGTACCTTGCACTTGGTCCATCCACGAAGAAGACACAGCAAGGATCGGTGTCCTTAAAGGTCCTGGGCTGGGCTGATCCGAGCCCCCCATTTTCCAAAATACCATAATGATTAACAAAATCGACACTACCGGTAAGCCATAAAACAAGTAAGACTTCATGATTGTTCGTTTAATGTTCGTTTACACACACCTACATGTGAGGGAATGTTGTATAGTCGGGCCAGGCCGGCCGGTCATCTTTTCGTATTCCTACTGGTGTGATACTTGAAAGGCACCAGGGAGGGCATCCATCAACAGAGGGGTTATTTTGCGATGTTATTGTTGTTGTGCCGAGAGAGGTATGCCGTGAGAGTATTACCAATGCACTCTATGGGGTTTCTGCAGACACTTCCAAAGGGGTGCTGAGGACAGGTGGAGGGCAAGCCCCGGTGCAGTCTAGATATGGTGGAGTGGGAGATGGAGCAAGAATGCTGTTGCAGTTTTCGTGTCACTGGCCGTGACAGGGGGTGCGAGGGCGGCGCTGTGGTTGGCTCTTTCTCCACACCGTCACCGGGTGTGTTGTTATGTAAATGGGTATGAGTGGGTGGCTGCTGCTCTTCCGACTGCGCCTGAAATAGCAGGGGAAGGGGTGGGGGTGGTTGACTCCCAAACCAAACAAACCCATTAAGTTGCTGCTGAGAGGAGGGGGAGGGGAGAAGATGTGATGATGGGGAGGCTGGCAGAGGAGCGCCCTTGCAAGCCGTGCAAGGACTACCACCACCGCCGCCGCTGCCGCCGCCGCCGCCGGACCCCCCCTTCAACAAGACCATCTCCAGTACCTCCTTCATAAAATCCCTCTCCAAACGCACCCCCTCATCCTTAGCAGCGCTCTGTGCATCGACCCCCCCATGTTTGGTGGACAAGATAACATCCTTCAGTGTTGCAATGCAGCCCGCAAGAGCCTCAATGGTGGGGCTTATACCCCTCTCCATGGCGTCCACCAGGCTCTGCGCCATTGATCTGTTGCTGTGTCGCTCCAGCCCCACTCGCTCTGCCTCCTCCTGGGCCCGAGCCATGGATGACTGTGATAGCAGCAGCTGGGAATCCTTCTCCTGCAAGGATTTCTCCAGGAGAGCGTTTGTACGCTGTAGTGTGTGCCCCCGTTGCAACTCCTCCTCATATTTTTGGGAGAGCAACGTTGCGTGCGCATTGGCAGCAGCCAGTGCAGCCTTTGCCTGGGAGTCCTCAGCGCGCTTCGACAAGTGCCCCAGGGCTTCCTTACTGCCTCTCAGAGAGGCCTGAAGTGGGAATGCATGTGGGAAAACACCACCGTCCTCACCTTTTCGAGAGGAGCCCGTTTGCACGCCACTGCATCGAAGAAGCGATTGAGCCATAGCAAAGAGGGCTTTTTCAGCGGAATGTGCACCCAGGATTTGCTGGTGGTGTTTCTTTTCGCGCTGCCGCCTGCTGCCAGGAGGGGTGGAAGATGCAGAGTTCCTCAATGAATTCCTCCATTTCTCATCCCCATCTAGCGCGCCATCCTCCTCCTCCTCCTCCTCCTCCTCCTCATTCTCCTCTGCTGGCGGTCTTATAGAAGAAAAAGTCTCTTCCATATCCACCTCTGCCACCCACTTGGGACGAAAAGGGGGTGCACCACTTTTTCCCAAGGAGGAGGATAAATTTCTCGAGGGGGAAGGTGGTGGGAGCAAGTCTGACATGAAAAGTGAATCTGCTACCAAGGGGCGCCCATCACTTGCTCGTCGTGAGGACCGTAGGGGAGACATAATATCCTTATCCACTTTTTTGGATGAGGGGCTTTGAAATAACTGGTCTGATGGCCCGTCGGATTCTTTAAGCTGTTGCGGCAGCGTTTGGGGTGGAGGCTGTGGTGCAGGTGATGATTCTTCAGGCAGTGGCTGTGATTGTGGCTCTTGTTGAGACTTGGGTGCCTCAAGTGGCTGTGGCGGAGGCGGTGGCAGTGACTGCTGCGGTGTTAAAGCATACACCACTTGTGTGTGTGCTTGCTGCTCTAATTGAACTAGTCTCGATTGAAGTAAGTGGACACTGGCCTCTGCTGCATCAGACCGGGACTTGACTTCAGAGACCTCCATTTGGAGTTTCCTCATTGCATCACTCGAAATCGCATCCACTGCGCTTACAATCGCGGGTGAGTTTTTTCGCGCGTATCCCCCCAAAGTGGGAGCCGGCTGAGATGAATTCTTAAGTGAATTCATTTCTGCCAGCGAAGCAGCGAGAGAGTCGAGAGCCATCCTTCGCTGTGGGTTGACCTTTACTGGAATCTCAGCGAGTGGCAGATGCAACTGAGAAATAGATAGGGGCTCCGAAGAATTTTGTACAGGTGCAAATTTTGCCGCCTCCACGGGTGCGGGTTGTATGGGGGAAGAAGGACTCGATGTGAGCCTTGCGAGGGCAGCACGGAGTTCCTGGCGGTAAGACTCAAACCTAGCTCTTTCGTGAGCCAAGGAAATGAGCGATACGTCCAAGGCCTGCAAAGCACTTTCAACGTCAGCGGGCTCCGCTGATCTGCGCATTTTATTAGGATTGAAAAAGCATTTTGTTGAGGGTTCTACGCTCGTGTTCGTAACAAAACCAGAACAAAACAGCCGCCGGTGCCCAAAAAGTAAAAAAAAGAAAAAAGAGAGAGAAAAAAGGAAAGTTGTCCGATGCACCCTATCTGATGGAGACTTTTGACGTCGCAATTGTTGGTGGTGGTGTCATGGGCTCTGCCACTGCATGGCGCCTGTGTGCGGCTGGGCTCAAAGTCGTCCTTTTCGAGAAGAGCGTGACACTCACGCACACGGAAGGGTCCTCGCACGGGCACTCCCGCATAATTCGCAGCACCTACCTCCAACCCCACTATGCAAAGTTAATGAGTTTAGCGTATCCTTTGTGGGATTCTTTGTCGCAGAATAGTGGCTGTGGTGCCCTGCGTGCATATAGCTCAGAAGACCCTTGTGAGCCGCCTCTTGTACGATATACAGGAGGCCTTTCCATTGTATGCCATGGCAGCAAGGAACACTTAGACCTCCTTCACGCATGCGCCAGTGCCCGCGTGGCAACCAAAGAGGTGCTTCCATGCGAGGCCTTTGAGCGTTGGGGTCTCTCTCTACCTGAGGGTACTGTAGCTATCGAAGAGGCAGGCTGCACGGGCGTGGCGGTGGGCGTGGGACGTTGCGTGGCTGCCATGCAAGCTTCTGCAGCTGCATTAGGTGCAGTGCTGCACTCAGATGCAGCAGTTGTGGACATAAGCGCCACAGCAGATGGGGGAGTGCAGATACAGGTGCAAAAAGGCAGCAGCAGCGGGGGCGTCATCCAAGTGGTGGCCGCACGCAGGGCAGTTTTGTGTCCAGGCGCATGGGGAGGGCCCCTGTTAGAGGGAATACTGGGGATGAAGTTGCCTTTGCAGCCCTTGCTGTGTTCCACAGCCTACTACCGCCTTGTCACGGCCCCTTCAGAAAATTCTGAAGGGTGTGGTGGAAGAGAGCTACCCATTCTCATTGACTGGCGGCCCAAGGAAGAGGGTGGGGGTATTTACGGGTGTCCTGTCACGAACTGGGGTTCAGAGGGGGAAGCGTATCCCGCAACTACCGGAACGGCCTACAAGTTTGCCATTCATGGTGGCGTTCCTACAGATGCTGCGAGCCGCCCCTTTACTCCGTGTGAGGATTCTACGGTGAAGCCGGTGCAAGCCTGGGTTTCCAAGCATGCACCCATTTTTTCCCCCCACCCCATTCCCGGGTCTACCACAACGTGTCTATATACGATGACGCCCGATGAGGATTTTGTACTGGATGAGGTTGCCCTTCCTCCAGAGAAGAAGAGAGGTGTGGGTGAGGGCAACGCTGTGATATTTCTCTGCGCGGGATTCAGCGGCCATGGTTTTAAGTTCGCCCCTCTTATTGGGGAAATAGTAACACAGTGGTGTAAGGCTTCCCTTGGAGTTGTGAACAACCCAGAGGGTGTACAGTCAGAAGGCCCCTCCCCTCTTGAAAGCCTGGAGCAGTGGTTGCAGGAGGCAACTGGAGGCCATGAAATCCCCTATCTTCCACTCTTTTCTGCAAAGAGGTTTGAAAATAAAAAAGAATGAGGTGTGTGCGGATAAAAACAAACGATTAATTAAATAATAATTTTTATGGGGCGCCTAAATTGGTTAAAGTCCAAGCAATCTGAGCAAGGAGAAGTTTGACAGAGGAAAACGGTGGCATTAGGGTGGGTTTCCCCGGCTCAAAAAGAAGTGCTTCCAGTTTATGCTTTAACTCTTCCTCTCCCCAAGTAGGGCCCATCCCATAATCTCGTCTCCCCCCAGAAATGCTGGTCTCTTGCATAGTAGTAGTGGGTAGGGGAGGTTTTGTGGACACAGTGGAGCCCCCAGAGTAAATTAGCTGAGAGGAGAAAGATTTTTTGCGAGAGGGTGCAGGGATGGAGTTGAAAGAGGCTTTAAGCCCCGGATGAATCGGGTTCAAATGGCCTAGAGGTGCATCGCTAGCACTTGAAAGTGATGACGACCAACCCCAGCCTTCGATTTTGCAAGCACTTGCGAACTTTTTTATGTCCTTATGGGTGAGGAGTCCACCTCCTTGAAAGAGTAGGTAAGGTGGAAGTCTCCCGTACCCACTACCGGGAACTGCGACGCTAGCTCGAGTCCACACATGGGCTGCACTAAAATCGGGGGTAGCTGATATGCTCGGAGAGAAAAATGAGCTACCTTCTGCACCCCAAGAAGAGTCATCTGCATTACCTCCGTTTCGTAAGGTAGAGGCCACGTCACGGGCGTCAACGCCGCTGCGCTCCGTGCCGAAAAAATCCTCCACCACACCACTCCATTTACGCTGCCCATGGTGCACCATAGATTGCACTTCCTTCTGCCGTCGCAATCGCTGCTGAAACTTTCTCGAATCGGACGAGAGTATGGATGGGGCTAGTGAGGCGGCAAGTGTGGCTGCATGATCGGCCTTGTGAAAAATAAGAAAAAAAGGGCACGAAGGCTTGACCCGTCTTCGTAATACACCTTGAGCAAGATCACAAGCAGCCAAAGACCCTCCATTCCACGAATGCTTTTGAGGTTTTCCATCTGTAGGAGAATTTATGAAAAACTCGGTCCGCAAGGTCCTCCCAAGCACATGACCCTCCTGCGCATCGACAACGAGCAGCACCCCCTGAGCTCCAGATATTGCAACATCCAAATGACTTGAGTATGGAAAGCCTACAGAACCATTTCGGAAGGACGCGGCCTCGGCAGCTAACAAAGGAAACGGGACCTCCCATAGCTGAAGGTATACCACGCGACCTTCGTGGGCTCGTTCACATAGCACCGTGGTAAAGTGGGGAGTAGAAGTGGGAGTGTACTGAGATAGTTCCTCACCAAGTAAAAAATCACCATTTGCAGCCCGAAGAAGTGAACTCTTTCCCACGCCAAGTCCCCCTACTACCAAAACTTTGTACAGTAACGGGCGCTTCTCAATTAATTTAGTTGTCTGTGCCTCATGCTGCTGGGATCGGGCCGCTGCACGAGAAGCTGCCGTCTTCAAAATCCCACGAGGAGATACATTCGTCGACATTTTTATTTATATTTACAACATTTTCTTCTCTTCTCTTCTTCTCTTCTTTTTTTCTTCTTTTTTTTCTTTTCTTATTTTGAATTTGGCTAAAATGAAGTTCTTAATATTACCAGGATTATTTGCGATTTCATGTTGCACACCATTAACACTTGATGGGACTGCTTCTCATCATGTCTACGATGGGTTTGGTGGCCTCTCCGCGGGTGCTAGCTCCCGGCTGCTGCGAGATTACCCCATTGCACAGAGATCTGACATTCTTGACTTTCTTTACAAGCCCAGTTTTGGTGCAGGGTTAATGATATGCAAGATTGAAATCGGTGGTGATGATATGTCCACAGACGGGACAGAGCCTTCACATAGTCACTTTAGAGGGGACTTGAGCTGCAATAGGGGCTACGAACTGTGGTTGGCATCTGAGGCGCTGGCACGCAACCCTCTCATAAAAACGTACGCACTCAGTTGGGGGACCCCAGGATGGGTGGGAAATGGCAGTGGGTATTTTAGTGCTGACAACTGGGCATATCAGGCGGCTTTTGCCTCCTGTTTTCGTGAAAAGACTGGCACAAACCTGTCCTACATCGGCGTGTGGAATGAGAGGTACTGGGGGGGGACGGACTATATAGTGGGCTTACGGGCTGCCTTGGATGCAGCTGGGCATAGTCACACACAGATTGTGCTGCCTGATTCAGCCGTTGCGGGGGACCCAGAACTTCTGGCTGCCATTTCAAACAATTCCACTTTTGGGGGCGCCTTTTCAGTGGCGGGACTCCATGGCAGCGTGGTTCCAGTGCCCCTGCTGGAGGCCACGGGCCACCGATATTGGCAGTCTGAGACGGGCACCTCACCCATCTCTCTCACAGAGGACTGGAAGGGAGCCCAGGACTGGGCCAGGAATCTCATCCGCAACTACGTGGTGGCAAACATCACGGGAACGGTTTCCTGGTCGACCCTGTGGAGTGTGCTTCCCGGGCTCCCCTACGATGGCAGGGGGCTTATGATGGCCAACACCCCCTGGTCGGGCTCCTACAATGTCTGTGCGCCTATATGGGTCAGTGCACACTTTGGACAGCACCTGGCAGTGGGCTGGAAGCACCTTCTCACGGGGCGTGGCGCGGGTTTTCTGCCTATTGGTGGTGGGCTAGGGGTCGGTGTTAGCCCCAATAGAACCCTCAGTGGCGGAGAGGATGCAGGGAGCTACATGGCACTTGTACCCCCCAATGGCCCCAGTAATGGTCTTACCCTGCTGTGTGAAACCATGCATGTGGCGACGCCCTCCACGCGCGTGTTTTCCCTCACAGGTGGGCTCCCTGGTCCCGGCAGCGTTTTCTATGTTTGGCAGACCACCAATGCAGCTCGATTCGTGCGCATGCCCAATGCCGTGGTGGCCTCTGATGGCACCCTCACCCTCACACTTCCCGCTGATGGCATAGTGTCTGCTAGCACGGTGGCGGGCGCGAGCCATGGACAGCCCGCTTCCCCCCCACCGCCCCCTGCCCCCCTGCCGCTCCCCTACAAGGACGCTTTCAATGAGTCAGACTATGCCTACGATAGCCTTCCCAGATATCTCAGTGATCAGGGCGGCAGCTTCACTGTGCGCAATGGCACCCTGGTGCAGGTGGTCACTCAGCGCCCGGGTCTTAATGATTGGTGTGAGTGAGAGGTGCTTTTCAAGGTGGAGGGGTCTGCTTTCGGTTTCTTGTGTGTTTCACACCACAAGTGCACACACACACACACACTCAACACACACAACTTCCTCCCCCCCACTCTCTCCACTCGTTCGTGTTTGGGGCGCCCAGATGTCACGCCGGACCCAATAACCTTACTGGGAGATTACTCACCATGGGCAGATGTTTCAGTGGCGATCCACGCATGGGTGCCAGACGCCACTTCCTCCCTGGCCCGCTCACTTGCTGACCCCAACGATGCCGTGCTCGCACCATGCGAGACACCCCCCCTGAGTGCTTACAGCGCTCAGACCTGGGAGTTTGACGCCCCCTACCGGGGGTACCTCTCTAACACTGTTAAAGGCGTACAAACCTGCCTCAACCTCAAGGGTTGCGGCACTGAGCTGGTGTACTATGAGTGTTGCCAGAACTGTGGTTGTTACGCGGGAGCGGGATTTCAGTTCTCCCTGGCTACCAATGGGAGTCTCACAGCGGAACTCTTACCCGGGCTGTGTGCTACTGCTGCCTCAGCCTCCCCTGCCGCCTCCATCGCCATGGCGCCCTGTGCCACCAGCGGCGTGACGGTGCCCCTGCAACAGTGGGTGCACGACAGCGCTACCAGGCAACTCCTTCTCGCAGGAGGGGGGGCTACCTCCTCCCCCCGCCTGTGCCTGCAGTCCACTCTCAGTTCCCAGGTGCCCTACGTCCAACTTTGTGCCCGGGTCACGGGCTACAGTGGCTTTAATGGCATCCACCCTGTTCCGGGTTACTGTCTGCGCGTGGAAACGAGTGGTTCCTGGAAAGTGTTGGCCAAAAACGTCATCCTGGGGATGGGCACCCTCCCCCCAGGTGTAGTCCTGGGGCCTCAGCCAATGGCCATGGAGATCACGGTAAAGGGGGACACTGTGTCTGCGCAGGCGGCTGGCACTGCACTGGGGGCGTGGCCTGGTGGTGGAGCTTACACGGCAGGCATGGTTGCTGTTGGTTGTGGCGTGCACGAAGCCGTTTTTGACGACTTTTCTGTGGCCCCCCAATAACAAACCCTCGGCCCTTGTTTAATGAAAAGGTAGTCCTAGTATAAACGCGGGCATACCAGCGCAAGTTTACATGATTCCCCGAGGAGTGTGGGTAAGTTGCTAAATTGGGTGTGGTAGGTAACATAATAATTATCCCCGAGGAGTGTGGGTACGTTGCTTAATTGGGTGTGGTAGGTAACAAAGAAGTTTTTTTGAGAAGAGAAGAGAGAGATTGTTAAGAGTAGAAAAAAAGGAAAAAAAAGTTGAGCAGCAGTGGAGATGAAACTGATTCATTGGCACACATGCAAATGCATTTTGTTTTCTTAATTTTTGTGGTTGCGGCAATTTTTATGAGAGGAGCAGCGGAGGACATAGCAGTATGGGCCCCTCCTCAAACGGACGGCATAATTATGAAGGGCACTGTTCTTGCAGTTCTTGATGGCTGTGGGATCCCTCAGGCGTCTGTAATTAATGTTACGGTGGTGGATGAGTTGTGCAGTCATCTCGAAGACAGTGAACTTAACTGGCTGGTTGTTCCCTCCTATATAAGCCTCCCATTACAAAATAGCTCGTGTGCCCCTCACAGTTTAGCTTTTTTTTTGAATCGTGGAGGGAATGTGTTGTTCGCTGTGGGAGGGTGGCCCACTGGTTACTTTGTCGATTTACCAGTGAAGTTAATTTCCCTGAATGTATTTACCCCATATTCAGTGCACTTGTCCCGGGAAGTGCGCGTTGGACTCCCCAGTAGAAGCGCTCTGGACCCCACCAAGGTAAACGTAACCTCTGCACTTGCCTTTCCAAATCCAGTAGGGAGTGCAGACCTCCTCTCGTACCTGCCGACCTTGGATGATTACAATAGAACTTCCTCGCTGGCAGCATCGGTGTGGCGCTACAAAGAAGAGTCGCCGCTCTTTGCTGGGAGCTGCTGGGTTTTGAGCGGTGTGGTGGAGCCCTCTGCGTTTTATAATTCAGCCCCATTTGTCAGTGGGCTTGCTGACCTGGTACGAAAGTGTAGGGCTCCCCCACCCCCTCCGCTACCACCCCCATTAACTGCGTGTCCCTGCCCTTCGCGTTCCTCTCAGACTCCTCTTCCCCGCCTCCATCTAACTTCTGATGCTCGTCATTTCGTGTTCCCCAATGGGTCCTTGTGGATGGCCCTGGGCTCGGACATATTCAGGGACGCCTCGGTAGGCCTCTCTTTTGAAACCACAGCCCAGCTGTTTGAAAGTGCAGCTGGGGCAGGGTGCAATTCGGTAAGACTGTATGGTTGGGATATAGCCTCTCCGCTACTCGACTGCGCTCTGGACTGCGCAAGACTCCACGAGATGTACGTCCTTTTCACTGTAGACGGGCACGTGGGCGATTCACCCAACGAGGCTGCCATCAGAGCCAAAGCCTCCTCTGTGGCCCTGGCATTGGCAAATGAAACCGCAGTGTTTGCCCTAGATTGTGTGAATGAGCCCTACACGTGGCAGATCTCCACTCTGTACTCTAACTCCACTGGGATGACTCTAGGAGAGCAGTTCAACATCACCTCCCTTGCGTACAGTGCCTATGAAGCCTCTCTTAACCCCGGCCCAGGGTTCAGTGCCTTCCCAGACCTCACAACTGGAACGCTCCTCCCCACACCTTTCTATGCCAATCTGAGTGCCATGTGGGGGGAATGGGCGAGTTGGTACACTATCGCATTCCACTCACTTGCACCCCACACTCACGTGTGCGTGGGTTTTAATCACTGGGAGGCTCTCATCCCGTCTTTGTTTGAATCAAACGGCGGGGGGGGGCTGGGGTTCACGTGCTCCCACGCTTACAATGACTATAATAGTATAAACAACGCCACTGTGTTGGACTGGGTTCCCTCCGTTTTGGATCGCCTTCAAGCGGGTAGCCTTGCGTACAACACTCCGCGACCGATTCTCATGGGTGAGATGGGAGCCTCCAACGGACACCCCATCAGCACGGAGCCTCTCCACCCCAATTTAGCTCTTTTAGATGCCCACTCAAGCGCTCTCATGGACATGCTTACCCCTTTAGTATCCTTGGCGAAGGGGCACAGTGGGTCCTTTCGGTGGGCTGTTGCTGACGTTGAGTTTGTGTATGCTGTGGTGGGAATGCCCTGGCTTGGACAAAACATCAGTGAAAATGAGGGAAAGTATTTAAGTGAGGGTAGGTTCGGACTCACTAGTTACGACCCTACAAGGCTCCCGGACTTGGGGGGAAAAGAAAAGCCCGTGGTGTTTGCATACAGAGGATTGAGGAGTGTGCTAGATGAGCTCTCCGCCGGCGGGGGGCTGCTCCCCCCTTGGGAAGGGTGGGGGAAAGTTGAAATAAACCAGGTTTTACCCCCAACCTCCTCACCCTTTAATCCTCTCAATACTCGCCTCACCTTCGCGGCCCCTGGGGTCCTCATTCTGGGTGATTCGATGGTAGACCTGGAGCAGACGCTGCACTTTGACGCCGGCCAGAACGTGGCAGTATTATTTATTCGCTGGGGAATTTTCCCCGTCCCCACGAATAATACTCCGGCCACCCCCCTCTGCCTTTTGTCCACCGCGGATATTCCTTCCCTGAGAATTAATTTAGCTGCCTTTTCATCGGGGGAACCCCCAAACTCTTATCCGGGTACCCAAAATTGGATAAGCACCACCCTCCTAGAGGGGGAGACCAGCTGCATAAACCGTACTGCTCATAAACCACGTGAAGCGGAGATTTTATAATGCTATTTTTTAGGAAATATTATTTATAGGTTTTAGTCGCGAACATTAGCTATCCCCCGCCTTGGTGTCTTCTGAGGCGCTTTCCTTTGAGCTCTCCACACTCTCAACCCCACTACCCGTCAAGGACGAGAACTCCCTCTCAAGTTTTTCAATGGCTTCGTCCGTTCCATTGCTACTGGCATCAAAGCCTACCGCAGAGTGCTGACTACCCCCTGTACTCTCATTGGTGGGAAGCGGTTCAGTCTTTGTGGGGCTGGTGGAGGTAGGGCTGGTAGGGGGCTCTCCCCCCCCACCCCCGGTGACAGCCTTTCGTGCCCTAGCCAAGGCCAAGGCCCTCTTCTCAAGATTTTCTTCCCTTTTGCTCTCCCTCTCAAACGAGAGACCCATGGCCATTTTTTCACTGTGCGGGGGCACACTGAGATTTTCCGACATTTCAAGCAGGGACACTGTGCCTGTGACGTCGCCCACGGCGATGTGCCGTCCACCGGCGGGTTGAACCCCCACGGTGGAGAGAGGGACATTAGAGACCTTGTGGGAGTATGCGGGGGAATTCTGCCTGTAAAAAAGGTCCCACGCGTCGAGAACTCCATCATTTCGGGTCACAAAAAAGGTTCCCGCACGAGTAGGTGACCAGGCTCCCCAAGTTAGGTATGACTTCGAGTAAGGCATTGTCTGTG
>Ga0114972_10002058_pt1 | contig 15056 bp, 15 predicted proteins | sample M_140807_EF_Meta_FD_87354 | JGI IMG/M metagenome (GOLD analysis project Ga0114972, IMG submission 87354) | Freshwater microbial communities from Lake Montjoie, Canada to study carbon cycling - M_140807_EF_MetaG | ecosystem: Environmental > Aquatic > Freshwater > Lake | place: Lake Montjoie... | reverse complement strand
TGTTGGTGACCAGTGGTTCCTTGGTGCGCGGCGAGCGGTACTGATGCAGGTAGAGTTGATAGGCTTCCAGCGTGGCCCGTGTGAAGGTCGCGGGTGAGGCGAGTTTTTCGGCTTCGGCCCAGAGGAGAAATCCCGAGAGCGCCCAGTGGTGGGAGGAGATGGAGCCTTGCGAGTAGGCCCGGGCGGCGAGGTGTTCGAGGAACGCTGCGGAGTGAGCGGCGAGGTTGTTCGAGGATGCGGGAACGGTGGCGGCGGTGAGACCGCCCTTCTTGCGGCTGCGCATTCCCAAGAGGTTTTTGAGTTCAGGACTCTGGGGCTTTTTGACCGGGCTGGGGCTGAACCCTTGCTGGTGTTGGCTGCCGGGTGGGAAGAGGGAAACGGGAGGGATTTCCTATTTACGATTTTTGAATTTTGATTGCTCTTCCGTTGGAGCTGTCATTCTGAACACCACCCACCAAGCATACCCAGCCCATTTACGATGGCCGCCCCTCTTCCGCGTCAAACAACGCGAAAAATGTCTGGATGTCGGTGCGATCACCCAGGCCTGCGGCAATTTTCTGCGCTTCCAGCCCTGCCGAAGCCGCGTCATTCCAGCCGCGTTTTTGCATGAAACCGTTCCAGATTTCAATCTGTTCGGCATCGGGCTGAAATCCCTGTTGCAGGCACCAATCGAAAATCTCCTCGTCGGTTCCCCCGGCGAGCACACGGGATTTGAGGTCATCGAAACCGACGTGCAGAAATCGACAGAGCCGGTCATCGAAGGTGCGTTTGCCGTCGATCACCCCCACATGATACCCGGCGGGCAGTTCGCCCCGGGCTTCGAGACGAATTTTATCCAAAATGCGTGCGAAAACAAAAAGACCGCAAACTTTGTCGGCAGCGGAGCGGATCGGAAAGGTCATATAGCAGGCTACCAAAAATCGACATCGATGCAAACTGTTATGTCTTTTTAAGCAAAAATCCTTTGTTCCACGGGGGATTTTGGCGCTTCTTTCAAAATAGTGAAAAATGTCCTTGAGGTGGGTACACATTTTGCTTAATTAGGCGCGGTATTTGTCCTTCTCATCACATCGCTGCCACCCCGACCTGCATCGTTTCCACAATCCCAACAGCTCAGGCACATCACACATCATCATGTCCGATCCCGCGTTTTTCCAGCCATCCAGCAATCCCGGTCCTGAAACATCTCCCTTTTCCCTTCTCAGCCGTCGCAAGGCGGCGGGAATCCTCGGTGCAGCAGGCGCAGCGATCATCGGCGGCGGGTCCCCGGCATCAGCGTTTCTTTTCCGCAAGGCCGCCAATCCGGAAGTCAACCTCTCCACCCTGCCCGAGCAATGGGTATCTTTGCAAGGTCGCAATCTTCCCAACTACATCGATTACCTTTCCAGTCTGAATCTGGAAAACATCGAGGTGGAGCAAGTCGTTTCCGCGCACGCCAAGCAAAAGGGCAACTGCTGGAATACGATCGCGCCGCAAAACATGTGGCGCAACATCGGTGGCACGCTCAAGGTGATCGACCGTCTGGCGCGTGAAATCAACATGCCGGTGAAGGAAGTTGTCTCGGTTTACCGCTCCCCGGCCTACAACGCCCGTTGCCCGGGGGCGAAAAGCTCGTCCTGGCACCAGGTCAATTGCGCCGTCGATGTGGTATTCCCCGCGCGTGCCTCGGCCATCACCCGCACGATCCGCGACCTGCGCAACCGGGGGTTGTTCCGCGGCGGCGTGGGCGGTTACTCCGGCTTCACCCACATCGACACACGCGGTCAGAATGTCGATTGGTGATCCGGGGGCTCATTGATTTCCTTTTGCCCGTGCGGCCAGCTCCTGCGCCAAGGCAGGGTTTTTCGTTCTCAGGCACCTCATGGCTCGACAGCGGAGGGCTCAGTCTGCACAATCCTCTGCAAGGGCAATGATGCGAACCACCGACCGCTACATCTTCAAGCAGGTATTCCTGGCGACAACTTACGGGGTGGTGTCATTGAGTTTGTTCCTGGTGCTGGCAAGAATCTTTCAGGACATCCGGCCGCTGGTGGTCGACCAGCATGTGCCGCTTCCCCTGGTGGGCAAATTCATTCTGAATGCCTTCCCGATTTCGCTGATGTACACGATCCCCTGGGGATTCATGGCCGCCGTGTTGCTGGTGTTCGGCAGGCTTTCCGCCGAGCAGGAACTCAATGCCATGAAACTCGGCGGAGTCGGCTTGTTTCGCATCGCGTTGCCGGTCTTTCTTCTCGGCGCATTGTTGTCGGCGTTGTGCACATGGGTGAATGTCGAAATCGTGCCGCGGGCCGGGGCGAGCATGGACAACATTGTTTACGAGGCGGTGGAAAGCAATCCGCAGTCGCTGATCCAGCCGGGCATCATCGTTTCCCAGCTCGCCAACATGCGGATTTTCGTCCAGAAAAAAGAACAGGACAAGTTGCACAACCTGCACATCTACCGCCTGCCCGACCCCAAAAATCCCGACAGTCTTGGCGAATACGTGTATGCGGAGGACGCTTCCTTCGCGGTGGATCCCGACAACAAGCAAATCAAACTGACCCTGACATCGGCCTACATTGAAAGCCCGGACAAAAAGGGCAATCTCGACATTTATGTTGCCTCCGCGGCACCCTGGAAAGTTGACCTGACCCGCAAGAAAAAGTTGATCGCCACAAGCATGACCAACGAGGAACTGCGCGCGATGTTGCAATCTCCCCCGGAGGATTTTTCCGAAAAAAACCGGATCAAGTTCTCGTCGATGATCACCCAGCGCTACTCCTTTGCGATGGCCAGTCTCGCCTTCGCCTTCGTCGCCGTTCCCCTCAGTCTGGCGCGCCACCGCAAGGACAGCAGTTCGGGTATCCTGACCGCGATGATGATTGGCGCCGCCTATTTTGTTTTTTCGCTGCTGGGCCAGAAGGCGCAAAGCCCCTCCATGGCCGAGGCTCTTTTGTGGGCCCCCAACGTGTTGTGCCTCGTCGCCGGTCTGTTGTTGTTCCATCGCGTCCGATTCCGTTAGCATGCCATGTCGCCACGCCGCCCCATCCAACGCGTCATCCAGGGCGCAAGAAAATTTTTCGCGGGAGAACCGCTGCTGGCGGCACCGTGGATCGGCCCCTTGCAGCGCTATGATCTCGCGAAACTGAAAGCGGATGCCCGCGCGGCCTTGAATGTCGCGGTGCTGTCCATCACCCAGGGCATCGCCTATGCGACGATTGCCGAACTGCCGATCATTTATGGAATCATCAGCGCCTCTGTGGCAGCCATCGTCGCGCCCCTGTTCGCGGGGTCGAGGCATACGATTCTCGGTCCCACCAACGCGACGGCATTCATGCTGTTCTCCATTTTCGCCGCTACCCCTGCCCTGCTCGTTCGGGAAATCGACCTGATCCCGCTGCTGGTGATGATGGTGGGGATTTTTTGCGTCATCGGTGCCTTGCTCCGCGCAGCGGATCTAATGCAATACATCTCCCGCTCGGTCTTGGTCGGCTACATTTCCGGGGCAGCGATTCTGATCATCGCCAATCAGTGCGAAGACGTTCTCGGCTTGAAACTGAACTCCCAGAACACCCGGACTTTTATCGGCCAACTGACCGAACTGGTGAAAAATGTCAGCCACACGCAATGGCCGCCCCTGTTGACTGCGGCAACCACGCTGGCCGGTTATCTCGCCTTGATGCGTTGGAAACCAAAGCTGCCCTCGTTCGCGATCATGTTGGTCTTTTCGTCTGCCGTATGGGGAAGCCTCGCTTACCATCACGTCGGCGCTTTCGGTCGCATGGAACGGTTTTCTACCTTCAGTCTGGCGGAACTGATCCCGGCACTTCCCCATATCAGCCGGGCGGGGATTTTCGACGACATCAGCTCGCTGCTCGGCGTCGCATTCGCGCTGGCATTTCTCGCCACTTTGGAAAACAGCGTCATGTCGAAAACCCTCGCCTCCCGCACGGGCGAACACCCCCAGGTCAACCAGGACATGCTGGCGGTGGGAATGGCAAACATCGCCTGCGCCCTGACGGGAGGCATGCCCGCATCGGGTTCGCTCACCCGCTCCGCTTTGAATGAAGCGACAGGAGCGCGCACCCGCTTCTCCTCGGTCATCTGCGGAATCTACTCGCTGATTGCAGCATTGATCATCGCGATCTCGCCGTGGTGGGGCATTCCCCTGATCGACTTTGTGCCCAAATCCGCGCTGGCCGCCCTGATCATCGGTCTGGCATTTTCCCTGTTCAACCGACAGAACATCCGCGCCTGTCTGCGCTCGACGCCCGATGACGCGGGCGTGCTCATCACCACGCTGGGAGCTTCGCTGATCGCCCCGCTGCACACCGCGATCCTGCTCGGGGTGGCGGTGTCGCTTGCCCTATTCCTTCGCCGCGCCAGCCGTCCGCATCTGATCGAATACAATGCCACCGACACCGGCGACCTCAGTCAAATCCATGAGAAAAAAGCGCGCAACAACCCTTCGATCTCGCTGGTCCATGTCGAGGGCGATCTTTTTTTCGGAGCCACCGAGATTTTCCGTTCGCAGGTGCAGCGGATCACCACCGACCCCTCGTTGAAAGTCATCATTCTGCGCCTGAAAAACGCCCGACATCTCGATGCCACATCGGTGCTTGCCCTTTCGGAACTGGCCGAGTTCGTGCGCTCGCAACAACGCCACTTGCTGATCTGCGGATGTCCGCGGTCGATCTACCGGGTGTTGAAAAATTCGGGGGCTTTGGACATTTTGCAGGAAGGTTGTGACCGGCAGACCGGTGAATCCAACGTCTTTCCCGAAAGTCCCGCCAACCCGAACCTGTCGACCCGCAACGCGCTCAAAAGGGCGCAACAACTGTTGGGAACCCGCAATGCCGACGTGCTCATTTTCGTCGACACAAAAAAAAATAAATGACTTTCGCGACTATTTTCCTGTTGCCGTGTTGATCATCTTAGACAGCGAAAACAGCTCTCTACAACAAACAGAACAAATATGAAAGCAATCCACACCATGATCGCAATTGCAGCCCTCGCAGGCGCTGCTTCCTTCGCCGGAGCCGAAGAACCCGCCGGAGCACCACCCGAAGGCGGACCACGGGAACACCGCAAGCCCCCCGCTGAATTGATCGCCAAGTTCGACAAAGACGGCGATGGCAAGCTCAGCGACGACGAAAAAGCCGCCATGAAAGCCGCCATGGAAGAACGGAGAAAAGAAATGCTGACCAAGTTCGACAAGGACGGCGACGGCAAACTCAACGAAGAGGAGAGAAAAGCCGCTCGCGAAGCAGGTGGCTTCGGTGGTCCCGGAGGCAAACGCCCACACGGCGATAAAAAACCGAAGGAAGAGGCTGCTCCGCAGTAATCGTCTCTAACAATTTCAAGATCAAACCCGGCGACCGCAAGGCGCCGGGTTTTTTTTGTCTTCCCCATTTTTCGATAAGGATCTGGACCGTTTCTCAAAAATCTTTTCAGTTATCTTTGCCCCAACGGGGCGCACGCAGGTCGACGAAACATAAAGGTTGATACAGACAAAGTTCCGTGTGCCCTGTTGGGGCGCGGGGATATGGAATGATCATACCAGGGTTTATCCTTTAATGGATAGACACTTCGCTTTCACCGTTGTCCCCGTTGGGGACGAAGAATGATCTTACCTCGCCAATAGACGAATGGACTTTTGGCAACCAGTCTAACAAAAAACGGACGATGAACCATGCCATCGTCCGTTTTGTTTGATTGATTTCACCGGTCTTACGACATCTTGACATCCACCCACTGCTTGGTGCGGGCGGATTCAAGCACGGCATCACAGACATACTGCGTGCCGAGCGCGTGGCGGAAGTCTGGATAGGCCTTCGGAGCGCTGGGATTTTCCAGAGACTTCAGGAACTCGTAAAGACCGTGAACGAAGCTGTGCTCATAACCCAGGCAAAGGCCGGGGACCCACCAGTTTCCGGCGTAGGGATGATCTCCATCGGAACAATGGATGCTGCTCCAGCCGCGGCGGTCGCCGGGAACACCGTGGTCGAAGTATTCCAAACGATTCAGGTCATGCAGATCCCAAAACAGCGATTTTTTCTCACCGTTGATCTCGAAAGTGTAAAGCGCCTTGTGGCCCCGGGCATAACGCGTGGATTCGAAAATCGCCAACGAACCGTTTTCGAAACGGGCCAGGAACGCACAGGCATCATCGATGGTGACCGACTGCTTTTCACCAGTGGCGGTGTGCACCCGCTCTTTGATGAAGGTCTCGGTCATCGCGCTGACGGAAACGATGTCGCCATTGATCCAACGTGCGGTGTCGATGCAATGGGCCAGCAGGTCTCCCGTGACACCGGAACCAGCGGCCGCGGCATCGAGACGCCACAACCCGGCACCGCCTTGAGGCAGATCGGCGGAAATGGTCCAGTCCTGGAGGAAATTCGCCCGATAGTGGAACACGCGCCCCAGCTCGCCGGCATCGACGATGTTCTTGGCATGGGTCACAGCCGGCAGGAAGCGGTAGTTGTACCAAACAAAGTTCGGCAGGCCCGATGCCTCCACCGCCTTGACCATTTCCTCACCCTGGGTGCCGTTCAATGCCAGCGGTTTTTCGCAGAGGATCATTTTGCCGTTCTTGATGCACTCCAGCGCGATCTCGGCGTGCGAGTCGTTGGGCGTGCAGATGTCGATCGCATCGATATCCGGACGAACGACCATCTTGCGCCAGTCGGTTTCGTAGGACTCGTAGCCCCACTTTTCCGCAAAGGCCTTGACCTTTGCTTCGTCGCGTCCGCAAATCGCCTTGCGCACGGGTTGGTATTCGGTGTCGAAGAAATGTCCGACCTGGGATAACGCGTTCGAATGGGTGCGACCCATGAAGCCGTAGCCGATCACGCCGATGTTCAATTGTTTTTTCATATTATGTTTGCTGAGAATTAGATGGCGTTTTTCACCGAGATCATCGCCTTGAGGATGGTGTTCCAGGTGGCGGGAGTTTCGAGCACGGCGTTCGGGAACATGCAGCCGTCCCAGCAGATGTGCTTGATGCCGCGGTCGGCAGCCCCTTGCAACCAGATGGCGGAGCACTTTGCGATGTCGAGTTTGCCGTTGGGATCGTCGGCCAGACAGTGGCGGCCGGTTTTCTCGTGCGAGCCTGTGCCGTGCACCGTGCCATCGTTTTGCGCGACGTGGAAATCGATGGTCCAGGGACGCAGCGCGCCGACCATTTTTTCGTAGGCCGGCCAGAACTCCGCGTCGGTGTATCCCGGCTGCAGCAATGCGGACTCGGGAGCGTTGTATCCCATCAGATAGAGATAGGTATGCGCCAGGTCGGCCTGGAACCCAAACGTCCCGGGCATGCCCACGCCTTCGAGAGTGCGCAGCATCACTTCCCAGGAATGCATGCCAGCCCAGCAGATTTCACCTTCGGCGGCAATGCGTTCACCGTGATCGGCGGCGATTTTCGCGGCTTTTTTGAAGGTGTCCACAATGCGGGCGGTGTTGGCTTCGGGATTTTCGGCCCATTTTTGCACACCGAATTCCGCGGAGTCCACGCGGATGACCCCATACTTGCGGACGCCGTGCTCGTTGAAAAGTTTCGCAATGCGACAGGCCTTTTCGATCGAAAGAAGAAACTTGTCTTGTTGCTCGTCTGTGCCCATCGATGAATCACCCACAGTGCCCGGCCAAATCGGTGCGACCAGCGAACCGACGTTCAGATTCTTGGCGGCGATCTTGTCGGCCATCGCTTTCAGATCATCCTCGGAAATGTCCGGATCGGTGTGCGGGTGGAACAGGAAAAGATCCACGCCATCGAATTTCTGACCGTCCACCTCGGCGGCGGCGGTGAGTTCGAGCATGTGATCAAGGGAGATCGGCGGATGGTCGGTGTCGGGCTCTTTTCCAACGAGTCCGGGCCACATGGCATTGTGCAGTTTCATGGTATTGATTTTTGGTTGTTCGGTTATTGATTTTTATAGGCACCCATCGCCGGGGCGTCGGGGTTGACCTCCGGGCCGAAGTAACGCAGACACACGAGCGGCTCGGTGGTGGAGGTGTTGGTGAAGATCACGCCGGCTTTCGCCCCGGCCTCGGTGCAGAAATACTCGTCCTCGGTCAATTCGTGGAAACGGATCAGTTTCGGGCTGTTGAGAACCTGCCCGTTGATTGTGCCGCTGCCCTGCACGCAGATCAGGCCATAGGCGCCCAGGTCGGTGATCTTGCAGGTGGCACCCGGCTCGACAGTGAGTTCCTTGGCGGTGAAATACTGGAAGTTGTCCACCTTGCCATAGACGATCCATTTGTCGTGATAACCGTCGCCTTTTACCGAGGTCACCGGTTCGAGGTAATGGTTGTCCTTGAAATTCGGATCAACGTTTTTCTCCCAGTTGAGCTGCTCGACGATGAAGTCGACGTCCTGGTGTTTTTCTTCCGGCATGTCCTTGACGAGCAGCGCCCAGGGGACCTCGCGGCCCTCGACGAGGTTTTGATACATGCCGAACACGTCGCTGCCCCACTGCGGTTCGTAGGTGCAGAGCGAGCCGGGGGCATGCAGGATGCAGGGGTCGATCAACCAGCCGGTGCCGGGTTTCAGTCGATAGGCTTTCGATAGATCGAGGATGCCGTTTTCGCCCTTGTTCCAGTTGGCGATGCACTCGCGCACCTGTTCCTTGGTGGTGCCGGGTTCGAAACCCATGAAGGTGTAGGGGAAATTGTTGCCGACGTTGTTGTGCTGCGGCGGGAAGTAATACGACTCCGGTTTGCCTTCCTGACCAACCAAGGCCGCCTGCGCGGCATCCTGGTGCATGTGATGCGGGATCGGTCCCATGTTGTCGAAAAACTTCGAATACACCGGCCATTTGTTGTATTTGTCCCAAATCGCCGAACCGATGAGCGCGGCACCGCACTCGGCGACCGCCTGCTTAAGCGTGAAACACTCGTGGCCGACAACCACATAGGAAAGCCCTTCGTCGTCCGTGCGATTGTCGTTCGCGGCTTCGGTGGTGGAGGCGAACCAGCGCTCGTCGATGCCGCCGCGGTTGAGTCCGAACGCGTACAAATCATCGGGGTGGAGTTTCAACCGTTTGCCGGGCTGCAAAAAGGAGCGAGGCACCCAGCAAGGGGCGAGTCGCAGCAGTCCCCCGGTCGCGGCAAGGGCGCTTTCCACCAGGGATTTGACATTGCTGGTGCGGGTGGTGAGATCGTGTTTGGTTTGCGGTGCTTTCATGATGCTGTTGGGAAATGATATTAGAGTTTCGGCGCGGGTTTCTGCACGGAGCGATGTAGGAGACGATGCTGATCTTGGCAAGGATTTCGTGACCCGACCGCAAAAAAAAATGCGGCGTTACAGCACGAATTGCCAGTCAATTTTCACAATCACCACCTGCCCCAGCTCACCGGTGATCTCGATGCTCTGTTCATCCCTCGGCCGAATCGAACGAACCTGACCAAAGCCCGCTTCGACCAAGGCCACCCCCTGGATGATCGGCAACCGCACCACCTCGTGGGCAACAAAGTCCCTCGTCGTGGCGATGCCTTCGCCCGCAAGCCGGTCTTCCCGCGAAACATCGACCCCATAACAAAAGTACGAACACACTTCCTCCAGCCCGACGCGCCCGAGGTGCCGTTTCTCCCAGGGATGGGCGGTGCGACCGCCGTTCGACAGCCAGAACAGTGTGGCCGGAAAATCCCGCGGGTTTTTCAAGGAAAACCACACGTAGTCATCAAAGGTCGCCGCGGTCCACGCAAACGGCTGCGCTGCGGTTGCCGGCTCACTGACCATCATCACCAGGTCCTCATGGCCGGGAGCGCTGGGGTATTTTGTCAGGTCGAGCGTACCGCCATCCGCGCAGGGCACCTGCTCAAGGCTTTCGAAGCGCGCGCCTTCTTTCAATCGACCGGTCTCACCGGTTGCCGGATTGGCAAATACCCCGTCGAAGACCGAAGCCCAGCGGAAGGGACTCACCGCCAGCCTCCCCTGCCCTTCGGCCAGCTCGGAAAAATCGAGGATCGGATGATTGCCATAGTTCCACCGACCCGCAAGACCGCTGACCAGATGCTCGACATACAATGCCTGCTGGCCTTCGCGCACTTCGATGGATTTGCGCACCGTCGCCCCGCTGTCGGCGGTGACGATTTCCAGCACCAGCTTGCGCTCCCCTTGCTCCACCAGTGTCCATTTCCCGTTGGCGGGATCACCATGGGGCGGCCCCTGCTTTTGCTCGGAAAAGGGCAAACAGAAAAAATCGCCCCGCAGGACCCGCAACAAATGCGGCAGTTCCTGATCACATTCCTCCGGCTGCCACGGAGCCAGGGCGTAGGGCGAAACCGCATACTCGTCGAAATAAAAATCCACCGGTGCCAGATGACCGCCCTGCTCGCTGACCGCAAAATCAACCTCGGGGGTGCTGACAAAATAACTGGCGCTGCCATGAATGTCTTCCATGCCCACGATCAAACCGGTTTTTCCACGAACGGCAAACAAAAAATCCGTCACTCGCGCGACAAAGTCCATCGCATGAAATCCCTCCCTCAGGGCGACAACTCCACGTGATCAATCAACCTTACGCGCCCGTAAAAACACGCGGCAGCCAGGATCGCGGGCCGATGAATCATTGCCACCGATTCGAGGGTCGCGGCATCGACCAGAGAAAGATAGTCGATCGCCAGCAACTCCGATTTCCCCAAGTGATGCTTCGCGGCCGCGAGAATCGGCTCGGCGTTGCGCTCACCGGTTTTCAACAGGTCCGCAGCCGCAGCCAGGGCGCGATGGATGATCGGAGCATCGGCACGCTGCGCGCTTGTCAACCGGACGTTGCGCGACGACATCGCCAACCCGTCAGGCTCGCGGATCGTCGGGTGGCCGATGATTTCCACGGGCACGTTCAAGTCGCGCACCATGCGGCGGATGATCGCGAGCTGTTGGAAATCCTTTTTCCCAAACACCGCGAACTCGGCGCGGAACAGCAGAAACAATTTCATCACCACCGTGCAGACACCGGCGAAATGCCCCGGACGCGATGCGCCGCAAAGCAGAGCGGACAGCCGATTCTCACTGATCACGATGCTGTGATCGGCATGATACATTTGCCCGGCTTCGGGCGAAAATACCAGATCGACACCCGTGCGTTCGCAGTAGGCGAGATCCTCTTCATGCGGACGCGGGTAATTTTCCAAATCATCCGCGCGATCAAACTGCATCGGATTGACGAAAATCGATACCGCCACCGTGCCGCGTGGACCAGCCAGGCGTCGGGCCTCGCGGATCAGCGCCAGGTGTCCCTCATGCAGGGCCCCCATGGTCGGAACGAGACACAAGGGACGCGGCAGAGCCTTGAGCTGTTCCCGCAAGGCCTCGATTTTGCCGACGACGATCATGCAAAGACACTACCCCGGCAACCCGGTTCAGCCCAGCAAAATCAGCGTGGATCTTGCCTGCGCTCGAAAATGACGGGCATCCTCGCAAAGACAGGATACGGATGTCCGATGGGAAAAATCTCCAGCCTATTATTTTTTTGACACAACTTCCCTGTTTTGTTACTCACACTCGCGAGCGAGACGAAGAGATCCTCCCGGACCACATACCAGCCCAAGTGGGCGAAGTGTTGCGGAAGGTCAATGCAAGGCACGCTCCCATCATCACGAGACATCATCACAAACACAAACAATAAATACATTATGCAAAAATACGGCGCGGAGTTTTTTGGAACATTTTGGCTGGTTCTCGGCGGTTGCGGCAGTGCCGTTTTGGCCGCTGCTTTTCCCGATGTGGGCATCGGCCTGCTCGGTGTGTCACTGGCCTTTGGCCTGACCGTTCTCACCATGGCCTATACCATCGGCCACATTTCCGGTTGCCATCTGAATCCGGCGGTTTCGATCGGCCTGTGGATGGGTGGTCGTTTCCCGGCAAAAGAACTGGTGCCCTACATCGTCGCCCAGGTGTTCGGCGGCATTGCAGCCGGTGGCGTTCTCTATCTTATTGCCAGCGGCAAAGCGGGTTTCGACGCCTCCGCAGGTTTTGCCTCCAATGGCTTCGCCGAACATTCACCCGGCAAATACTCCCTGCTCGCCGCTTTGATCACGGAAGTGGTGATGACCATGATGTTTCTCATCGTGATTCTTGGAGCCACCGACAAACGCGCTCCGCAAGGTTTCGCACCGATCGCCATCGGCCTGTGCCTGACCCTGATCCATCTGGTCAGCATTCCGGTGACCAATACTTCGGTCAATCCAGCCCGCAGCACCGGCGTCGCCCTCTTCGCAGGTGGCTGGGCGCTTTCCCAACTCTGGCTGTTCTGGGTCGCTCCGATCATCGGTGCCGTGCTCGGCGCATTAGTCTATCGTTTCATCGGTCGCAAGGAAGACTGAAACCGTCCCGCAGGGAGCGTCGCCATCCTGGCGGCGCCCCCCGCTTGTTCGAGACCCTGATTTCCCCGAAGATTGCCCCAGGTCTCAAATTCAGTCTTAAGAAGGTCCGCAAAACGACCCTCCATCCCGCGACAAGAAAAATGCACGGCGCAAAACGACGCGTCGTGAATCATAAGGCCAGTCGTCGAATACAGTTCCGGCGACGCTCGTCCACACTGAGAACGAAAATCAATGAAGCAAAACGCCAAATGGATTTTTATTCTGTTCGCGAGCATCTTCGCAATAGCCGGGGTTACCTGTGCAGCGTCCCGCCTCTTGCCACCCGACGTGCGCGGTCTTCCACTCCTCAATGCAGCACGAGATGGTGACATTCCGAGAGCGCGGCTTCTTCTAATTCTCGGCTCACCTATCGACTACACCAGCGGCAGCGGCACCGCCTTGCATATCGCGGCAGCACGCGGCGACACCGCGTTCATGGAGTTCTTGCTCCAGCGAGGTGCCCGACCCGACATCCAAGTCAAATGGCACATCACGCCGCTCTATTGTGCCCGCATCTGTGGGCAGACCGATGCGGAGCGTATTCTGCTCGCCCATGGAGCCAATCCAGATACGAGCAGCATTACTCCGCCATGACTGCAAAGACGAATCATGCCCCGCGGCGAACAGGCTCCGTGGTCGCTGAGATCGGGATCATCAGCTGACGCCCGCCGTTTTCAGGAAATACAACTTGCCATTTATGACCTTCATTCTGCTATCGCTCGTCGTTAATGTCCTCGTCGCAGGCTACATGGGTTTGGCGATCGGGTTTCGGCTCAAACGAATGCTTCCCCGAATGGACGAGGTTTTTGGCCCGGAAACCACCTCTCGACAAATTCTTGCCTGTCTGTATTTGGCGATTGCGGTCTGCAGCATCCTCGCGCTTGCCGATGCGAGCTTGCGGCTTCGCATCATTGTTGTGCTTTTCCCACTCCAAATCTTTTACAAGGTTCTGAGCATCTTTCTCGTTACCGAGCGCAGTAATCCCGTCCCCAAAGCCAACCTCGCAATCAGCCTTTTGCATTGCGTTTCTCTCTACTTCGCCTTTGCAGAAACATGAGTCCGCGCAACGCCTGACCGCCCGACCTCGCAAATTCAGCCTTGAGAATACTGGGTAAGCAGAAGTCAGGAAAAATGTTACCCCTGCCGCCAGGGTCAGTGCTAGTTTTTGCACCGGCATTTGCCGACCGACGGAGGGCATTCGGAATTTTCCGAACGGCACTTGTCAACCGACAGAAGGCATTCGGAATTTTCCGAACGGCACTTGTCAGCCGACGGAGGGCATTCGGAATTTTCCGAATGGCACTTGTCAGCCGACGGAAGGCATTCGGAATTTTCCGAATGGCATTTGTCAGCCGACGGAAGGCATTCGGAATTTTCCGAACGGCACTTGTCAACCGACGAAAGGCATTCGGAATTTTCCGAACGGCACTTGTCAGCCGACGGAAGGCATTCGGAATTTTCCGAATGGCATTTATCGAGCGAAGGTAACTGCGAATGTAAACCATGAATGCCTGACGAGCCAAAATGTCGCACTTCGAATGAATGCAAAGTCCTCAATGAAACCGCAGCATCAGAACGATCCCGCCGCGTCGACCAGCAACCGAATGGGGCCGCTTTTCACTCGCCCTCGGCATTGCCCTCGATGAAATCGCGGAGCAAGGGGTCGCTTGTCTGCTGCAATTCCGCGGCTGTGCCAATCCAATAAACCAGGCCTTCTTTGATGAAAACCACGCGGTCGGCGATGCGGAAGACGCTGCGGATTTCGTGGGTGATCACGATATTGGTGATGCCCTGGTCGCGCTGCAGGCCTTTGATCAACTGATCGATCGCCGCACCCGTCACCGGATCGAGACCGGCGTGTGGTTCGTCGTAAATGATGCAGGCCGGGGTATCGACGACAGCGCGGGCCAATGCCACACGCTTGCGCATGCCGCCGGAAATGTCGGAGGGAAACTTGCCCGCGTGTTCCGCCAGCTTGACGATCTCCAGAGCCTCGGTCACCCGACGACGGATCTCGGACTCCTTCAGGCTCTTGTCCTCGCGCAGCGGAAAGGCGACGTTTTCAAAAACCGTAAACGAATCGAACAGGGCCCCGCCTTGGAACATCATGCCGATTTGATGTCGGATCGGCCCGAGTTCGCGTTCGCCGAGACGGGTGATCTCCACGTCATCGATCCAGATTTCGCCCTGCTGCGGTCGCAACAGCACGGGCAGGTGTTTCGCCAGAACCGATTTGCCACCTCCCGAAGTGCCGAGCAGCACCAGTGTTTCGCCGCGGAAAATGTCCAGGTTGATTCCGCGCAGCACCTGCTGGCTGCCAAATGTCTGGTGAAGATCGCGGATGCGGATGAAGGGCTGGCTCATGCAGGGGCGGTGCAGGGCTTACCACAGAGCTGCGAGATGGAAAACACAAATCACGGCGGCGACCCGGGTTTGTGAACGTCAGCCGCCTGCAGCAAACGCAGGCCCTGGGTGAAATACGCCACCCCCGACCACAGGGTGAAAAGTCCCGCCAACGCGCAGGGATAGAGCGGGCTGAACGGCATGATCCGCAGCATCACCCAGCCGAGGGCGAACATCTGGGTAAACGTGCAGACCTTGCCCGACCAGTGGGGTTTGATTTTCACCTCGATCTTGTACAACCACAAAATGCCGATGCCCCCGAGGATCACGCAGTCGCGGACAATCACCAGCGCCGTGAACCAGAGCGG